>Ga0137397_10000808_pt1 | contig 21654 bp, 24 predicted proteins | sample czorhiz116metaG_FD_106658 | JGI IMG/M metagenome (GOLD analysis project Ga0137397, IMG submission 106658) | Vadose zone soil microbial communities from Angelo Coast Range Reserve, California, USA - czorhiz1.16 metaG | ecosystem: Environmental > Terrestrial > Soil > Vadose zone | place: USA... | reverse complement strand
TGGGATGGCGCCGTTGCTCGGGGTTTCTGCGTTTTTCAGTCCGGGCCCACCGTCCGGGCCTGCCTTTGGCGTGATCCCTGAGGGACGAACCAATCAGTCAGTCGGCTACTACTGATCGAGAACGAAAACAATAGCGAGAAACGCGCACGCACATCCCAGGGCATCCGCCAAGCCCATCAGCCGTGCAAACACAAATTCGTGCGTGTCCAGAGCGCCGAGTATGCCATCGAGGACTTCCGCGTCGGTTGTGCATGGGACGGTCGTGGCGGGCGCCGATGCCGACGTACCGTGCCAGGCACCGGGGTTGCCGTGGTCAACAATCGCCGCCCTTGCGCCGCCCCCATCGGGACCGCAGCCTCGAGCGCGCGCGATGCGTGCAAGGATCGGCTCGAAGTCGGTCCTGAACTCGCCGTATCCTGGTCCTAATGCGACGCAAAATTGTCGGCCAACGCTCTGCTTTTTGGTTTCGCCGGTAAAGGGGATGACGCACCATTTTTAATCTTCGCTTTGAGAAGATCCATGCACGCACGAGCGTCCTCTTCGGGGTCATGCCCGCCGGGTCCGCGATCTTGGATGGTGCGGCCGAGCCATTTGCGCGTGAGCCACGCTAGTCCTGGTTTGAGTGGGCGCCCGCGTGGGTGATGGAAGAGTATCGCGGTGTCGATGCACCGTGGGTGTGAGAGTTGAAGTGCGTATAGGTCCGACTCGAGCGAGTGGCCTAGCAGGATCGTAGAGGGGGCTATGATCGTGCCGAGGTATGTTTGTACGTCGCCAAGGGTCGTCGTTATAGATTGTAGCGCCTCTTCTGTGATGCCGGAGAAGCTGTATTGGTGGTTAAGTTGGAAGGAGGGACATATTTCCTCCACGTACCGAGTGAGATAATCAGTGATGGGACTTGGTGGCTTGACAAACTGATCATATACTACCTTGCCTGTTCCATAGTCGATGATGCAGATTCGAGTTAGCGCCTTGCCGTCCGTTGTCTGGCACTGAGGACGGTTTTTCTTCGTCAGTATACGATATTGCGTGAGCATCGTAAAAGCACGCACCATCTCGCAATCGATCGCGTAGACAGACTCAGGTTCCGATTTGGTATCTGTAGGGGCCTCAGGGGTCTCTATCCATCCGTCTGGTGCCTTGAACACGTCTGCGAGATAGGAAGGGACCGGATAGTCGTTCTCGACCATCTGCTCTACTGTGAGGAGGTACTTGGACGGATCCTTTCTCCCCGCGCGCTCAGCTGTAGTGGGAGATATCAACCGGAGAAACAAGAAAGGGTTGTGAAGAAGGGACGGACCAGCGATGCGTTCTAGCAAACGCCTCTTTTTCTCCTCGCCGCTGACGGGTCCTTGGAAGAATGTGTTGAGGACGGAATGCATGCGGATCGCATCGCCTGGAGCGCGGGTTGGCAGTGTATGGGAGAAGGTGCGTGTGATGAAGGGGATGCCACCGTAGAACGCTGCAGCTTCCTCTGAGCGCGGATTGATGGAAGAAGGAAGTTCGACAGGTGGAGATAGTTTCGACGGTAGAGGATTTGGTGGGGCGGGTACTTCGATGGGAACATTGGGATTCTCGGTAGAGGAGGTGGGAAGGGGAGGGAGGGAAAGCACTGTGGATGTAAGGCCAGGAACGAGGAGGACAACTAGCTTTTGGATGGATTGCGGATTCTAGGGATGGATAAGCGTGAAGAAAGTGTGTACAGGCTGGGGAATGTCTAACCTGTACTCTGACCCAGCTCGGTGGTGGTGCGTCTGCGATGATGTGAAGGACAAGATCGCGGACATCCTGTTGGCGATCATAAGCACGATAGATAAGAGAAGTGAAGAGATGGTACGGTACGTTGACGCCAACGGCATCTCTACGCTTGATGATCTCGGAATGTGAATACAAAAAACGGGGAGGATTCACCTGTGAGATGTGTGTGAGCTTTTTCGTGTAACATTAAGGCGAGCGATGTCAAAAAGGACACACACGTCGAGCTTCGCGTCTCTTTTTTCTGCCTTTTTTTGCTTTCGTTTTTTTACCTTTTCCCATGATGCGTCTACGAGCTGATCATTGTGTTCCCCCTCGGGAGATGTTATCAGTGATTCTGAGACGCGGGGGGACTTTTTCTGTTTCTTTGATTGGGCAGACGAGGGCGAGCAGGGTCTTTTCATGGCGTCGTTCAAGCCGAACTGAACACAAACTCGACTCTCGAATAGATCGGTCACGTGTCCGAGATTTGATCTTGCATATAATTTAGATTGTTGTCACGCCTCTCTTCTCTTCTTCTCTATCAACTATCAATAATGGGGGGCGGCCATACTCACTCTCACTCTGACTATCCAGAGCGTAACTCCTCCCCAGGAGCAAAGTGGGTAAAAGACATCACCACAGATCGCATTGCAAACTTCTCTGGCGGCCACTATGCAGACGTCAACCTGTCCTCCGTCCTCTTTACCCATCGAATCGACGATGGAGACCACATTCAGCTCCAGAGGTGGAGCGCCCCAGGTATTACCAAGCCAAGCTTTAAGGAAGCTCTCAAACAAGACTTCCAACCCGCCAAGAAAGGCGAATCTATCGGGCCATCCTGTAAGCCATCCTACATCATTGCAGTCTTCTCAATGCTCAATTACTGTCTTCGTCTCCATCAGGGGCACGTTTTCACTTTGCCTGCCATGCATCTATATATTCTTACAGACCTACGCGCAGTCAAACCACTGGTACAAGATCACCGTGCACATCCCACCCGAGTGGAAAGACTACGAACGCGTCCAATGTAAGCCTTCCACGCATCATATGCCTCGCCATATACACCCATACTGAGCTATTTAAAGTCGAGTTTGATCCAAGTTGCGAGGCTATGATATACACCGTCGATGGGACACCCTTGCAAGGTATGTCGGTCCTCTAGACAAAGGACTGGACTGGAGGACAATGAATTCAGGTATCACTGGTGCATTTAATGGCGACAGACGAGTCGAATATATAATTCCTCTCGATGAACGAAAGAAAGGTACACATTCCTTCGTCGCAGAAGCCACCTGCAACGGGATGTTCGGCGTCCCTTGGAACGGTGTAAATATTCAACCACCCGATGTTCGCCTTTTCACCTCCCAAGTGCGCTTGGAAAATGCTCATCCAGTCTGTAGCACAATAGGTACTTTACACTCGCCTCGGCTGATCTAGTCGTGCCCAATATGCCCGCTTGGCACCTTCTTTGGGACTTCACCACGCTTCGCGAGCTCATCGGAATTCCGGGTAACTCGACGCTCCAAAATAAAGCACTCGCCGTCGCAAACGAAATTATGAACGTATTTTATAAGAATGACCCTGAGAGTATTCCGGCCGCGCGCAAGCTTGCCGACGAAGTGTTCGGCGAGAAGTGGCAAGAGCGCGGCGCAGGTATATACGAACACGGACCAGAGCAGGCCCCGGTCTGGGGGATCGGCCATTGTCATATTGATACGGCTTGGTATGTCTAACGACTCGCATGCGATTGACGTGGCTGACAAAGGCATAGGCTTTGGCCGTACCACGTTACGCAACAGAAGGTAGCTCGCTCATGGTCGGCACAGGTTGACCTCATGGACCGTTATCCGGAGCACCGCTTTGTGAGCTCCTCTGCTCAACAATACAAGTGGCTCGAGCAGCTGTACCCACCGCTCTTCGAGCGGGTGCGCCAGAAGGTGCTCGAGGGGAAATTCTATCCAATCGGTGGCTCGTGGATTGAGAACGACGCTAACATGCCGTCCGGCGAGGCGCTCGCACGGCAGCTCGTCTACGGCCAGCGCTACTTCGAGTCGCGCTTCGGCCAGCGGAGTCGCGTTGGGTGGCTCCCGGATAGTTTCGGCCTTACCGGTGCGCTCCCACAAATCCTCCGCGGAGGGGGTATGGAGTACTTCTTTACCCAGAAACTCAGCTGGCAAGTGCAAGTATATGTGTGAGGTAAGTGATAGCTGACGCGCGTCGATAGGAACAATGTGAACAAGTTCCCAAACTCGACCTTCAACTGGGTTGGGATCGATGGTACCCAGGTCTTGTGCCACATGACACCCGTCGGTACGATCCCGCGATTCGTCCTTTGCCCTAATTTTGTAGCTGATTTGCCGATACGTACGTCAGAATCGTACAATGGGCAGGCGACTGCCGGTGAGATAGACAAAGCACTGTCAAACCACAAAGTACTTTCAGCCCCCTACCCTTCCGACATCAAGGGCTGTCGTTGACGACGTGTGAGTAGAATCTCGAATCGAGTTCGTCGTCGCTCCTTGTTTTTGGCAACGGAGATGGTGGCGGTGGCCCACTCGCAAAGATGCTCGAAAATGTAAGACCTACCCTTTCATTTATCCCTTAACTCCTGAATCACTGCCGTCGACATTGGGACGGATAGCTCCGCCGGCTCAGAGGTACCGCGAACACGTCGCGGGAGCTGCCGGCTGTTCATATGGGCCGCTCGGTTGACGAGTTTTATGATCACCTCAAGACGAGCTCGGACGCGGGGCGTAAACTGCCAAATTGGTGCGTGGGAATTTTTGCCTGTCCCATTTTGTTTCATGGCACGGGTGGACTGATCTCGCATGTGGGTCCAGGCACGGCGAACTGTATCTTGAGGTAAGTCGCAGAGCATTCGCACGTTTGCATATGAACATAACTTGCGGTAGTTCCATCGCGGGACGTATACATCGCACGGTGAGTGAGATTCCATGTATTTTTTTCGTCTCGAAGGGGGATGTATCACCTGTCATACTGCTAACGTTTACGGCCAGGCTCGATCAAGAAGGGCAATCGCAAGTCCGAGATTCTTATGCGCGACGCCGAGGTACTCGAACTTTGGATTTGCAGGCATTAACACTGACTGGTTTCGGCGGTGTGATAGCACGTGGCCACGCTCGCATCTATCTTCAAGAGCGAAGAGTACAAGTATCCGAAGCAGACCCTTGACGATAGCTGGGAAAAGGTTCTCTTGAATCAATGTATGCCACCCACCCCTTTCCTCATTTTCAGGGCTTACGTACGCGCGCGATGTCTGCATAGTCCACGACGGTGGGTCTCTGGCTCTTGCTTTCGTTTCTAGCTCTCATAGTTGTGACTGTTATAGTCCTCCCGGGCTCCGCGATGTACGCCTTCTCCTAGTTGACTCAATATGCCTTCTGACCACCGCGGGTCCCTAGCGGCATGGTCTACGAGGATGCTGAAAGGCTCTATGCTGAAGTGCGCGCGGACACCGAAAAGCTCCTCGATCAGGCGTTGCACGTATTATACCCGGGTTCTGTCCCGTTATCCTCCGTTGCCACCGTGCCCGCTTCCGTGCCGCTGACGGTGTTTGCGCACAACACGACGCCTTTCCCTCGACGGGACATCGTGCGCGTGCCGCTCGCCGAGGGAAGGACCAGCTCTGGAAACGTGCTGCAGACTACCAGCGATGGCAAGGAGGGCTTCGTCGTCCTGGAGGGTGGCGTGGGCGGCGGACTCGCCCTGCCCAGCCAGATTAACGCCAAGGATCTCGGCGGTGCGCAGCTCCTCATAGCTGCGCTCGGCCGCCGCCGTCGACTTACCACTGGGATTGCTTTCCCCAGATGTCACGGTGCATAGCGCGGGCAACGATTCCTTTGTCTTGGGGAATGGGGCTGTACAGCTTACCGTCGCCGGAGGGCGTATCACGAGTTTATTCGATGTGCGGCTCAAGTGCGTCCTCTTTCTCATTTTCCACTTTGTGTGGGTTGTCAGAACGTAGGGCGTATGTACTGATGCGCCTCTGTGTTTGCGTGGGATGATTGCAGGCGCGAGCTCATCCCTCAGGGCCAGACAGGAGGTCTGATTATCTTCGAGGACCATCCGATTTACTGGGATGCATGGGGTGCGTCGCGAGGTGCTCACATGAGTGCAGGCCTTGTTGCTTATCGGACCGCTTTCTGGGAGTTTAGATGTCGAGGTATATCACCTAGAGAAGGCACAGCAACTCAAGTTCGCGAACGTCAAGGTCGTCGCGTCTGGCCCCTTGTTCGCGAGTGTTGAGTCTGAAATTAAGTTTAATAAGAGCACCATCAAGGTTACCGTGAGTAACAGCCGGGGACATACCTTCTCGAGGTGGCCCCTCCACTGACGCGATACATTAGATCTCGTTGGATGCCTTGGAAGGTGTGCCCAGTTGACATATCTCACATGACTTGCTCCTATACAAATTTCTAGCGCCGCACCCCTACCCCTTCAATCAATTTGTGTTCAGCGCCGAAGTCGACTGGCACGAACGCCATGAACTATTGAAGTGTATGACATGAGACTGCATTGCATGACGACACTGACTAACGCGTCTCAGTCGAGTTGCCTCTCGACATCCACAGCGACGTGGCGACGTATGAAACGCCCTGGGGCTACATACAACGCCCGACGCATAAGAATACGTCGTGGGATGCAGCCAAGTTTGAAGTATGTGGACACAAGGTAGGTCGCTGACTACCTCTTCCGTGGGACCGGAGGATGACATAGGCTCACCTGCTACGCGTGAAGTTCGCTGACCTAAGCGAATATGGCTACGGCGTGGCTATCCTCTCCGAATCCAAGTACGGGTTCTCGTGTCGTGGCAATGTCCTGCGCATTTCGCTCTTGCGCGCCGCGACTATCCCTGATGCAGAGCAGGACCAGGGTTTGTGTTTCTCCGCCACTCACCATGCTGTAATCGGATAGACGCTGAGTCCGGTCGGCGACACATTTTTACTTATCACGCAGGCAAGCATGAATTTTCGTGGGCTGTTTTGCCCCACCGCGGTCACTTCCTCCAATCGTACGTCCCCATGGCGGCCTATCTCTTCAACTCTCCGCTGCACGGTGCGTCCTACGTCTCCACCTGACTAACGATGACGAAGTGCATGCTCACATCTCACATCATGGTGCAGTGCGCTGCCATCCCAAAGGCGGCGCGGTGTCCGCGACAGTGGCGCACACGCCGTTCGTGGTGTTCGGCAGGGACCATAATGTCGTCCTAGAGACCATCAAGCGCGGGGACCTCGACGCGCTGGAAGGCCGGGGCCCCCGTACGATCGTGCTGCGCCTGTACGAGGCCTTTGGCGGACACGCGTGCGTCTGCTTGCAGATCAACGTGCCTGGCGTCGCCGAGGCATACGCTACGAACCTGCTCGAGGACGACGCCGGCGCAGAGGAACTCCCGCTTGAACAGACAACGGGCGAGTGGGGTGAGCAGCCGGGGAAGTTGTCGCTCCGGCTTGCGTTCCGCGGGTTTGAGGTCAAGACTGTCAAGCTCGTGCTTGCGAAGTAATAGCAACGAGGTAAGGCGAGTCAGGCGTGACTATTCATAGTGCACGAAAAGGAAGGACCACAGGTAACTGAAGTGAAGTGGCTCGAGGAGCACGAAACATTTAAGGACTTGCTTTCTGTACGGTGTGTATGAGGACGGTGCAGACATTCTAACTACCGCCAAGTTGAACTGTTGCATAGACGAACTCCCTTGATTGCTGATCACATGAAGTCCTCTCACTGGGATACAGTAAGCGTATCATAGAGTTGATCGGAATGAGATGAAGAATGACGCCCGTCAACTCTATGTGTCTGGACTCTGTTGATACCTTTTTTTTCTCATCTTTAGAAAGCGGAGGGTGGTTGCTTGAGCTAAGTCATTTTCGTAGTCGTAGACTTGGTGGGTGTCGGTGTCGGTGTGCGGTAACGGACAAAGTGCAACAAAATACACGGTGCTGTTGAGAGTAGCTTGTATCTTATCGGCGAATTTGTTGAACGGAAACGGGGTCCGGGGTCCCGGCCGCTGCCACTTTGTTTCGGTGTCCAGGTTCGTCTTCGCGCCTGTACCACACGCCCTCCTCCGTCGGGTCTTGCTCAAGCCTGCCACCTCACAGATTATTTTGAGGGACGAAGAGACATGTATGACATTAGAGGAAAGAAGCGCAAAGTTGTGTGAGTTCCGAGTCGTGTAATCGGCAGTTTCAGAACAATCCGCCGAGGTCACAGAGGATAGGGACTAGAGGAGAGGGGGATAGAGTATGGGCCCTGTGATGCAAGCCAGCTGTGAATGTGCCAGATTGGGGGGGTGTTGGATGTGCAATCTGTCACAGACAAGGGCTTTTAAGCACAAGTAAATGAGTATTTTGGCCGAAATAATGGGCACTTAATTTAAAAAAAAAAAGTAAATCAGTAAACATTAATCTACTGTTGAGTGTGACTTTGTCTCATGGAAAACAGCCATGTTTTGAGGCAGGAGCCAGAACAAATTCACAATAGGTGAGAGGTCGGAAATTTCCACCTTACTCTGTAGCGACGAGAAGGTCACGCTTGGGAGGATGTTTCCGTGACCACTGTCAATTTCCCTCACGTCAACTCACGACTAAAAACACTGGAGACAAAAAGTAGTACAGTACAAGTTGGGCACGTTTCCAGGAGCGCAGGGAGGGTTGGTATAAGCTTCTGGGCACCTCGAGAGTCATGACGACAGGTCCGTGGAGAGCGCAAAAGAGAGCGCGTAGATACAGCAAAAAAGGGGCGACGGGAGCAGAGAGGGGGAAGGGTGTTGAATTGTATTCAATAGAGAATAGAGATACAAACTAGAACTGGCGGTCAAGATCGCGAGGGCCGCGTCACGTTAAATAAGCATCAACTGAACACTCGCGGTCGCGTCAGACCCACCCTCCGCGCGCAAAAGATAAAAAGAAAAGAGAGCAGAAACAAGCCCATGCATGACCGACAGACTGTTCAAGCGAGGCCTTCTGGCTTCTTTGCACCGATCTTCCCCACGGTCAAGCTCTTGTGGATAAATGGCAACACACCACCACCAGCGATCGTAGCTCTCACGAGCGTGTCGAGCTCTTCGTCCCCCCGAATCGCAAGTTGCAAGTGCCGCGGCGTGATGCGTTTGACACGCAGATCCTTTGACGCGTTGCCTGTTCTCAACAAGCAGTCCAGTGAGCACCTGACTGAGACGGGGAAGAAAGACGATGCGGACCTGCAAGCTCTAGGACTTCGGCCGTGAGATATTCGAGGATGGCCGAGGTGTACACCGCGGCTTTCGCGCCGATGCGAACATTGTTCTGCGTGCGTTGCTTCAAGTATCTGTGAATTCGGCCAACAGGAAACTATGAAAATGTCCAACGTTCAACATCGATCATTGCCGACGCGAGACGCGACAGGGGGACATGATACAAACCTGAAGGCCGGCCTTCGCGCTACGGGTCTGGAAGACCTTCGCTTCAACTGTGGGGATCTCGCTAACTCTAGACTTGCCGCCCTTCGCGCCTTTCGGTGGCATATTATAGTGTATCGATACGAAACTGTCACGCAAGACACGTAAAGCACTGTTGAGAGATCGCTGACGGATGGAGACTCTACCTGACACAGAGAAAGAATCTGAGTGTGATACGAATGGGACGAGTCCAAGGTCGGGGCTAACGGACGTGATCGTTGAATTGATGTGACGAACACGCGTAAGAGGAAGAGAGGAAGGAGAGCGAAGATGATGAGAGTTCGGTACGAAAGCTTACGGATTCACGCTCCGCTGTCCCGCGCATCTCTCTGGTAAACGAGATCACGTGAACACAACACCAACGCTCGTGACTTTCTCGTGACCCGCGCTCACATATGGATGACACGACATAATCACTGCATTCAGGTCGCTATCCAAAACACTGACAACACATTTGGTACGAACACAACAAGTCACACGGTACATATCGCATAGAATCGAACAGAGCTAAAACAGCGGTCAAAATCACGTTCAAGTTCAGATTAACACTAGGTAGAAGCGAATTTCGTCTTTAGCGAGTAAGTGGCGCACGTTCCTCGTCTTCAAGAACAATGCCTCCGCGACGCCAGGTAGAGACGAGACCAATGGCGCCCTTGAGTACCCAAGCCAGGGATAGGAGGGCAAATGCCAGAGCGGACCAATGAATAAACGGGTCGTGTTGATGATCGAAAATCGCAAAGAGTGACCACGTAATCGCGATGGCAGCAGGGAGGTCACCTTCTGGGGTGGAGAATGCGTATGCCGCGGCAGTGCCCTCGAAGAAGAATCTGAGGAGTTTAAGGGGAGCGAATAAGCTCGCGAAAGCTGCGCGGATGAAAAGGCGTACAATCCTAGGAAGACGAAAACCTTGGTCCACACACCAGGAGGGTGTTTCGAGGCATCCGCACCAAAGGCTTCGAATGCGGTGAGGATAACAAGGATAGTCGTCCAGCCATGCCAAAGGGAAAATGGGAGATGGATGAAAATCTCGTCGTATTGATTCGATGGAACATGGAACTTCTTGACTATATAATAGATGTGCTGACAAGTACATTGTCAGAGCGACTTCACGTGAAAAATATATTCGGAACGCAACATACCGTGACGGCAGAACTGACAAGCAGCGCAAAGATGAAAGCTATTCGCCTCATGTTAGCCGGGCGTGCAAGTCTGCCACGAGGACCGCACGCATTCACTCACCAATGACATAATGATTCGAGGCCCAAAGATTCACATAGATGGCATTGAGAACACCCAGGACAGCGAAACGCCAGGATATTCCGTCGATAATGACCCTTTTTCCTTCAGGGGTGAACTGGTAGAAAATCGTGGCCAACAGGAGGAGGTGAATCAACGACCTGAATGAGAAGGATCAATGGCTAAATGTTGAACGAGGGCACATATACCGACCAAATGAGAAATGCCCATGCGGAGGGCGTAATGTAGGTCTGCTTGCCGTGATCGTAAACATTGTTAGGAACGAAGATGGTGGATATATTTGAGCCGAGGAACAAGAAGTAGACAGCCACGTTCAAAAGCTGAATAGTCTCCTATGAGTACGAATACAGAGGAAAAGGTGAGGACGAGAACCTTGAGCCAAAGTCCATCTCTCCAAGTGTCCGCCATGGTGGGTTGATTGGAAAGGGGGGAGTGAGAGGGGCTAGGCGAACCCTTTTATCTGGGCTGGGTTGCAACGTGCGTAAGTGCGGCGTGCAGGTCACCTGAGGCAGCACGTGCATGTATGACATCATCGATGAGGGTGACATGGAAGATCCGATCATCTTAGGAGTGGCAACTCATCGCGCCTGTCAAATGGAGCAATATCCCCACTACCCTACACACATGTACGCATAATAAATATACACCACATCACACGACATAAAAATATCTAGGGCCCAGACAGATCAGCCAAGTCTACGAATCGGACACTTCCCCGTTTGACTGAGGGTTCGTTGTTGTATCATCTTCGTCATCCCCACCTAGGTCATTGGCTGAGGGGACAGCTGCTGACGTTGCCGCTCCTGCCGCTGACACTGTCCCGGATTGTGGTGAGACGTCCCTGACGTTTCGTCAGTCTACCATGTGATGCTTATAACTAGAAGCACACATACCACTTGATCTGGAACCTTGTCACCCTCGGTTTCGAGCTAATATCCCTCACCAATTTGTCAAACTGAATCTTTTCCGGCGGCGCTAACTTCATCTCCTCGTTGTCGTATTCTGTGTATTGGTAATATCCCACGCGAACGAATTCTTGTTCACGGTACGATCCCGTCAGAATCAGAGCCGCTACTCCGAGCACATCACCGGGAGGGATACTTTGTGGAGATGGTGGAGATCCCTCGAATTCGAACGCATTGACACCTACGGGAACAGGGCCAACTAAGCAGTCATCCAGCTCTTGATCGAGGTCTGCGTTGTCGGGCGAAGCGACATATATCAGACGCCACTCAAGGTCTGGATGCGACGTATCATCAACGAATGGTCTCTTTGTCCATGCAACACAACGCACCCTCTTTAAGAGCAGATATACACTCGAATGTAACGCGGAAGTGGTAGGGATCCAGGAAGCGTGCAGGGTTGTTGAGAAACTCTACGTTCTGAAAAGGGGCTACATGAGTCGAGGTCGAACAGTGGGAGATGGGTTGAGAAAGCAGCATACTCTAATGGTGACGATCGACATGTTGTAGCTCCCGTGAGGTTGCGAGACGCGAGTCTTCGGCAAGCGACACGATGATCGTTGAAAGTGTGACCGGAAAATCGCGTCTAGTCACGTGTGACCTTATTTGTGACTCTTCCAAGTCAGGTGTGCTAATTGTCCGTGCCAGCCTGAGGCTTGGCACCGTCCGTCCACTTACCTCTTGTGAGTCCCCTTGTATTGAAATCATCTCTTGTTTTTTTAGTTATCTCTGGGCTTGCTTTTCTAGGGCTGAACGCCGAGGCATGACTCTCCCCGCTTCAGTACTTCGTTCGGCCTAAAATCTTCGAGGACGCACGAAGTTTCGAAGACTTTATCACCCTACTCCATTCTCCCTCTTCTTATGCCTTGCTAGACTACCACTCACACCTCCGCATTGTCTTTTCGACGTTTCATTCACGCATATTCATCGTTCCACGTCTATCATGTCCCAGCCGCAAGATCTTCTCGTCTCTGACGATGACGACACTTCTCATGTCTCAACCCCCGTCCTTGGCCATTCGTCCGCCCTCTCTTCTCTCAAGCCTCCCGAAAGCACTTCCTCCGACTCGACAAAGCCGACTTCACCCCTTCCCCCTAACGCCCACCTCCGTCTTCCCATTCCCTTGCCATCCGCCAATCTCTCCCAAACTTCCTTCACCTTTGTCAACGTGGGTGAGGATGACAGCGGCGTCGACTTTGATGATCTTCCGTCGGAGGTCATTGCTGCTGACATTTCAATCGCGCGTGAGTTTCTGTGCTCGACTTTCTCTCTCGCTGCCTCATGCGCCCTCTGTGGCGCATACATTGCCGTCGATCGCTCGACACCTCACTTTTTGGATGCCTTCGCGTTATTAAACCGAAGTACGTCGATGTACTTCATCGTGCTGGGATTACTCGTGTTCCCCTGGAGCATATCGTGCTCTAATCGCATTTCTTGTGGCGACCGGAGATTCTATTTTCGGGCGCCCGTTTCATTTCAAACTTATCTTCCTGTGACTCGGCCACGTGGGGGCTTTGAAACGTAACAGAACGTGCCTTGTCCCCAATTAGTCTTTTCTTTCATCTTCTATTTTTTTGCTGACGTCTTGGCATCTTTGCGTCTGTGATACAGCTGACGGCTCTTTTGTGGAGACGTCATCCGGCCAAGCCGCACGCGAGCTGAAGAAGCGATATGACCGTCTTATCAAAATAGACAAGGATCACCGTTCGCCATATGCAATTACCGCATTTGTAAATCAGCACGGAAAACAAATGTATCGCATCGGGTGCGTAAACCTCTTCATTTACTCTCCCGGGTACCTGATGTCCCCAACGTCCGTGGCTTCTCAGGCACCGGGGTCAGTCTGCCCCAGCAGCTGATGCTGAGCAGCGCACGACAATGCAGCTCGAGCAAGGTCCGAGTTCTCCCGATGCATGGCAAGCCCAGTCACGTCGTAGGTCACATGCCCAGACTGTGCGTTCGGATCGCAACGCATCTCGCAAGAGCCGGATGAGTATGCACGCGCTCCTCCCAGGAACGATGTTTCCAAGTGTGACCTCCCGTAGCGGCGATGCAATGGCGAGCACGCGCTCGCCGCCGTTGCGAAAACTCCGTAGGGCACGCTCGAACCCTCAGATATCGATGGATCCTTTGTCACCACCTACGTCTGGACGCGGCCATTCCCAGAGCGTTACTTCAGCCGACCTTCCACGCCTACCGATGTACTCAACGCCTAGTGAACCCTTGCCAACGCTGAATCCTCCACCCCAAATACGTGATGGTTTCGCGGATGTCATGCGTTGGGACACGGAGAGCGGGCCGTCATCTCCAATCAGCTCCCTTTCCCATCATTCTCAATCACATGGTTCTGAATTTGCATCCAGCATCGGTTCATTTAACCCTTTCGGATCAGGAGTTTCCTTTGACTCACCCACGCCCCCCAAACCTTCCGAGGCCGAGGATTACCTTCATGTACCCCTGCTGCGGGAGATGCAGTCCTTTGAATCTGGCATGACAGCTAGGGCAGATGCACCACTCAGGATAGCACCCACGAGCGGCTTGGCTCCTATGAGCTCATTGACTATGGGCGAGTCACCGGTCGCTGATGAAGCACCTTCTTTCCCTCCCGGGCTCGATTCGTCAGACAACCTGGACAGTGGCCCTTTGCCCTTGGTTTGCGAGGAAGATGTAGAAATCACACCGTTGTCTCCACCCCGCTCACCCGAACCCTTGTTCTCGTTCTCACGCCTAAAATACTCCGATCCTACGTATGTCCCCACGGATGAGACGACAGTACACACGCGCTACTCGACAGAAGTATTCGATGTCTTACAGACTTATCGCGGCCTCCCTGTACTTGAGCGACTTCTCGAGAGTCTTGCCGATACCGCTGTAATCAAAATGACGCTCAACGCCGAGGACAGCGCCGCACCACGTAATGACCCACGCTTCGTCATCTGGGGAACGGTCGCACTTGAACCCCAAACGGATGATAGTCAAGCCTCGCGACGGAGTAGTGGCGAGTTTGTACATCTGCGGGTAACCAATGATGGTCCTGAACACGAGCGGGTGCTCGTGGCTGCGACGATCGAGCGATGGCTGGCCCAGCTCACGAGTGCTCTAGATTATGATGAACTACTTGTCTTTTTCCTCACGTACCGTTCCTACATCAGTGCCATCGATCTCTGCCATCTGCTCACATGCCGGTTTCATTGGGCACTCGGGCGCAGCGCTAGCGGCGGCGACGAGATGATCCGTAGGGTCGTCCGTGTTCGGACTTTCGTTGCGATTCGTTACTGGTTATTGACGTTTTTCGCCGTGGACTTTGTACCCAACCGTGAACTCCGACTTCTGTTGGCGAGCTGGTTGAACACCCTCCGGATGGATCCAATATTGCAAAGACATACCGACGCGACGGTGAGAGTGCTCTGCTCTAGACATTATCTCGTTCGTTCTGATGATGACTGATGACCGTGACGTACGTAGAGCATCGTACGTAAGCTGATTTCCGTTGCGCGGGACGCCAAGGAAGCGTATTCGCAGCGACCCCGGGCGTCGATTTCCAAGCCGAGCAGCGGAGTCGGTACTCCTAACGGCGCGACGCGAAAATCGACGTCAGGTAACGACGAGGACTTGGACTTGGACTTCATAGCTGAGCCCACCCCGCTTCTCGGAAATTCTGGATTCGGTAAGACCAAAGGTGTCACCGGTGCGGACGGCGTGCCTGTACTTCAGCAGCCTCTGCACCGGGCCATTATGGAACATCGACCATCGCTATCCGCGAGTGTGTCCCCCACCGCCGCGTTTCCTGCACACCCTCCCAATGCCTTGTCTCGCGCGTTCGCGAATACCGTTGGTAGACTCGGTCGTTGGAAGCGCGCTCTGAACCCAGGATCGCGCCAGGCGGGCCATCCTCCGTCCACTGCCGTCTCCGCGTTTGATTTGGAGCTAAATCCCGAAGGAGATTTGCTCCACATCCGTGGAGGAATGAGGCAGTACGTGCTTGAGGCTCGCCGACGGCCCGTGAATGCTGCACATCCAGTTCCTCCGACCATAGCCTCGTTACATCACTCGGTGGATCCGTTGTCACCGTTGGAGCTCCCTCTCCCTGCACCATCTGTGCCCCCACCGGCTTTTACGGCGGATACCGCTCACATTGCGGACGCTGTTGACGCTGCTGAGCCGTCGCCATTCCCACCTGATACATCACCTTCCCGAGATTCCCTCTCTGTCGGCGACAAAGCGACGGACGTGACGCAGGAAGCCTTGGCTAGCACGTCATCCCTCGGCAAATCTTCCCTGCGTGCGAAAACGGATAGCCGCGTCTCGACCAGCTCGACCAGTTCCTCCTCGAGCTACGGCGCGCCCGTTGCCACCCAGTCGACTTTCCGTACCCGCCGCTCACTGCAGGACCGATCATGGCAGTTGGACATCGTCTCGATTGACGATCTCGACCTCTCTGATACGTCATCAAACCTCTCCTTCTCAGAGGGGCCAATGGCACAGCCTGGGTTGAGGAAGTTGCCACGTCGTCTGCCGCTGCGGCGAGATTTCGAGTTCGTGGACCGAAATCGCGATAGTGTGTCGTCGATGGGATTTGCCTCACAGGAAGAGTCGAACGCGAGCGCGTCCAACTCGCGCCGTTCGAGTGCGGTGTCGGGTGTCATGGAAGGCGGGTTGGGACACACCATCCAGCAGTGGCAGGTGAACGCGCTGATTGATTCCCTGAGCGAGGACGAGGACGACGGCGACGTGGAGGACGCATTGCATCGCCTCGAGGGCCAGATGAACCAGCAGAGGCAGCGCGCCAAGGAGTCCAAGGTTGACAACTGGGTCAGGACGATCCGGGACCGTCTCGCCGCAGGCGACTATGGCGACGAAGCTCCTCGGTACTTCTCCGATGACGGGGAGGATGAGGCGAGCGAGGTGGGGACGTTTGAGGATGTTGGGGTACGGGGCTCCATGCCTTTAAGCGCTTTGTCGTCGCCGTCGCGCCCGGGCTCTCCGGCATCCGTCCGACGAGTATCGTCGTTCGGGTTGATAACGGAAAGCTCTACGCCGACGCCCGGTCCCGGCCCTGCCTCCCAGCCGGCACCAACTCCTTCGATAGCCTCGCGCCCGGCAGAGGAAAAGAAACCCGCCATCGAGGACGTTTTGCCCCCGGAGATTCTCCGTGGACGTCTCGCCGCGCCAGGTGCCGTTCCGACGGTCTCTGCCCCGATACCTTCCACGCCCGTGCGGATACCCACAATCCCAGGAACGGCTCGCTCGTGGGTGCTGGCTGTCCCTACGGTGGCGCTCGCCATCCACTTCTCGATGATCGACCGGGAACTGTTCCTCGCTATCAAGTTTGAGGAACTCGTGTCCGACGATTGGCGGAGCGGCGAAGCTGCGCAGGCGGCGGATGTGCTAGATTGGGGCCAGTTCCTCAAGGACCGAGCCCGTTTGAAAGCTCAGGGCGTGGAGGGTTACCCTACCAGCGCCTTGATCGCTGCCCGCGCGCGATTCAATCTCTTGACGAATTTCGTGATTTCCGAAATCGTGGACACGGTGCCTGCGGAGCGTCCCACCCTCGCTGCCAAATTTATCCGTGTCGCTTGGGTGCGTCCAACCAATCTACTTACACTTCTCACGACACCCCGCCATCCAGACTGACATATCTCCCCCCCTTTTTGTTTGGTACGAAATCAAAAGAAATGCTTCGAATTGAACAGCTTTAACACGCTCGTGGCGATCGTCGCTGGCCTACGAAGTGACTGGGTGTCCCGCGCGATGAAGCGCGGGTGGGATCGCGTGTCCGTTTACAACCTGCGGATCTTGAAGGACCTCACGTCCTTCGCCGACTCGGCTGACGATTTCAAGCATGTCCGAAGAGCGATTGCACAGCTGGTTGATCCCAAGCTCGCCACCGGTGCCTCCGAAGAAGTCGCCTCCGTGCGCAGCTCGGTGCGCGGGAGGCTGGCTGACGGGAAGGCCCCCACGGGCGTACCTTTCCTTGGTGTGTTTTTGTTACGTCTTGTTCCCCGAGAGAGCTGATTGGATGCTCCTGTGTATAGGAATCTACCTTGCACCGCTACAACGAGTCTGTCGTCTACCGGACCTCATCGATCCCACGGCGCCCACGGAACTGGTCAGCATCGACACCGTATCCGGCAACTTCTCGGCGCCGGCACACCCGCAAGTGTTCGACGCTCTCCCGCCGCTGCCGCCGTCCATGCACCTCGAGCCGCTCATCAACGTGCACAAGCAGCGACTCGTAGCAAGGACCGTCAAGGCGCTCGTAGCTGGGCAGCACCTCGCGAGCCGACTGCAGTTTACCATCGATCGACGCCTGTTTCAGCGCTGTTTGCGTCTCCGCGGACTCGACCCTACGACGTTGCATCGAAAGCTGGGCGTGTCCTGACTGACCCGACGTTGTTACATAGGGTATTTATTGGCAGAAAGGGGAGAGAAGGGGAGAGGCGGATCACGCGCTAAATTTAAAAAGAGTCTTTTCTTGTCTCTTTTTTTCTTCCGTTTCGTTTCCTTCGCTACATGCAGTATACGTATCACGCTTTTACAGTAAGCTTTGTCGCATTTTTTCTTTTTTTTCCATAGTTTTTACTGTATCTTGGGGCTCATTCAGGATGTCGTTTTCTTTTCATGGTACGGTTATACAACAATACAAACTGAACGTAGACTTTTTCGCGGCTGAGCACACTCTTTAACCAAGTCCTCAATTTTCATGCTATTTTCCCTTCATGTCTCCTCACATTGGATTTCATTGAGCCCCTCAATATGCACACAAATCACTTCACGTTTGCTCATATAGTGCCGTAGCCCTTGACCTGCTTGATGACTGGTACAAGGCACAGATCCTGTGGCTGTCCTATCGGGAGGGCGCACGAGCCTCACACTGGCACCGTGCCAGTGTGAGGCTCGTGCACCCTCCCGCGACCGTCCCAGGTGGCAAGCTGCGTGGCAAAAGGAAAGACGGAGGGAAGAGGGAAGTTTTCCCGTTTCTCCTGGTGCTCGTATAAGCAAAGGGGATATGGCAGGGCCACCAGCCGCCTGGTCGTAGATGAAGATGGAAGGATAGAATCGATCCCCCACTGTCAGCATTCAGTCTAGGCCTTTTTCAAGGTTTTTTACCCTTATGAAAATCTTAAATATTATGTAACGGCTTATTCCCATTAATATTGGAGATGGGGTTGTCACGTGGCCGAGTCCATTCGCACTTCATACAGGTCCACCGACTGGCAAGCGACTCAAGTTCACCAGGTCTTCACCAATAGCACCACCGGAACTTCGAATCTGGGTGACGACCTCTGAAGACACTGTGATGGGTGATCTCGAGCATCGTGTACGCCTCGAGGAAGAATGCACTTCTGAAGATCGACCTCGAAGTTAGTATTTTTTTTGCCGTCATGATCCACGACAATTGTTCACTGGTCCAGTGTATTATAGACCAGGCGGTGATCGACCTGCTCCCCGACAATGTCCTTCTTGAAATATTTTATTTCTATAAAGACGATAACATATCTGGTATCGGCCTTACCTGGAGTTGGGGGACGCTAATACATGTATGTCGAAGATGGCGATACATTGTCTTTGGGTCGCCTCTGCGTCTGAACCTGCGACTTGCTTGCTCCAGCAGAACACCCACGAGGAGGTTACTGGATATCTGGCCACCTTTTCCTATCTCCATCTTCTCCTTGATCGACCGGATGGCGGATGAGGAATGTTTAGAAAACGTCATGGCGACACTCGAATGCCGTGATCGCATATCCTTCATCTACATCCGCTATGATATAGGTGGCTCTGCATCGGAAAAATCGATAGCTGCGATGCACAAGCCATTTCCACTCTTAACGGAGTGCCGTCTTATTTCAACCAGCAAGTCTGTGTCAATACCAGTGCTTCCCGAGACATTCTTGGGTGGATCCGCCCCACTATTAGTAATGTTCGAATTACGGGGCATTCCATTCCCGACATTCCCCAACTTTGTGTTGTCTTCCACTCGAATCCAGTACCTTTCTCTCGATGATATCCCGGATTCCGGGTACATCTCACCCGAGGTAATGGCCACCTGCCTGACGGCGTTGCCCAATCTCAGACACCTTTCTATCGGGTTTCGATCCCCTCTACCTCGCCCCGTCCAAATAAAACCGCCTCCCCTGACACGCGCAGTGCTCCCGGCTCTCACTCGACTTTCCTTCGAGGGAGTTAGCGAGTACTTCGAAGACTTCATCGCTCGAATATATGCTCCCCAATCCTACTCGCTCACCTTGACGTTCTTCATGGACCTCGTCTTTGACGTCCCACGACTCCACAATTTCATCAATCGCACAGAACGGGACAATGAAGCTAGGATGGAGCTTACCAGTCAGGAAATTAAGGTCGTCCTAGGATCACGATCTCAATTCATGTTGGGAATCAAATGCGAAAGGCTCGACTGGCAACTGTCATCGATGACGCAGATATTTAGCCAGCAACTGGCTCTCCTTTCTCACGTCGAACATTTCGAGATCCGCGAGCCTGACTATTCCCTTCATCGTATAGGGTGGGAAGACGATCCAGACATGGACCCGTCGCAGTGGCTGGAACTATTCCGCCTTCTTATCGCTGTGCAGAGTCTCTATGTGTCAGAGAGGCTGGTGCACCGTGTTGCCGCCGCTTTGAAAGAACTCACGAGGGATGTGGCCATGGAAGTGCTGCCTGCGCTTCGTATTCTTTCATTGGAAGGACTCGGACTTCAGCCATCATCTGAATCTGTGCAGGGTGCCATAAAATCATTCGTTACTACCAGACAGCTCACTAATAATCCCGTAACGATTTCCTGGGAACCCATTCCAAGACTTGACGTTCATAACAGAGGATAATGGATAGTCACCATGCCAAACATGCTCTGCTTCATTACTATAAACCCGCATTCCGACTTTATGTCCAATACCTTGCTGGGTTCGTTATCGTCTGATCCCCTCTTATGACATCTCTGTTCAGTGTACTTCATGAAACTGGCTGCGGTTACTAGCTCTCATTCCCTCTGACCCCCCATTTTGCCTCCACTATCCCCACTATTCTACCTTTATGGATGGCTTATTGGCTTATACACGTCACACGGTCTAGATGGTAGTCAAACAGACGGGTTTGATTCCGTAACGATCGCCGTTGTCATCCAAGTCATGCCGGCAGTCACGCGCCTCTCTCGGAATGTCCATTTCCATTTCCAAGTGCCTTCGCATTTCTCTCCTTTGGGGCCCAGACGACCGACCATACACCGAAGGCCCAAACTGATACTTCAGTTCCCGGTCCGCGACACGACACGAGCCCCCCCGAGTCGGACGGGGCAAAAAATAAAAGATGATAAATTGCCAGTGGGACTCGGACCCGGACCCAATTGATCGCTCTAGAAGCCCATCCCCACCGCGTCGGGTAATGATGGTTTCCCACATACATGCATGTTCCGCTTCCCGTCGCTGCGTGGTCCTGCAAGGTTTTCCACACCTGAATGAGAAATTGAATGTCGTCACGTTCCTTCAAGGAATATGAAACTCTCTTTCTTCTCTGAGTAAGGCGGGTACGCGCGCATCTTACTTCTCAGCCTCGTTCCCTTCCCCTTGCCTATCTTCTTCCCGACAAAAGCCGGACACCGTGACGAACAGACTCCACCCCCTGCTCGTTCGGCCGATGCCACAAGTCAAGTCTCAGGTTCCATTCGTCAAGCCGCCTCCCGATTCTCCGCCAACCGAAGCCGCGCTCGACCCTCTGCACGCCCCATTTGAGAACAATCGATTTATTGCACCCCATCCTTACGGTACATAGGTAGAACCCCTTGTCTTAGCTCTCCTGTTCTTTCCACCTGTCCCGTTCGACTTTCAGTAACACCACCGCCCTAGACTGCATCCGCCTCGGTACCGACCCGAGTCACTCTGCACTTGCACTCGCAGATTTCCACATTGATACAATTTATTCACGGTTTACCCTCTTTTTACGGAATTCCGTCGTCTCGCCTTGCGTGGGCGCTCCCTACCTGGTTTCCATAAGTTAGAATTGGACTTCGCTGTGATCCGCACCGTATATGAACTGCCATGAGCCTCTTCAGAGGCCAGTCATCGACTGCCATCCCGCTCGACTTGGCCTCTCAGTAACGAACCAAGCCGCCGAGCCGTCACTCATCATGTTGGCCCCTTCGCTCCTTCATCTCCTATTCCTCATTTCGTCAGCACCTCATTTCGTCGACGTGCGGGAAAGTACTCACCTCACTCACTTCATGCTATCTTGTACCCC
>Ga0137397_10000806_pt1 | contig 21715 bp, 27 predicted proteins | sample czorhiz116metaG_FD_106658 | JGI IMG/M metagenome (GOLD analysis project Ga0137397, IMG submission 106658) | Vadose zone soil microbial communities from Angelo Coast Range Reserve, California, USA - czorhiz1.16 metaG | ecosystem: Environmental > Terrestrial > Soil > Vadose zone | place: USA... | reverse complement strand
CGCCCACCATCCTTATACTGCAAACGAGGTGCTGAGTCCGACAGTAGGCCAGTGATCGTGGGGATCGATGCGCGAGCTTTTCTTATCCGGATCAGTACCAGTTCGTAAACTCACCTCGGATCCTCTCGAAGATGCGGATCTGGTGGATTAGAACTGGATGCCTGAACTATTGGTAGGGTGAGTTACGTGTGCGTAAGTAGCAAGTACACATACCCCAAAGGGATAGTGGCGCGCCTCGGATGCCGCCGGCTTCACGGACGCTCAGGCGCACCCTCGGCCAAGGCGCACCTTCCCGCCCGTGAAACCAGCATTCCTAATCATTCCGTGAGTTTCTGACGTGTGCGCTTGCTGGGGGTGTTGACTCCGAGGTTGCTGTGTCGCTGCGACACAGTGTGAGTCGACCGATTGAAGCAGCCCGACGGCCCGCCGTTGAGCTTACCTCGTAAGGGAACCCCACGTTACGCACGCACCCGCTCCTCGGGGGTCAGAGCACACCCTCGGCCAAGGTGTACCCCTCTGCCCGATAAGCTGATGCGCCTATACAGAAAAACTGGAAAATCGGGTCAGCGATGGCAGCACAAGTGACAAAAGAACGCACCTGCTATGGCCCATAGGCGCTCAAGCACTAGGTCCTTAAACATTCATGCAAATCCTACTAGCCTGTGAAAAAAATGTATGAAGGACAGTCGATAGAGACAAAAAGAGAATCCTCAGGCTAGGTCTCAAGGATGTGGAGGGCGAGATCTCGCCCAACCCGCCCAGTTACCCTTGTATTCCGACCATGGCTCTAGTTTTGATGGTGCGAATTGATCTGAAAGGCAAAATGCATATCACACGAACGAAAGAGGAACGACGAGAATGGTGGAGGGAAGGGGGACTCCGACACACAAGCCCCTTTTCGGAGACCCATGGTCCCATATGGTGTCACCGTCCGCCGCACGTCGCGGTCGCGGGCACGGCGTGCGGACGGACGTTAACACCGGGACGCGGAACGTTGAAGCAATAAACATGACTACTCAGCTGGTCTTGTGACACCTCTTGGTTGACGGTGCGCCGGAACAGGATGTCGTGCTATCCTCACAAGCGGCGGCGACCACCGACCTTGTGAACCCTGGCCCGTCTCTTCATCTGAGCACGGACCTCGTGTATGTGTTCGGCGAGGATTTCGCGCCACACGACGGGGAAATATATCGCCAGGTCTTCGGCGTAAAGGCCGCCGGATGGCGTTGTCGGGGGAACAAAGAGCATAGCCTCGTTGACCTCTGTATCGTGTGTACTAGTAGGGCGGTCCGTCGGGCACCACTTGTCCCATGCCTGCGGCACATGCACTTGAATTGCAGGTATGATGGCGAGGGTGTCGGTATCGATGACCTGGCCCTCGAAATCCGTCGCTGGCGGCGCAAGGAGGGCTGGGCTGGGGAGTATGCGGAAATAGCCGGTTCGCTGGCCAACGTATTCGCGAGTGTATTGCAGTTCGCATGGAAAGGTGGGGACACGATGAAATTTGAACTTGGGCAGGTTCTTGCGCCGGTACGCGCATGACCTGCGGAAGAATGCGAGTCGCTCTTTGCGTAGGCGCTCGCGCTCTTCGGGCAGGCGAGGAGCGCCTGCCGGGATAAAGCCAAAGCCGGTCTTGTACGGAAGCGGGACATCGACGGCAGGCTTGGCTGGAGGAGGCTTAGGGATGTCTTGCTTGCGTTTGGCAGATAGCGGAGCGCCGATGTTCATCGACGTCGTCCTGTTGGACAGGGGACGACGAACGATTGTTGCGGCTGGAACCAACCTCGATTCAAAATGGTGTCCGATCAATCGAATAACGGGCATAACTTACCACAGCCTTGCGCAGCAAGTTTGGACATAGAGCGTGTAACACGCATGTTCTCTACGAGAACGAGGGAAGTAGTGTGTACGGAAGGCATGGGTAGATTAATGTACGCAAATGCGAAAGTTGAGAAGGTAGTCCGAAGAGGTCCTTGATTCAAGCGGGCTGAGAGTGGGCAACATAATAGTGCATTGTTCGAACTTGGTCCAACTCAGACTTCGAGTTGGACCAAACTTGAAGAATGCACCTTAAGCCTACAATCGAGATCCCGGGTGTGGCCAGTCCAGTCCAGAAACGCGTCGACGCGATGAGCCGGGGTTCCGAATGGCGAAGCGGTCTTGGTCGGGTCGGGTGGTCGTGGGCCCCGTTAATTTAAAATCAAACATATTATATAATACTGATTGACGCGTGTGTCGTCATTAATATTATGATCATCGTCGCTCGTGCGAGAACATCATTCAATCGAATATTGCGGACTATGTCCACCAAAACCATTGCCGTCCTCGACCATGGCGACCTCAAGGATGGTCAAATGTAGGTGACAAGCCCCACGATCATCTCCCACTGACCATTGCACAGGAAGGAAGTCTCGTTTGAGTCAGGAACGGTCCTCCTCTCTCGCCTGGGTGACAAGGTGCATGCAACCAGTGCATTTTGCACTCATTATGGCGCACCACTCGTCAAAGGCGTCCTCGCAGCTGACGGCAGGGTCACCTGGTAAGCGTTCCGGCCCCGCTCGTTCTCATGTATCAACTCTCCAATTTTACGGATGCAGTCCATGGCATGGAGGTATATGCTTACTACCAACCGACGGCTCACACCCCTGTGCTCATGTATACTTTAGCATGTTTCAATGTTTGCACAGGAGATATCGGTCCGTCGTGTATTCTCGCCACCTCCTCTTGCTCACATGTTATACAGAGGATGCTCCCGCGCCGGAAGCCCTTCATTCCTTCCAAACTCACATCGCCGATGGCAAAATTTACGTGACAGCTAACCCCGCGAATACCACTAAAGAAAACAAGTCGCGCCCACCAAAGCTTCTCTCATCCGGGACTGAGGTCGGTGGGGCAGGTGTCGTCATCGTGGGTGGTGGATCCGGCGCATTTCATGCAACCGAAGCCTTGAGGGAGGTAAATCACGCGTCACTAACTCGATACAACCCTGACTTGATCCAGCACGGGTTCAAAGCGCCGATCACGATCATCTCCCAAGAAACATATGCACCCATAGACAGGTGTGTCGTCTGACTTTGTCTACTGAACGTCAGTATTCCAACGCATTTTAGGACGAAATTGAGCAAAGCACTCATCACTGATGCGTCTAAGCTCGAGTGGCGCACCCCTGCCGATCTCAAAATCAAATACGGCACTACACTCCGCATCGGCACGGTAGGCCATCCACCCATCCCTGCCCTGTCCCTGTTGGTACTGACTTGAAACCAGACCGTCACGTCCGTAGACAGCTCCAACAAAACGGTCACTCTCGAGGGTGGCAAGGAAATAATCCCGTATGACACGCTTATCCTTGCCAGTGGTGGAGTTCCGCTACGCCTCCCAATCGAGGGTGCAAACCTTGAGAATGGTTTTACGCTCCGACATGTTCAAGACGCGCAGAAGATTGACTCAGGTAAAACTTTTCCTGCATCTGCAACAGGCTGGCTAACATGTGCCAAAGCGTGCCAGGAGGGCAAGCACCTCGTCGTGATTGGCAGTTCTTTCATCAGCATGGAGCTCGTTGTAGCCGTCTCAAAGCGTAAACTCGCTTCCATTCACGTAATTGGAATGGAACAGTATCCTTTCGAGGTTGTCCTAGGAAAGGAAATTGGTGCCAGCTTGAAGCAGTTCCACGAGGGCCAAGGCGTCATCTTCCATAGTTCTACGTCCGTCAAAGCTATTCGCCAGGACCCAGGTGAGGCACTGACCAAGGTCGAACTCTCAAACGATGAAGTTCTTTCCGCCGATCTGGTCGTAATGGGCGTCGGCGTACGACCTGCGACGGACTACCTCAAGGCAAGCGGTTGGGAACTCGAAAAAGACGGAAGTGTCAAAGTGGATGAACTGCTCCGCGTTGCAGGCCGTGGTGATGTGTATGCCATCGGGGATATTGCCACGTACCCGCAGCTTCCTGTGGGCACATATCGGCGCATCGAACATTGGAACGTGGGTCCACACATTGTCGCCAAACTCTGCAAAGTAATTGCGATGTTGCTAGGTCGCAGGTAACATGGGCCGCGCAGTAGGCAAAACGATCGCAGGATCACCGCAGCCGTTCTTGAAAGTTCCCATATTCTGGAGCGCCCGTGCGTCATGGTTCTCCCCAACATCTCGTCGGATCTGGTTCTGACTGGGACCAAACGTAGAGGGCCAGCAGCTTCGCTACTGTGGCATCGGTGTCGGCCATGACGATATCTATATTCAGGGTGACCCTGCAGAGATGAAGTTCATCGCATATTACATCCAGGGAGGACAGGTCACAGCTATTGCAAGGTGGGCACCCCTCAGCTTAAGGGCGTTTTCACGGTCGGGGCATTTCTCACGTTGGCATCAGCATGCAAAACGACCCTGTTGTATCTAAAGCTTCTGAGCTACTTCGCTTGGGCTTGATGCCTTCCGCGGACGCGATAAAAGCAGGCCAGGTCAGTCAACTATTCAATACATTGCTTCGTTACTCACCCATGTTGCAACGTGCAGAGCTTGTTTGATGTAGACATCTCATCGGCGGCTGCGAACCTCCTCCACAAGTGAAATAGCGGATATTAAGCGGCGTATCTTGTACGATAGTCGTGTGTTGTATTCGGAAGAACAGAGCTATGTCTAATGTACTGTATGAGAGGTTGATCCCGGACCAGTCCGTCCCGGTCTGACGGCCCGACTTGTGTGTCCCGCGGCTCTTCGACTGATGTTGCCAACATCACCCCTAAAGAGGCCCGCCTCGCCCAAAGAAACATCCAAGTTTACACCACAAGATGAATTCACTGATCTCAATCCACACATAACGTACAGGCACCTTCTCTCTCCACCCCCAGGAGCGCGCGACCCGCTGCGCGTTATCGCGCTCTGCGACAGTGACGCTTTCTACGCCGCGTGCGAGCAGGTGCGACTTGGCATAGACCCGTCGCGCCCACTCGTCGTGCGGCAGTGGGATGCGCTCATAGCCGTCAACTATCCCGCCCGTGCATTCGGTATCACACGGATGAGCAACTGGCGCGAAGCGCTGAAAAAGTGCCCCGAGTTGACCGTCGTGCACGTCGCGACGTTCAAAGAGGGGGAGCAGGCACCCGGATATTGGGACAACCCGGACACGGCGACTCACAAGGTACGCCCGGCTCTCTCTCTCGTCGCGCAGGATAGTCAGTTGCGCGGGAGCTGCCTGTAGCAGCGACGGAATGATTGACACAGACATTCACGTCAGGCGCGTTTTGATCCCTGCGACTTTTGTTTATTTTGGGGCCCCTTTCATTGATGGCTGGCTGTCGGTATACCATGTGCCGGTGGTACTGTACGTTACAGGTCTCTCTAGACTATTACCGCCGCGAGAGCGCAAAGATCATTGCAATCTTCAAGGAGAGCCTACCGGATGGCGAAATTGGTAGGTGGCAGTGTCTACCGGGGCAGCGCCTGTCACCCTTCTGAGACTTGCATTTCCTTTCCCCCCAGAAAAGGCATCGATTGACGAGGCTTTCATCGATTTTACACGTCCCGTCCGCGCGGAACTCTTAGCGCGCTACCCTTATCTCGCCAACGCGCCAGAGGGCCTCGACACGGTCTTGCCGCCGCCACCGCCGATATCATGGGATGGTCGCGGAATTGTGATTCCTGTCAACCCCCCGCCGGAAGATCAGGCCGCCGGATCCGCTCACGGGACAGGAACCGATTCGGGAATTACAGACGGCGACGATGACGTGCGGCGGACGTGGCACGACGTTGCTCTGTCGATAGCCGCGGAGCTCATGGATAGGATTAGGGCGGAGGTGCGCACGCAGTTGAGGTATACAACGTCAGCGGTAGGTTTTCCTCGTGGTTTGACCCTGAGATCCAAACGTTTTGAGAAAAACGCGCCTGCGCGCATATGTTACAGGGGATCGCGAGGAACAAATTCTTGGCCAAAGTGCGTCGGCGGGTTTAACGTGTACATTTTTATCTGCGCCCGTCGTTTACACGGGGCGTCGCACAGCTCACCGCATCGTACAAGAAGCGGGACTCGCAGGTCGGGTAGCGCCGGTTATCACGTGTCCCCACGAAAACTGATTGATCCCACTGCCACTGCCACTCAGAGCATACTCCGTAACGCCGCAATTCCAAATTACCTTATACCGATGCCGTTTCAAAAGGTGACAGGCGTCATGATTGCCGTGTACCCGTCCAGCATTCCTCAGATAGCGCGAGTCAGATCAGGTTCCTGGGTGGCAAACTCGGACAGGCCATCGCAGACAAGTTCGAGGTCTCGACAGTTGGTGATCTCCTGTACGCGTCACCTTGTCGCACGTTGGCGCCTCGATGCTGAAATAGGACATGCTATTTGGCGTTCAGGTACATCAGTCTAGGTGCATCTCGCGCGATCAGTACCGTTCTCCGAGCGCCCGCTGACCCACAGCTCTCCAGATGAAATGCAGCAAAAATTCGGGGAGGATTCTATCTGGGTATATGAAATTCTGAGGTACGCTCGCGTCAACTATGATCAGGCAGGTAATGGAGCAGCTCTTTCCAGAGGAATTGATAGAACAGAAGGTGGGTACCAAGAGACGGTACCATGGCCACCGTATCGAACGTAGTTTTGTTCTTCCCAGTGAAAGAGAAACCAACACTGACTAAGAGCATGATGGCGTCGAAAAACCTCCCCCGCCCAATCACTAAAACCTCCGAGGGTCCACACTGGCTACGTGTCCTCGCTGCAGAGCTCGCCCTACGATTGAATGAGCTTCGTGACACGGACATATCAGTCTGGCCCAAAACCATCGTTCTACACGCAAGACATCGTACGTATGATACTCCGTCATGTACGATGACCTGACCTCGAACTATTGTAACACAGGATATGATTGGTCTCGATCGAAGCAGTCGCCTTTCCCGTTCACACGAAACGTGACCGCGGACGTGATTACTGGGTTTGCCGAACGGCTATGGAAGGACTTGGTGGGAAATGGTAATAAGCAAGATGGCTCGTTACCTTTCTCCGTGACGAACGTCTCGCTTGGATTCTCAGGCGTCGAACCAGGCGAGGCAGGTCAGCAGAGCATCGAGGGGTTTTTTCGACCAGGGACAAGCGCAAAACGACCGTCCTCCGATGGACATGATGGCGAAGGGTTACAAGTTCGTCACGGAAAGCGTCGACTTGAGGCAGAGGACATCGAGGGCTCCTCTCTCGTCGATATTGACCAGGAGAATATGGTGTCTTTCGTGTGCCCACGGTGCCACAAACGTATAGAGGCTGAGTTGGTGGATGAAGGCGATGAGGTGGCAGAGCAACGGCGAGCACAGGCACTGTCTCGGCTGCAGGTGGAACATGGTGACTTCCACATGGCAGAGGACCTGTCAAACATGCGGGATGATGGTAACACTGGCGGATCTCAAAGGTTGCGAGCGGTAGAGAGGGAAAGGAAGCGAAAAAAGGAAAGCAACGTGAGAAAGGACAAGTCTGTCGAGGGCATAGCCAAATTTCTGGTTCGTAGACCGGGCTAAGAGAGTCGCTAGCATTCGTAGAGGCTTTATCTACTGTATACTAACACATGAATGGGCAGATATATCTTCTCGTTGCGATGGAAACATCAAAATCTTGATTTCCAAAGCAGTGCGTTGATGACACCGACGCCGAGGCATTGATGGATTGCCCGTCCGGGGTTGACTCGGACAGACGGTGATTCGTGTCACTCCCGACCGACGTCCGCATCTCTTTCTCTTTAACTCTTCTTCGTTCACGGGACTGGCTCCTTTCCCTTTTTATTTCTTCTTCTTTCGACGACCCAGGCTGCAGGGCTGCCCCCATAGTTCTTTCCTGTCTGTCCGGAACAGCCTTCCTGTAGACCAGCCTTTCGATTCACGAATCTTTGAACGACCACAGTTTATGATGAGTACGCCTCGGGAAACGGGGACCATCCCTCGCTTTGACCCACTCGAAGGAAGCGAAAGAGCATCCGTCATCGTGAGTTCTTGTCTTCTCTCTCCAAGAAGGCTGACGCTAATCACCGCGTGGCCCGTGGCTTCCGCACACCCGCATTTACGGATACGACAGGCCGTCTTCGTCTTCGCGGTGTTCTCCACGCTTGTCTTATCCGCCGTCCTTCTCTGCGTCATCTCGGTCGCGTTCTCCGCCGTCTTCAAACGAACGTCGTACCAAAACCTCTCGCGAGAAGCGTTCTTCTTCCGCTCACAACTCGGACAGTATGCCGGGTGTTTGCTGCTCAGCAATTGGATCAGGGGCATCAGCGGATGGATAGATATCAAGTGGATCAGCACCGGTGGGGTCAGAGCAGGATCGTCTTGCAGCGCTCAAGGTATGCACCATCCGTCCGTCCGTCGCTCGCTCGTCCTGATCCCCTTTACCTCTAGGGGCATTAAAGATGATCGGACAATTCGGGTCATTTTTCTTCGTCGTCGCGATGGGCATCCATACTTTCAACACGCTCGTTCTCCGCAATCGCCCCCCCCAGTGGCTTGGGATTATCGTGACCTTCATCGGCTGGACATCTTCGCTTATAGTGGGTAAGTTCGTTTCCTCGCTGGTCATTCTCGAGTTTTTTTTTTGAGACATCTCCGTCAGGCCTCGCTCCTCTGTCAATCTCGAGCCCCATCAATGGCCCACTCTACAACATCGATGGCTTCACATGCGGTATCTCAAAGTCGTGGCAAGTCGCTCATATGCTCCTCTACTTCTTTCCGGTGCGTACCCTCTCGGTCTTGGCAGCCGGTCCGTCCTAACGACCCGAAAAGTTATTTCTTGCGTCGTTGCTCTCGGCAATCGTTTATTCGCTCATTTTCCTGATGCTCCGCGGCACCCTCGTTATCAATGGTGGCTTGAAGATCCATCTTGATCCCGAGCGCCGGTTGCGCTTCAAGGATGGAACCTTTGAGGGGTACCAGCGCTTTGTCTACTCGGTAGCGCAGAAGATGCTTTGGTAAGTTAAACCCCCCCCCCCTCTTCATATTTGTCTTGGATTTGAACCTTTCTATCCAGGCTTCCGATATGTAAGTCAAACGTGGCGATTGACGCAGCATAAATATCCTAACCTGATGTTTTAGCCTTCATACTTGCCTTGCTTCCCTCTTCCATCGTGCAATTGATGGACATTTCTCGCATCGCTGTGTCCCCTGGAGCTATGGCCTTCTCGTATATCCTTGAACACTTGGATGGTATGGTAATCCCTTGTCTCATCTACGTCTCAGCTGACGTGTGACGCAGGCGTAATCAACGTTCTTATCCTCTTCAATGTTCTGAGAGCGTTAGGCCCAGCTATGCAATCAACCGGCTCAGCAGACCCTGAGAAATTGCGTCCGGAACGTGGCACGATTTCGCGTCCTAAATACGACTGGAAACCGCGGGCAAAGTTCCCCTTTTTGATATCGAGGCCAATGACGACAACCGCACCTCCAGCGCACCCACCTGAAAGTATTCGCCGAGGGCATGTCTCAGGTCCCTCCTCCCTGCCGAAGTTCCTATTTCACAAGAAAACCGGGAGCGCGAATTCCTCCACTCGCCTGCTGACAACCGAGCCACCCTCGCGTTTTAGCTCCCCATCTCCTAGTCTCGAGCGTTCCAAGTTCGCAACTTCATCGGTTCTTGCTCAAAAACCCGTTGCGCCCGCTTCCGTAGTTAATGTTGAGCTCTCTGTTCCTCAAGTAATTCGAAAACCCGCACCCGCACCCGTAGTTGATGTTGAGCTCTCCGTCCCTCCTCAAGTAGTTCGAAAACACGCGCAGACCGGCCCACAGTTGCGCCTCTTGACATCAGACTTGTCTCCCCAGCCTAATTCGGACTCCGCGGGATTGGCGCCTTCTCCACGCGCCAAACGCTCGCGGGTTTCCCGTGACCTGAATTTGACCTCGGAATCGCCCACAACGGCGGCCGCTTCCCCGTCCGATGCGCCGTTCCTTGAGGTGACGCTACATTCTCCACGTTCCTCTGTCACAGAGCACGGTGTCAGCTCGCTCATCAGCATGTACCTGTCTCGCGATTCGAGCACGTTCGTTGAGCTACCGCCATTCCCCGCGGCGGCTGTCCTGCACGATCCTTCAGTCGATATGCCTGTGATCGTTCCGGACGAAGGCGTCGGTTTCTCCCTAAAGCCCGCTGTTTCCATCGGTGCCGTCGGCGGAGGACACCTACATCGACCTACTACCCATCCCGAGCTGCCGCCACCTGTGACTCTAGTATCGCCGGGAACAGACCCGAGCCAATACTCAGATTCTGAGGTAGACAGTCCGCCGCCTCCGTCTCCGCCACTGCCGTCCAAGGCGCAACCGGCGTTGCAGTCGACACAGCCGCTGCACGTGAATAGGACGACGAGCGTGAATGCGCCATCCCGCGCCTCACGAGATTGGCATCCTACAGAACGTCAACGTAATCGCTCTGTCCGGGCTCTGCCGAAACCGCCAGATCGGCCTGCGCCATCCCGTACCTCAAGCGCACGATCGCATATAACATCACACTCGCGCACAGGGTCGTCCTCGTCGTCGAACTACGGATACTTATAGAAAAGCGGGAAAGTAGACGTGCTTGGTGGCATCTTTTGGCCATTGATTCCATTCGTCATTACATGTGTATTCTTTGTACCTTGGCATTTTCGATTTCACGGGTCTTGCCCGCTTCCAATTTGACTGCAGCTGTCGTCACAGGTCGATAACTAATCTATATTCTTTCATTCGTTTCACCATCTTCTGATTGTACTAATTTAGCCGCCGAATGCATCACACACATGTCCAGCGCTCTAGATCTGTTGGTATCCACATTTACTTGGGCTCCCGTCCCCCATCAGTCGAGCAGATATACGTCCAAACACGAGATCCGTTCTGCCTTCTGATCTCGATCTGCCTCGAGGAGCGGACAAATCTGGACGCACTAAACTGGACTAAGGGTCGCGAAAGTTGAGCTAGCCAAGGGTCCCCGAGCTTACAACTCAACTTCAGGCAACGGTCGAGGCGTGCCGTCCATTGTTTCGATCCTCCATGCCCGCATACAGTAACAGGCGTAATTACTACCTCTCCGTCGGAAAACGTTGCTGGCGATGCGATCGGTGAATCACCAGCGACTTGCGCAAATCTTATCAAAAAAGACAAGAAAAGAGGAAACGGCCAAGGCTCAGGCCAGGAGGCGGGAAGATAGCCAAGGCCAGGCCAACCACATCCATGGGAGGTATATATTTTAGGGACCGCAGCAAGCGTCCTCGCCAGCCCCGCTTGACCTACTCTTCTCTCTTTTCTTCTCACTCTCTCCTTTGATAAGGCGTGTCAGCGCAGCGAGCAAGCCGCCCGCCGCATTCCCCGTTCTTCTTTTCCCCCCATTCTACCATAGCATGGCTACTGGCCGGGTGAGCAAGCTTCCGCTACCGTGTGCTCGATCCGCGTACTACGGGGGACTGATGATAACCGGGAATGGCGTCAAACGCCACCTCGTACATTGCTCTGCTTCACTTTGCTTTGCCATTCGTCTAGTTCGTGCGAGAGTACAAGCTCGTTGTCATCGGGAGCGGTGGTGAGTCTTTCTCATGTCTCGGAATCGTGAAACGTCTCTTGGAGAAGGAGGGCAGGGGGGGAAGAAGTGTGATGACTGTAATGACGTCAGGCACCCCCAGAACTAGAGAATTCGAACCGAAGCCCTCAACTGCTCTCCTTTTTTTTCTTTTCATTCGTTCTCAGCATTGATTTCGACGTACGACCAGGCGTTGGAAAATCGGCATTGACGATCCAGTTCATGCAAAATCGTTTTGTGGAGGATTACGACCCAACGATTGAAGGTATGCGGAGCGCAGAAAAAATAGTGAAATCACAAGCCGTGGCCCGTGACGGCGGCTGGGCCAGGAGAGACCAGTAGGAGACTGCGGACGCACGAACGTGCGTGTGTGTGTGTGGGGGGCGTCTGACTCTGACCCTGACCCCGAATTCCCCCTCATTCATCCGAAACTGCGCACGTTTATGCTCGCTTTTTGCGGCATCGAGCGCTAACGTGCCGTCTCCCCCCCTGGACCAGATTTGTATCGGAAGCAGTGCGTCATCGAAGGGGAGGAAACCCTAGTGGACGTGTTGGACACGGCTGGCCAAGAAGAATTCAGGTAGGCAGGTCGATGTTTCTCCTCTCTCCTCCCTCTTCTTTTCGAATTCACAATCGCCGAACCACCGTTTGCTGATTCTTTCGTCCCGCTTCCTCTCTCTTTCTGTCTTTCTTTTTTTCGTTTCTTTGGATTTTCTCGGGTTTATCTTTTTTGGCTTTGTCCCTTGTTTGGGTTATTGTTGGTTCCACCGCTCCCTATTTGGATCCCCTTTATGAAAACAGTGCGATGCGGGAGCACTACATGCTCGACGGCGAGGGCTTCCTCCTCGTATACTCAGTCACGGAACGAGACTCGTTTAACTTGATTGTCACATTCCACGAACAGATCCTGCGCGTCAAAGACACGGAAACAGTTCCCATCGTCCTCGTCGGGAACAAAAGTGACCTCGAGCATGGCCGTACAGTGGACATGTTCGGTGCGTCCTTTTGGCTTTCGCTTTTCATCCAACGATTTTTTGACTTGGGCTTGGCTCTGTATCATCCGTGATCATCACAAATTATATGTATGTGTGCGTGCGGTCATCCTTACACCCACAGAGGGCCAACTTATGGCGCAGGAGCTGGGATGTCGTTTCGTCGAAACCTCTGCCAAGCTGGGAACGAACGTGACGAAAACGTTCATAGATCTCGTCTGTGATATTCGCGATCGTAACCGAGTAGGTTGTTCTCAAACTGGCTTTTTTTTTGCCATTGGTGATGGGGACCCACTTTTTACATTTGGCACCCGCCCATAATCCTCAGGAGCTAGTGCTGTTACGCCGCAGCTTCCGAGCTATCACACCCGATAGCGCCATCAAGCTGCCCGGTTCGGGTTGTTGGAACAGCGGTTGCATCGTTTCTTGATCCGCCCAACACCACCGCGACCCACCCACATGCACCGCCGGCAAACCGTTGCTCAAGTCACGATCTCATGACCCCCGTTCCGATATCGTCCGTCCGGACTCGGTTTCCTGGCCTTGTATCCCTCCCTGTACACACGCAGAAACTTGGGACGTGCACACCGGAGGCATGTGACGCTTAGCACCGCGATTCCCTCTGTATGCACTGATCCCTCGTCAAAAAGATGGGCGCTCCATGCGTAGGTCGTGATGCATCCATCAGTTGGATGCGGCGCACCTACATACATGATGTACTGTTTAATTTAACCAGGCAGTGTAGTCGCCCTAGCTTGGTCCCGCTTAAACTTATCTTACTCCCCCCCTTGGTGGGCCTGACCAGTGCCATATCCTCATTTTCGTACATATGATGCTTGCCCCCCCGACTGCGTAGTTTATCCGTCGTGACTTGTGTAGCCAAGCCAAGGACCCGTTGCTAATGATCAGACTTGATTGGTGCCGGGTGCCTGGATTCGATTCGTCTCGTTGTGGTATAGTACGTCCGTCGGTGTGGAGATTGAAAGCCGATGGGTCCCAGGTTTGTCAACGATTATTAGGCACCGGACCAAGTAGGTGTGTCGTGGCGCGGATAGTCGCTCGTACAGCAACTAATTGTGAGCATCTTTTTCGGAATGCCGGGCGAGTTGGGCATCAATAATTGGGTGGGACCTGAGGCTGATGCAGTGATGTGATGAATGGAAGGAACACTAAACGTAGACAGGAATGGGCGGAGAAGCAAGCTGACTCCACCCGATCATCGCTCCGTTTGGATCACGCATCCATCGTCGTCCACTGTCTCGCACTCACATCTCCCTCTTATAGCCTATACACACACCCTTTCTTTCTCTCCTTCTCACCAGTACTCACTCTTCTCTTCTCACAAATGTCCAGGGTTCGTCCGTGTTCCTTCTTTTCTCCCAATCTCTCTTTTTTTTTCGTCCCGATCGTGTCTCATCGTCGTTTTTATCATCCAGGCTCAGTTTCTACGAGAATACAAGCTGGTAGTCGTCGGCGGTGGTGGTACGTCATCTCTCTTCCTTACCGGGGATGTCTATGCCACTCACACAAGCGTCTTCTCATCTCCGCTCCCAGGCGTCGGAAAATCTGCCCTCACCATCCAGTTCATACAAAGCCACTTTGTGGACGAATATGACCCTACCATCGAGGGTGCGTTCCACAGCCTGCGATATGTCTCCTCCCACCTTTCCGGCCTCACCGTCTCTATCTGGCACGGCAACAGATTCTTACAGGAAACAATGCGTCATCGACGACGAGGTTGCCCTCCTCGATGTTCTGGACACGGCCGGCCAAGAAGAATACGGGTACGTATCGTCGTCATTCTGGCCGTATCGACCAGCCACATGGCGTCTTATCTCCCACCCTCTCGTCACTTTCCCCTTACAGTGCCATGCGCGAGCAATACATGCGGACCGGTGAAGGGTTCTTGCTCGTCTACTCGATCACTTCGCGGAACTCGTTCGAGGAAATCAGCACGTTCCACCAGCAGATTCTGCGCGTGAAAGATAAGGACTCGTTCCCCGTCATCGTCGTCGCAAACAAGTGCGACCTCGAATTTGAGCGCCAAGTCGGCATGAATGGTAACGTATCCTCCCCTCTTCTTCAAAATCTCTCACGGCCGCGGGAATGGCATCACTCACCCCCTCCATCACACACACAGAGGGTCGTGATCTTGCGAAGCATTTCGGCTGTCGCTTTATTGAGACATCGGCTAAACAAAGGATCAACGTGGATGAGGCCTTTTCCAATTTGGTTCGCGAGATTCGTAAATATAACAAGGTACGATTTGTTCTCCCTCTGGGTCTCGTGCCCATTCGTACCATCCTTGGCATTGGCTTGACCCACAACTAATTTCTAGGAACAACAAACTGGCCGTCCAGTCCAGTCCAGTGGGCCTGGTGCCACGGGTTCGTATAACCACCCTGATGGGTTGGATCAAACCGGGATAACTTGCTGCGGAAATTGTGTCGTTGCGTAAAAATCGGGAGTTCTTTCACTACCTTCTCACCTTTCATGCATACACGCCCCTTCTTCCATTTTTATACTTTCGCTTGTATTATATCTTGGGTTCAGTGTGGCTAGTTTACATCATACCTCACGTCTATGCTTTGTTCGTGCGCCTATGCTTGACGTTTCTGAATCCAGACACCAATAGCAAAGAGGACGTCTGAGTTACTGAAAACGTAGATGGCAGTGAAACTATTGTAAGGGCGCGGTACTGTATCAGAAGCCGAAGTGAGATTATATTGGCCCTCGCATTGGATTCTCGACTGGAAATTGGCCGAGTTGTCTTTAGTTACACCCTCGAGACTTGAAATCATATGCTCAACTTACGTGGTAACACAGTCACGTCCTCCTCGTTCACCGCACGGACCTCATCAATCCCGAGCTCGTAGGGTCCCTCGACACCCGAATTGCCCCCGAGGAGGGATATACCGACCGAACGTATGCGTTCGCGGAGCATCGAGACCGGTTGGGTGTTGATCGTTCCGGCCTTGGTCATCACAAAACCGTCAAAGGGAATCTGTTACCACCTTGCCTGGTCAACAACGGGAGGGGGAACCAGGAAGGAGGAGGGGCAAGGAACGAAATGCAAACAACAACAAGTGAGACGCACAAAGACATCTTCCCACCCGCCATCGTCCCGTGTAAAGTACAGCCGATGCTGCCACAAATCGTCGTTCGTCGGGCCTTCGGTCTGTATGTTGACAAAGTACGAGCTGCGCGTGCGCGGGTGGCCCGCGGCTCGGACGCGCAGGGCCAGGTATCGGTGGTTCGACACGTCGTCCGTGAGCTCGCCGAACAGCGTCGGGCGGAACTGTCGAAAGGGATATATGAGAGAAAGAAAAGGGGAAAGGGTGAGGGTGCGTTGCGTTGCGTTGCGTTTGCGAACCTTGTTGCGAAAACCGGCGTAACCGCCGCGGATGCGCTGTTCGTAGCCTGGACGAACGGCGAGACGCATGTGTCCGTGGAACAGCGCGGCGCCGGGCTTGCCTGGTGCGTCGGGCCCTCGAGTTCGAGATGGGGATGGAGGAGGGCGCGCAGGGTCGTGGTCAAAGTCGAGGTGGACGGTGGAGGTGCCGCCGACGTCGGCGTCGCAGCCGAGCGCGCAGTCTTTGATGGCTTCTGGGTTGTCGAACGCGAAGAGCGTGAGGGGCGCGCGGGAGGGTTGTTCGGCGCCTTGCATCTGCAGGACTGGTTTTTTTAGTGGCGTTTACGTGTTGTGTGAATGCGGGATGATGAGGAGCAGAACGCCGCTGTGGGGGAGGGAGATATTGCCTTCTCTCTCTCCGTGTTGGTTATGTGCAGGGTGTGAAAGATCATTTACCGACCTCGAGCGGTTGCGTCGCGGGCGACTCTGCTTGATCTGTTGAGATACGCGGACAATTTTGACATCATGTTTTGGTACGATGAGGAGGGTCTGAACTTAGTGACGTCACCACATGCGGTCTCTTCCCGGTGTGGCAGCTGCTGCCGTAGAACTTGATCTGTGCCAGTATTATCTATTTACCATCCCTGTGTCATTTATATCGATGACACATGGGTGTCTCAGGCTCGCAGGCCACAGCCGCCCAAGTCGCCAGATCATCCTTTCGAAACGCCTTCGGCGCGATCCCCTACGAATGTCCTTGAAACACAGGATCAAACAGAGACTTTTAAACTGCTATCGTCGCCTGCCTTCGCACACCGCATGGATTTCAATAACCAGCTGTCGTCTATCCAGCAATTGAAGCACGCAAGGTCAAGTGTGGTATCAACTTGGTACATTCGTAGAAAGCTCAGGTGTCGACTCGCTGATGTTCGTTGTTTACTTGACAAATCGGAGTCATTCATGCTATCAGTGAACGAGGTACGATATAGTCGGTCCGTGCCCTTTCTCCGCTCAGACACTCTAGAAGGTGGTCCCCGAGCTTCCACGCGTAGGACCCGTCCTTCCAACATTGGACGTTACTTCAGGACCACTCAAGATTTCTGGTTCCGCGGAGAAGGACAGTTCCGGTCTTCCTACGGAGCCCTCACTCAATACGAGTGCTGCGGCGACTCCGGCGATGTCCCTTCCTCCCAGAAAATCGGTGCCTCCTTTGGCATTTGCCGCAGATGGCGCCCCGGCACAAGCTCTGTTGCCAAACAGCACGGCGGTACAACAGCTCTCAGCGCAGCTCACGCAAATGGCCGGTCAGCTCCGGCGCAATGCCAAACGTTTCTCCCAAATACTTTCCGTGGGTTAAGCGGTACTGCGCGACGCAGAGGAGAAGATGGGCACAAACTACGAAGTGATGAAGCGGGAACGCGTGTGGCTACGCGATCATCGAAGCAAGAGCATCGGGACAACGTGTCTCGCCGAAACAACTCGTTGAAGTCTAGGGCTATGTCGCGTTCAGTCATACTCCTTGTTCTTCTGTTTGTTTCACACAATCGGTCGGTATTTTCATTCCTCCTATTCAACATTATGATTGTAAAGCCACCTCTTACCCTCTGTAAGCCTTCCTCTGATTCTAGTCGCTCCTCCGCCATCCTCTATCAACGATCATAACGTGATATTCTTAAGCGCTGGTCTAGGTGTGTCCCCTTCCATCATTTTCTGAACGACATTACAACCCTTCTCACTGATGTATACTTCGCGGCCTTTGCCAGTCCTTTTAATCTCAGGTCTCGACTACCGGACTTTCCGCCATTCGTGTAGGACACGCTGTGGCCAATGCTGGACCGGCCGCTGGTCCAGACATTTAGGCTACCAAGATGCGTCACCTCTGCAAAAACCTGCAGAAAGCCGTCAAGGATACCGCCAGCCGCTTCCTTGCCATCATCAGCATCACTGGACCTTCGCTGTCCGGCACCACTCCCGTCCCCGAGGGCTTTTCCCGTGTCCAAATCACTCATCATAAGTTTATCCCCGTCCCTGCGTTCGATCCTGCTTTCGTGATCACAGCGGGCAACCCTCAGGCTGGTACCCATCCCGACATCGCCGTGCTGCACAACACGCACAACGACGATTGTCCTTGGGGCCCGTTCCTGCATCGCGCCCACCGTGTGCTAATCTCGCTCGGGCTTTGGGAGGTACGCATTGTCGCCTTCGTTCTAGGCATTGTTCCCCTTTATGTGGGGTTGAATCGGACTTTGGCGCTAACGTCGCTTCTTCAAGAAGCGACGTTAGCGTTGATGGTAAGCTGCGGAATAGGCGTACTCCTCCGCATGTTCTGGGTCTTAATCGTGTCACTTATGCGCAGTATCCGCAACACCCCCCAGCACGAGGAAGAAACCATCTTTGTATTCGCCGAGGAGGCCGCCTCCTAACAGAGATATTGAGAAGAGGCCCTCTGACGCTACTATTGCTGGAGAGAATTGAGATGAGATGAAACGGGTTGTTATTAATCGTACTGGGCGACCCTTGGGGCGAGCTTTGTTAGCTTTCTCATTGTCTCTGAAGATTCCCAGGGCCACCCGCGACTTGGATGCGCAGGGCGAGATATCGGTGGTTCGACACGTCGTCCGTGAGCTCGCTGAACATCGTCGGGCGGAACTGTTGAAAGGGAATCAATCTGTCAACCATGCGGAGAGAGAAAAAAGAAGGGGGGTGAATGCGACCTTGTTGCGGAAACCGGTGTAACCGCCGCGGATGCGCTGTTCGGACGGCGAGACGCATGTGTCCATGGAACCACGCTTGCCTGGTGCGTCGGACCTCTCAGCGTCGGCGTCGGCGGCTTTGGTGGTTCCGTCTCTGTTTCGAGATCGAGATGGGGATGGAGGAAGGCGCGCAGGGTCGTCGTCATTTAATTTAATAATAAATTAAAGTGACTCGTCAAAGTCGAGGTGGACGGTGGACGTGCCGCCAACATCGGCGTCGCAGCCGAGCGCGCAGTCTTTGATGGCCTCGGGGTTGTTGAACGCGAAGAGTGAGAGACGCAAGGGAGGTTGTTCGGCGCCTTGCATCTGCAAGACTGTTTTTTAATGGATCGGGGGAGCAGAACGCCGCTGTGGGGGGGAGAGAGATTGTCTTCTCTCTCTCCGTGTTGGTTGCGTGCAGTAACGCTGTGGCCTGACATCATGATGAGGTCACCACATGCGGTCTCTCCATCAATTCTAACTCGATCGTGATACACGGGGCTCTGCACAAAACTAGAGCTGCTGCCGACCATAGATATTGATCTGTGCAGTATCTTCTAGTGTCATGTATGTCGACGACAGTTATGGGTGTCTCAGCCTCGCCAGGCCACAGCCGCCCAAGACGCTAGAGCATCCTTTCGGAACGCCTTCGGCGCGAATGTCGATGATAAACACGAAATGATCGGTCAAAAGTGATCTGGAACACTTCGTTAACCACATCGACGTCTGAGCCAAGCGAATTGTCAAATTCTAAGCCGATGCAAAGAAACAGATTCGAACATCGCAAATCGATACTGAAAACGATTTTCAACATACATACGAGAGTCCTCGATTCTTGAAAAAAGTTCAACCACACCACAGAGTCTTGTGGAAGCTACATAGGAACATCTTTAGCACTAGTACTGACGATGATGTCGCGCAATAAAACCAGCAATCCATGTCAGAAATTTAAAAAAACGGACCTCATCTGCATCTTGAGCACTAAATTCCGGAACACATCGAGACCTTCAGTCGAAAAGTATCACAAGTGAGTGCAGACCTGACCTCGCCGAGGACAGACGGACGACCGACGGCGGCGGAAACATCCAAGGCTGGTCGGAAACATCCGGCGGCGTTAACAAAAGTACAGTTGATCCGCGGATTCAAATGCCTGTATACATCCGCTGCGGCCCGTGTAGACTAGTCTTCCTTCTCGCGACATCACTGTGATCAAAGCATGGGACAGGTCAAGAGCAACTTGTCTAGGAGACGTGCTGCAATCCTCCCCAAAGTCCCCGACGATCTCAGGTTCCGAGTCCTCATTATTGGAAGGGCAAATGCAGGGAAGACCTCTATTCTGTAAAGAGTTACGGATACCACCGAGAGCCCAGAGATCTACAGGCTTGGTCCATGGGGAGAGCGTGAGCGGGTACGTACTACGTTGTCATTCTTGGTGGCACCTTCGATTTCATTATCTGGTCAGGTTCAACTCGAGGCATCACAAGAGGTTGGGCAGGGCTTATTCTTGTTGGTGACGGCTGATCATGAGGATCCTGCTTGCAGCGTGGCCTGCACAACGTGGAGGACGAAATCGTCTTCGTGAATCATAAAGGATATGTTTTCCACGACTCCCGTGGATTCGAGGCAGGCGGTGAAGACGAGCTGAAGACCGTGCAAGCGTTTGTCCGTCGTAGGTCGCGGGAGAGGCTGTTGGAGGATAGATTGCATGCGATTTGGTTTGTTCCTTTGGGCACCTACAACAGCAAATTCATCAAGTTGATTTTCAGGTACTGCATCCCGATGGACAATGATCGGCCATCGCTGGATTTAAAGCATTTCGACAAAATTTGCTCGGATAAGAACGGTACGTCTAGACACAACTTTATGAACTGGGATCGAAATGAGTGATTTTTCTAAGTTCCTGTGATAGCAGTATTCACCAAGTATGACCAGTTCAAGCACAACATCATGATAAAGTTGGAGGATCAGGATCGTGACTCAGCACTTCTCAATGATGAGTTGGAAAGAACTTTTGGTGAAAATTACCTGGCCAACCTTAGAAGATCTCCACCATTTGTATGTTTGGAGGGTGAGGGTATCATTAACCACCCAACACGTACAACACTGATCTCTGTTGTGCAGGAATGCACAAGGAGGGCCAATGATGTACGAAACTTATTGAAATGACTGCCAATGCACTCAATAGCAGTGTGGTTGCACTCATACTCTTGTCAGTACAAAAGGATAATCTGGAGCTGAACATAAAGAAAGCCATTGAATGGTAAGTTCTCATGCATAGTGAGATGAGAATGAGATATGCTTAGTCTGATTACAGGACCCATGGTAAATTTACTCCAGGGTTTGGGGATACAGAAAAAGCAATAAAGTCATGTATAGTGGCATTTCCATCACTCTGGGCAAGTTGCAATATTGTGTTCCGATCTGCTTCTTGCTAACACAAATTAGTTTCTTGTCAGTTTGTCCTTGCTTGTTCCCTACATCATCCTGATTTCCATTCCTCTGCGCTCAACAGTTGGTGAGTGCCCATTGTCTGCTTGGATTCTTTCCATCCTGACTTTAAGTTGACCCTCCCTCTGCCCCCAATAGGATGTGAGTGCCCCTTGCACACTTGGATTTTTTCCATTAGTGTCCTGACTTGCCCTCCCTCTCCCTCCACAGTTGGTGAGTGTGCCTTGTGTGCTTGGATTCTTTCAGTGTCCTAACTTGACCCTTCCTCTGCCCTTGACAGGGAGTGTGTGCCCCTTGTGTGTTCGGATTCTTTCAGTGTCCTGAATTGACCCTCCTTCTGTGCTTGACATTGAAAGAGAGTGAGTGCACCTTGCCAGCTTGGATTATATTAGTGTCCTGACTTACCCTCCCTATGTGCTTGACATTGACAGAGAGTGAGTGCACCTTGCCAGCTTGGATTATATTAGTGTCCTGACTTTACCCTCCCTCTCTGCTTGACAGGAAGTGAGTGTCCCTTGCATGCTCAGATTCTTTCAGTGTCCTGACTTGCCCCTCCCCCTGCACTCAACAGTCATCAGTAAAAAAAAACTTGTCTTATTCCTACTTATTCCCTTCTTACCCCCAAAATAAGAGGAATAAGATGTAGTAAGATGGAATAAGATGGAATAAGAAAAGTTGATTTTTG
>Ga0137397_10000804_pt1 | contig 21727 bp, 23 predicted proteins | sample czorhiz116metaG_FD_106658 | JGI IMG/M metagenome (GOLD analysis project Ga0137397, IMG submission 106658) | Vadose zone soil microbial communities from Angelo Coast Range Reserve, California, USA - czorhiz1.16 metaG | ecosystem: Environmental > Terrestrial > Soil > Vadose zone | place: USA... | reverse complement strand
TCTGCTGCGAATGGTTTTCCAGGCTACAGACGCGATCAGCGGGAGTACACAGTTGGAGCTGCGGCGAGTTGGGAAATCGATCTTTCCGGAGGGCTGCGCCGCGGCAAAGCTGCGGCTGCTGATGAACTCCAGGCTGCGCAGGCCGACCAGGTTGGAACTCGAATCACCGTCGCCGCCGAGGCGGCGGACGCCTACCTTCAGGTGAGGGAGTTTCAGGCACGGCTCTCGGTGGCACAACAACTGATCGACACCGATACACATCTGCTGGAGTTGGTCGAGGTACGTCGGCGCGTGGGAGTCGCAGACGATCGAGAAGTTGCCCAAGCGGAAGCGCTTCTCAAACAAGCCAAGTCGACGGTGCCCTCCTTGCGTGTGGCCCTTGAAGCACAGCTGAACCGTCTCGACGTCCTCATGGGTGCTCAGCCGGGAACGTATGCCGAAGAACTCTCCAAGCCAGGCGCGATTCCCGGAATTCCCGCAATCACCGGTGCGGATCAACCACTGGATGTCCTGCGCCGCCGACCCGACATCATTGCAGCCGAGCGCCGGCTTGCCGCGTCGAACGAGCGAATTGGCGTAGCGATTTCGGACTACTACCCGAAGGTTTCGCTCTCGGGCGTGCTCGGTTTCGACAGCACGAGCGGAGGCACTCTCTTTAACGGGAAGGCGTTTCAGCCCATTGGCACGGGAGCGTTGAGGTGGCGGCTTTTCGATTTCGGAAGGGTCGCAGCAGAGGTCGCCCAGTCGCGCGGCGTCTACGCCGAAGCGCTAGCCGAGTATCGGCAGGCCGCCTTGAGAGCCACCGAAGATGTGGAGAACGCGTTGATGGAGCTTGCGCAAACGCAGGTGCGTCTCGAGGAACTGCAGGGTGAAGTTGCTTCTCTGACGCGGGCTCGCGATCTTTCGGAGCGCGCCTACAAGGCCGGCGCAATTCCGCTGACAGACGTTCTCAATGCGGATAGTCAACTTCTCGTTGCGCGAAACGATGTGGAGAGCACCCGAGCGGATGCGGCCCGCGCCGCCGTGCGTACCTTCCGTGCCCTTGGCGGCGGGTGGGACGTACACAGCAATCCCTCTCTGACCGCAGTCAAGTGAAAGCCACCAAGAAAAGCAGAGCGACAACGGAGAAAATAAATGAGCAAGAAACTCGAAGGCAAGATCGCTGTCGTCACCGGCGGCACAGAAGGAATCGGGTTGGCTACTGCAAAACTTTTCGTCAAAGAGGGCGCCTATGTCTTCATCACGGGCCGTCGCCAGAGGGAACTCGATGAGGCCGTCAAGGCAATCGGCAACAATGTTTCTGGAGTGCAGGGTGACGTTGCCAAACTGGCAGATCTTGATCGTCTTTACGAGACCGTTTCAAAGATGAAAGGCCGAATCGATATTGTTTTCGCCAATGCAGGCGTTGGCGAATTTGTTCCGTTTGGGGCGGTGACCGAAGAGCATTTCGACAAGCTGTTCAACATCAATGTGAGGGGAACGCTGTTCACGGTGCAAAAGGCCTTACCACTGCTGAAGGATGGTGGCTCTATCATTCTCAACGGCTCTGTCGCGAGTGTTAAAGGTACTGCCGCCTTCGGCGTCTACGCCGCGAGCAAGGCTGCCATCCGCTCCTTCGTGCGAACATGGACTACGGATCTGAAGGACCGTAACATCCGGTCAAATGTTGTCAGCCCGGGTCCAATCAATACGCCGCTTGTGAGTCGGCAATCTGCAGACGTGATTGGGCGCATTGTGTCCACGATCCCGATGGGCCGCATGGGGGAACCCGAAGAAGTTGCGAAGGTGGCGTTGTTTCTCGCTTCGGATGACTCGAGTTTCGTCACAGGTATCGAACTTTTCGTTGATGGCGGAAGAGCCCAGGTCTAGCGAGAACCGACATAGTAGAAGCTACCGACGATGAAACAGTTGGAATGGGTAGCTATCTTCTAGCAATGGGAGAAGCGGCGCGCGACATTATGGGCCTCATGCCGCGTTGGCCAATGCGCAAATCCGGTGCACTTTTGGTGCACTATAAACTGCAAATGAGAGCAACCTAAATTATTGAAAACAAATGAATGAGTGTGAGTACGAACAGGACAGGATGAATTAGCAAACCGCCGCCTTGGAGCCTCTCGGCCACCTCTCCGCGGTTTGGTTTCAATAACTTACCACATAGCCCCACCGAATTTGGCGCACTCTGTCTCGCCAAATCCACCACGTGGGTTATGTGCAGAGCTCACTGGCCAAATAGGGCAGGCACGCTGTTGGTTATTCGCGTCCACACATGTGCTTGAACACTCTCTCCCTAAAACTGGCCTAGCGGCCAGGTTGACGTAATCGTCTAAGCCGAACAAAATTGGAACGAAAGGCTTGCATCACCCCTCAGAGCGAGCTCCGCTCTTGTGTCAGCCTATATGAAATCAATCACTTACAAACTAGCTGCCCTATTCTTTGTATCCACTTATCTCGTTGGCCTCAATGGTTGCAATAGCATGGGCCCATCAACAACTCGGTCAAACAGCTCTTCGCAGACTCCCCCCACGGCGGCCATGAAAAGTGCAAAGCGCGGCGTCGCTTACGACCTAGCCTCGTCCGCAGATCTGGCCGCTCTCTCTCCTGGCGTGAGCTGGTGGTACAACTGGAGTCCGAATCCAAATGCTGCCGTGCCCGTGGACTATGACACGCGCTTTGACATGGATTTCTACCCAATGCTTTGGAATGGAAACTTCAACGCAACCAACATCGTGGCGTACTTGAAGGCCAATCCCCAGATCAAGTACCTACTGGTTCTCAATGAACCTAATCTGACGAGCCAGGCGAATCTGAGCCCGCAACAGGCCGCCCAATTGTGGCCGCAATACGAAGCAATTTCTGCGCAGACCGGGGTCAAAATTGTGGGCCCGGCGATCACATGGGGCACCATGCCGGGCTACCAGGATCCTGTACAGTGGCTCGATGCTTTTTACTCCGCTTACCGCGCGGCGAATAGCAACCACGATCCACAAATCGACTATCTTGCGTTTCATTGGTATGACTACGGTCTTGATGACCAACTGGACCGGCTTGGCAAGTACAGAAAATCGTTCTGGGTGACAGAATTCGCGAACTGGCACAGCCAGAACGATGGAGCGCAAATCACCACCCTCGACGAGCAAGAGAAGCAAATGACCGAAATGGTGGCAACCTGCGAATCCCGTGTGGACGTTTTTCGCTACGCCTGGTTCACTGGACGCTGGAGCCCTGATTCTCACCACACCAGCCTGCTCGGTGCTCCCGGTGAGCTAACTCCGCTTGGCACCACATACCTTTCGTTGCCGAAGAACTGAGCTTCAAAGCTCTATAGCGCCAACCGTTGCAATTTTTGTCCCTATCTTCGGCTGACGAGATGGACCCTTCTCGCGTCAAATAAGACTGTCGGTTGTGGCAGCAGCCGGGTGGGCGGATTTGAGCCCAAGGGGTTCCTTTTTGCCCATTTTGTTTCTAAGATAGAGGCGCCGGATCTCCTAAAGAAGGCCGGAACTGTCTTGCTGCGCCAAGCCCGCGTACTGGAACTGTGCGGACCTGTTATAGTCGGGCCATCCGCGTGCGAAACATTTAGCGCCTCTAAGCCGTATCTAAAGTGCAGGAATCGGGTTGAGTCTGCGAAGTGTCTCCGTAAGGGCACCGGCCGCAAGAAGTGGTAACGTCGAACAAGAATCAGCTTAACTGTGAGTAAGCGAGGAAGGTCAGAATGAAGACGTGGAAAAAAGTCTCTATCGGCGGGGGCGCAGTGGTCGTCGTCGCTGGAATCGTTCTCTATAGCGTGAACGCTGCCAATAAGGGCGTAGTCACAGTTCAAACGGCGAAAGTCGCCAAGCAGGACAGTTTGGTTTCGATTGTGACTGCTTCCGGCGAAATCAAGCCGACTACATATACCAACATGCAGGCTCAGGGATTCGGAAGAATCACGGAGATTCTAATCAAGGAAGGCGACCGTATCAAGAAAGGCGACAAGCTCCTGCTGCAAGAAAACATTCAGGCCAATGCCGACGTGGATGCTCAATCTGCGGCACTCAATTCGGCCGAGTCAGGAATTCAAGCCGCTGAAGCCAGTTACAAGGCCGCTCAGTCCGACCTGGTTCAGCAAAAAGCGAATCTGGAAAAGGCAAAACTGGATTACGGGCGCGGCGAGGGACTGTTCAAGGATGGATTGATCCCCAAACAAGATTTCGATCAACGCAAGACGGCGTACGATGCGGCGGTTGCCGCTGTGGATTCGGCGACTTCGAAGGTTTTGCAGTTGAAGGCGCAAATGAGCCAGTCTCAGGCGATGCTCAGCCAGAACAAGGCCGTCCTCACGCGGACAAAAGACGTTCTCAACAAGACAACGTACACTTCTCCCATCAATGGTATCGTCAGCTATCTTCCGGTGCGCCTCGGCGAATACGTTGTACCGGGCATCCAGAATTCCAACGGCAGTTTTCTTATGACTTTGTCCGACATGTCCGTGGTCACTGCAGAAGTGAAAGTGGACGAAACAGATATCGTGAATGTGCGCAAGGGGCAGGACGCAGACGTAACGATTGACGCGGTGCCCGGCAAAACGTTCCACGGCAAGGTGACCGAAATCGGCTCGCAAGCCGTGCTGCGGAGCTCCGGTCTGGCAACTACACAGACCACCACCAGCACGCAGGAAGCAAAGGATTTCAAAGTCGTAGTCACGTTGGATACTCCCCCAGAGAATCTGCGGCCGGGTCTTTCCACGACGGCGAAAATCAGAACTGCGGAGAAAAAGGGTGTGGTCGCGATTCCCATCCAGGCTCTTGCTGTTCGCTCACGTAAGGACTTGGAAGAAGCAGCGAAGAAACAAAAAGACCAAAAAGGCGGTTCAAGCGTCTCGCTTGCAGCGCCTCCGCCGCCTGCACCTGGAGATCCCAAAAAAGATGAAGTGCAGGGCGTGTTCGTCGTGAATGGAAACAAAGCGGAGTTCCGTCAAGTAGACACGGGCATTTCCGGCGTCACGGACATTGAGGTGACCAAGGGCTTGCAGCCGGGCGATGAGATTGTGGTGGGTAGCTACAAGGCGTTGCGCACTTTGAAGCCGTCCGCTCAAATCAAGGTTGATAATTCGGCACCGAAGAAAATGGACGATCAGCAGAGCTAGGAGAAGGCATGCCCGTGGAAACAATCTCACCCGAAACCTATAGCCAGGATCTCGTCGCTTCCGGCGTAGTCATCAAGACGGAAGGGCTGGCGAAAGTCTACGAAATGGGCGCAGAACAAGTTCACGCTCTTAGCGGCGTGGATCTCGAAATCCGCAAGGGAGAGTACGTGGCGATTATGGGGCCTTCGGGTTCTGGCAAGTCCACGTTGATGAACCTCATCGGATGCCTCGATTCTCCCAGCTCGGGCAAGTACTGGCTTGCCGGGCGCCTTGTGAGCGAGCTCGATGACGACGAATTAGCCTACATCCGGAACAAGGAAATCGGCTTCGTGTTTCAGACGTTCAATCTTCTGCCACGCGCTACGGCGCTTCACAATGTGGAGCTCCCCCTGATTTACAACGGCACGCCGGCCGAGGAGCGAATCGAAAAGGCCAAAAAGGCGCTGCAACGCGTGGACCTGGCGGACCGTATGACTCATAAGCCCAACGAGCTTTCCGGCGGTCAGCGGCAGCGCGTAGCGATTGCCCGCGCTTTGGTGAATTCACCTTCCATCGTTCTTGCCGACGAACCGACGGGGAACCTCGATTCGAAAACCGGCGAAGAGATTATGACGCTCTTCAAGAATCTACACAGCCAGGGAAACACCATCATTTTGGTCACGCACGAAAACGATATTGCGCAGAATGCGCACCGCATCATCTACATTCGAGACGGTAAGATCGCTTCCGACGAAGCCGTCAAGAAGTAGCCTCGCCGCTTACTCGCGCCGAGTGCGTCCGTAGATTACGAGTGGCTTTGCATGGTTCCGTGCATTTCGGAATCAACTAGTTTTTCCGCCGAACTCAAGTACGTGTGTGAAATGCGGTCGTGCCACGTCAGTTCGTCTTCGTCCCACATCGCCCAAAGGAAACCGAGGAAGAATGTTCCTGCGGATAGGATGTATCCCGCAGCGCGAAGGAGAAGCTTTCGCGGAGAAGGCGTCTCGCCCGAAAACTCCACGACCTGAAGGCCGCGCAACATCATTCCAGGAGTCGTTCCGCCAAACACGGTGAAGAGCGAAAAATATTGCAAATAGACAATCGCGAAGGCAATGCTGTATACCGTCGCACTCATCTTGCTGAACGTAAATTGTCCACCAAGTGAACCAAAGAGTGTTAGGAACCCTCCATAGGCAAACAAGAGGCAGGCTCCATCAATTAGCGCGGCGAGCCTCCGCTCTTCCATTGAAGCGACTGGATACAAGCTTGCACGTTGTTCCGGTATTGGAGCGGCCGCGTCTGCAAAATCGCTCTGCTCTGGAATCGTGGGCAAGGAGACGTCAATGAACATCTGCTCGTCTTCCTCGCGCGCGGCCGGAGTGCAACGACCGATGGCGATGGTAAACGAGAAGTCATCATCCGGCACCTTGTGCACGTGCGGCTCTAGAATGGCCACCTGAGTCATTGGCATGACCTGTGCGTTCGCGTGCTCGAAGGTGAATTGTGATTGGTCCTCGTTGGGAGAGGACTTTCTTCGTCGCGCGCGATAGGACGCCATACGCTGCGATAGTTCGCTGCGCCAAGCCTGTTCACCTGCTTGGCGGGACTCCGAGCGTGCAGCCTCGGAGGCTGCCGGGGCTAGAGATGATTCACAGAAACTGCAGATCCGTACATTTGAGGGCAGTACGGCGCCACAATGCAAGCATGTTCTTGTCACCGGTGCTTTTTTGCGCTGCGGACGCATGCACTCCGGCGAGGAGTGAATCCACAACTAGGATAACACCAAGGGCAGAAAGCTAGCCAAGAAACAAATAGAAATGTATCGAATCGGGCAGGAGGGTAAACGGTGAAAAGGGAGCGACTGCTCAGCCGCTCATCTGCTGAGCGAACAGATTGCGACTGAACGCAATTCTACGCCCGAGCACCACGGCAACAAAGTGCGTGCACTGCCCGCGCTCAGCATGTGTCCATCGTTCCAACGACGGAGCTACGCGGGCCACTGTGGAACGAATAACGCCTAGCATGCGGAAATAGGTACGAATCAGGCCAATTTCGCCGCGCTCTTCGGGGCGTTCCGGGCAAAGCTGCAGCAGCTGAAGGACGCGTGCAAACTCTTCTTCCGTGGCCGGGCGAGTCATTCCCGTAACTTCCTGCACTTCCTGCGAAAGCGGTTCGCGCACGGAAGCCGCAATCAGAGAGCGGCAGTAGGAAATGAAGAACTGCAACAGAAAAACAATCGAACACGCGAGTATGAATCCGGCCATCATCGGATCACCGCCAATCGAGCAGGCGCGAGCCGTGCTTCTTCAGGAATTCGCCAGAAAGCGTAAGCCCAAGCAGCCGGCAGGAAGCAGCCAACCAGCGGCACCAGGAATTGGAAAACAGACATTGACATCATGGAGGGATACAAGTTGCGCAGCGCGTAATTGGCAGCCAGCAAGCTAAAGTAAACTCCCAGTGACAAGACCAATTGAACAAGCCTAGTCCGTGTTTCGCGCAGCTTCAAAACAGCCGCCCACAGGACGTAAGTTAGAACCAAGCCAACGAAATAGAGGTTCTGAGATAGCTCCACTACGAAGCGGGACACAAGCTTTGTTTCTGCCTGATGCACAACCGCATAAGAAAACACTGCAGTGCCTCCGAGAAGAAGCACAGCTCCCAGCTTCACATACTGCTCCGCGTGCATTTCGCTGAATACACGCGAAAAGAGGCTGGTCAATGCAAAATAGAGGAAAATCGTCAGCAGGGTATCCGAATAGTAGTAGAAGTAGATGTATTCCCCAGATGCGACGCCATAGTGGTGAACAATGTTGTAGCGACCTATGTTTACAAAGAGGGAAGCCGCCATGTACATGTTGAGGAAGAGATAAGGACGGAGGGCCTTTTTCTTAATCGCACACACTACTACGCCAGCCTCGAGGAGAGCGCCAAGCAGCCAAATGATGTATCCAAATAGACCAGGCACGTTTTTTCCAATCTACGCCGCCCCGGTCTTGTCCGCAGGGAAATCAGTCTTAACTACTGCGGGGACTCTTACTTCCAGGGCGTCGGTGGAACCGGCGCACTTCCGTTCTTCCAAGGCGTTGGCGGCACAGGAGCGCTGCCGTTCTTCCAAGGCGTTGGCGGAACCGGTGCGCTTCCATTCGCCATGATCACTGCGCCGTTATCTTGCGCTGTGACCACCGTCTTCAGGCCCATCGCCCCCACTAAAATCATCAGGACAAGGAGAACGACCGTGAGTTTGCGTGACATTAGGTACCTCCGAGGGATGAGAACAACCCGGGGGTATCCTATATCTAACTACACCAATGTCAAGCAGCTCGACTAGCGAGCCTGTTTCATAACGGTACATGGTACTAGGCGACTAAATTTCGCCTGTCATTCGCCAGCAGGTGAAACCACCTGTACCGCGACCAGGGAGAGAATAGGATTTCGAACGTTGTGTGAGCAACGGTACGCAGGTACCAATAAACTTAGTACTCGCATACGGTCCTGACATTCTCGTCCCCAACCACAACCCATCTTCACTATGAGCTCAGGAAGCCTTGACGGGAATACAGCGAAATCCGTAGCATAAAAGGTTCACCTGCGCCGGCGTAGCTCAGTGGTAGAGCGAGGGTCTCATAATCCCTAGGCCGTGGGTTCGATTCCCCCCGCCGGCACCAGATTTCCCGTTAGCCTCGTCGATAGGACCTGATAATGGATAGCTGCGCTCGGACTGGGGACAACCACATTGCGCGCGTCCTCTGGCTATGCCAGACTGCGCGCCTCGTTCATGACCGTTCCTCCTATCAATAGTGCAAATAGAGCTGCCTTCCGTTTCAACCAAGTCGCCCTTTTATTAAACACCCAGTCCGGACGCCGCGAGTCCCAAAAGCTTGTACCGCTCTTTGAGCAGGCATTTCGTTCCCGCAGGATCACTCCCGAAGTATTCGAAACTTCCAGCGCTAGGGATTTGGAATCTCAAGTAAACCGGGCAATTAGTGAAGGTACACGGTTGCTCTTCGCCGTAGGAGGTGACGGCACGCTCCAAGGCTTGGTAAACGCTGCATTCGGGTTCGATGTCGTTTTGGGCGTGATTCCTGCTGGAGGTGGAAATGATTTCGCCAAGGCCTTGGGACTTCCGCGCGACCCTTTGGCTGCTCTTGCGGCGGCCCTGTCAGGTGAACCGCTTTCTGTGGACTTGGCCAGAGTTCACACCGCAGATGGCCAGGAGCGTCTCTATCTTGGCGGCGGTGGTATCGGCCTTGATGCGGAGAGCGCCAAGTACGCCAATACTTGTTACCGAAATTGGTTCGGCCGATCCCGATACATAGTTTCGGTGCTCCGCGCTTTCGTAACCCATCGTTCAAATCGCGTCCGAGTCTCATTTGACAACAATAAAAAATCCTCATGGAGAAATTCCATTTTGGCGTGCGTGCTGAACACGCCGACATTCGGCGCAGGAATTCAACTTGCACCAAAAGCGCGAATCAATGACGGTTTGCTGGACTTTGCATTTCTCGAGGAACTTCGGCTTGGGCGGCTTCTTCGAATCTTGCCACGTCTGGCAATTCGGGGAACCTTGGACCTCCCGCAGTTGCACACCATGCAAATTCGCAAAGTACGCCTCGAGACGGAAGTTCCCGCATTTTTTCAGGGAGACGGCGAAATTCTGGGCCCTACTCCTGTGGATATCGAAGTGGTTCCAAACGCGGCGCAATTCCTCGCGCCAAAATGCACGAGCATTTAGTCTTTCTTCTTGTCCAGCTTTAACGTGAAAACAATCTCTTTGCGGTTGTCGAAACTGGATGCCTGTCGAGTCTGTGACTTTGCTCCATCTTTTTCCGCGTGGACTTCATAGTCCGCGTTTGGATCCAGCCCGCTAAAGCGGAACTGGCCCTCATTGTCCGCAATATAGCTACGAACCTGATTCGTTCGCAGATTCTTCAGGAATACCACAGCGCCTTGCACGGGCAACTCACTTTTATCCACGACAACGCCGCGAACCGTTCGCAACTGAGATTCCTTCTTGGAGTCCTGCGCATGCGCGGCCATCCCAAAAAGAAAAAGCATCACGAAAATCGCTATGTAGGCTTGGCGCTTCATTAGAGTTTGCTCCCTTCGCGTTCCATGTGAAACACCATATCCTCAATCCTCTCACTTCCAGTGGCGTCCACGGCTTTTTTCTGCTCTTTCCAGCCTTTTGCGCTCACCACTACTTCGTACTGCGCTCCCTGCACGACGCGAATCGCAAACTCTCCCCGTGAATTCGCCTCGCTCCCCCAACGAAACGATTTTTCCCCGGCCTTTCGAATGCGTATTCGCGCGCTCGCAAAGCTAAGCCCTTCTGGTGTGAAAATGGTTCCCTTGATCAAAAAATCGCGCTGGTGTCGCGCATTGGGTTTTTTCCCACTGGAAGACTCTGTTTGTGCAGGCGGCGTGTTAGGAGATGGTGGCTGAGGTTGTTGTGTCTGGGCGGCAATCATCCGAGGCAGGAAAAGCACTGCCGCGCCGAAGACGGAAATCCACCGCAGGCTGCACATGACTCACTCCATGTGTTTTAGATGGTAATTGGGGAAAAGACGCTGCCCTGTCCAAAATGACGGCTTACGTTACTCCTCGTCTTCTTCTTCCTCGTCGTCCTCATCATCATCGTCGTCGTCATCGTCAGCATCTTCGGCAATGTCTTCTTCGGTTTCTTCTTCTTCTTCCTCTTCGTCGTCTTCAGAGATGACGTTTAGATGCACAGGGTGCGTCTGCGTGACTTCCATCTCCGATTCGCACTCCGGACAGCTCAGGATCTCTCCCTCTTCCACTTCGTCTTCATCAACATCAAGTTCAGCAGCACAGTCAGGGCAGCGGATCACGGCCACTTCCTCCGTAGTGAGATTCCCCGGGTGGTCGTCATGCTCCACGCGACCCCCACTATTCAGCGTATTATATACCGTCCAAGGGCAAGACAAATCCAGCCCTAGCATTCTTCACGTCAGCGTAACCGGGAGCGCGCTTTTTTCCAAGATGACTTCTCCTCGCGAGTACCCCGAGCGGCCGATCGTCGGTGTTGGTGGAGTGCTAATCGAAAACGGCAAGGCGTTGCTCATCCGCCGCGGTTCGGAACCGCTCCTCGGCCAGTGGTCCATTCCGGGTGGAACTCTGGAACTGGGCGAAACGCTTGTGGAAGGTGTCGCGCGCGAAATGCTGGAGGAAACGGGGATCGTCGTGCGCGTGCTGGATTTGATCGAGGTGTTTGAACGCGTAAATCCCTACACGCCGGCCGAAACGCGCCAACCCGATTCGCGCCCGCGTTTTCATTTCGTCATTGTGGATTACCTTTGCGAAAAAATTGGCGGCGAAGCCAAAGCCGGCAGTGACGCCGTGGATGTCGCGTACGCGAGCGAAGATGAACTTTCAAAATTCCAACTCACTGAAGCCGCGGCGCGCGTCCTGCGCAAAGCGTTTACCATGGACCGCGCGCGCCGGGGAATTTCTGATTCTGCGAGCTAAAGAGACTTACCAATCTCAATGCTGCCATTGCTGTTTGAGAGACCGAGCGTGCATGCACCGTTTCCGATCGTCCCCTCGAGGATATCCGACCCGATCGTTCCTGTCGAAGTGATGGGCAGCTCAGAGGAGATCCGGCCAAATGATGTACGAGCTGATACTTTGTATCCGGAAGTGGCCGGAATGCGCACACTGACGTGCGAGAACGAAGTCTTCAGCACGATGTCCTTGCACGCGCCCGAAGAAGCGGCCGTCACGTCAATCGCGCCATTCTGATTGTCCACGCGAATCTTTCCGCCTACGCCGCTCAGCGTAACGCCACCGAACGAAGTCTCCACCGCCGCGTCTCCCGCGATCGAGCTCGCCGTCACCGCGCCATTCTGATCCTGTGCCGTCAGTTTTCCTTTGATATTCCTCGCGTCCACGGATCCGAAGCTGGTCTTCGCGAACACATCGCCGTCCACGCCGTCCGCATCAATGTTGCCGTTTCCCGTGATCAAGCTGGCGCCCTTGAACAGGCGCTTCGCGTTGATTCGCCCAAACGACGTCTTGATATTTGTTGCGCCGTGAATCTCGTTGGCATTCACCTGGCCGTTGTTGTCCTCCACAGTAAGCGTGCCCCCAACCCGCTCTACCTGCACTTCGCCGAAGCTCGTGGCAAGTTCCGCGTTTCCGGAAATATCAGAAGCCTCCAGTTTTGCGTTGTTGTTACGCACACTCAGGTTGCCATTGATGTTTCGAGCCGTAACGTTGCCGAAGGAGTTGGTTATGATCACACTTGCTGTCGTGCTCGAGACTTCAACCGAGCCGTTCCCACCGGAAATCGTCGCAGGGCCGCCAAGCTGAGTTGCCGTAATACCTCCGAAGCGATTCCGAACATCCAGCGCGCCTTTGATATTGGAAAGCTCCACGCTCCCATTGTTATTCACGACAGTGCATTGCCCGCCGGCGTTGTTCAGTTCAATTTTGCCGAACGAATTTGTAATCTTTGCTGAGCCCGCGTCCCTCACGTTGATCGAACCGTGGCCATTCTCCACTTGAGCCCAGCCGCGAACGCCGGCTATTTCCGTATTCCCAAAATCATTCCGCACCCAAAGCGACGCATCGGCGGGCATTGTCACGTCGTAGTCCACGGAGTAAGACGTCTTCTTCCACTCAATCCGAAAGACGTATTTGCTGTGCTCGTCCGGATAAATCGTCTTCACGTGGACGCCGTCACCCGATTGCTGTACATCAATCTGAATCTTGTCCGCAAACCCCTGCGCGTCTTCTTTCGATTTTGCTTGCACATGAATTGTCGCGTTGATTTTTACCTCGCGGCCGCCCCCGGCGGTCACGCGCACTGTGCCGAACCGATTGTCGAGGCTCACACCTTGATTGCCGGTCAGCGTCACGGTTTTTTCAAATGTTCGCTGAACCTGATCTTCTGGGCTGTTGCCGGCGCGCGCTCCTGAAGCGGCAAGCAGGAACACTCCCGCAACAGCCGCCGCGCGGCACACTCGCCCTTCCAATCTGAAATGGACCCTCCCCGTCATCGCTTTGCCTCCAAAACCTCTTGTAGCGTTTCCTGTTTTTCTTGATACATCGCCAGCAATTGCCGCCGCAGATGTGCATTTGCGGGATTTTGCCCAGCCTCTGCGCGCAGCTCCTCAATCGCGTTGTCCAAAACGAGCAATTTCTCTCGATAGCTCGCCATCAGTGGCGTCGCCGCTAGGTCCAATTGGGGCCGCGCCTGCACATCCAGCTTGTCGATTGCTTTCTGATATTCCGCCTCAGCGCGTTCCACTTGATCGACAGCTTTAGTCTTTAAGAAAACTTGTGGAGTTCCGGGTCCACCGCCCTTTGGCTTCAGTACGACCCATGTCGTTGTGCCGGTCACTGCAATCAGCAGTAACAACGCCGCCGCTGTCTGCCATGTAAGGCCTGCGGTTGCCAAAGAATTCAGCCACATCCGCAACCGGGGCGGCTTTTCCGCCATCTGTTCCGTTAGTGCGCGCTCAATCTTCGACCACAGATACGGCGTCTCCCACCCCTGCCGCATTTCTCCCGCCACCACGGACATGCTCTTCCAAATCCGCAACTCTTCGCCGCACTCCGCACAATTCGCGGCATGCGTTTCCAGCGCGGCCCATTCTTCGCCGTTTCCGTCCATCAAAATTCGTTCGCGATCCTGGCAAGTTACATTCATTGTATTCACCGTGCCTCCGCCGCCTGATTGCGCGGCGGTTCCAGCATTACTCGTAGATTCTTCTTGGCTTGAAATAGCGTGTTCTTGGAAGCGGTTTCTGTGATCTCCAGCATTCCGGCAATCTCTGCGTGCCGGAATCCTTCCACTTCGTAGAGGAGAAAAACGTCGCGCTGATGACGCGTCAGATTCGCCAGTGCTCGCTCCAACGCCAGTCTCAGTGAAGGATGCGCACCCGGCGCGCGCTGCTCCGGCACTGGCGATTCTTCAGTGCCTTCGGAAGTGACTTCCTTCTTTCTCATCCGGCTGCGGCGTGCGTCATAGCACGTGTTGATCAGAATTCGAAAGGTCCAGGTTACAAAGCTCGATTGCCCGCGGAACGTTGCAATTCCGCGCTGCACTTTCAAAAATGTTTCTTGTACCGCGTCCTCGGCGTCGATCGGATTGCCGAGTAAGTTCCGCGCGATGTTTTTCATGCGCCTTCCGTGCAAGGAATAGAGCCGTTCGTATGCGTGCAGATCCCCCGCCTGGCATGCGGCAGCGAGCGCAGCATCTTCTGCAGGGACTTCGCTGGACGAAGGCGCGAAGCTGCCCGATGGATTTTCTGAAGATTCCACTCGCGTCCCCCGTTGGCGCTCCTCGCCCGAGATTCTAGCCTCCCAGGGCAGCGCAAGTCTCATCGTTGCCATACCTTCTCCTAAGGTATAGACGACGCGATGTCGCGAAATGTCAGGGTACGCTATGGCGCACGAAACGCCTGCAAGGGACTAGATTAGAAGGAGTTAGAAGAGAGCAGCCTAGCTTGCTGCTTCTTTTGGAAGCGCGCCTTTGGTCCGTTCCCGACAGTGGAACTCCTTTATCGCCGACACGAGGTCCGCAACGGTAAATTCGGGCCAGCGCTTTTGCAGGAAGACGAGTTCCGCGAACGCGCATTCCCACAGCAAGAAATCTGAGAGCCGCTGTTCTCCGCCCGTGCGAATCAGCAAATCCACTTCCGTGGAGCCGCCCCGCGAGACTTCCGACAAAACATCCGAAAATGTTTCGGGGGATAACTGCGTCACTTTGTAAAAGCGGCATGCCGCCTGATAGATCGCTTCACGCGCGGAGTAGTCAATCGCCAGCCGGAGGTGCAGTTGCTTACCCTTCGCGGTTAACGCCTCCGCGTCGGCGATTGCCTCGCGCAACGTGACGGGAATGCGGTCGCGCCGCCCAATCACGCTTAGGCGAACGCCTTCCTCCAGGCAATGCGAAGTTTCCGCCAGCAGATACTCATGCAGCAAGCGCAGGATCGCGTTCACCTCGTGCGCAGGGCGCTTCCAGTTTGCGGAGGAAAGCGCAAAGAGCGTGAGCGTATGAATACCGAGCCTTGGGGCCGCTTCTATCACTGCACGCGCGGCTTCCGCGCCCGCGCGATGCCCCGCGGAACGCGGCAAACCTCGCGAAGTTGCCCAGCGCCCATTTCCATCCGTGATAATGGCCACGTGGAGCGATGGCGCCGGGGTCAGAGGCGCCGAAGGGAAGGTGCGTTGCAGAACGACTTGTTGAACACTCATAAAAACTGCTTTCTCCGCCGCAAACAAAATGCAAATAACTTTGCAATACAAAGTGCGTAGGCAAAATTTTTACCCTTCGCGCGTCGCGCGAATCAGCGCCTCCATGTGATTCAGATAACGCTCCAACGCCTTCCGCCCGGCGCCTGCAAGGCGGTACTCCGTCTTTGGTAGCCGCCCGTCAAACGACTTCGTGCACACAATGTAATCCGCTTCCTCCAGCTTCCGCGCGTGCACGCTCAGGTTGCCGTCCGTCGTTTTGAGTAAGTTCTTCAGCTCGTTGAACGTTAGCGAACGGTTCACCGCCAGCGCACTCACGATTCCCAGCCGGATTCGCTCGTGAATCAGGCGGTCCAGATCCGGCGACACAGCTTCGCGCGCATTTCCTCGTACGGAGCTCAGCGGAGCGGACTTCAAGCGCTGTGTCTGTTCATGCTTTGCTGTGGATGATCTCGCCATGGAATTTTTTATCCGCCGTACCGTCGTGCGATCCAAAGACCGAAACCGATTTGCACGCCCCCGAATCCCGTCGCCATCAACGGATCGCCCCAATTATCCGGCGCGAACAGCGCCGCCGCCCCAAGCAACATCAGGCATAAACCCATCACAGGAACCACGCGCACTGAAAACGCTCCACCCGTGACAATGGCCGTCCCATAAAGTAAAAGCCACATGCCCGGCAGAGCCGAAAAATGTCCCGCGTGCGCCAATTCATACGTCAAGAGGCCCCCGGCGACAATTGCAGGAGCAAAACTCAGCAGGAATTTCCGTCCTGGGCCGGAAAACAATTTCGCGTTTGCGCGGTGGGCCTTTGTCGCCGCTGCAGGCGCGGCAATGGCCACGGCGACGCCTGCTTCCAATAGCCAGACGAGGAGCCAGCGTGACGGCGCCGTTTGCTGCGACGCGAAATACGAGGCCACTAGCGCCGTGATTCCCATGGCCACGCCGCCCCATCCCGGTACGGCCGTAAACTCTGCCGCGCTTTCCATCGTTTCGCGAATGTAGCGAAGATGATCCGCTGCTCGCGCATCAATGGGAATAGGTTCAGGCTGAGGAGCGCGCGATGAATTGGTCAACGCCATGCTCCCAACGTAGCAAAGACTCGATATGCTGTCAAGTACTTTGTAATACAAAGTTAAATGAAGCCAAGCCTATTTTTGCTTGCGATATCGGCCCAGCAGCGCGTTCCACCGAATTGTGAACACGTCCAGAAACATCAGCACACTGTCTCGCAGCATGCTTACTTTTGTCGCGGGGGAGTGCGCCCATCGCACGGGAATCTCAACTGATTTCAACCCGTGGTGCCGCGCCAGATAGAGCAGTTCCGGGTCGAAGCCAAACCGCTCAATTCGCTGCTGTTCGAAAATAATGTGGCAGCGCTCCCGCCGGAATGCTTTGAACCCACATTGCGTGTCCACGAAAGGCAGCCACAACACGACGCGGACAATCTTGTTGAATACTATGCCGGCAAACTCGCGGAATCCCGATTCGTGCACCGCAATCAGGTTCCGGTCCAGCGCTCGGGATCCGATGGCCACGTCATATTCTCCAAGCGCGCCAATCAATTTGTCGGCTTGCTCAATTGGAGCCGAAAGATCCGCGTCCGTAAACAGAACAATTTCACCACGCGCTTCCAGCATTCCGTGGCGGACGCTATAACCCTTACCGCGGTTTTCTCCATTGGCTATCACACGCAATAACGGAATCCGACCGCGAAATCGTTCAGCCACTGCTGCCGTCTCGTCCGTCGAACCGTCGTCAACGACCACGACTTCCGTTTCGCGTCCGGACTGTTGAATGTATGAAGCAATTAGTTCAAGCGAAGCCGGCAGGCGAAGCTCTTCGTTGTAGGAAGGAATAATGATGGAGAGAGAGGCGTGGGACTCCATAAACTCAGGCAGGCGCCGTCGCAGCCGCGTGCTTCTCCCACGCATGCGTTTCCAAAATCTCTTCGATTTGCGCTAGCGCGAAATCGCATTCTTTCAGGGTGTTGTAAAAATGTGGCGACAGCCGAATCCCTGCCTTCGGCCGGTAATCCACGAGAATCTCTCGCGCCAGGAGTTCGCGGCAAACTGCGGCGGCGTGAGGGCATTCCACCGAGACCGTTCCCGCCCGCTCCGCGGAATTTTCTGGCGTATTTACATGCCATCCGCGCGCTTTCGCGCCTTCCAGCAGCCGTGTCGTCATCTCCACCGATTTCTTCCGAATTGCGTTCACTCCCACTTGATGCAAAATATCGAGCCCCGGCTGGCACGCATAAAGCGCGGGAATATGTGGTGTTCCATTCAAATAACGGAAGGAATCTTCACGCCGGTCAATCGCACCCGGCTCAAATGCAAATGGTCGCCGGTGCGCAATCCATCCGGTCAGCGCGGGCTTTAGTTGCGCGCGCAAATCTTCACGCACGTACAAATACGCCACACCCGGCCCTCCGCAAAGCCATTTCAGAACTCCGCCGACCGCGAAATCCACTCCCAACTCCCGCACGTTAAAAGGAATTGTCCCGGTTCCCTGAAACACATCCAGAATAACGTGCGCTCCAACGCGCCGCGCTTTCTCCACAATTGCCTTTGCATTTACGATGAATGAGCTTCGAAACAAAACCAGCGAAATCGGAACGAGCAAAGTGTTTTCGTCAATTGCCTCAAGAAATGAATCCAAATCAAAGCGCACCGTGTCAAGACTCGGCACCAGCTCGACACGCGCTCCGTTCCTTGTTTGCTCATGATAGAAGTATTGGATCGAGGGAAATTCCAGTTCCGTCATCACCACTTTATTTCGTGGCCCCCGAAAATCAAAGCACGAGGCAATCACAGCCTGCGTCTGCGTTACATTCTGATGCAGGGAAATCTCGCCCCTCACCGCGCCAATCAGTGGAGCGATCTTGTCGCCCACGCCGACTGCCATTTCCCACCAGCCTTCTTCCCAGGCACGAACGCCTCGCTCGGCCCACGAATCCGCATACGCCTGCAAACTCGGATACACACCACGCGGCATCGCCCCCAGCGAATTGCTGATCAGATAGGTCGTGCGGTCGAGAATTGGAAACTCGCTCCGCCACGCAAGCAGATCATTCATTTTTCATCGTTCCAGCGTTGGATTTGCGGGTTTGATAGACGCGCCAGATAAAATAGCATAGCGTCAGGAAGGCAATCCATGGCGGGCCGGCGAGCAACGAAACGTGAAAATCTGGCACCCACCATGTCGAAGCGAGCACGCCAATCAGCGCCGCCAATCCAAGTAGAGAACTCCAGGGGCCTGGCGGTGCGAATCTCACAAACTGCTTTCCTTCCAAATTCATTTTCCGCCGAAATCCCAAATGCGTCGCCAGCGTCATAATCCAAATAAATGGTCCCCCGAAAAACGCCACGCCGATGAGAAAAAGAAACGCCACCGTGTCCTTGAATAGTCCCGACAGCACAAGCGCCGCAACCATTCCTGCGCTCGACGTCAACACTGCCGCCACTGGCATTCCCCGTTTACTCAGTTTTCCCAGCGCTGGTGGTGCATAACCCCCTCGCGAAAGCGAAAACAGCATCCTCGCCGTGAAATACAAGTTACACAGTGCGCTGGAAAGTGCCGCCGTTATAACCACAAAATTCATGATGTGGCTCGCTGCGGGAATCCCCACTTTTTCAAACACAGTAACGAAAGGGCTCTTGTCTGGCCTGATTTCCTCCCATGGAACAATTCCCACTACCAGTGTCAGCCCGCCCAAATAGAACAGCGCCAGGAACGACAGAGTCCGCCGAAACGCCCTCGGCACTGCCGCCTTCGGGTCCGCCGCTTCCGCCGCAGTCACGCCCACAATTTCCAACCCCAAGAAGCTGAAAATGGCCATCGTTACCCCTAACCCGACGCCTTTCCATCCGTTGGGGATAAATCCTCCGTGCTCTGTGAAGTTTCCCGTGCCGATTCTGGGAAATCCGAAACCCAGCACGAGTGCTGTCCCTAGAATCAGAAAAACTACAATCGTCACCACTTTGATCATCGCGAACCAAAATTCGATCGTCCCGAAATTCTTGATACTGAGCGTATTCAAATACACGAGCGCCATGGAAAAACCAGCAATCCAAAGCCACGACGGAATGTTCGGAAACCAGTGCTCCAAGTAAATCCCCGTGGCCGCCACTTCGCTTCCGATCACAATCACCAGGCAAAGCCAGTATGTGTATCGCGCTGCGAATCCGGCCCACGGATGGAGGTACATTTCCGCGTATAAACCAAATGAACCAGCGGCGGGATGTTCCACAGCCATTTCCGCAAGCGCCCACATCACGGTCAGAGTAATCAGCGCGCCCAGCCCAAAGCTCACAATCACCGCGGGTCCAGCTAATTTTATGGATATCGCGCTGGTCAAAAATAGTCCCGTGCCGATCGTACTGCCCAGTGCGATCATCGCTACCTGCGCGGGGGTTAACTTGTGCTGGAGTCCGGCTTCTCGCTGGACCAGTTGCTCCGCACCGTTAGTGCGCTTCGCTTTAGGCGAAAGATTCTCTTTATTCATCGCGCCGCATCCTAGCAGAGTCGCGGACCTGCACCTAACACGCAAAACACCGCTGCACCAATTTGGTTTGAATTCCCCGCGAGCACTTTGGGCAGGCCTGCCACTTCTCGCAATCCTCCAGATGCACTAGTTGCTGAAGTTCACCGAGTTCCCCTGTCCGCCCGTACAGTCACCGACGGAGCACTCCTGTCCCTTGACTGGGCGGACTCTCCTCGCCGTGCTTCATACAATGAAAAAGGTCGCTGCCACGCAGATGGCCGCAAGTGAAGAGGAAGGCAAGTCATGAAGGCCATATTCGCGCTGATCATCATCTACATCGGAACATTTCTCGTAGCAATCCAGGGTGCCTCGAACGCTCCTGTACAAGCCGCGCAACAAGACGCTCCAGTCGCCGCAAAGCCAGCGCCCGCGAAGTCCATCGATCCTCAAAAGGATGCCGACATTCGCTCCCTGCTCGAACTTATCGGCGCACGCGACATGATTCAGGAAGCCGCCAACAATTCCACCGAGCAGTATCGCCAGCGGCTTATTTCTCTGGCGCCCAATGATGACAAGGCGCAGGAATCGATTGGCTCGTATCTAGCCGTGTTCCAGAAAAAATTTGATGGGGATGCTCTCGCCGACCAGCTTGTGACGATCTACGATAAACACTATACGGACGAAGAGATCAAAGGCTTGCTTCAGTTTTACGGCTCACCACTTGGCCAAAAAGTCGCTGTTGAAATGCCGAAAATTTCCAAAGAGATTCAGCTTGCGGATCGCGGTCTGACCAACCAAGCGGCCAAAGAAGCTTGGCAGGAATTCCATGCTCAGAACAGCGCTTCCCAAGGCAAGCGTCCTTTCCCAGGGCGCCGCCGCTGGCAGCAGGGTCAAGCGCAGGGAAATTCGAGTCAGCAAGCACAGTCTGATTCGCAGCAGCCGTAAACTGCCAAACTATCTGCACCAGGCAGATAATTCTAGGGAAACCGTTTCTTAATCTTGATATCAATGCCGAACGTTCCGTTCTGGTCTCGCAGCGCCACAATCGAAACGTTCCGGTTGACGTTGTATTCCACTTGAATTACTTGCTGCTGCGTCGAGCTCACGTTCGAAACGTAGGTAATCGTCAAATTCCGCGTGACCTGTTGTTCGACGGTCACACGCGCGGCTGCGCTCTGTTCCGACCCCGCTGATCCAACTCCCGCGAGCCCAGGATCCACCCGGAGCTTTGTAATGCCGAACAATCGCTCCAGCCTGCCGCCCAATTGGCTGGAAATCGCCTCAGAGAGCAACGCGGACGCTCCCGCGCTTGTTCCTTGCGAACCACCCGTCCCGCCTGCGCGTAATTCAGATTCCGAACTCGTTTGCCCCAGCGTTAGCAGCGTAACAATGTCATTTCCCGGAAGCGGCGGATCCGAACGGTAAGACAGGCTTAGTTTACTCGCTGGACCGCTGAAATTCAGCGTGATCTCATACTGCTGAATCGTGGTCGTCGCCTCAATGTTAATGTCCGGATCAATATTTAGCGGACGCGCAAAATTCAAATCGCCTCGCGCCACTCGATAACGATTCCCATGGAAATACAAGTCTCCGGAAAGCACGTGAATATGCCCAAGCAGAATTGGATGCTGCCACGTGCCGCGAACGCGCAGATTTGCGTCCGCTTCCAGTTCCGCGTTCGGCCACTCCATTCGCGCGTCGGGCGTCGAAAGCGCCTCAATATCAAATTGAAGATTTTGTAGGAACCCGGAAGTTGCTACGCCATTGTCGCGCGAAGAAATCAGAGCTCCGGCCGTCTCCAGTCCGCCAGATAAATTTACACGCTCGATGGTCACGCGTCCGGAAAGCAACGCTGCATCCGGAGTTCCAGACAGTCGCAAGTTCCCAGCCAGTTGCCAGCTCATTCCTTCCGGATAGCG
>Ga0137397_10000803_pt1 | contig 21756 bp, 18 predicted proteins | sample czorhiz116metaG_FD_106658 | JGI IMG/M metagenome (GOLD analysis project Ga0137397, IMG submission 106658) | Vadose zone soil microbial communities from Angelo Coast Range Reserve, California, USA - czorhiz1.16 metaG | ecosystem: Environmental > Terrestrial > Soil > Vadose zone | place: USA... | reverse complement strand
GAACGGGAACGAGCCACAAGAGGCACAAAAGGCACAAGAATTTTGTGCTTCTTGTGCTTTTTGTGGCTAGATCCCCTCACATTCGAGGGTTTTGCAACACCCTCTGAAAAGGAGGGGTGGCTGTGCCACAAAGAAAAAGAACCCGTTCCGAATTGAGCCGCGGAGCGGCGCTAGAGTGTAGCCCCGGGCGCAAGTCCGGGGCAGCTGTCGTTTTGAATCGTTAATCACACAGAACCCCGGGCTTACGCCCGAGGCTACACTCTCACGCCGCTCCGCGGCTGGAAGGAGGAGAATCGTAATCGCGATACTGCCACTACCGATTTCACTGTTACAGTCCACTATTTTTGTGGGAACTTTTCCGGAAATTCGGTGTCTTCGCGCTTTAGATGCTCTTTGCGATACTCCTGTTGCTGTTTGGCATCCAAAGCCCGCCTGCCGGAGCGATCAGCGGACGTGTATTCGACCCGGATCGCAAGCCACTTGCCGGCGTAGCGGTTCAATTGGTGCGGCGGATGTACCAGAATGGCCGGCCGATATTGTTGACTGTCCAACAGGCGACCACGGATGAGAACGGCGAGTATCGGCTGCCTGTGGTTAGTTCAGGCCGGTACTACGTGAGTGCTTCCTACACCAAGGGTTTCGGCATAGCGAGCACGACATATAACGTGCCGGACGAGGGCTATCCTCCCATCTACTACCCCGGTACGGCCGAACCCGAAGGGGCCGCGCCAATCGATCTTCCAGCGGGCGGATCTCTGAATGCAATCGATCTGACTCTTCATCGCGTGGAGACTCTGAAGATCAGCGGCCGCGTCCTGCTCCCGGACGGCACACCCGATCCCGACGCCTGGCTATCGATATTGCCCGGCCGCTCTGCCGTATATTTTCCCCTTTCAATGCGCCGCCAATCCATCCGCAAGGACGGCAGTTTCGAGTTCAAGGGCCTGATGCCGGGCGGGTACGAACTGGTAGCCGATTCGTATTCGGCCGAAAAAGAGCCCATCAAAGGTCGAGTCTTTGTGCAGCTTGTCAGAAACATGGAAGATGTTGCCATCGTGCTCAGCCCTGGGATCGAGGTCGAGGGACGAATCGCCGTGGAAAACCAGACCACCGATACGGCTTCGAGTCTTCTCAAGCTGTTGACTGTCTCCTTGCGTCCTTCGAGTGACACCCAGATCGTCTTCAGCTCGACAGGTGCGGTGCAGGCAGACGGCTCCTTCAGGATTCGAAAAGTGGGGACCGGCGAATACACGCTCCAGATCGGCGGCCTGCCTCCCGACTATTACGTCAAGAGTGCTTTCGCAGGGCGCGCGGACGTGGTCGAAATGGGCCTGAGTATCTTTGCGCAGTCGCCGGGTTCGCTGGACATTGTGATCAGTCCGCGTGGCGGACGTGTCGAGGGGACGATCGTAGACAATGAGGGCGCGCAGGTGCCCGGTGCGCAAGTCGTATTGGTTCCGGAACAGCGCCTTCGGGACCGGGAAGAACTCTATAAAATCACGCAGGCTCCCAACGGCGCTTTTTCCATGCGCGGCGTCCGTCCCGGCAATTACAGGCTCTTCGCATGGCCGGCCACTCAGACGCCCGCTTACATGGATCCCGACTTCATTCGCGATTACGAGATCCGGGCCGAAAGCGTTCGCGTTGATCCGGAATCACGCGTCGTGGTTCAGGCGCGAGTGCTTCCGGCCCTTCAAGGACAGTAATTCGGGAAAGTTGGTTTTGAGTTTCCTTAAGTTGGTTTTCAGTTTTGGCGGTGTATAACCAGGTATTCCTTTGATTCCAGGAAAAAGCGGGCGCTCATAGAGCGCCGGAATCCGTGCCGACCGAGGCCAGCTAATGCACCGCGCTATAGCGGGTTAGGCCGTTCGTTCAACTCGATGTATGTGCCCCATGGATCGTAAATAAACGCAAGCGCAGTTCCGGTTTGCGGATTCTTTGTGTAGGGCCTGTCCAGCTTGATACCGGATGCCTCGAGTTTCTTGCAGAACACTTCCAGGTTCTTGACGTCGAAGCCGATGTGATCGAGCACGCGGCCTTTGGTGGTAACGGTCGGCATGTCCGCGGCGGAAAATGTCAGATTCGCTCCCGGCAGGTCAGCGGCCTTGTTCTGTCCTCGCATCCCGGGCTTCGCGCCGAATACCTTGCTATACCAGGCCTGAATCTCCGCTATCTTGGATTCCGGTACGTTGAAATGAACGTGATGATGCAGGATTGGGAATTTCTGGTTCTTGTCTTCCAGGATCTCGATCCTTAGTTCATCGGGCGTAACGACAAAGGCCTGATCCGTTCTGCCATTGTTGCCCGGCAGTACCGGCACTCCGGCGGCCTTCCACCTGGCAGTGGACTGCTGAACGTTCTGGACGATGAATCCTACATGATTGACGACCGTTCCCACAGTGCCGCCGGTGGGCGGCGCTGCTCCCTGGTTTAGATGCAAATACACAGCAACGCCTGGGAACTTCACGACGTCAAAATTCCCAGCTTTGATCGCGGTGCCACCCATTGCGACGAAAATCTTTTTGTTCGCCTCCACGTCGCGAGTGTTGAGATGCCAGTGTCCCATGGTCACGCCCGCTTCATTCGGCGGGAATGATTGCGCCCATGTTGTCCAAACCGCCAGGAACGGAATCATGCACAGAACTGAAATCAGTCTTCTCAAAGCCGGCTCCTTTTTGGAGATTGAAGGCGCTGTGGACTTATCTGCTCTCCTTTGTTGACAAAGTCAACAGCTTTCAGTGCTCTGAACGGGTGAAGCAAGCAGCCGCCAATGACGCGAATTACGCGAATGGGCGCATATTACAATCGTTGATGCGCCCATTCGCGTAATTCGCGTCATTGGCGGCCCGTGAGTGTTCATCCAAACTTGACACTATCGGCCACTTTGGAGTTATTGTTCTTCCAATTCACGATATGGGAACAATACTGCTGGTTTGCATGGCGGTTCTCTTCCAGTCTCCGCAGCCTGCTGCTTCTCCTCAGCGGGCGGTGCTCGACAGGTTTTGCGTCACCTGCCACAACGCAAAACTGCGAACGGCAGGGCTTCAACTGGATACGGCCGACGTGGATCATCCTGCAAGCAATGCAACGGTTTGGGAAAAAGTACTGCATAAGCTTCGAACCCGCGAAATGCCGCCGTCAGGCATGCCGCACCCCGACAATGTCACCTATGATTCCGTGACCGGCTACCTTGAAAACGCGCTCGATCAGGCTGCGGAAGCCAGGCCCAATCCCGGCAGACCGGGCACATATCGCCTCAATCGATTTCAATACGCCAACGCGGTCCGCGACCTGATCTCGCTGGACGTCGACTCCACGTCGCTTCTGCCGGCGGACGATTCCGGATACGGCTTCGACAACATCGGCGACGTGCTTACCGTGTCGCCAATGCTGCTCGAGAAATATCTTTCCGCAGCCGCGAAGATCAGCCGGCTGGCCGTTGGCGATCCTTCTATCAGTCCGACGTCCACGGAGTATCAAATCCCACCCGCTACTGTGCAAGCCGAACGTGAGAATGCGGATCTGCCAATCGGTTCCCGCGGCGGAATAACGGTTCGGCATCATTTTCCACTCGATGCCGAATACGTGATCAAGGTCCGTTTGCAAAGAGGCAAGGATGCCACGACGATTGTCGGCATCTCCGAGGAGCGCCGGCTGGACATTCGTCTGGATGGGGCGCGGCTGAAGTTGTTTACGGTCGGCGGGCAAAGCGGCGAGTTGGACGATGGTTTGGAAGTGCGGATTCCGGTAAAAGCGGGTCCTCACCTGGTTGCATCGACATTTCAGAAGGACACTGTAAAGCCGGAAGGAGTCCTGGACACAGCCGGTGACCAGGCCTTCTTTGAGGGTGTCGGTAGCGTCTCGATTGCCGGTCCATACGGTGCGAAAGTTCCTGGCGATACTCCGAGCCGCCGGAAGATTTTCGTGTGCCGCCCGCAAGGGCCGGGAGATGAAGAGGCGTGCGCTACGAAAATCATAACGACGCTGGCTCGCCGGGCCTATCGCCGTCCAATCCACAAGGATGAGATTCCCGCGTTAATGATCCCGTACGAGTCGGGAAGGAACAACGGGAGTTTTGAAGATGGGATCAGGCTGGCTGTTCAGAGAATTATCGTCTCGCCGGACTTTCTGTTCCGCGTCGAGACCGATCCTCGAAAAGCTATTCCAGGTTCTGCCTATCGCGTCAGCGATGTGGAACTCGCTTCACGGTTGTCGTTTTTCCTCTGGAGCAGCATTCCCGATGATGTGCTTCTCCGTCTGGCCGAACGCGGCAAGCTGACAGATCCCGGGGTACTGGAGCAGCAGATCAGGCGGATGCTGGCGGATTCTCGCGCCAACACTTTGGTATCGAATTTCGTGGGCCAGTGGTTGTACCTGCGGAATATCGAGACGGTGTTGCCGGACCCGGCCGCATTTCCCGATTTCGACGAAAACCTCCGGGTCGCGCTCGGCAGGGAAACCGAGCTTTTTTTCCAGAGCATGCTCCGGGAGGACCGCAGCCTTCTCGAACTGCTTCGCGCCGACTACACGTTTCTGAATGAGCGATTGGCGCGGCATTATGGGATTCCCGGTATTCACGGCAGCGAGTTCCGGCGGGTGAGGCTGACAAATGACGAGCGAAAGGGATTGCTCGGTCAAGGCAGTATTCTTACGGTGACGTCTTATCCGAACAGGACGTCCCCAACGTTACGCGGAAAGTGGCTGCTGGAAAACCTGTTGGGTTCTCCTCCGCCTCCGCCCCCGCCTGATGTGCCTTCACTCAAAGAGGATAAGGACACCAGCCTGCTCACGATGCGGCAGCGAATGGCACTACACCAGGCCACTCCCGTGTGTTCAAGCTGTCACTCACGGATGGATCCGCTGGGCTTTGCGCTCGAGAGTTTTGACGGTCTGGGCAGATGGCGGACCGGCGTGGACTCTTCCGGAATTCTCCCGGACGGCACGAAAATCGATGGACCCGCAGGACTGAGGAATGTATTGCTCAGCAGGAAAGACCAGTTCGTCACAACGGCAACGGAGCGGTTGCTGACCTATGCGCTCGGCAGGGGCGTTGAGCCTTTTGACATGCCGGCCGTTCGCAGGATCGTTCGGGACGCTGCATCCGCCGATTACCGCTGGTCAGCGTTGATCATGAGCATCGCCAGGAGTGTCCCGTTTCAAATGAGGAGAGCTCGATAACATGAGCGGAGCGAATGTAAGCCCGACAGGGCGCAACAATCAATTAATGATGGTCTTCAAAAAGTCGATTCCCCGGCGTACATTCCTGCGCGGGCTGGGAACTGCCCTGCCGTTGCCGCTGCTGGACGCTATGTTTCCGGCCTTTGCTTCCGCGGCTCAAACGGCTTCAAGAAAGGCCACGCGCCTTTCATTTTTCACGGTTCCCAACGGCATCATCATGGACAAATGGACGCCGGCCGCCGAAGGCAGTGCCTATGAAACGACCCCTATCCTGGAGCCGCTGGCCGCATTCAGAGACCGCATTCTGGTGCTCACCGGACTGGCAAATAACGAAGCCCGCAAACTCGAATTCGAAATCGCCGGTGATCACCCGCGCGCGTGTAGCGCCTATCTCACGGCTACCCACCCGAAAATGACTTCGGGTGCAGACATCCATTGCGGCGTCTCTGTGGACCAGATTGCAGCCCGGGAATTCGGCAGGCAGACCCAGCTTCCGTCTTTGGAAATAGGTTTGGAGATGCCAATAGTGGGCGCATGTGAATCGGCGTATAGCTGCGTTTACTACAACACCATCGCCTGGAGCACTCCGACGACGCCCTTGCCGATGGAAAACCGGCCCCGCGCGGTCTTCGAACGGCTGGTGGGAGATAGCACGGATCCTGCCGAGCGGGCCGCCCGCATGAAAGAAAATCGCAGCATTCTTGACCTGGTGTCGCAAGATCTGAAGCGGCTGATGAAGTCTGTTGGTGAAAGCGACCGCGCGAAGCTCGACCAATATTCCGACGCTGTGCGTACTGTGGAGCGGCAGATCCAGGTGGCGGAGCAGCAATCATCAAAGCAACTGCCGGACATGCAGAAACCGATTGGAATACCGGAAACGTTTTCGAGCTACGCCATGCTGATGCTGGATCTGCAGGTGCTGGCTTTTCAGGGCGACATGACGCGCGTCAGTACATTCATGCTGGGACACGAAATGGGCGGCCGGTCATATCCGGAGCTGGGCTTTGGCGACCCCCATCACTCATTGACACACCATCAGGGCGATACGGCCAAAATTGCGAAGGTGCTGCAGATCAATATATTCCATGCGAAGTTGTACCGGTATTTTCTTGAGAGGATGCGGTCGGTGCCCGACGGGGACGGGTCCTTGCTCGATCATTCACTGCTCGTTTACGGCAGCGCTCTGAGCGACGGCAATATGCACCTTTATAAAGACCTCCCCGTTCTATTGCTGGGCGGCGGAGGTGGCCGTCACATCAGGTATCCAGAAAACACGCCATTAGCGAACTTGTATTTGACCCTGCTGGACAAGCTGGGAATTCATGTCGAGAACTTCGGAGACAGCACCGGAAAACTTGAAGGGTTCGCAGGAGAAGCATGAAGTTAACGACAGCCTTCCTCGTATCCATTCTCCTTTCAATTGCCGTGCCTGGCGCGTGGGGTGCCGATCTGCTCGACGCAGTCCGGAAGGGAGACCACAAAGCCGTTCGAGCGCTGCTGCAGAATCACGCCGACATCAATGCTGCTCAGCCCGATGGGTCTACGGCGCTGGTGCTGGCGGCTGACCTCAATGACACGGACGCCGCGAACCTGCTGATACGAGCGGGAGCAAACGTCAATTCGGCGAACCAATACGGCGCCACCGCTCTTTATGTCGCCTGCTCACGCGGCAATATGGCGATGATCAAGATCCTATTGGAGGCGAAAGCGGATCCAAACGCGGCGCTCCTTTCGGCTGAGACCCCGCTCATGACTGCCGTAGACAAAGGCAACGTGGAAGCGGCCCGAGCGCTCCTCGAGAATGGGGCCGACGTGAACGCGAAAGAATCCAGGGGCGGGCAAACGGCCCTGATGTGGGCGGTCGCCAACAAGTACCCGGAGATCGTGAAGCTGCTCGTCGAACATGGAGCCAATGTGCGGGCCCGCTCGAAAGGCGATTTCACTCCGCTGCTTTTCGCCGCGCAGCAGGGAGACGTGGAGTCCGGCCGTCTCTTGCTGGAAGCCGGAGCAGACGTGAACGAAAACAGGAAGAAGGATCGCATGACGGCCCTGATGGTCGCGGCCGCCGGCGGCAACAATGAATTTTCGGTTCTTCTTTTGGACAAGGGCGCCAATCCTCATTTGATCGATGAAATCGGCTATACAGCATTGCACTATGCAGCGTCGGACGAGAAGAGGGTGGAATTGGTGAAGGCGCTTCTCGCTCATGGGGCAAACCCGAATGCGCGGACTACAAGGGATGCGCCCCGGACCAACAATTCAGGCATCAGCTCGAAAGGCGCGACACCCCTGTTCCTTGCAGCTTCGCTGGGAAGTGTCGGAACAGTGCGGGCATTACTGGCGGGCGGCTCGGATCCGTTCGTCACGACCGACGAAAAAACCGCTCCTCTGCACGTGGCAACGTGGGGAGGTAACCCTTATGCCAGAGACTGGACCGACGAGGAGAAGAAGAACCTGTTCGAAATTACAAAGCTGCTCGTGGAACTGGGGGCCGATGTCAACTCGGCTGGAGAGCACGGCTGGACAGCTTTGCACGGGGCAGCGTACAAGGGAGTGGATTCCGTGGTCCGGTTTCTTGTCGAAAAGGGCGCGAAGACGGAGGTGTTTGATGAATACGGCCAGACTCCGTTGAGCATCGCCAACGCCGTGATCACCGCTGGTGTTAACGACTATTACTATCAAAGCTCACGCGTCATTCGCAAAAGCACGTCCGATCTTCTGTTGAAACTGGGGGCCAGGCCTCTGACCGAGTCGGGCGTCCGGATACTGGATCTATTCTACAAACAGCGGTAACAGCGGCATATGCGCGTCATTCTATTTCCTGGACACGCCCTTCCTTGCTGCAACATCGCGCCTGCCATAAATCACTCCGATCCACCCGATTTGTTTTAAGCTGGGACCGTTCTATTGCCGGTCTGCATATCCACTTGGAACCATCAGGCTGTTTCGAGTGAATACGATGTTAGCCAGACGCCGGACCTGTGCGGTCACTACATCGAGATATTCTGCTATTGTGGAATTCGAGATTCTCGGGGAGATTGCCGATATTGAAAGAATCGCCGTCAAAACGTCGATTCGTGATTTTGCGCGGCTACGAAAGGTGTACGGCAAGGGTCGGTGGCGCAAACTGAAAGGCACAGCGCGCATCCAACTGCCGAGTGGAAAGATTCGAATGGCTGAACTGCACTGGTACGAAGCCCACGGTATAGGCAGAAGAGAAGTCCGATGGAAACGCTACCTTGACTAAAGCAATGAAGAAAGGCGATGGCATCAAAAGACAGTTCGCGATCTGTATCGACAATTCCGGCTATCCCGCTTCGCTCGAGCTTCACAAAGTCTACGTCGTGTTGCCGGATGAGAGAGCGGCCGAAGATGATTTCCTTCGAGTTGTCGACGAAAGCGGAGAGGATTATCTCTATTCCACGAAACGCTTCGTCCCAGTTGAGCTACCACAACGAGTGAAGCAATCGTGGGTTCGAAGAGTCCGGGAATCCACAATGCTGGCTAACACGTTGCAGCCGACGAGCCGCGCTCGACGTAAATCGAAAGCGCAAAAGAATCCTCGCGCGGCTCGCGGCTGAACGTTAAGGCGTTAGCTGGCACGCACATGAGCACACCACTTTCCCGCAAGCAGCAGAATGAGCAGGCAGCCTTCGCCGAGTTTGTGCGCCGAATGGGAACGCAGGGTGATTGGCTCAGCGTAGACAGCCGACCGGAGCCGGAACCCGATCTCCTGTGCATTCACGTCGACGGACCCGTTGCCTTTGAGCTCGTCAGTGTCACAGATTCAGCCATAGCCAAAGTGCAAGCGGCCGCCCAAAAGGCCCACCAAGACGGCTTCTACACGCCAGATCAGCCGAGCAAATCATCCGTAGAAAACTCACAAAGAAATACACGACGAGTGCAGAGCATATCGAGTTGCTTACCTACACGAACCGTCAGATTATTACGCCAGATGATGCAATCATTTTGCCCTGGCTCGATGCGCAAGAGCATCCGTTCAAACGTATGTGGTTCATGGGAGAATCGACAGCCCGTTGCTTGTGGGATGCCAGCTAACACGCGCTTGCAGATTTCGCAGTTGTCGCTGCTCCAGCGCGGCGGCTGAAGCGCAGCCCGTTAGGCAGCCACCGAATGTTGCAGTACGCTCAAACAAAGGAGTCTCGCTGAATGACAATTGACTCGGATTATTTGTTGAGCTTCGAGTTGTGGGACAAGCCCGAACCTCTATTCATTCACGGTGATCCTGAAGGCTTGAGGAAGCTCGCGGAAGCGTTGTTGATTCTAGCTGAGAATACGCCGGCGGGTTGCTTTGATCATGAGCATCTCTGGCTAACGCAAGGACTATCTGAGCAAGGCAAGGGCGGGCACCGAATAAGCCATGTCAAAATTTACTGCTGGCGGGGTGACAAGGCATACGGCGCGCCTGACTACTCTTTGATTGAACAACAGAAGAGTCTCGCCGACCACGGTTATAGTCTTGCCGCGATCAAGGAGTGGCGAGCGCAACAGCGCGCCGCTGGGCGCCCGTCGACTTTGAATGATTTTGTTCAGACGCATGGACTCTGCGTTGAATGCCGGGCGACTGGCATCAAGTTCGGTGAATCGCTGAAGGCGCCACAGCCCTGCAGTAACTGTGGCGGTTCCGGAAAAGGAACAGCCGTCGGCCAGTGAGAGAATCTGACCCCACAAAAGTTGCCTGACAAGCGGTTGGAGCGGACCGCTGAAAAACGCGGCCGCTCAACCGCAGGCCGTTAGACGGCTCAGGCAGTTTCGACGCAAGTATGCAACAGTCACCTCCAGCTTGGTTTTGGCCCCTGTTTCCGTTCTTCTTTGCGGGATTGTGGTTCGGTGTTTCGCATCTACTCTCTGCGTGATGATCATCGTCAATGTGCTGCTTTATGGCGGTGGGGTGACGTGTCCAACTAACGATTCTGGCGCTCAGCCGCAGCCAAACAGTTCACCAGCACCAAACAGCACCGAGGCGCGCTTTCTTCGGTCGTGTGTCATTCCCGCCAATGAAACGGCAACAGACTCCATGGGAACGTGAAGCCGTCGGGAGACAGCGGTTACGGTTGTCGCCCATGCGATCATGTCGCAACGGACAGCGACGCAAGCGAAAGGCCAGAAATCAATTCATGAGTAACCATCGAGTAGGGGCCGTGCTTTTCACTATCCATCTGCGTGAACTCGCAGGCTTCTACGAGAGGGTCGCAGGTATGCGTGTTCTCCGAACGGAGAACGATCACGTCGTCCTCGAGTCCGGTTCATTCCGGCTCATTGTGCATCAGATCCCGGACAGGCATGCAAACGGCATCGTCATAACTGCGCCGCCGGTTGTTCGCGACAGGACCGCAATCAAGCTATCGTTTTGTGTCGATAGCATTTCAAGTTCTCGTCAGACGGCAGCGGAATTGGGCGGCCTGGTTTATGGGCCCGAGCGCGAGTGGCGCTATGAATCGACCACGGTATGCGACGGCTACGATCCGGACGGAAACGTGTTTCAGCTTTTTCAAGCAGAGGAGGGGTAGACCGCCGCTCAACCGCTATCCGTTAGGCCGGCGAGGATCGACCGAATGCCACTATCGAGAAGCCATGAGGCACTGCGCGGGCGCAAGGTTGTCGACATGACTGACGAGGAACTCATCGACTGGATAGATGCTTGCGGCAAGATGGAGCAGTGGACGAGAATGCATCGGCATGGTTCACTTGGCTGGAGCGGACCGGTGAAAAGCGTCAACCGTCGGTGGTTAGCCTGCGCGCCTCGACTGCGCGCTTCGCTTGAAAACGGTCTCTTGGTAGGATTACTCTATGAAGATTTCTGTCGAATTGACCGTAGCCCAGAGAGAGCAACTTGAAGCCGTTGCCAAGCAACTCGGTGTGTCTCCAGAAGAGTTGGCTGCAGCAGCCTTACAAGATCTTTTGGCACGGAGTATCAGCGCCTTTGCAGGAACCGGCCTTCATACAGAGACTTATTTGAATTAACGGCTATTGACGTTGACTCGGATTCCGAATGGAGCATGGCCCCTGATGAATTGAAGGCGCACGTTCGTCGCAGCTCTGACGGCAAACAATTCATTCTTGGGTTGTCGGAGTTGAAGGCTACGAATAAAGATTCTCAGAATTACGGACTACTCCACGACTATGCGGTGTGGCTGGTCAACTATCGATAGCTCTACTCCACCAGCCGCTCTGACTGGCCAGCAAACCACGTGCAACCCAAATCTGAATTGCGATGTACCGTGTCTAAGGTTGGGCTCCCAACTTAAGAAGCAGAGCGACGCTACCGTCGTAAACCTGGCTCGCACTATCCCCTCCGCGAGGAGCGAGGCCTTTCGCCAATCCCAGCGGAGTGTATCCGCCGCGGTCTTTGGCGTTCAGATTGGCGCCCTTCTCGAAGAGGAATTGGATTATTGCGTTCGCACCGGTACCGGCTGCGCCATGCAATGCCGTTCGGCCTCTCGCGTTTGCGGCATTGATGTCGTCTCCGAGCATCAGCGCCAGCTTTGCGGCTTCCAGAGCGCCCGCATCCTCCTTGTTGTTTTCGCGCTCGTCGATTCGGCCGACTCCTGAAGCCATCATCAAAGCGGTGGACCCATCTTTCGACTTGATGTGCGGATCGGCGCCTGCGCGCAACAGGGTGCGCATAAGATCAACGTCGGCGGCAGCGGCCGCCAATAGAAACGGTGTTACTCCCACGAGACTCGTTTGCAGGGCGTACGGCGATCGTGAATAAGGCGGAAAATCCTTCGCGATCTGCACGTTCGGATTCGCTCGGTGCGCCAGGAGCGACTTCGCCAATTCCGGCATACTGGACGGCAGTTCGTGGTAGGGCCGGAAAACAATTGAAACGGAATCGATACCTGCGATTCCTCGCGGCACAGCGTAATGCAAAGCCGTAACACCGTATGCATCCGCTGCGTTCGGGTCTGCTCCATTCTCCAGCAGAAAAATTGCAAACTCTTCCCGGCCGCTCGCGGCCGCTACTACCAGAGCGGTTCCATTCTTCGGCGTTGCCTCATTAACATCCGCTCCGGCCGCCAGCAAGATCCGTGCGGAGGCCACTTCTCCCTGCTGGCCGGCAAATAGTAACGCCGTGAAACCGCCTTTCGAACGTGCGCGAACATCCGCTCCGCCGTCGATCAGTGCCCGTACGATTTCCGGATGTCTTTCGGCAACTGCCCGCATCAGAGCGGTCTGTCCCTGCTCGTTCTCCTTCGCATTTGGATTTGCGCCCCGGGACAGCAGCACATTCACTGTTTCGACGTTTCCCGTGCGCGCGCATACCATGAGCGGCGTTTCGCCCGTCCACAGGGCAGCATTTGGATCCGCTGCAGCCTTCAATAGCCTTTCGACCATAAGAGCACTTCGGTTCGTGCAAGCCAGTGACAGCGGAGTCACTCCATAATCGTTGGCCTTGTTCACATCGGCGCCCGCGCGAATCAGAAGGTCCGCTGTTTCCAAATCGTCCCTGTTGGCCGCCCACGCCAGGGCGGTAGTTCCGTCCGGCTGGGCTGCATTTACATTGACTTGTTGTTCCATGAGGGACCGCACCGCTGCGCGATCTCTGTTTTTCACTGCATCCACGAGCCGAAGATCGTCTGCAGGTGCAGCGTAGCTGAGGGCGCCCAGCAGAGGAACCATTGCCCAAGTAATCCAGGTTTTAGTTCTTAAACCCATGCCGATCCGTCACACGGCGAGGAGATCGAGTTTGCCGGTGCTGTTGCCGAAGTTCTCCACAGGAATCCCCAATTTATCCAGTAACGTCAGCTGCAGATTGGCCAGCGGCGGATCCTTGGGATAGCGAAGATGACGGCCTCCCTTGAAATAGCTCGCCCCGCCCGCCAACACCAGCGGCAGATTGGCGACAGAATGTCCATTGCCTTCACTGATGCCGCAGCCGTAGTTGATTACCATGTGATCCAACAGAGAGCCGTCTCCATCGGGCGTCGATTGGAGCTTTTCCAGATAGTACGCAAACATCTGGGAGTGCAGAGCTTCAATCCGAACGACCTTCTCTATTTTCTGCGGATCTCCGGCGTGATGCGTCAGCGGGTGATGCGCGTCAGGAATTCCGATTTCAGGATAGGGCCGATCCGTCTTTTCGCGACCGACCATGAAAGTAATCATCCGAGTGAGATCGGCCTGGAAGGCCAGAACCTGCAAGTCAAACATCAGCCTGGCGTGTTCCTGGAATGTGGTGGGGACGCCGTACGGCCGCGCCAACGACGGCAAATCCCGGGAGCTTTGCTGTTCCGCGATCTGGATTCGGCGCTCAATATCCCGAATGGAATCGAGATACTCGGAAATCTTGGCGCGATCGCGCGGACCGAGCCCACGGATAAGATCGTCCGTAGCCTCGCTCAATGAATCCAGGATGCTGTTGTTCCGGCGCTGAATAGCTTGCCGTTCTGCGGGATCCGTGCTTCCGATGTCGCCGAAGAGGCGTTCGAATACTCGGCGCGGATTGTTTTCCATCGGTATCGGCGTCGTTGGACTTCGCCAACACAGAGTATTGATGTAGGCGCAACTCCAGCCTTTTTCACAGGCGCCTAAAATCCCGGCGGAATCCAAGCCGATTTCGAGCGATGCCAATTGCGTGTACTTGCCGAATTCCTTCGCGACAATCTGATCCAGCGAAATTCCGTTGCGAATGTCGGCGCCATCGGTCCACTTCGGATGAACGCCCGTCAGGTACGCGCCACACGGGCGCTCATGCACGCCGACTTCTTCACCCGGAGCGTGCCGGGCGATGTTCAGATTCAAACCCGTGACAACGAGTAAGCGGTCCCGGAACGGGGCGAAAGGTTGCAGAAGAAGAGGCAACTCAAAACCAGTGCCCTCCGCTGCCGGTGTCCACTTTTCCATGATTCGTCCATTGGGAACGTACACGATGGAAAACCGCTTCACTGGTTTCTCCGGAGCGGCGAAGGCCGGAATCATCCCATCCAGGAGTGGTAGAGCCAGCGTCACTCCGACGCCTCGTATAAAGGTGCGGCGCGGGATTGCTTTTTTGAAAATCATTTTGTTTCCGACCTCCTCATCTGAAACGGCAGGCTTTTGGCGGTGGCCAGGATTAACGACGACCAGCGATACTCTTGCCGTGCGGCCTCCCGGGCAATGTTACGAATGGCTGGAAAATCGTAGTACTCCACTCCCCGCCCCAGCGCATAGACAAGCATTCTTTCCGCGAACACATTAACGAACTCCTCGGGCCGGCTCAGCAACACGTTTCGAAGTCCGGAAGGGCCCTGGAGTTGTGTGCCATCCGGAAGTACACCCGACGAATCCACCGGCGTGCCGGCGTCGGCTGTCCGCCATCGGCCGACTGCATCATAGTTTTCGAGCGCAAACCCTAAAGGATCTATTGACGCATGGCAGCTCGCGCAGCCCGGATTTTCGCGATGCTTCTCCATGAGTTGGCGCAGCGGCAACGGCTTGCCATCGGTTCCGCTGTCTTCCAAACTCGGAACGTCCGGCGGTGGGGGTGGGGGTGGCGCGCCCAGTAAGTTTTCCAGCAGCCATTTGCCCCGTAAGACCACGGACGTTCGGTTGGCATACGAGGTGACGGTCAGGAGACTGCCCTGACCCACAAGTCCACGACGCGCATCAAATTCCGGACCGAGGGTGACACGTCGAAAGTGGCTTCCGTAAACGTCTGGAATTCCATAATGACGGGCCAGACGTTCGTTAAGAAACGTATAGTTTGCATCCAGTAATCTCAGCACGCTCTGATCCTCGCGAAGCGTGCTTTCGAGAAAAAGCTCCGTCTCTTGCTGGAATGCCTGGCGCAAGTTCTCGTCGAATTCGGGAAACAACTTCGGATCGGGTGTCTTCGAACCGATGTTGCGCAGGTAGAGCCACTGCGAAGCGAAATTGGTCACCAGGCTTGTGGAGCGGCGGTCGCTGAGCATGCGACGAACCTGCTGTTCGAATGTCGCAGGATCCTTGAGCTTCCCGCTTTCGGCTAAATCCAGAAGTTGATCATCCGGTATGCTGCTCCACAAGAAAAACGACAAACGGGATGCCAGTTCCAGATCACTGATGCGATATGCCGTATCCGCAGGCACGCCTGCCGGGTCGCGCTCAATGCGGAACAGGAACTCGGGGCCGGCCAGTATTCTTTCAAGCGCAGCCTGAACTCCTGCTTCAAAGCCGCCTTCGCTTCTTCCGGCATCGTAAACGCGCAGCAACGCTCCCACATCTTTGTCCGTCACGGGCCGCCGATATGCGCGCCGTGCCAGCGTCGAAAGAATCTTCCTGGCGCAGGCTTCTTCATCTGCGACGCGAGTGGGGCGGCATACAAAAATTTTCTGCCGAGCAGTTGTGTCCGCCACCCCTGTGACGTCGTAGGGTCCGGTGATGACGACATTGTCGATATAAGGGTTGCCGCCCTTAAATTGAACCAGCTGAAACTGCGTCAGAGGCGGCTGGAATACACCTTCCGGCACGGCATTCTTACTCAGGAAAGTCACGGCAACCAGCCGCTGGCCTGCCTTCGCTCGGAAGCGCACTTCCAGTTTCTGCTCAGCGCCGCCGTGCTCGTATGTCTCGCTCGCGGCATCTCCTATTTTACCGGCCTGTGAAAAGATCGGTCCTGGCTCGCCCTTGAGTTCAGCTCCGCCGCCGGCAGTCAGCACCTTGATTCTCTCGCCATCCAGCCGGAAGTCGAGCTCATGTGGTTCGGCGAGTCCGCGGATATAATCCCTGGAATTCCTTTGCAGGAACACTCTGATCGTGTATTCGCCGTCGGCCGGAAAATCATGGCGAATCGCGATTCCGCCGCGAGACCCGAAAGGCAGTTCGTCGCTCATCCGATCGTCTTGAGTGAGGAACTTGGGGATTTCATAGGTCTCGGAAAATGGCCGGATCTCGGGCTGTCCTGCGGCCATGCGGGCGATCGTGCGTGCGGCGGACATGTACCTCTCCATTAATACCGGCGTTACGGAGAGAGCGTCCCCGATGTTGTCGAATCCGTGGTCCACTTCATCGATGGGAAGGAGCGATTCACGGTCGATGTCAATCGCGAGCAAATCCCGAATTGCATTGGCGTACTCGGTGCGATTGAGGCGATGAACCGCCGGCCTTCCTGGATCGGGTTTAGCTGTGGCCGCATGGTCGAGTTCTGTTTCCAGATGAGTGACCAATACCTTATAGCTGGGCATGTCCGGGCGGGGTCTGCCGGGAGGAGGCATCGCGCGCGTCCGAAGCTTGTGCACTACTTTTTCCCACACCGCTGAGTCTTCGCCGATTTTGTTGAGATCCATTTTGTCCAGAGTCAGCCCCGCCGTAGCAGACCTCTGGTTGTGGCAGGTGACGCAATATGTGTCCAGCAGTGCGCGGGTTGTCGAGGCGGATTGACCCGCAGCTGGTGCATAGGCGGCCAACACCATTCCGGCACAAACAAAAATTCTTCGAAGCACGATGTCTCCTCAAATGGTGTTGCGGGTAACTAGGGCCAACATAGGTTCTTAAGCGCAGCAGGGTCAAGGAAAAAAGGCACGCGGGGACAGTGAGCTAATTCGGGGACAGACGTATAAATCCCCAATTACGAATCAACGAACGATTAACCGTAATTGGGGGTTTATACGATCTGTCCCCGAATTAGCTCCAAATGCTTGACAGCCGTTGAAATCGAGTTCTACAGTTCCGCGACATTGGTGGAGGACTGGATGAGACGCATTGGACGAATACTGTTGGCGGAAGTGTTCCTTTCTGCCTTTTGCTGCGCCGCCGGATGGGCGCAATCGACAGCACAAATCAACGGCACCGTGAGGGATCAGAGCGGGGCGGTGATGCCCGGGGTCGACATTACCGTGATGCAAACCGCGACGGGTCTCACGCGGACCACGGTGACGAATGAAACCGGCTCCTACATATTCGCGAATCTGCCGGTTGGTCCGTATCGGCTGGAGGCTGCCCTGCCGGGATTCCGCACGTACGTGCAAACGGGAATCGTGCTGCAGGTCGGCAGCAATCCCGAAATCAACGCCGTATTGGCGGTAGGCCAGGTTGCCGAAGCGGTCGAAGTCATTGCCGACGCGGCCCTGGTGGAAACGCGGAGCACAGGCGTCGGCCGGGTTATCGACAACCAGCGCGTTCTGGAGCTGCCCCTGAATGGACGCCAGGCAACGGAGTTGATTTTCCTTTCGGGCATGGCGACCCCTGGAACAGGAGCCACCAGTACGACGACGCGGAATTATCCGACGATCCAGGTTGCCATCGCCGGCGGTCTGGCAACCGGAGTGGCGTATAACCTGGACGGCGCGAACATCAACGATCCATACAACGGATTGAATCTTCCGATACCGTTTCCGGATGCGTTGCAGGAATTCAAGGTAGAAACCAGCGGTCTGCCTGCGCAATACGGCACATACTCATCGGCCGCGGTCAACGCGATAACCAAGTCCGGCACGAACGCGTTTCACGGCGGCGCCTTCGAATTCGTGCGGAATCAGATTTTCAATGCCCGCAACACGTTTGCGGCGGCGCGCGATCCGTTGAAGCGGAATCAGTTTGGCGGAACATTGGGCGGCCCTATCGTACAGAACAAACTCTTCTTCTTCGGAGGCTATCAGCAAACGACTGTGCGCGCAGCTCCGTCAGAATCCTTCGAGTACGTGCCGACACCCGAGATGATGGCCGGTGATTTTACAACCATCGCCTCGGCGGCGTGCCCGGGCGGGCCCAGAAGCCTGCCGGCCGCGTTCGGATTTGTGAATAATCGCATCTCGCCGTCGCTGTTTTCGGCTCCGGCAGTGGCTTTGCAGAAGTTGCTTCCTCCGGCATCGGATCCATGCGGCAAGGTTTACTATGCAAAGGTCAATAAGAGTAATGAGTATCTCGTTCCGGCGAGAATCGATTATCAATTGAACGAGAAACACTCCCTTTTCGGCCGTTTTAACTTGTCGCGCCTGGATCAGGCAAGTCAGTTTGACGGTAAGAACATCCTCACTCTGGACGCGGGAGCATCGCCTCTTCGAGTCTACGAGTTCGTGCTGGGCCACACGTATCTGATCGGCCCGGGCACCGTCGCCAGCTTCCGCGGAAGCGTCAATCGATCGAACATCGTGAAGAAGCCGCCTGATTTTCAGGATCTGAACGAAGTGGGGGTCAAGGCTTACCTATATAAACCTGCGACATTCCGGGTCAATGTGACCAACGGTTTCGTCGTCGGTTCGAATAACGGAACCTTCAGCCAGTACAACACCACGGCTTTTCAACTTGGCGAAGACATCAGCATGGTCCGCGGAAACCACCAGATTGGATTCGGCGGAAGCTGGATTCATCAGCAGCTGAACGCGCTTTCAATGGTTTTCGCCACTGCGCCCGTGACCTTTAACGGAACGATTACCGGAATGGGACTGGCCGACTTTCTTTTGGGAAAGCCAAACTCGTTCCAGCAGGGCTCTCCCGGGTTGTTCTACTATCGGCTGAATCATGTCGCGATGTATCTGCAAGATTCCTGGAAAGTGACTCCACGGCTGACCGTGAATCCCGGTCTGCGATGGGAGCCCTATCTGCCGGTGTATGTTGACGACATCGGCCTCAGTTATTTCGATCGCGCGGCGTTCGACCAGGGGGTGAAGAGTACGGTTTTCCCGAACGCGCCGGCGGGATTGAGATTTCCCGGCGATTCCGGAATGCCGGGAGGCAGGAGGGTTGGTTTCCATCGCATGGGAGAAGTGGCCCCGCGATTGGGAATTGCCTGGGATCCGACCGGCAAAGGAACCACGTCGATCCGGGCGGCGTATGGGATTTTCTACAATCGGCCCAACTTGACGACGTACGGCGGGTACAGCAGCTCAGCGCCGAACGGCAATAGCGTCACGGTTCAAAACCCACCGAGCTTTGCTGATCCGTGGTCTGCTTTCCCGGGAGGCGATCCGTTTCCTGTGAACGTGACGAAGAATTATGTTTTTCCGCTGGCGGGCGCGTATTACGCGTTTACGCCGCATGCGAAGCCGACGTATCAGAATCAGTGGAATCTTTCGATTCAGCGCGAACTGGCAACGAACTGGCTTCTGTCAGGGTCCTACGTGGGCACGAACATTGTTCACATGTGGACCGGCGGAGCTCTCAATCCAGCCGTGTACATTCCCGGAAGCTGCGTGCTCAATGGAGTGACCACGAACCCGTGCTCGACGCTGGGAAATATACAGCTGCGACGCGTGTTGAATCTGGCAAACCCGCGGGAGGGGCAGTACTACGGCACCATCAGCGGTCTCGATGACGGCGGTACCGGCAATTATCACGGCCTGCTGCTGTCGGTTCAGCGCAGGGCCGCGAGGGGACTGACGGTGTCCGCAAATTACACCTGGTCCCACTGTATTGCTGATCCGGTGAAGACCTCCCAGACGGCCGCGGAGTACGTGATACCGGGAGACCGATCGTCGTCACGCGGCAACTGCGGGTCAGACCGGCGGCACGCTTTCAACTCTTCAACGGTGTATCAAACACCGGAATTCTCGAACAAAACGTTGAGGATGGTGTTCAGTAAATGGCAGGTCTCGGGAATTGTGAAGCTGATGTCCGGGCAATATTTCGATGTGACCGCAGGCACGGATCGGGCACTGACAGGCGCTGCCAACCAGCGCGGAAACCAACTGCTCGGCGATGTGTTTGCTCCGAACAGGAATAGCGCTCAATGGCTCAATCCGCTGGCTTTCGCGATACCGCCAAACGGCACTTACGGAACAATGGGTGCCATGAGCATTTCCGGGACACGAAGCACGCAAATCGACATGGGCCTGACCCGGACGTTCCAAATTCGCGAAAATCATTCCCTGCAGTTCCGAATGGAGGCGTTCAACGTTCCGAACCAGGTGAACTTGAACAATCCAACCAGCTCTCTCAACAATGTGAATTTTGGAAAGATCCTCATGGCTACGGATCCCCGGATCATGCAGGCTGCGCTGAAGTATATGTTTTAGCGAGACAGAATCGCGCGGGCTAAAGCCCGCGACTACATTGGGTACCAGATTGGTTCCCAATGTTTTTGGGTATGATGTCGGGCCCCCCAATGTAGTCGCGGGCTTCAGCCCGCGTTTACGTTGGGTACCAGATTGGTCTCCAATGTTTTTGGGTATGATGTCGGGCCCCCCCAATGTAGTCGCGGGCTTCAGCCCGCGTTCATGTTGACTGGGAAGCCCACTCGATTTACTCTTCGAGCCTCATGAAACAAGCAACTGTTATCGATGTCCGGCAATTTGTCGATGAGCAGCCGTTCAGCCGTTTTCAACTGCTCGTCGCGGTGCTCTGCGGAGCACTGGTGTTCATGGACGGCTTTGACGCCCAGGCGATGGGCTTTGTGGCGACTTCGCTCACGGCACAGTTGAAAATCACCCGCGCGGCGCTGGGCCAGGTGATCTCCACGGGGTTGTTCGGCATGATGATCGGCGCGCTCGTGTGCGGTCCTCTTGCCGATCGCTTCGGACGAAAGCCTGTGCTTGTAGCCTGCAGCTTCATATTCGGCATAGGGTCGCTTCTCACCGCGACGGCGACTTCCCTTCAGACGCTGTTCCTTTTCCGCCTGTTCACAGGACTTGGGCTCGGAGGCGCGATGCCCAATGCGATCGCGCTCACCTCCGAATATGCGCCAAAGCGATATCGCGCGACCACGGTCATGACAATGTTCACGGGTTTCTCAATAGGAGCGGCCGTCGGAGGTCTCGTAGCGGCGGGGCTCATCACGCGGTTCGGCTGGCAATCGATCTTTGTTGTCGGAGGCATTCTGCCATGCCTGATCGGGCTGATCGCGCTTGCGCTGCTGCCGGAGTCGATCCGCTTCCTGGTTTTGAAAGGTGGAAGCAAGGCAAGGGTAACTCGATACTTATCGAGGATCTCCCCAGGCAGCGGACCCTTCGACGAGGTCGTGGTTGGCGCTGACGAACACCGGTCCGGCACATTTGTTGTGAAGCAACTCTTCATGGAACACCGCGCGAAAATCACGCTGCTGCTGTGGGTCATGTTTTTCATGAACCTGTTGAACCTCTATTTCCTCAACAGCTGGCTGCCCACCGTGATCAACGACAATGGTATCCGGGTGGAGACGGCGATCATCATCACGAGTCTGTTCCAGGTCGGTGGCGCCGCCGGAGCCTTACTTCTGGGCAGGCTGGTGGATCGTCTCCTGTCGTTCACCGTACTCGCCTGGGCTTACCTCGGCGCTGCCGCCAGCGTATTCCTCATTGGGGAGGCGGGTGCGTCCGTCCTCCTGTTGATATTGACGGTGTCTCTGGCCGGATTCTGCGTGATTGGCGGCCAAACCAGCTCCAATGCCCTGGCCGCCGAATTCTATCCAACGGCGATTCGCTCAACCGGTGTAGGATGGGCCCTCGGGATCGGCCGAATCGGTTCGATCATCGGCCCTAGTTTAGGCGGCGCGCTGCTCTCCACAGGCGGACAGACGAGGCAGGTGTTCTGGGCGGCGGCCATACCGGCGTTGATTGCCACCGTTGCGGCGTTTACTGCAGCTTCCTTCATAAGAAAGGAACGACGTTAAGGAACGTGGGGGGACCGGCCAAACAGCGAATCCACGAGGCCGCGAAGCGGTGTACCGCAAGTAGCTTGGCCGGT
>Ga0137397_10000799_pt1 | contig 21819 bp, 23 predicted proteins | sample czorhiz116metaG_FD_106658 | JGI IMG/M metagenome (GOLD analysis project Ga0137397, IMG submission 106658) | Vadose zone soil microbial communities from Angelo Coast Range Reserve, California, USA - czorhiz1.16 metaG | ecosystem: Environmental > Terrestrial > Soil > Vadose zone | place: USA... | reverse complement strand
GTGCGTCAGCAAAAGACGCCTGTGGCTGCAGGCCCACCTCGCCATCGCCACGCTGTGGTCGAACTTCTGCCGCGGCATCACCAACCGCACCGGCACCACCCCGGCCCAGGCCGTCGCCATCGCGCCGAGACCGTACCGCTCTGAAGAGGTCCTCGCCTGGAGGCAGGACTGGGGTGCCCTCAGCCCGCCCATCGACCCATGACTCACCCGGTCGATCCGCACGCTTGTCGGGCATTTTCCCACGCAATAGTCGCCTCGGTCCGATCGAGCCTGCGGCACCGCTGGCGGGCCTCCTCCCTTATCATGGCTGCATGGATGCCGCGTCCCTCCTGGAATCGGCCGCCCGCCGGCGCACCGGGCCCGCCGTCATCTGCGGACCGACCCGGATGGATTACGCCGGCCTGAAGACCCTGTCCGGACGGATCGGCGCCATGCTCCGGGGACTCGGTGCGTCTCCGGGCGACCGCGTCGCGGCCCTGTTCCCCAACTGTCACCTGTTCCTGGCGTCCTACTTCGCGGCGCTGCAGAACGACCTGATCCTCGTGCCTCTCAATCTCCGCCTGGCGCCGCGCGAGACGCGCGCGATCCTGGAGCACAGCGGCGCGCGCCTGCTCCTGGGGGAGCCGGGACTCGCGGCGCCGTTTCTCGAGGGCAGGACCATCGCCGACGAGGGGTGGATCGCCGGACCGACCGGCGTGGGAGAGGAGGGGGCGGGCGCGAAGGCGCCGGCGGGTGCCGCGCATCTCTATTACACCAGCGGCACGACGGGCCGGCCGAAGGGTGTCGTCCTGACCCGCGACAACCTGGAGGCGCACCTGCGGCTCAGCCTCAAGGCGCTCCACTTCGAGCAGGGCGACGTGTGGCTGCACGCCGCCCCGATGTTCCATCTCGCCGATGCCTGGGCGATCTGGACGACGACGGCCGCGGCGGCGACCCACGTCCTGCTCGGGCGCTTCGAGCCGGCCGCCGCCTTCGATCGGATCGAGTCGGCCGGCGTGACGATCACCAACCTCGTCCCGACCATGCTGATGGCGCTCGTGCAGGAGGCGGAGAGGCGCGGAAAGGGGCTGCCGTCGCTGCGTCTCCTCCTGAGCGGCGGGGCGCCGATCGCTCCGAATGTCGTGGCGCGCGTCGAGGAGCGGATCGGCTGCGCCTACGCCCAGACCTACGGGCTGACGGAGACCTCGCCGTTCCTGACCTTCTCTCTCCTCGACGGCGAGGAGCGCCGCCTGCCGGTCGAGGAGCAGCGCCGTCTGCGCGCCCGGACCGGGCGGAAGGCGGACGGCATCGAGCTGCGGCTCGTGCGTCCCGCCGCGTCGGAGTCGTTCGAGGACGTCCCCCCGGACGACACCGCGGTCGGGGAGGTCGTCGTGCGGGGGGCGACCGTGACGCCCGGATACTGGCGCGACGAGGAGGCGACGCGGGAGGCGTTCAAGGGGGGCTGGTTCCACACCGGGGATCTCGGGACGATCGACAGCCGGGGCTTCGTGAACCTCGTCGATCGCGCCAAGGACGTCATCGTCACGGGGGGCGAGACGGTCTACAGCACCGAGGTGGAGAACGTCCTGTACGAGCACCCCGGGGTGCTCGAGGCCGCCGTGTTCGGCGTTCCGGACGAGGTCTGGGGGGAGTCGGTGCGGGCGGCGGTGGTCCTGCGCGACTCTGACGCCGCGGACCCGGAGGCGCTCCTGGCCTTCTGCCGCGGACGGTTGGCGCACTTCAAGTGTCCCCGCGTCATCGAGCGCCTCGAGGAGATGCCGCGCACCGGTTCGGGGAAGATCGACAAGAAAGGCCTGCGCGAGCCGTTCTGGAAGGGGCGCGCGCGCCGCATCAACTGAGGGATCTCAGGAACTCCTCCGTCTCCTCGGGCGATTCGGTCCGCCGGCAGCGCGGCAGGGATTCGAGGAACGGGTCGCCGTAGGCGCGCGTCCTCAGGCGCGGATCGAGGACCGCGACGACCCCGCGGTCTTCGCGGCTTCTGATCAGGCGGCCGAACCCCTGGCGGAACGTGAGGATCGCCTCCGGCAGGGCGTCCTCCGTGAACGGATCGCCGCCGCGGGCGCGGATCGCCTCGGCCCGCGCCTCGGAAAGCGGGTGACCGGGCACCTCGAACGGCAGCCGGGTGATGATCACCAGCCTGAGGGCATCCCCAGGGACATCCACGCCCTGCCAGAAGGTCATCGTCCCCAGGAGCGCCCCCTTCCGGGTCATGCGGAACTGCTCCAGGATCGGCGACGCCTGTCCCGGCTCGTGGCGGAACAGCGCGACACCGGCGAGAGCGGGATCGCGCGCCAGCGCTTCGTGCACCCGCCGGAGCAGCGCGTAGGACGTGAACAGCACGAAGGCGCCCCCGCCGGAGGCGCGAAGCAGCCGCCGGCACTCCTCCGTCACGGCGAGGGCGAACTCCTCCGGCTCGGCCGCCGGGTCGGGCATCGAGGCGGGCAGGTACAGGAGCGCCTGCTTCTCGTAGTCGTACGGTGATCCGAGGACGACCTCCGAGGCCCCGACCACGCCGAGGCGTCTCCGCACGTGCGCGAACGACCCGGCCGCCGCCAGAGTGGCGGACGTCAGGACCACCAGCCGCCCGGCCTCGAACAGACGCGGTCTCAGCACGTGCGCCACCTCGATCGGTGCCGCGTGCAGGCTGGCCCCGCGGCCGCGTCCTTCGCACTCGATCCAGTAGACCGAATCCGGGAGACGCTGCTCGAGGAAGGCGGTCAGGCGCTCCTTCAGATCGCGCGCCCGCGCGCCGAGCGCCGCCAGGACCGGCTCCTCGGCGGGCCCCGCCAGGCGCGCCTTCTCCTCGAGAGCGGACTCCGCCTCCTGGAGCGGCGCGCGCAGGCGGTCGTGGAAGACACCGGCCTCGCGCATCCTCACGAGCAGCGTCGCGGCGTCGGGGGCGCGGCCCGAGGCTGCGCCGTCGCGCTGCAGCCCGGGCGCGCGCGTCCGCACCTCCTCGAAGAACTCGCGGGCGGCCTCCTCCAGGTGCTTCCCGATGCCGGAGGGGAGTGCGTTCGCCGCGTCCCGGCCTCCGCGATCTCCCCGCGCCGCCGTGCGGCGGCGGTCGCCGCAGCCGAGATCCTCGAGGAGCCGCGCGACCGAGCGGTCCGACACGCTGAAGCCGAGCTGGGAGACGACCGATTCCTCGACGCGGTGTCCCTCGTCCAGGACGACGACGGCGTGCGCCGGAAGGATGCGCCCCCCCGTCTTGAGATCGAGGAAGAACAGGGCGTGATTGACGATGAGGAGGTCGGCCTCGCGCGCCCGCGCCAGGTCGCCGCGGTAGAGGCAGCTCTCCCAGAACGGCCCGCGCGCTCCCAGGCAGATGTCCCGGTCGCGCCGCACGCGGGCCCAGAGGCTCTCCGGAACGGCGAACGGGATCTCCGAGCGCAGACCCGACACGGTGGAGCGGGCGTGGCGGGCGAGCCCCTCCGCGATCTCCCCGGTGCGCCCGTCCAGGAGGTCGCCACGTGTCAGCCGCAGCTCCTCGAGACGCTGCACGCACAGGTAGTTCTCCGAGCCCATGAGCAGCGCGTACCGGAAGCTCACTCCCGAGGCCTCCAGGGCGCGTTGCAGAAGGGGCAGGTCCTTGCGGGCCAGTTGCTCCTGCAAAGCGCGCGTGTGCGTGGAGATCACCACACGGCGCTCCTCCGGCGGCGCCGGCCCCTGGCGGGTGGCCCACAGGATGGCGGGCAGCAGGTAGGCGATCGACTTGCCGATGCCGGTTCCGGCCTCGATCAGGAGGTGCCGTCCGGAGGCGAGGGCCGCGGCCACCTCCTGGGCCATGCGGATCTGCTGCGGACGCGGCTCGAAGGACGGCAGCGCCCGGGCCAGCGGTCCTCCGGCGTCGAGCAGGCGGGCGACGTCGGCCCCCACCTCAATTCATCCGCGGCATGAGGCGCCGCAGCTCACGAAGCCGCTTTTCGATCTGCGGCGCGTCGGGGGCCTGGGGCGCCAGGAGGAGATAGCGTTCGAGATCGGCCACCGACTCCGCGATCAAGGCGAGCCGGAACTGGATCAGTCCCCGGTCGCGGATCTCCTCCGGACGGTCCGGGTCGATCAAGAGCAGGAGCTGCTGGGTGCGCAGCGCCATGTGGTAGTCGCGCCGCTGCTGGTAGATCCACTTGAGGTTGTTGATCATCCTGTGCAGGATCTCCCGGGTGCGCGCCCGCTTCAGGAGATCGGGGCTGAACGGCACCCGCCCGCCGTACATTTCGAGGAGGAGCGCCCTGCACTCGGCCTCGGTCAGGATGCGGCCGCGGTTGAACGGATCGATCAGGACGTCCGGCATCGCGTCCCGGCCGATGAGCCGCACCATGAAATGACCCGGGAAGGCAACACCTTCGAGCCGGCCGCCGATCCGGCGGCCCACCTCGATATACACGGTGGAGAGGGTGATCGGGATGCCGATCCGGCGATCCAGGACGTCGTTGAGAAACGAGTTGCGGGGGTCGTAGTATTCCTCCCTGTTGCCGCGGAATCCCATCTCCTCGAACAGCAGACGGTTCAGGTGGGCGATCAGGCTGGTGGCCCCCTCCCGGCCCCGCATGCGGCGCGCGATCTCCTCGGCCATCCCGTCCAGCCGCGCGAGGTAGCCTCCGACGTCGAGGTCGGGATACTCTTCCCGCGCGATCAGGAGTGCGGCGTGCCCCAGATCGATCGCGTCGTCAGGGAGCGACAACAGGGCGGCGAACGCCTTGCGCGTCTCCTTCGGGTCCTCCATCCCGCCCATTTTACCGCTCCTGGTCGCGGCGGCGGCGCGGCGCGGGAGCGCATCGGGGCTATAATCACGCCGCCAACCACGGAGGAAGGACGATGACCCAGGGCGTCGCGAAGCGTGTGATCCGCGTCGGGCACAGTCCGGACCCGGACGATGCCTTCATGTTCTACGGCCTGGCCTCCGGAAGGGTCCCGACCGGCGACTACACCATCGAGCAGGTCCTCCTCGACATCGAGTCCCTCAACCGGCTGGCCCTTTTGGGGGAGATCGAAGTCACCGCGGTCTCGATCCACGCCTACGCCCACCTCGCGGACCGCTACCTGCTCCTGCCGTGCGGCGCCAGCATGGGGGACGGCTACGGGCCGATCGTCATCGCCGGCCGGCCGATGGATCTCGACGAGCTGAAGACGAAGACGATCGCCGTGCCGGGACGGTTCACCTCGGCCGCGCTGGCGCTGCGTCTGGCCCTGGGGGAGGTGGCCACGGAGGTCCTGCCGTTCGACGCCATCCTCGAGGCGGTGGCGCGGGGTGAGAAGGACGCGGGGCTCCTGATCCACGAGGGACAGCTGACGTACGGCGGGACCGGCTTGCACAAGATCCTGGATCTGGGGGAGTGGTGGTCGCGCGACACCGGCCTGCCGCTTCCCCTCGGCGGGAACGCCATCCGCCGGGACCTGGGGGCTCGGACCATCGCGGAGATCGGCAGGCTCCTCAAGACCAGCATCGAGTTCGGCCTGGCGCACAGGCAGGAGGCGCTGACCTACGCCCTGCAGTTCGGCCGCGGAATCGGCCGTCCCCTGGCGGACCGCTTCGTCGGGATGTACGTCAACGACGCCACGCTCGACTACGGGCCGCGCGGACGACGCGCCATCGAGACGTTCCTGCGCCGGGCCCACGAATCGGGGGCCATCCCGCTCCCTCCGTCCGTCGAGTTCGCGCTCCTCGGCCCATGATCGTCCCGCAGGACCCGCCGGCCGGTGCTGAGGCCCAGTACCGCGCGGCGCGCCAGGATGCCGTGCTCGCCGACCGCTCGGACCTGGGCCGGCTCCTGGTCTCCGGCAAGGACGCCCGCGATCTCCTGCACCGCCTCACGACCCAGGATCTCCGCTTGCTCGGGACGTGGCAGGGGACCGCGGCCGCCTTCGTCACCGCCAAGGGACGGCTCATCGACTGGGTCATCCTGCACTCGCTCCCGGACCGGCTTCTGTGCTTCACCGGTCCGGGACGGAGCGTCGCCGTCGCCGACTACATCGAGCGGTACACCTTCCGCGAAGAGGTCAAGGTCGAGAACGCCGACCGCTCGCACGGGACTCTCGGTCTGTTCGGCGCGCGGGCCCGCGAGCGCGTGGCGCGCCTGTTCGGGGAATCGGCCGCGGAGCGTCCGCTGCACCACCCCGTAGCGATCCGTCTCGCGGACGCCGAGGGGGTGCTGGCGCGCACCTTCCCGCTCGCCGGCGGCGGCTACCACCTGACCGCCGAGGCCGGGGCCCTGGCCGCCTTGGGCGCCGCCATCCTGGAGCGCTCGGCCGGGCTCGTCGTGGCGGACCCCGCCTGTCTCGAGGTCCTCAGGATCGAGGCCGGTCTTCCCGCGGCGGGGCGGGAGGTGACGGAGGAGTACAACCCCTGGGAGGCCCGGCTGAACGACGCCATCTCGCTCGACAAGGGGTGCTACGTCGGGCAGGAGGTGATCGCGCGCCTGAACACCTACAAGAAGGTGTCCAAGTATCTGGTCCGGCTGCGCATCGATTCGGGCCTCCCGGCGGCGGGCGCCCGGCTCGTGGGGCAGGGGGACGAGGCGATCGGCACGCTGACGAGCGCTGTGACGGTGCCGGGCGAGGACCGCGTCCTCGGCCTCGGATACGTGCGCGACGAGGACGCCGCGGACGCCCGGGAGATCGCCATCGTCGACGGCGATCGGCGCTTCCGCGCGATCATCCTCGGACCCGCGCGTTGAGAACGACACGGCGCGCGGCGCTCCTCGTGATCGGGCACGGCAGCCGGGCGCGGGCCGCCAACGCTCTGTTGCGCGACGTTGCCCGGCGTCTGCGCGGCCGGTTTCCCGGCCGCATCGTCGAGGCCTGCTTCCTCGAAGTCTCGCGTCCCGACGTGCCGTCCGGAATCGAGGCGTGCGTCCGGAAGGGGGCGACGCGAATCCTTCTGGTCCCCTACTTCCTCTATTCAGGAGGCCACGTAGGGCGCGACCTGCCGCTCCTGGCCGCGCGCGCCCGCAGGGATCACGCGGGTGTGAGCGTGAGGATCGCGCCCCCTCTCGGGGGGGACGAGCGACTCGTGTCGGTCGCGGCCGACCGGGCCCGGCGCGGGCTGCGCTCGTCCCGCTGGACCTGAAGCGGGCGACGGCGGGCGCCGTGCTATGATGTGCGGCCCCAAACGAACCTGAACCGCGCGGGACGGTCCTCTTCGGCGCCGTCGCGGGGAGAGATCGATGCCTTCGACGAAGAACCAAGAGTCATCCGGCGCAGGGGCCGGGACCGCGTCACCGCCGAGGGACGTCGTCATCCTCGGGTCCGGCTGCGCGGGGCTGACGGCGGCGGTCTACGCCGCGCGCGCCAACCTGAAGCCGCTCCTGGTCGACGGCCACGAGGCGGGCGGCCAGCTGAGTCTCACGACCGAGGTGGAGAATTTCCCCGGCTTCCCGGAGGCGATCCTCGGCCCCGAATTGATCGTGAAGATGCGTCAGCAGGCGGCACGCTTCGGGACCGAGTACATGACCGGAGAGGCGAAGGCCGCGGACCTGTCGCGGCGGCCGTTCCGCCTGACCATCGACGGTCACGGCGACCTGCTCACCCGCGCCCTCATCATCGCGACCGGCGCGTCCGCGCGCATGCTCGGGCTCGAGTCGGAGAAGCGGCTTCTCGGGCGCGGTCTGTCGACCTGCGCCACCTGCGACGGCTTCTTCTTCCGCGGCAAGGAGATCGCCGTCGTCGGCGGCGGCGATTCGGCCATGGAGGAGTCCGGGTTCCTGTCGAAGTTCGCGTCGAAGGTCGACATCGTGCACCGCCGCGACACACTGCGGGCCTCGAAGATCATGCAGGACCGCGCCCGCAAGAACCCCAAGATCTCCTTCCTGATGGACTCGACGGTCGAGGAGGTGCTCGGGACCGGCAAGGTCGAGGGGATCCGTCTGAAGAACCACAGGACGGGCGAGGAGAGCGTTCGCCCTGTCGACGGTGTGTTCGTCGCCATCGGGCACGTTCCGAACACGCGGATCTTCCAGGGTCAGATCGAGCTCGACAAGGCCGGGTACATCGTCACCAAGGGGGGGAGCAGGACCAGCGTTCCCGGCGTGTTCGCGGCGGGGGACTGCCAGGACCATGTCTACCGCCAGGCGGTCACGGCGGCCGGCAGCGGCTGCATGGCGGCCATGGACGTGGAGCGGTTTCTCGAGGCGGAAGGGCACTGACGGCGGCAGCTGTGGAGGGGACCGTGAGCGACCTTCTGGAAGAGCTTCTCGATTCAATCGATCGCGCGATCGTTCTGCTGAAGGCCCGTCCGGAGGCGCGCTACAGCGGGGACGTCGAAAACCTGCTGCGGGTCAGGCGCATCCTGTCGGGGCTCGACCCGGAAGAGATCGAAGCCCTCCTGGAAGAAGAAGAGGAGTAGGACGGGGAAGGCTGGTGCCGGAGGCGGGATTTGAACCCGCATGCCTTTTGGGCGCCACCCCCTCAAGATGGTGTGTCTGCCAGTTCCACCACTCCGGCACGGTGGGGCGGCGTCCGCCACCCCGGTCGAACGCCTATCTGGGGGCCGGGCTCTTCGACGGACCCGGCTGCCCGGCCGGCGGAGCCGGTGCGGGTGCCGTCCCCTTCTCCTTCTCACTCCCGGCCGAGGGTTGAGCCGGTGCCGTGCCCGCAGGCGGCGCGGGGCCGCCCGGGGCGGGGGCCGCGGGGGAGGGGACAGGGGCCTGCTCGAGGACCGACCCGCTGCGGTGCGAACCGAGGATCGCCAGGCTGAGCGAGGTGATCATGAACAGCACCGCCGCAATCGTCGTCGCCTTGGTGAGCACGGTCGCGGCCCCGCGGCTCCCCAGGGCGGTCTGGCTGCCGCCGCCGCCGAACGCGCCGGCCAGGTCGGCCGCCTTGCCGCTCTGCAGCAGGACCACCATGATCAGGACGAAGCAGACGATCACGTGCAGGACGATCAGCAGGACTTCCAGCATGTCTCGCGCGTCTCCTTCCGAAGCACGCTACCCTAGCACAGTCCCGAGGATGCCCGCAATCCCGCTCAGGGCAGCGCCCGGAACGCGGCGATGCGGGCGAACTCCTCGACCTTGAGAGAGGCGCCGCCGACCAGGACTCCGTCGACACCCGGTGTGGCCATCAGCTCGTCGACGTTCTGGGGCGTGACGCTGCCGCCGTAGAGAATGCGCACCTCCGACGCCGCGTCCCCGAAGAGAACGCGCAGCTCGCGGCGCACCAGGAGGTGCATCTCCGACGCCTGGGCCGCGGTGGCGGCATGACCCGTGCCGATGGCCCACACCGGCTCGTAGGCGATCTGCAGGCGCGACGCCTCCGCGGCCGCCGTCCCCTCCAGTGCGAGCGCCAGCTGCGATCGGACCACCGACGCGGCCCGGCCGGCGGCGCGCTCGGCCTCGTCCTCGCCCACGCAGAGGATCGGCCGCAGCCCGGAGCGCAGCGCCGCCCGCACCTTGAGCCCCGCGGCGCGGTCGGTCTCCTCCAGGAGCCGCCGCCTCTCGGAGTGGGCCACCAGGACGTAGGTGACTCCGCATTCCTGCAGCATCACGCCGGAGATCTCCCCGGTGTACGGCCCTTCATCCTCCCAGAACAGGTCCTGCGCCGCGAGCCTGACGGCGCTTCCCCGCAGGAGCGCCGCGACCGCCCAAAGCGCCGTATAGGGCGGGGCCAGTGCGACATCGCGATCGGAGAGGGAGGCCAGGCGGGGCAGCAGCGAGCGCACGTGCGCCTCCGCCTCCGACGCGGTCATGTGCATCTTCCAGTTCCCGAAGACGAGCGGCCGCGTCCTGGGGGTCATCGCGGCCGGTCCTCCGCCAGGGCCGCGACCCCGGGCAGCTCGACCCCCGACAGGAATTCGAGGGAGGCGCCGCCCCCCGTCGACAGGTGCGAGAAGGACGGGGCGAGACCGAGCCGGTTGATGGCCGCGATCGAGTCACCGCCCCCCACGACGCTGAAGGCCTTGCCCGCCGCGATGCCGCGCGCCATGGCGCGGGTCCCCTCGTCGTAGGGCGGCACCTCGCACAGGCCCAGCGGCCCGTTCCAGAAGACCGTGCGCGCCGGGCCGACCGCCTGCGCGTACGCCTCGCGGGTCTTCGGTCCGACATCGAGCCCGACGAAGCCCGGCTCGATGGCCGGCCCGGGCGTCGTCTGCGCGGTCGCGCCCGGCTCGGGGGAGCGCGCCACCACGTGGTCGAGCGGCAGCTGGAGACGCACACCCGAGTTCTTCGCGCGGTTCAGGATGGCGTGGGCTTGGTCCATCCGGTCGTCCTCGGAGCGCGAGCCGCCGATCGGGACGCCCGCGGCCTTGAGGAACGTGTAGGCCATGGCGCCCCCGATCAGGATCGCGTCCACCTTGTCGATGAGGTTCAGGATCAGGTCGATCTTGTCCGAGACCTTGGCGCCCCCCAGGATCGCGACGTACGGCTCCTCGGGGCGATCCCGCAACCGCGTGAGCGCCGCGATCTCGGCGTCCATCAGGAGGCCGGCGGCGGGTCGCGGAAGATGACGGGTGATGCCGACGACCGACGCGTGGGCCCTGTGCGCGCTTCCGAAGGCGTCGTTCACGTACAGGTCGGCGAGGAGGGCGAGCCGGCGCGAGAACGTGTCGTCGTTCGCTTCCTCCTCCGCATGGAAGCGCAGGTTCTCCAGGAGCAGCGACTCGCCGTCCCCCAGATCCCTGGCCAGCCCTTCAGCCTGGGGCCCCACGCAGTCGGGCGCCATGCGCACCGTCGTGCCGAGAAGCCCGGCCAGGTGGGTCGCCACAGGCCGCAGGCTCATCTCCGGATCGGGTGTCCCCTTCGGCCGGCCCAGGTGCGAGGCGATCACCGGCCGGCCCCCCCGATCCAGGATCAGTCTCAGAGTGGGAAGCGAGGCGCGCACGCGCGTGTCGTCCGCCACCCGTCCGTGGGCGAGCGGCACGTTGAAGTCCACCCGCACGAACACACGCCTGCCGCCCACCTCCAGGTCGCGCACCGACACCGTGCCGCCCCCGGTCATCGGGCTCCCCCCGGGGGCCCGGTCCGCATCATGTGGACGATCAGATCGGCCAGGCGGTGCACGTATCCCCGCTCGTTGTCGTACCAGGCGAAGACCTTCAGGAACGTCCCTCCGTCCAGCGCCAGGAGCGCCCCGTCGATGACCGCCGAGCGGCTGTCTCCCAGGTAGTCGATCGACACCAGCTCCTCCTCGGAGTATCCCAGGATACCGCGCAGCCGTCCCTCGGCGGCCTCCCGGAATGTTGCGCGGGCCTGGTCGAGCGTGGTGCCGCTGCGCAGGACGATCGTCAGGTCGATCAGGGAGACGGCGGCGGTCGGCACCCGGACCGCGAGGCAGCGCACCTGTCCCGCGAGACCCGGCATCACCTGGCCGATGGCCGAGGCCGCCGTGGTCGAAGTCGGGATCATCGACAGGCCTGCCGCCCGGGCGCGGCGCGGGTCGGCGTGCGGCGCGTCCACCAGGACCTGGCTGTTGGTGTAGCAATGGACCGTGGTCATGGAGGCGCGCACGACTCCGAACGCGCCGTCGGCAACCGACAGCACCGCGGCCATCGCGTTGGTCGTGCAGGAGGCGTTCGACAGGACACGGTGCCGCGCCGGGTCGTATCTCTCGTGATTGACGCCGTAGCACACGGTCAGATCGGAGTCCTCGGACGGGCTGCTGATGATGACGCGCCGCGCCCCGCGCTCGAGGTGGCCTCCGGCGCCGGCGCGGGAGACGAAGCGTCCGGTCGCCTCGAGCACCACGTCCACGTCGGGCCAGGGGATCTCGGCCGGTCGCGGCGCGTTCGTGCAGCGAATCGTCCGGCCATCCGCCACCAGAGCGCCTTCGCTCGCCCGCACGTCCGCCTCGAGACGCCCGGCGACCGAGTCGTGCCGCAGGAGGTGCGCCAGGATCGGCGGTCCGGCCAGATCGTTGAGCGCCACGACCTCGAGATCCGGCCGCCCGAGCGACAGCCGGAGGAATCCGCGGCCGATGCGGCCGAGTCCGTTGATGCCGATGCGGATCGCCACGGGTCTCCGTTCGGGGGAAGCGGGCCGGGGACGCCGGCCCGCCGGAACAACGAATTATATCGCAGGTCATGCGAAGGGCCGGCGGCCGCTTCCTGCATTGCGCCTCCGCGGACGACCGGGCCGCCGCAGGGGCGCGCGGCACGGGTCCGGCTCGCTGCGCGAGCCTCCCCTCGCCTCGCCACGCGCCGCCCACCGCGCTGTGAAGCGCGCGGCGGGGCCCCGGCGCGCGGTCTCAGACGACCGCGCTCCCCTGCGGCGGCCCGGTCGTTCACCTCCTCGACGATCGCGAGTGATTCTCCCTGGCCACGAACTTTTTCTTGCATCCGGCGGTCACGCGGTCGGCATGCAGACGTAAGTCCTCGGACCTTTTCATCTCCGCGATTTGAAGAGCAGCCTGCGGCCAGCAGGCGACCGCCGAGAGAGTCGTGGAGGTGAACGACCGGGCGCAGCGCCGCCCGCGCAGCACTCTGAGACCTCGAGGCGGGGCCCCGCCGCGCGCTTCACAGCGCGGTGGGCGGCTCGAGGCGAAGGTAGGGGAGGCTTGCGCAGCAAGCCGGACCCGTGGTGTGCCGAGCATGCTCGACAGCTAGGAGGTGCAAGTCCTCTACCCAGCCTGATGGAGGTGAAGGGTTAGCGAAGCGCAAGGGCGCCGCCGCGAGGCGGGGTCTGAAGGAAGCGCGGAGCAAAGGCGCGACCCGATGGACAAGAACCGGATAAGAGGCGTGAGCGCCGGACGAGCAGGCCACGGACTGCGAAGTCCACATCCATCAAGGGCGCAAAGCGTAGATCCGGCGGGGCTGCGTCGCAGGCGGTCGAGCTTACCTCGGGAGGTCTGCGTCATGTCGCGTCGACGACTGAGAGGGCCGCAAGGCCCCCTGACCGTGACGCAGAAGTCAGCAGAGGGCATAGTAGGCCGAGGACGTCGCTCCACTCGAGCGGGACACTCGCCCGAAAGGGGAGAAACGGCCGGGGCTCGCCGGGGCGGGAACGGCCGGCCGAAGGCCCGAACGGTCTGAAGGCAAGTAGGACACGCGACTCATGGACGGACAGCGGCCGAAAACCCAGTTCGAGCTGGCCTCTCCCAAGGAGAGCCGGGGTGAAGCCCCGGCGACAACCGAAAGGGAAGGGACCGAACCGTTCGCGGCGAACCGTGATACCGAAAGCCTGGCATCCACCGAGCGGTTGATGGAGGAGGTGTGCGAGCGAGACAACGTGAAGCAGGCACTGCAACGAGTCCGAAAGAACAAAGGCAGTCCCGGCGTCGACGGCATGAGCGTCGACGCGCTTGCGGGGCATCTTAAAGAGCACTGGTCAGCCATCCGGGAGCAGTTGCTGAGCGGGACCTACAGACCGGCGCCGGTGAGAAGGGTGAACATCCCCAAGCCGGGCGGCGGGATGCGCGCGCTGGGCATCCCGACCGCACTGGACCGCTTCATCCAGCAAGCCGTCCTGCAGGTCCTGCAAGGCCGCTGGGACCGGACGTTCTCCGAGCACAGCTATGGCTTCCGGCCGGGCCGCTCGGCACATCAGGCGGTGGCCCAGGCGCAGCACTACGCGCATCTGGGTTACACGTGGGTCGTGGACATCGACCTGGAGAAGTTCTTCGACCGGGTGAACCACGACCGGCTGATGGGCCGGGTGGCGCAACGCGTGGCCGACAAGCGACTGCTGCGACTCATTCGGGCGTATCTCAACGCCGGAGTGATGGAGGACGGGTTGGTGAGCCCGACGCCGGAGGGGACGCCGCAAGGCGGACCGCTCTCGCCCTTGTTGTCGAACCTCGTGCTCGACGAGCTGGACCGGGAGCTTGAGAAACGCGGCCACCGCTTCGTGCGCTATGCGGACGACTGCAACATCTACGTCCGCAGCGAACGGTCGGGGCGGCGAGTGATGGAGAGTGTTAAGAGCTTCATCGCCAGGAAACTCAATCTGAAGGTGAACGACTCGAAGAGCGCGGTGGCGCGGCCACAGGAGCGCAAGTTCCTGGGCTTCAGCCTCGGGTACGGCTCCAAGCTGAAGCGGCACATCGCGCCGCAGGCCCTGGAGCGGTTCAAGAGGCGGGTCCGGGACCTGACGCGACGGGCCAGGGGGGTCAGTCTGGAACAGAGGGTGAAGGACCTCACCCACTACCTGCAAGGGTGGGGACAGTACTTCGGCTTCTGCGAGACCCCGTCGGTGCTCGGCCAACTGGACTCGTGGGTCCGCAGGCGGCTGCGCAGCGCCCTGTGGCGGCAGTGGAGGACGGGTCGGACGCGGTATGCGGAACTGAGAAAGCGGGGCGTGCGGGACGAACTCGCGGCAGCGGCCGCGGGCAGCGGCCACGGGCCCTGGAGACTCGGCCACAGCCGCGTCATGAGTATCGCCCTGTCCGAAGCCCAACTCGCCTCGCTCGGGCTCCCCTCACTCGCCGCACGTCGGATGAACTGACCGAACCGCCGTGTACGGACCCGTACGCACGGTGGTGTGACAGGGAAAGCGGGCGACCGCCTACCTATGTCGATCCGCGCGGGCGGCGCTGCGCCCGGTCGCCCGCGAAGACGGCGCGGACGTCGATCGCTTGACGCCGCGCGCGGACGGCGTGTACGATTTACGCCTCTCCTGTGAACTACCGTTCCCGTATTGGCCATGGAGGTGACGTGATCGAGAAGCATCTCGCGACCCTCGGAAACGCCGTGAGCATCGCCGTGGCGATCCTGTGTGTCGCGACCGGCGCGTGCCTCGCGGGATCGAAGGGAAGCGCGCCCGAGAGCGCGGCGCCGTCCGCGGCGAAGGAACGCGAGGCGCGGCGGGCCGAGGTGCGCTTCCCGAACGATCACCTCGTGGTCGCGGAGATCGCCGACACGCCCGAGCTGGAGCAGAGGGGATACATGTTCCGGACCGAGGTCCGTCCGGGCGAGGGGATGCTGTTCCTCTTCACGGCGCCCGACATCCATCTCTTCTGGATGAAGAACACGCTCGTGCCGCTCGACATCATCTGGATGGACGACGCGAAGACCGTCGTCCACATCCAGGCCGACACGCCGCCCTGCAAGGCGGACCCGTGTCCCAGCTACGGGCCGATGCGCAAGGCCTCGACGGTGCTCGAGGTGCGCGCGGGCACGGCGGCCGCGGAAGGACTGAAAGTGGGGGACCGGCTGCGGATCACCATTCCGCAATCGAGTGTCTGAAGAGCGTCGCCGCGTCAGGAGATCGTCGCGCGTCGAATCCTGCGGCGATTCGCCTTGACCGGCCGGTCACTTCGTCGTAGAGAATCAGACACGCATTCGGGATTCTCAGGAGGTGCCGATGAAGTTTTTCGTGCAGACCCTCTTCGCGATCGCAGCGCTGGTGTTCGGATTTTTCATGGGCGTGAGGTACCAGGCGCGCGTGGAGAGCCTGAACGAGGTCCACACTCTGGTGCAGGTCCAGAAGAGCAAGATCGACAGCCTGCGGGACGACAACCAGCGCCTCCGGACCGTGGTGCTCCTGCGCGAGTTTCTGGACAAGGAGAGCATCCGCCTGCCGCAGGGGACCGTCAACGACATCGCCGGCTCGATCCACGAGGCGAGCGAGCGCTACAAGCTGCCGCCCGAGATGATCCTGGCGGTCATCCGCATCGAAAGCGCCTTCGATATCAACGCCCTGTCCAACAAAGGGGCCGTGGGGCTGATGCAGATCCTGCCCTCCACCGGCCAGGAGATCGCCCGCGACCTGCGCATCGAGTGGCGCGGCGAGGATCTCCTGCGCGATCCCCAGGCGAACATCGAGATGGGGGCCTACTACCTGACGAAGCTCATCGCCCAGTTCAACAACCTGTCCGTGGCCCTGGCCGCCTACAACCAGGGGCCGGGCCGGATCGCCGAGCTCTCCGAGGCGAAGGTCGACCTGCCGATGGACTACGCCGAGAAGGTCCTGTCGCACTACACGCCCTGAACCGGGAGGCGGGGGATCTCCCCGCCGGCCGGTCCCGCGCGAGGCGCCGTAAGGCGCATGCCGCGCCGTTGACACCTTCCGGCCGCCGGTGCTACCTTACGCGGTCCGTCGCGCCCGCGGCCGCGCTCGCGGGTGCGGTGCGATCCCGGGGGACCGCGGCGTGGTCGAGTACGCTCCCATCCTGATCTTTCTCGCGGTCGCCACGGTGTTTCCCGTGGCGACGCTGTTCATCGCGCGCCTCCTCAGGCCGAGCGTCTACAACAAGGTCAAGGTCGAGGCGTACGAGTGCGGGGTGCCCCCGAGCGGCGAGGCGCGCGCCCGGTATCCGGTGCGCTTCTACATCATCGCGGTCCTGTTCGTCGTGTTCGACGTGGAGACGATTTTCCTGTTCCCGTGGGCGGTGAAGTACCGGGCCCTGGGCGTCCTGGGCTTCGTGGAGATGCTCGTGTTCCTGGGCATCCTGGTCGTCGGCTTCGCCTACGCCTGGAAGAAGGGGGCGCTGGAGTGGGTCTGATCGAAGGGCGGTTCGAGCACCCGAACATCATCACCACGACGGTCGACGCTCTGTTCAACTGGGCGCGCAAGTCGGCCCTGTGGCCGATGTCGTTCGGTCTGGCCTGCTGCGCCATCGAGATGATGGCCACGGTCGCGTCGCGCTACGACATCGACCGCTTCGGTGCGGGAGTGTTCCGGGCCACCCCGCGCCAGTCGGACGTGATGATCGTCGCCGGCACGGTGTGCGAGAAGATGGCCCCCATCATCAAGAGGCTGTACGACCAGATGCCGGACCCGAAGTGGGTCATCTCGATGGGCGCCTGCGCCACCTGCGGCGGTCCGTTCCCGACCTACAGCGTCGTCCAGGGAGTGGACCGGATCGTCCCCGTGGACGTGTACATCCCGGGGTGCCCTCCGAGGCCGGAGGCCCTCCTCTACGGTTTCCTCAAGCTGCAGGACAAGATCGACAGGATGAGCGTCGCCGGGAAGCGGGCGACCGCCTAGGCCTGGTCGGAGAGCGCAATTCGACGTTCGAACGGCGCGGTCGTTGGGCGGCGCGCGCTTGTGAAAAAAAGCGCGAGCGGCGCCCGGGAGCGGCGGCATGATGGATGACCCCAAGGACGGCAAGGGAGACGACGCGGCGCCGCCGCCGGCCGCTCCGGAGCCGCCTAAGCCCGAGCCTGTGTCCGCCCCTCCCGCCGCGGCGGCCCCGGCTCCGCCGAAGCCGGCCGCACCGTCGCCGCCTCCCGCACCCCCGGCGCCGAAGCCGAACCCGCTTCTCGCCCCCGTCCCCTCCGCCGCCCTCGACAAGATGAAGGCCAGGTTCGGCGAGCAGGTGGCCGAGGCGTCGTATTACGCCGGCGAGGTCACCGTGAAGCTCAGGGTCGAGCGTGTGGAGGAGATCTGGCGCTTCCTGCGCGACGAGCCCGGGCTGCGCTTCGATTACCTGAGCAACCTGACGGCGGTGCACTGGCCGGAGCGCCCGAAGCCGTTCGAGGTCGTCTACCACCTGTACTCGATCGGCACCCTCCAGCGGATCAATCTCAAGCTGGAGGTCGGCGAGGGGGAGCAGCCCCCGACGGCCTGCCGCGTCTGGGTGACGGCCAACTGGCACGAGCGCGAGGTGTTCGACCTGTTCGGCATCCGCTTCCACGGCCACCCCGACATGACGCGTATCTTGATGACCGACGAGTGGGTCGGCCATCCGCTGCGCAAGGAGTACCCGCTCGAAGGGAAGCCCGAGGATCACCTGCAGCTCCGCGACGTCACGACCGCCGAGCACGTCTACACCTTCGACAAGGCACCCCTCAAGGGGTTCGGCTGGAAGAAAGAAGTGGAGAAGACGGGGGAGGGCCGCGGCTGATGTTCCGCACGGAGGAGATGGACATCAACATGGGGCCGCAGCACCCCTCGACCCACGGGGTGCTCCGTCTCGTGCTGCGTCTCGAGGGGGAGGAGATCGTCGACGTGAGACCGGTGATCGGCTACCTGCACCGCGGCGTCGAGAAGCTCTGCGAGCACCGCACCTACCCGATGATCGAGCCTCTGACCGACCGTCTCGACTACGTCGCGGCGATCTCCGAGAACCTCGGCTACTGCGGCGCGGTGGAGAAGCTGATGGGGCTGACGATCCCGCCGCGCGCCCAGTACATCCGGGTGATCCTGGCCGAGCTGCAGCGCATCGCCTCGCACCTCCTGTGGCTCGGCACGCACGCTCTCGACCTCGGGGCGATGACCGTCTTCTTCTACACCTTCCGCGAGCGCGAGCTCATCCTCGACCTGTTCGAGCAGTTCTGCGGCGCGCGTCTGACCTATAACTCGATGCGCATCGGCGGGCTCCTCGAGGACGTGCCGCCCGGCTGGACCGACCGGGTGAGCCGCTTCATCACCCTCTTCCCGTCGCGCGAGAAGGAGTACGAGGATCTCCTCACGGTGAACCGGATCTGGCTCGGACGCACGCAGGGCGTGGGCGTCCTCACCCCGGAGGACGCGATCGCGCTGGGGACCAGCGGCCCGACGCTGCGGGGCAGCGGCGTCGATTACGACGTGCGCAAGGCGCAGCCGTACTCCTCGTACGATCAGTTCGACTTCGACGTGCCGGTGGGGACCAAGGGGGACACCTACGATCGCTACCGGATCCGCATGGAGGAGATGCGCCAGTCCTGCCGCATCATCCGGCAGGCCCTCGACCGCCTTCCCGAGGGGGAGGTGCGCGCCAAGGTGCCGAAATACATCAAGCCGCCCGTAGGGGAGGTGTACCACGTGGTCGAGAGCCCGCGGGGCGAGCAGGGGTTCTACATCGTCCACAAGTCAGGGGAGATGCCGTATCGCATGCGCTTCCGCTCCCCCTCCTTCGTCAACCTCCAGGCCCTGCCGACCATGTGCCGCGGGCGGCTCATCGCCGACGTGGTGGCGATCATCGGATCGATCGACATCGTCCTGGGCGACGTGGACCGCTGAGGGGGAGCATGGACCCGTCGTTCATCCAGCAGATCCTGATACCGACGGCGCAGATCCTGGTCGTGGTCATGGTGCTGCCGCTCCTGATCGCGTACCTGCAGCTGGTCGAGCGCAAGGTCCTGGGCTTCATGCAGGCGCGCCTGGCGCCGCGCCGGGTCGGCTGGCACGGGCTCCTGCAGCCGATCGCCGACGCGGTGAAGCTCCTGATCAAAGAGGACATCATCCCGGAGAAGTCCGACCGGTTCCTGTTCACGCTGGCGCCCATCGTGACGGTCATCCCCGCCCTGGCGGCGCTGGCGGTCATCCCGTTCGCGGGCGCGTCCTTCACGTTCTACGGGTACGAGGTGCGCCCCTTCATCACCGACGTCAACGTCGCGCTCCTGTACCTCCTGGCGATCTCCTCGCTCGGCATCTACGGAATCATCCTGGGGGGATGGGCGTCGAACAGCAAGTACTCGCTCCTCGGGGCCCTGCGCTCGTCGGCGCAGATGATCTCCTACGAGGTGCCGCTCGGATTCGCGGTGATCGGTGTCATGATGATGGCCGGGACCGCGTCCATGGTCGGCATCGTCGAAGCGCAGAGGACGGCCGGGGTGTGGTACGTCCTGCCGCAGATCGTCGGGTTCTTCTGCTACTTCATCGCCGCGATCGCCGAGACGAACCGGGTGCCGTTCGACCTGCCGGAGGCTGAGGCAGAGCTGGTCGCCGGCTTCCACACCGAGTACAGCGGCATGAAGTTCGCCTTCTTCTTCCTGGCGGAGTACACGAACATGATCGTGGTGTCGTCGATCGTCACGATCCTGTTCTTCGGCGGCTGGCTGCGGCCGTTCCCGAACGTGGCGTCGCTTCAATGGCTGGAGAACGGCTGGCTGGTCCTCCTGCCCGTGACGCTGGGCGCTTTCGCGGGATGGCTGTTCGGGCTGAAGACGGGGCGCGGTCTCCCGCCGATGGCCGCCGGGACGGTGATCGGCCTGGTCGCCGGCATCACGCTGGCGGTCCTGGACGTCGGAGGACTGGCCGGTCTGAGCGTGCCGGTGGTGTCCGGGGCCTTCTGGTTCTTCCTGAAGGTGTCGCTCTTCCTTTTCCTGTACATCTGGCTCCGGGGGACCTACCCGCGCTACCGCTACGACCAGCTCATGAACCTCGGATGGAAGTGGCTCATCCCGCTGTCGATCGTGAACGTGGTCGGGACGGGACTCGGGATCCTGGTCTTCTCCGGGAGATGATGATGAGGGTGCGACGATGAGCGCTGTGACCCGGCCGATCGAGACCCCGCGCACGAGCGAGCTCAAGCAGCTGCTGAAGACCTTCCTCCTGCTCGAGCTGTGGGTCGGCCTCTGGGTGACGCTCAAGAACCAGTTCCGGCCGCACATCACGGTCGAGTATCCCAAAGAGAGGGTCGAGCTGTCGCCCCGCTTCCGTGGCGTGCCCCGCCTGCGCTACCACCCGGAGTCCGCCGAGGAGCTGTGCATCGCCTGCCATCTCTGCGAGACGGTCTGCCCGGACGACTGCATCCACATCGTCTCGGAGAAGAAGCCGGACGGCAAGGGGAAACGCCTGGTGTCGTTCGAGATCAACTACGAGCGCTGCTGCTTCTGCGGGCTGTGCGTCGATCCCTGCCCGACGAAGCCGCTCACGGCGATCTACATGTCGCACGATTACGAGATGGCCGACTACAAGAGGGAGCCGTTCGTGGCCCCCCTCAAGATCCTCCTGAACGGGGTCGACCCGAAGGATTACAAGGAGTAGGCGTGACGGCCGCGATCTTCTACATCCTGGCGTCGGTGGCGCTCCTGTCGGCCGTGATGGTGATCTGGAGCCGCAACGTGGTGCACTCCGCCATCTATCTGGTGCTGACCTTCCTGTGCGTGGCGGGTGTGTACGTCCTGCTGCGGGCGGAGTTCGTGGCGGCGGTGCAGGTGTTCGTCTACGCCGGCGGCATCGTGGTCCTGTTCCTGTTCGTCATCATGCTGGTGAACCTGAAGGACGCGCTCGGGCCGCGCGTCCGCGTTCACGCCACGGTCTCCGCCGTCGTGGCGGCGGCCGCCACGATCCTGCTCCTGTACGTCGCGGTGTCGGGCGGGCTCCGTCCCGGCTACGCCTCGGGACACGACCTGGCGGCTCAGGGGGGCAACCTCCAGCAGATCGGGTATGCCCTGTACAGCGACTACCTGCTGCCGTTCGAGATCGCCTCGATCCTCCTGCTCGTGGCGATGATCGGCGCCATCGTCCTGGCGCGCCAGAAGTACTGAGGAGACCGCGGTGCCGATCCCGCCCCACCACGCCCTGGTGTTCAGCCTGCTGCTGTTCTCGGTCGGCGTCGCAGGTGTCCTGACCCGGCGCAACGCCATCATCATCCTCATGTCGATCGAGCTGATGATGAACGCCGCCAACATCAATTTCATAGCCTTCGGTCTGCGTCTGCACAACATGGTCGGACAGGTGTTCAGCGTGTTCACCATCGCGGTGGCGGCGGGAGAGGTGGCGGTCGGGCTCGCGGTGGTGCTGGCCCTGTACCGCAACCGGGACACCGTCTACGTGGACCAGGTCCACATCATGAAGGGCTGAGGGCGGGAGCGTGGCGCTTCTCGGATTGATCTGGGTCCTGCCGATCCTGCCGGCGCTGGGGTTCGTGCTGAACGGCCTCCTGGGGGCCCGTTTCCTGCCGAAGAAGGCGGTCGCGGGGATCGCCTGCGGGGCGGTCCTCCTGGCGTTTCTCCTGTCCCTCGGCGCCATCGTCTCCCTGAACGGTGTCGAGAGCATGGCGTCGGCGCCCGGCCTGACGGTCGACCCGCACGCGCATCGCGTCACCCGGACCCTCTACGCCTGGATGCCGATGGGCCGCGCCGCCAGCGGCGAGGAGCTGACCGTCGACTGGGCCTACACCCTCGACCCGCTGTCGGCGGTGATGCTGCTGGTGGTGACGGGGGTGGGGTTCCTGATCCACGTGTACTCGGTCGGCTACATGGAGCACGAGCCGCAGGCGGCGTTCGCGCGGTTCTTCGCGTAC
>Ga0137397_10000798_pt1 | contig 21834 bp, 28 predicted proteins | sample czorhiz116metaG_FD_106658 | JGI IMG/M metagenome (GOLD analysis project Ga0137397, IMG submission 106658) | Vadose zone soil microbial communities from Angelo Coast Range Reserve, California, USA - czorhiz1.16 metaG | ecosystem: Environmental > Terrestrial > Soil > Vadose zone | place: USA... | reverse complement strand
GGGGGGGAGGGGGGGGGGCGGGGCGTCGCAGAGTGCGAGGACAAGTTCGCTGGGACCGGGCCATGCACCGAGGTTATATGGGCAAAGATTCGCCCCGAAGGTGTTCAGCTCAACCGCGGCTTCTGGTAGCTTACTAAGCCGTCCGGTTTGTGACTCTGAACCAGGCGGCAGAGCCTATCACTTCACAGCCCTCCGTCTGCTTGACGCACGGCAAGTCAACTTGGATGCGCACTGTGCGACCTGAACAGCTGCTATCCTCTCAGAAATAGAGAAAAACTGCGTTGGTGTCCCATCTTTGATTGTACAGCCGTGACTACTTTGGTTCTATGGCGAACGGATCCGTAAGCCAGAGCTACCCACGCCGCTGATCAGGCACAATTCACGGCCGGACCAAAGAAGGGAGATGCGACTGCCGGATAAACTTGCTGTACCTTGCATGACTCGAAGCCCTCAAAGAAACAAGTGTCAATCAGTTCACACCAATAGACCCCGGGCCCGGCAGTACTGTACCGTAGATCAATCTGTTGTGTGGAATCTGTGGATATGTGCTAGGAATCACGCCTTTCACTGGCAGATTACAATTTGTTAGAACGAGTGAACAGCTGCTGGAGATCGGTCCGAGTGTAAACATTACGGTTCGGCCGATGGTCGAGGGTGGGGCCTGATTGATGATTTGCCTGAAAGATATTGTCGGGCGATGCCACCGAAGTCGTGCCGGCGTGCCGTAGTTAGACCTCAATGCCGTGTCTCACCATATCAGTTCCTTCGTGCCTCCTCCCCAGGTGAACGTTGAACGTTGAACCCCCGATCTTGCGCGTGAGCATTAATCAGCCCCAATTAGTCTATACTCCATCCCCATCGGCCGAATCGTAATGGCACGCAAAACATCTTGTGCGAAGGGGCAGCTACTGCCAGTGGCCCCTCAGTGCCAGTCTGCTCGAGATATGGTCAGCCTGAATGTGCATCGTGCGACCGCCCTACTAGGTAGGAGGTTCGCGTTACAGTACAAAAAATACTACTAGGACTATCCTCATAGGACTAGAGGGCAACCATGCGGGTACCTTATGGAAGACCAGCTCCAGCAAGTAGGGTGAATGACGTCGTCGGACTATCGGTCTTGCTTATCCGAGACTCGGACAAATGCCATATGCCTGCCGGTTTGCACTCCTCTTGCGACCCACTTCAAAGCGGGCTAGAACAATATATAACTCATGGCAGCGTTGACATTGCTGCATATCATTAGTCCATTTTCAACTCTCGCATGTTGCCAACGGAGAAAGCTACATCTCAGACTCACAGCGATGCTCAGAGTCATGAAGGACCCAGCGAAATACACTTGCATTCTCATGCTCCGGGACCCCTGAGCACCGGCAGTATCAGTCGTGACAACTTGAACGTCCTCACAGTCGACTGGGATGGCCCAGATGACCCAGAAAACCCCAAAAAGTATGTTTCGACATCGTTCTCTCTGCCGTCGCTTCGTCTCATTGTTTCAACGTTCGTAGTTGGAGTTTCAAAAAGAAGTGGGGAGCAACCGTCATCGTCTCTGCGTTCACATTCATTAGCCCCGTCTCCTCCTCGATGATCGCTCCGGCCTCAGGGCAGTTGGCTGAACGCTTCGACATCCACAGCACCGTCCTGCTTGCCATGACAACCTCTATATTCGTTCTTGGCTACGGCGCGTACCTGTCATCCTCGCATACCACTCACGGCGTTTGTTCATCGTATGCTTCCGCCGTTATAGCTTTCGGGCCGCTTTTCCTTGGCCCACTCAGCGAGATCTATGGGCGTTCGCACGTGTTGCAAATTTCAAATCTGTGGTACCTCAGTGTGTCCTTTGCACTGGCATGTTTTCGAGGTTCCGGAAGTAGCTTATCTAACCTCTAGTCTGGAATACGGCATGTGGCTTTGCGCACAGCAAGAACGAGCTTATCGCATTTCGCTTCCTAGCGGGACTAGGTGGTTCCGCTCCGCTCGCTATCGGTGGAGGAGTCATTGGTGATCTTTTCGATGCCGAACATCGGGGACAGGCTATTGCTATCTACTCACTTGCTCCCCTTCTCGGTCCTGTCATTGGTCCGGTTGCTGGGGCTTGGATAGCAGAGAAATCAACTTGGCGTTGGGTGGTATGTCTGTTCCACATATGGCGATAAAATATTTTCTGACGTCGACGGAATAGTTCTGGTCAACGTCCATCGTGGATGCTGCTATTCAAGGGCTCGGCCTTCTCTTCCTGGAAGAAAGTGAATATTTCTTTTGGCTCGTCCTCTGTGTTATCTAGGCTGACACGAGAATCACACCTCAAGCCTATGCACCCATTCTACTGGAGCGTAAGGCGACGGCAATCCGTAGAACTATGGACGAAGAGAAAGCTTCTGAGGTAGTGACCCGCACTTCCATGGAGACGACGGATAGGGGGTGCGTGTGCCTCATCTTCATATCTTTTCATGCTCATATCTCGGGCAGTTGGAAAGCGATGTTCAGTAAAGCTCTCGTTCGCCCGTTCAAACTGTTCATGCATGAGCCCATCGTCCAGCTCCTCGGACTTTACATGGCATTTGTATATGGCCTTCTTTATAGTACGTGTCTGGGACCTCCTCGATTGTATGGCGTCTAACACGCCCCAGTATTCATCACGACAATACCTTCGATCTTCCGAGATGTATATCGCGATAGAGTAGGAATCGCCGGTCTCCACTACCTCGCTTTCGGTATTGGTCTTACCGGTGGATCACAACTCAACGCGAGATTTATGGATCGGTTATATGTGTACTTGAAATCTCGCAATGGAGGTGTTGGACGGCCCGAATTCAGATTGCGTAGGTATCGGCGTTTGGTTTTTATTTTTCGGGCCCATAAATAACTCATTTTGCGGTTCTGTAGCTAATATCGTTCCTGGGACAATTCTGTTACCTATCGGCTTGCTGCTTAGTGGTTGGACTGCACAGAACCATGTCTTCTGGCTGGTGCCCGACGTGGTGAGTGATATGAATTGTACTCTCAGCGTGGATGTTAAATGACATCTGCAGGGAATCGCACTTGTCGGGGCTGGCACTATTACGACATTCCAAAGCATCCAAACATATGTAATCGACTCTTTCACCCTGCACGCTGCTTCTGGTGAGTTGCCCGTTCGACCACCGTTGGCTTTACGTGCTTAGAGGTCTCTCACCGTCACAGCTCTTGCGGCCGTTGCTTTCTTGCGCTCGTTGGCCGGCTTCGGTTTTCCGTTGTTCGCCCCGTCGATGTATAAAGCTCTAGGTTACGGCAAAGGCAACACTATTCTCGCAGTTGTGGCAATCGTTGTGGGATGTCCCGCGTACGTGTGAATTGTCGCCTGCTATGTAAAGTGCCTCATCGGTTTTACCCGCAGACCGTGGTTATTTTGGTTCTATGGCGAACGGATCCGGAATGCCAGCCGACACGCCCGCAAAGGCTACAGCTAAAGCCGTATATATCGCTAATCTCAAAACACTCTGTATGTTTTTTGTGGGACATCCAGGATCGCATCGGAAGGCACGATAGATGCGTACGGCCTACACAGGCTGAAATCGCATTGGCCACGAACGCAATTTATGTTTAGAAATGAGATTGTCAGTTAAACTCTCTTCTTCAGATGAGGAGCTTGCGGAGGCGGCTGGGGGAGACGCGGCGATCCCTCAAAATACCTACGGTAGAATGCTGGCTGAATAGTATCCATATCCAATTGCGAGAGAGAGAAGTGCCTACTGGGAAGTGCGCTCTTCAGACTACGAGAAATTTTGTTAGACTATGGGATGTTGCAAGGTGTACGCTTACGGCGCGCGCCTTATGCTATGCATACATGTCGTGCGCGATCTCGCGCAACGATCTCGATATAATCGATATAATCGCTCCACGAGCGATATATGCGCGATCCTGCTTGATAAGGCGTCGGCCCAATGCCCTGACTACTAGTACATCTCCCTAACACCTCAACAACCTCTTATCACCCATACAATACGCGCTAGCAACATCGGAGCCGACAGCTTAAACATGGGGCTTGATTTGTGGAGCTAAAAGCCGAAGGCAGTAGAGGATATCTGGGCGCTGTTGCCCCCGCCGAGCCGCAGTCCTGTGCTGTGGCGGCCCGTGGAAAGGCGAGGGTGCCCAGCCTCGGAAAACACGAAAAAATAGTGAAGAGTTGGGAAGAGGGGCCGTGTTGGGCCAGGATCAACGCGGACGTGCCGTCGTGGTGCCGTCGTGCGAGACTTGCACGCCGTCGTATGCAGGGTGTGAGGGTGGTTCGTCATCCTCGTACCACTAAACAGGGCGGGGACCGTGCTGACCATAGCTGCCTACTAGCAATCTCGTCATAAGGGTCACCGTAGGTCCGAGGTGTTAGCTTTCTCCATGGCGGACATGAGAGAGAGCAGCAGCTGAAGGAACAGGGTCCAAGTCCGACGGGAGTACAAGCCGTCATGCAGATCATGCTAGAGTCCCGGATAACTGATACTGATAGATACTGATACTATGAATATTCTTGCTCATGTTCATGACGTTGCATGTGACCGCCGAGTCACGTGTAGAATCCTGCGTTTTGATCTCCGTCTCGGACGCTCGCTTGCTTTCAATAGCCTGAAAGGCGTGTATGTCTGCAGCACAAAACCAGACAGATTCGTTAACCCCTACATGGCCTTCTCTGTATGATCCTCTCCTCGAGTTTCACGACCTCGAGCACCATGCCCCTATCCAGCCAGGCGGACGTTATCTCACCCACGGCGGAGGTATGCTATGCGTTTCCATTCTCTCACCGCCGGGCCAGTGACACACCACTCCGAAACGCACAGACGTATTCCGTTTCACGTTTTATTGGACGCTGATATTCCATTCACTGTTCTTCTTGATCACCGGTGGCATTGCCTGTTTGAATATCGTCTATCCGGCGCGCCGCAACAAGAGTGAGACCGGATCAGCCTCGTTGAACCGGGATGGTGCAAGCCAGCCAGCAAGCCAACCGCACCCGATGATCCCGCTGACGCCTTTGACGTCTGCGCAATCACCCGACCCGCTTCTGGCAGAGCAACCCGAGACGGTCGATGCTGAAGAGCCGCGTCCTCGTCAAGCACCACGGAGAAATGTACACCGTTCGCGGCTCACGTACGGATTATTCGCGCTTTTAGTGTTTCTTATCACTGCGGTGGCAACATCGCTCGTGGAGAGCGCCGTTGTCGGATATGTCCTATGGGCAATGTTCCGGGCCGGTGACTTCAACGTATCTACGTGAGTGTTAAATCTCACACTCGCAAAAAGCACTCAAAGAGTTGATGAGCTCGCACGCTTGTTGTGCTCTTGCGAAACAGGTGGATACCACCCATCTGGGCCCTCATCATTACAAGCTCTGTCGTGCTTAGGTGAGCCAATTTCATTCGTCGGACTGGCTTAGAAGACTTGAGGTATTTGCAGGGCTTTCCCATCCGTGATCGACCGAATCTGAGCGGCTGCCTGCTTTCGAGGGCGGTGATGATGTCGAAAGTGATCGAAAGGGGCATCAGGTTTCCTTTCGTACGGACGGGTGCTATACCGATGGGTGTCGTAATCACGCGGACATGTGTTGACGAGATGAGGGGGAATTGCGGTGTGAAACGGGATGTGGATGAGATACGAACCGTGTAAAAATATCTTTCATACTGAGGGTTTGCTTTGAAATAAATGTCTGTAGCACTGGTCCCGACCTCCCGTCCGTTGACCTATTTGACCGGAAACAGGCCGCCCGGAGATCGTGGCCGGAGACACGCCCCGGTGGCCACCTTTTCTTCGCCCTTACAACTTGACACTCAAGTTCACTCTCGCTCTCCTCAACGTCTTTTCCCAACTCTCTACATACTCTCATGCGGGGCTGTCTTAAGCACTCTTCTCAGCCTCCCTCTCCCCCCACGCCGACTAGCATGGCCACTCCTCCTCCCACTCGTGGTCCCACCCCGCCCCTCCTTTCCCCCGATGTTCCATCCCTCGCTGCAAAACGACGTCCTCCCCCGTCTCTCACTGACGCATGCCTCGCACGCAGATGCGTTCATTTTTTCTCTGAGCCTGTCGACAAGATATTTGTTGCCGACGAATGGGACCGCTCTCCGGCGGAAGTCACGCCCAAGCTGACATACCAGTGAGTAGTCCCCGATACCTTATCAACCTTTATTCCCCACTACACCCGTCACTCCTTGCTATCTGGTCTCTGTAGCTGTGCTTCTCTTGTCGTTGTCCCGAGTACGGTTAAATTCTTCTTCCCGACGGCGGTTATCGCCCCTCCGGCCTCCTTTTTTGTCGTATGACCTCTGTTATCTTGGCACATATCTGACAACGAACTCTTTCAAGGGAAATGCTGGAGCTTAAGGAGATCCAGCGTTCACTACCTCGTGCTACTCAGCCTTTCGACGATCCAGACCTTCCGGAATTAGACGCTCGCGGTATTCCCCGAACACATTTCCTCAAGAATGTGCCTGTCGCACTTGTTCCCCTCATCGGTCCCGCTACGTCGCCCACATTACAGGCGGCAAGCCCACCTTCCGTGGTGTTCTCGTCAAAGTTGCAATCTTCACCTTGCCATTCTCCGCCTTCTCGCCCCCCGCCGTCTCCCCCATCTACGCCGCCACCTCGGATAGTGGTCTCAAATCCTCCTCGACAAAAAACTTCGAACCCGCCAACACCACCCTCACCTCCCAGTCGCACCACTGAGCCTTGGGTTCCCCCACCGCCTCCGCCTCGCCTTCCTTACAATATTCCCATTCAGCCACGTCCATTGCCCCGCTTTAACTTCGTACCTCTGCTAGAAACGCCTGCTCCACCAGTGTTCAATCCAACTTCTCAACCATGTCAACCTCCGCCATTGTGCGCCTCTCCTCCACTCCCTGCTTCCCAGGATCTGCCACAGACAACCCAAGATCGTACCCCCTCTCCACATGATGAGAAACCCGAGTCTTCATTCGTCTCGCGATCCTGCCATAACGCCCAACCTACCAAACCTTTTTCATCATCTCCTTCAATCGGTAGTACAACCACCGCACCTGGTCTCAGTCTCGGCGCCACCGCTCCAGATCGGCCGTCAAACCTTCTTGCCGCCCAATTGCTTCCACCTTCCCCACGCTCGTCCCCCTCTTCACCTTCCAACATGAAGGATGCCTCTTCGGAAGACTCGACGCATCTTGGGGCTGAGCTTGCACGTTTGTGGCATGGTCATTCATGCAGTACCGATGGTGAGACGGAAGCGGAGGAGAGCGAGGCTGAGTCGAGCGTCGTGCATACTGAAGCTGACTCTGACGGCGAAAGTGCACATGCACGCGCAGTAGTCGCTTCTAGTGGCCCCACAAAGGTTGTCCGCACACCGGTAGCGGTTGCGACGGCAGCGGATACCGGTGACGACGAGGAAGGTGAGATGTCGCTTGTCGAGCTCGAGAATGGAGTCATCGCCTTTGTGCGTACCCCTCGCCGACGGTAGCTTGGTCATTTCCCAGTTTGATGTATTGCTATGTCTATACAATGGAGGGGACCATTCATTCATCATCCTTTTTGCTTGGCTTTTGCGCCCCTATTCCTACCTCGCCATCCTAAAATACGCACATATACGCGCTCGCAACCGTCCGTTCAGTATCATATCAGGCTTTGTTCACATATAACTTCATCCACAGTAGATGTCAAGATTCCACGCCCTTTGTGATAATTTACTTGTTCATCCTGTCCGCACCACCCATAGCCAGGTGCGACCTCCGGACACACTAAACTCCACTTCCCACACTCCACTTACATGTGCGGTCGACAAGGCCTTCTGTATTCCCCAGCTCAGCGTTGCAGTGGTGCGTACATATCTGTCCAGCTGGGCCCCTGTTCTCGGAAGCAGTTAACTTGGGGTAATTTGTACGTTCTAGGACAACTCTTATCTTCTTGGCAGGGCACAGCGAGTTATGTTGAAACCCTGAAACGCCCCCCTTTCGCGCAACGCTCTCACCGAGGCAACCTGTGGCAACAGCAGTATCCAACAGTCTCCGTGGTAAACAAGTGAACAGCATCGCATGGGATACACGAGCGCGATGAAAGGTATACCTCCTTGGGCATATAGATCATCTGTTGGGGTCGATGCCCTAAGGCCTAAGTCCCCGTGAACCAGTTGGTGTGTAGATCAGCGATGAAACGCACGACGCAGCAACCCAAGCAGCCTGGCAGTACTGACAGAATGAGGCTGCGTCCCCTCGTCTTTCTGGTAGCATGGAAGGCGTTCTGATCTCGGAACTTTTTACTCTGGCCCGAGGAACCGTTGAAGAAAAATTTCTGCCAACATATTACAAAAGCCGGATTCTTATTATTGCCCTGTTGTGCTTGTTCATTATTTATTTAGGCGATGAAAAGTTTGGAAACATCGTGTTGAACCGCGAAACAAAACTGATCCGTCGTAAGTGCGATGTTCTCTCGTTGCACTAACCTGTACCCTGCGCGGATCAGTTGGGCAACTGGCAAAACCCTTGTACAAGCCTGCAGGCAAAATTTGCGCTGATCCCACCATCTTAGAATGACCGTATCGCCAGCCCCATGCCGTATCAATTACAGTACTTCAATCGATGCCAAGTCCCGTCTGCCCTCCCGCCCTTTCATTTACGTGCTACCGGAGATGATTGACACACAACCAGGACACTCATACGTTGGAGGTACTTTTACTTTCGACGATCGTCCATCCTAGAGCGAGCTAGCGTGGTCGGGGTTGTTCAGCTGCAGCTACGTTTTTTGGGTGCTCGATCACTTATACAACACGTTGTTCACGTGCTTCGGTGCGCAACGAAAACCGATCTGATTTTCTCCCGCTCCCGCAGTTGTCGTGGGGTGGTGGCATTCGCCTGCGCTGCTCACTGGCGCCCTGACCTAACCAGTATGATAGGTGCTTGCAGCACTGATCGAAAATTCTGGGGTGGAAAGTGCTTGACAGCAAATTGCGTGATTATAATCGCGGAAGACGTCATCGTCTCGTCTGTGTCCTGTTACGTTGATGTATCGGTGTCGATGGACGTTCATCCGGTTTCCGGAATGTGAGACGAGAACTCCAGCAACTGTGCGGCGGGTGGGGAAGTATGTCACACAAAATTCTGGGATTGTTCTCTCGAATAATAACATATACCCCAGCAAAGATAAAGCGATGCCAATAGGTCGTTTGCAGCCCTTACCGTTCATCCGCAATTGAAGAGCCGGGTTCTGAGTGAGGCCTGTCCTGCCCAGCGTGTGCAAGTGCTGTATTTCATCGTACAAATCATTGCAACTCCTCACTAGGCCTCACTCCCCAAATATTACGCCACATGGTGTCTATATTTCTTCAATGCGCAGATCAGCGTCGTCTTCCTCCATCTCTCCTACCTGCGGGTCCTGTACGGTCACTAGTCCCTCATCGCGCTTGAGCAAGTTCACGAGTCGTTCGACATGCTCCGAAACTGCGTCATTGGTTTCTTGTTCATGTAGCGCCCGAATGACCTCATAGACCCCGTGCGTTCGCAGGTAATCGCGCCCCCACCGTGTCGTACAGAGTAAGAGTAACGTCTCGACGTGCGTGAGCCGCAACACTTCATCCGGCTCGCGCTGCTTGGTTTGCGGGAGGAATTGTAACGCCTCCGGGAGTTGCTCCTGCGCGTCCAGGTCGAACTCTTCTGGACCTGCGAGGGGGAGGAGGATGTACGGTAGCGCGTCGACGCCAGGCGCCGGGAGATTAGATGGCGGTACGAGCACGGATTGAGACTCGGGTGTGAGGATGGCTCGGTGGTTCTGTGCATTGAACGAACAGTTTCTTGTGGGATGATATAAACACGAGGTCAATTGTGCAAAACCGGGGAGTGTGGAGAGACAGGTATTCTCACTTGATTAGCGACGAGACGCCTCCACGGCGAATAGTATCTTTGTGTTCGGTAAAGACGACGAGCTTCGCAAGAGGATACTCGACTTGTCCGGTAACTTCGGGTTTCAGTGGGTCCGAATATTGCGGGGTCAAAAAGAAGACACGTCCGGGAAGGGACTGGGTAGATTTGTCAGCCCTGGCCAGACGTGAACGACGACTTGCACGGATACCGTAGACAGGTTTGCGAACACGCTCGCGAGAAAGTGGAGCTCGCTTTTGCGGGGAGGACATTTGTCGAGTGGGACGCCAAGATCTACACTCGCGCCCTGTACGAAAGCGTCGACGAGCAGGCGCAACGCATGCACGTTTATCTCTGTGCCAGTTGGATATGGAACGGGCGGCGCGCAGCTTCCTGCACGCGACTGTGTTGGGTAGAATGGACCGGCGGAGGAAGGGGTTTGAAGAATGGGGATCTGAAGGGCTAGAAGGGTAGCACAGGGTCCCGACGAGGCAGTGAGATTGGAAAGAAGCATCGCGGCGAGATCCCCGAGGGTCGCTTGGGGGTGCTGCATATCCATAAGCTTCGGCGGAGACAAAGAGAGCCAAGAGAGGGAGGGACTGACCACTACATAAGACACCAGAAAGGTCAAGAAGGGCGGTTCAGCGAGGTGCGGATGGATCATCGGAGAATCCGAGAGATTGACGAGGGCACGGAACGCATCGTGAGCAATCGCCTGTGCGTTTCTGCAAGATGGATGGGAATCCGGAGACGCAGAAGTACACGTACGAGATTGTCGCGACACAATAACTTGAGATCTCTGATCACCGTGCCTTCCGTCAGTAGACCGTCGAAGAAGATGGTGCGGTGAGGGGCATCTTTAGGGGTGTGCGGCAGAAGATTTTCGAGAGCGATTTGCCTCGCTTGCGGGTTTTTATCGTGCAAGAACTGGAAAAGCTAGATTGATCGTTAGGAGGAGAGAAATAGAGAAAGAGAATAATAAAACCGGACCTCTCGCAATTGATTCATGAACGTACGAACAAGTGACGGGACTGATGACTAATCAAAGACTTGACCCGAGCCAGGCGAGGTCGTGGCTCAAGAGTTGGCGGCGATGGTCTACAACTTGACCAGGCAAGCTCAATCGATACTCGAGCAGCACGAGAACGACCCTCCTTCGTTCTCCGTCCAGCTCTACCACGACAACTGGACTCTCAATTCTGGTCCCAAGTTCCTGTACAACAGTCCCGCTTACACAGTACGGAGTCTCCCTTCGCCCTTTGCCCTCCTCTATCCTGCCATTCACGCGGCCACGTTCAGGCCCTGTTTGATGACATAAAAGCGAATCGGATACCCGTAGACCTCCTCGAGCTCTTTGACGCAGCCAAGGTCCCCTTCTTCGAAGGCACGTCACGAGTTCATGTCCATGTTCTCTCAGGACCGAGTCATTGACCGGGCTCTCTTCCGACCTTGCAGGGTGCATGATCGTAGAGATCGAAGAGTTCAAGCAAGTCAACTCGAAGGACAACTCGAAAGAGGGCAAACCGCTGGAAAAATCTGCCACGCGTGTTCTCCTCCGTCCCAATTCCGAAACCCTCTTTGCCGATCTCTGCCTCCTGAACCAAAAGTCGGGCAACAAATGGACGGACAAAGAAGCCCTCGAAGTCGAGGCCAAGATACTTGTGCGTAGCGATTTCGTTTCTGTGCGCGCACTCACACGAGGATTCGTATCGCAGCTTGCTACGTCTCCGCCCCTCTGTTTGGATCCGGACCCCCGCCTTGGAAAGATTGCGAACAGTCTCTATCGTATTTCCTTACCTAGGACGCCACCTCCATTACGACCAAAGAAGCGCAAGGCAAACAGCTTAGAGTCCGAGGAGGACGAGGCGTCCTGGAATCGCAAAGCCAAAATCATTCGCTTCATGGACCCGAAACCGACGCGCGGTGCCACACCCTCGTACGCCTTATTTTGCTCCCCCCTCCCATCTACCGCTGTTTCTAATGTACTATGCACTCTAAGGTATCGGCTGCTTGATCACCTTAACCGCATGAAGACCGCACCACCTCCGCCACCTGAAAACACCACAACAGCGATAGCTGTTTCCACCTACAATAACCCACTGCACAACATGCCGGTCAACCAATCACCTTCGCAACAACCCACATCCACACCGCAGCCCCCGTCCCAGCCGCCAAGCGAGACCCCTTTGCAGACTCAGACGCAGACTCAGCTTCAGCCTCAACCTCAACCCCAACCTCAACCTCAGCCCTCTCAGCCCCCGTCCCAGCCGCAGTCACAACCACAACCACAATCACAGGCGCAACCTCAGCCCCAGTCGCAGTCGCAGGCGCAGCCACAGCCGCTACAGTCCCAGCAGCCCCCGCGCTCAACAGCAACGCCGGTCATCACTGGTCCGTCTACGCCCGGGAGCACAGACACTAAGAAATCTACCCCGAAGCAAACAGCGAAGAGGAATCAGACGCCTGGCGAAGGGACGCTTGGCACTCCAACGCCAACTGCGACGCCTGTGCAATCTACACGCCAGCTTACTCCCCAGCATGTGCGGCCAAACAACCGCCCTGTGTCGCGCCCGACGTCCCAATCACCGCATCCCGCTGCTGCGGTCAATGCCGCCGTCAATGGTGTAGCTTCTCCGCGTGTTGCGCCTTCGCCCGCTTTACATCATGCAATGGTCGTCGCTGGCAACACAGCGTCTGCCAGCTCCCCACGCCCACCTCCACAGCCCGTTGTCCAGCCTCCGCAAGGCCAACCTCAGCCTCAACACCAAAACCAGGTGCAACAACCCCGTCCACCGTACCCTCAACAAACGAAGGGCCTTGGGCCGCACCCGGCTGCTACTTATATGACGCCAACCATGGTAGCCAACATGGCGTTTTACAAGGCGACCACACAAGCTCAAGGTCAAAACCCAAAAGCTGGCGTAATGGGACATCCATCAATGACAGCACAACAACAGCTGTATTACATGCAAATGCATGCGCAGGCTCAAGCTCAGGCTCAGGCCCACGCGCAAGGACAAGGACAGGCGCCAGGACAAGCCCAAGGCGTTACTCCTGTACAGGGTCAAACGCGTTACACCGCGCAGCTAGCAAACCCGCAAGTGGCACAAGCTCAGCAGCAGCAACAGCAACAGCAGCCGCAGCAGCAACAGCAGAATGGGCAAGCGCACCCCATTTCGCGTACGCCGATGAGCGGCGCCAGTGTTGGTGCGAATGGCAACCCACAGGCAACACCTCACTCGCCTATGCCCAGTGCGAATGCCCAGGGCCAGCACCCCACCCAACAGCACTTCGTCGCAACTCCTGGGCAATCACAGCAATCCCCACAGCAATCGCAACATCAGATCCCCCTTCCCAAGGGCGCTCTGCTCCAATATAACGCAAGGCTCCGCCAGCAGCAGCTTCACCAGCAACAACAGCAACAGCAACACCCAGGGCAGACGACGCAAGACGCGACGCAGCCGCCATCGCAGCAGCAACAGCAACAGCAACAGCAACAGCAACAGCAACAGCAACAGCAGCAGCAGCAGCAGCAACAGCAAATGCTCTTACAAATGAACGCCCTGAACCCGTCGATGCAGGTGCAGCTGCGCCATCTGCACCTCGTCCAGGCGGCTCAGGCGGCTCAGGCTCAGGCGCAAGCAGGCGGCCGCGCCGCTGGGGGCTTTAACATGAACCCCCCCTGGCCGCAGATGCCCATGAGCGTGAATGGGATGGCGTTCCGACAGGCGCCCGGCGGCCAGCCGACGCACGCGATCATCGCACAGGCCGCCACCACGCAGGCCAAGGCAGCGCAGGCACAGGCGCAGTCTCAGGGTGCGGGCGCGAGATGATCGGTAATTGACGACTCGGTTGTCTTGTCGCCCCCATCGGCATTGACTTTGGCAAAGTGGGGAGGGGAGGGGGAGGGTTCCGTCGGTCGATATCTTCGCTGACGCCGAGGCCCGATACGAGAACACGTTACGCACGCCGCTTATGTCGCCACGTATCGTATGATATCGCATTGAACGCCGGGACGACGCTTCTTTTTCTTTCCTTTTTTTAATCGTTCCCGTCCCCCCCTTCCCTTTCCCCCACTTCTGTTCTTATTACTTGGTTAGATTGTCGTAATTATTCTATACGCTGTAAGCTTATTTCTGTATTTGTACTACCCCCGTATGTCCTTCGTGTTTGGATCGCGGTGGTCGTGGACGGGGGCTACTGTTACGGGTTACGGTCATCCTTCACGCACGCGTCTCTCTGTGTCGGGACAGGAATGCCAAATTAGTCGTTCGTTTGTCGACCCTCGCTCGTTAATGTACAGATTTCGTACACAAACAAATGAAATACCCCTCATGTATTATATATATTTTCCCCTCCCGCATTGTGTGGTTGAATTTATTTATTTTTGATTTCTTTCTCCGCTTGCGAACGTCGGCTGATGTCGGAAGGAGTGAGGGATGGGGGAGATTGTCTCTCGACAAAGGTACGACGACTTGGGTGCCACAGGGTGCCACTGTATTCAAAATGACGGCACCATCGCAACTCAGTTGCTGCGGAAAAATCGCTCTACGTGGCAAATAGCCACGGGGGGGAAGCGAGGGGGGAGGGGATGGTTCAGTAGTCGGGTGAGGTAGATTCTGGGTCTAGTAAAGTTTTACAAAACCTTACCTAGCTTTTACTACAGTAGTTGTAAATCCCCCCCCCACCCCCTTTCCCTCCGGCCGCGGTGATTTTATCCCAGAAGACCTTATCCGTCTTCGATATCGAAGTCGTTCGATAGCGATAGACACCGTGACCAGAGAAGCCCAACACGAAACAAAAAAATAAAGAATTACGACCCCGCCTGCGTTTCGGTAGCAATTTCGCACTTAATAGTACGAATTGAAATTAACAGCACAAGGTTTCCACGTAGACACGCACGCGTGCATGGAGGCACGTGCAGGGACCGGGATGGGGGGGGGGGGGTTGATAAGCGGGTGGGGTAAACAAGTCAGAAGGTTCAGGGAGAACCTCGGTCGCTGGTTCAATCTGTCGTTGGTCGTTTATTGGTGCAATGAGCTAGCCCGCTAGCACGCGCGCGTTAATGGACGGATGAGCTGGGGGCGCTCGCCATATGATTGCGTCTCGCGTGATGTCTGTGGCATGCGCCAACTTATATATATCGGTGCCGTTCCTGGAGCCCTTGAAGTAAAACAAGAAAAAAAAATGAAGTACCGTATCATGGCAGTTGGTGGCGAGGGGGACAAGAATATTCGGGGTGCTTCAAGGATCTAATAATTGTACACCCCCACGAGCGCTTAATGTCCAATATACGCGAGAACCAAATGGAGAGTCGACAATCCATTAACCCCGTTGAGCCTTGCTCGTCCTAAACTTTTGAAAGATGTGCGCATATATGGGGCTTTACATGTGCGATGGACGAGGGGGTGAGTGAGGGTCGAAAATTCGCGGTGGGATTGTTCGCAAGTGGATCACGGCGCACCGCTGCGGCGCCATCCATCTACGCCATGACATAACCGAGCCCGAGCCCGAGCCCTAGCCTGAAACGACGTGCCCAAAGGGGCGTTGCGTCCAACGCGGCCACAGGGGAACAGTTTGTGTATACAGTAAAGTCGGCAGTATCTAGGCTTTAGAGTTGTATCTTGAGATCGATGTGCGTCGCAGCTGAGCGGTGGGCCATACAGGATCGATATCCGAGAGATCAAAAGTCAAGGGCGCTTCAAATGTGAACGTCTCACCGTAGTCGCCTTGGCCACACCGATGGTCGCAGGAGGGGGGTGTGAAGGTGGTAGTTCTGTGAGATCTAGCACGTGTTGACCCTGCATTAGAATGGACGCAAATCCGCCAAGGCAAGGACGATGACCGGGAGATGACAGAATTAGCGCACAACGCGCAAGAACGAAAAGTTACATGTGTTCGGTGGAAAGGAAAAAACACGGACAGAGGGCTCATTAGAGTATATCTGATCGGCGCGGCTAGGGCCCATATACCGCGCACGCCTATGCGAGAAAGCCGAAATCGACAATCGATATTGTAAGCGAATCTCACCCAAATGCGAAATAGACAACGTCAGCGTGGAACTGCAGAAATGTATGTGCTTATCGGAAATTAGCCGAAGGTAAGGTGGGGAGCAGCAAGGTGGCGTCAGCCACGGGCGCCATGCTCTTCCTCCCGAAACTCTTGCGAAGCCGACTCATCCTCATCGCCACTAGATGCATACCCTGCTTCGTCTGCCGGGGCACCGTCGTTTGCGTCTTGCGTGTTTGTTGCGCGACGTGCGGCATCACGTTTCCGTTTTTTTATCTGTGGTCATCAGCGAACAAAGTTTTTGCAAATAAGGTACTGCATTTCGGTCGACACGTTTTTTTGACGTACAAGCTTGGCGTACACGAGCCCGCAGGCATTACACAACGTTCGGGGACCTGTGTGGGCCGATCAGTTGAGACGACGGAGGTCTCAAAAGGGAAGTGAAGCTACGGACCCAAGGGCCCCCTCCTCCATTCGGGCGTTGTAGTCGCATTGCAACCTAAACAGGTCTGCCCTTCTGGTACAGGCACATCCGCTTTCTAAGCCCAGCAAGCACGGGGGGTAAGCGACTAAGCCTCATGGAGGTTAACAGTGAAACATGCCTGTCGCTTCGCCGCTGCGTCGCCGTCTTCAGCGCTCCCAGGATCTGCTCCTAGAGTTTCCCCCGTGGGAGGTATCGTCCCAGTTGGTTCGGAACCAGCGGTAGATCCTAATAACCGGAGACCAAGAGCAGCGGATTGGGATATTCTCTGCAATGCCTCCAGGCTCGTGGGACGACCCTGTGCAGGCGCAGGGTCATTCGATAGGGCGGTGGTTGTATCAATAATGATGCGATAGGATTCTATTAACTGCAGTGTGGCGCGGGCGCGTCCACACAGCCGCATACAAAACCATCATGCCGTTAGTCTCAACACGCGGACACGGGGAGAAGACAAAAAGGACGCATGCCTTTCCGAAATCAATATCTAGTGGAGTTGCTGACGCCAGCGGTGAAGGATGCCGAGGAGCGGCAACTTCTTTCTCCCGCGGTTTGCGCTTGGGTTGAGGAGGCGGTGGGTCTGCGGCCTTGGGTGTCCCTGCGGTCCTTCGCGTCTCCGTGTTGGGATGGGGCTGGGGGGAAGCTGCATATACGCGCTGAGAGGGGGCCGCCTGTGCAGGCGCAGGCGCCGGGGCAGGGGCAGGGGGAGGTACGGTCGTGGGTTCTGATCGGTTGAGAGTGGGGGGAACGGGTGTCTCGGGTACGGATGCTGGAGGTGCGACGGGCTGCTGATTGAAGGGAGGCCACGCCTCGCCGTTCCACTGCGGCGGAGCGGAATGCGGAACGGCGTAAGGGGCGGGACCGTAAGACGCGTGGTAGTGGGGCTGAGGGGGGTTGTACGATACGTGCTCGGAAGGAGGGTGTGATTGCGAAGATCTCGGCGGCTGCCTGGGGTGATGGTTCTGGGGGAATTGGGATGCGTCATACGAACTGTGCGGATAGGACGAGTAGTCGTAAGAGGTCATTCCTTGTTGATGCTGATGCTGGTACATATATCGGCCATCCGAGGACATGGGTAAGGAGGATGAGGGAGGAGGGGGAGGTTGTTGCGAGTAGGATGGGAGGGCAGGACGTTCCGTGCCCAAGGCCTCGCCGAGGGAGGAATATGCGGGCTGACGCGTTTGCGGCGCGGCGGGGGGTTGACCGGGGGGCCGAAATGACGTACTGGAAGCTGGAGAAAAATGTAAGCGGGGAGGAAACGGAAGGGAAGACATGGGCGGGGCGAGGGGGGAGGGGGGAGGGGGAGGGGGAGACGTAAGAAAAGCTGGGGGGTTAAAAGAGCGTTATCGACGGGCAGGTAGGTTTATGAGACACTGACAGGACATGGATCGTGTACGTGCGTGGAAAAGCAATGCAGTGCCGAGAGTGCGGGTGTGTGCGGGTGTGCGCGGGTGTGTGCGTGTGCGTGTGCGTGCGTATGTGTTGTGTGTGCGAAGTCAAACTTTAGCAGCGAGAGAGGGAAGACATAGGTTAGGGCGGAGAGGAAGAAAGAGAGCAAAGCACCACTGGCTGGAGCCCCTTCAGAAACGACTCTGTGAAATTTCGATCTCGACGACGACCTCGACTCGACTCGACTCGACTTCGTCCGGTTCTTCTTTCTGGATTCCTTTCCTATTTCCTATATTATTTATGGCCTGGCCGGGTCAAAAGGGTCGGTCAGCTGTATGTCAAGTGGTCAAGTAAGCGTAAAGTCGAAGCGAAGCGCTCGAGACCGTGAATGTGAATAGTGTTTCACTCACGACGACGACGACGATGACGACGGCGGCAGCTCGCTTGCCCGTTGGGACGGATTATGATGTTTCTGGTGGTCTCGAATGGGACCCAGTTCAGTTCAGCAACGCGCTGATGTTGCCATGATAGCCAAGACCAGGACTTACTACGACCCCCAAATTTATTTGCAAATACGGGCGGGAAGGAAGACGACGAAGGACGAAAAAAAATAGCAACAGGAAAAGGGGCGAAGGAGGAGGCCGCTGGTGCAGTTTCATTTGAGCCCACGACCCACGAGTGAGTTCGTTCGTTCCTTTCTCAGTCTAGTGGAAACTATATTTTTTAAAATCATTTCTATTCTCTCCTAGGACGACCTCGTGACAGAACGACCGAGTACGAGATACGCAAAATACGTGGATGATGAATAGGAAAAGACGCCCCCCGAGACGGCGGAGCTTCGTTTAATGATTTGGGACACTTTGGCCGAAATAGCAACGACCGGCACGAACCGAGCACTCCACAAAACATCCGGCGAATAAATCCACGTCCGCGCTCCGACGGCGTCGTGAAATTGTGCGAGAAGAGGTTATGATAATTGGATCGTCGTCTGCTAGTGATTGAAAAGTTTGTGGTGATGAGTGATGCGATGGGATCCATGCTCTCGTCTCGTCTACTGTACTAACCGTTAGCACCACCCTCAACGACTCGTTCTCTATCCCCGCCGCCTTTTTCCCGCTCAACGTTCGCCAATCTCGTCTGGCCCAGCGCCAATCCCGACCCAGTCGTCTCAATATCGAGATCTTCCTCGTCATCGAACCCGCTTCCTTTCCCATGAACTGCTACTGTCCCGCTTCCGTTCGCAGCCGCCGCCGCTCGTTCCCGCGCTCGTCGCCGACGTTTGAGTATCTTTTTTCGGCTCCGCACACCAATCCGATACCCTTGCTCGTCCCCATAGAACAGGCGGTACTCGCACGTCGGACAAATCCACTCTTCCGCTGGATTCGCCAACTGCGATGCCACCGTCGACGGCCTTTGCTGCGTGCCCTGCCTCGGCGGTATTTGGGCCGATAGGAAAAGAAGCGGGAGCGGGTTCAGCATGTTTTGCGTGCTGGCACCCAGCTGCGCTGCACTTAGCTGCCCCTGGTTTGGAATCCGCGATGGCACGTAATTGCGAAGATGGTGCGGGTTCGAAGCATTCGCCAGCGCCGACCGCTTCTTCTTCTTTCCTGATGTCTTCGAAGAGCTAGAAGACTTTGACACCACAGGGACGTCCGCCGCATCTTGGACAGATTGCGTGGTCGTACGAGCCTTGCGCACCGCACGTTCATTCCGATTAGCAACGGCAGTAGTAGTAGTAGCACCTCCACCGACGCTACCAGAGCCATGAGCGATACTTTCCTTTGCACTCTCCGCAACCTTCTCGGCCTGCCGCACAAGTTCGGTTTCGAAGCGATCGCACAGCACGGTGTATTCTGCACGCGTGGCGATGAGGCGCTCCGAAGCTGATGATGAGACGCCATCAAATTAAACAGTCGGAGAATGCGCGCACACGCCATGAATCGATCCAAAAGGAGACACACCTGCGTTAGAACTTAAGAACGTAAATTCGCCGTCGGGGAAGATGCGGCGCGTCCTTTCTGACGCAGGCGGGGGCGCTACGGTGCAATGCCGACGGATCACGCGCGACGCACGTCTGCGTTTCTTCAATCTTCTCTTGAGACGGACGTTTCTACCCACGCTCGGACGATTATCGTTAAGAAGCGCATATGTGTTGGCCAACAGCGCCTGTTCCAGAGCGATCGAGTCCCCGAGCGAGGGCGAACCCGAACCCAATAAAGCGGCCAGTTGTCGTCTTCGATGCTTGAGCACCTGTTTCTGCCGCAGACCCACCATCGTGGCGGGAAGCACCTTGCCGTGACGACCATCCGCTTCCGCACCACCGTCAAACGCTTCCTCCTCAGGAGCAGCACCCGCCGCTGCCGAGGCCATCGCCTCGGCGGCGCACGCGAAGTTAGATGGCGTCCTTTCGCCGCCGCCCGGCGGCATCAGCTGCTGCTCATCCTCGCCTGAGTGCACGTCGGCCGAGTCGAGCCCCATCTGCGAGCCCGAAAGATGTGCGGGGACTTTGCGTTTCTTTGCGTTGCCCTGTTGCTGCGATGAATCCATGTGATCGCCTTCGCGGCCATCGTTAGGCGCGGGCGTGACCGTGACGTCGGTGTTGACAGTGGGAGGCCGCGGCGCCTCTCCGAGTGGCATATCCACCCCGCCACTGCTACAACTGCTTCTGCTGCTGTCGCGGCGGTTGAAGTCCGCGACGCCACCGCTGAGGGAGGGGAGGAAGTACGACTGCAGGGTGATTTGTGCCGAGAGGACTTCCGCGTGTGCGATCAGCTCTTCTGCGGTTGCGTCTGGACCGGGCGGCGGTGGTAAGATGGGGGGAAGAAGGGTGTTAAGGGGGAGAGAGCGAGCCGGATCGGGAGAGCTGCGCTTGCGCTTCGGGAGTGGCTTTACCCTGCGAAGGGGGAGATAGTCCGGGATGGGGATGTCGAACGCTGAGGATGAGGGAGGGCGTGGGTAGTATGCAAAGTGTTTTGACAGCTCGTCGCCGTCCATTGTGGAAACAGATGTTGGGCGTGAGTACAGAGGGTGTACAAAGTGGTAGATGGGTGAAAGAAATGGTGAGAGGAGAGAGCGAGGAGAGCCGTGTGATGACGTGGAATAATGCGGCGGGTTAACAAGCCGGTAAGCCTCCTCACTCCCTCTCTGAGCCCAAATATCGCGTCGACAGACCAGGCAAAGGCATCGTACATCGATAACAGATGTCTTGAGATATTTTTTCATTACACTTTGTCATAAAAGGTGCACCCACTTTCCCAATGGCTAACAAAGCTAGTTAGGGAGACTCCCTTACAAATCCCCACCGCGTCCAAGAGAGCTGCGTTATTTTCGCCTTCGCCTTCTTTCCCGCCCCAGTGCACAATTCTACAGCCATAGCCAGGAACGGGCCTGGAGTGATGGTAGGCATCGTGACGACCTATGACCTTGTGGTCCTCGTAATTGCATGTATCACCAGGTCAATACATCATAGATTGAATCTTCTGGCAGAAGTCTTGGTGTCGCTTTCAAATGATGCTTACTGTACCGGGCAAGCGCTTCTGTGACTTCTTGTATGAATGCATACGATCGTGACCTGTATCGTTCACTCTTCTGTGTTGCTTTCTGGAGGGAGGCCGAGTGACCGTTGTCGCGGCCTTGCCCTGCGCTACGTTCCTACTTCAACGGTCATTGACTTTGCTGAAGAATATGGCCAGTGACGTCAAAGGCCTCGAGTGACTGAGAACGAGTTGAAATAACGCATGGCCATGACGGCACATCACGCGCAGCGTATTCGGCTCGATCATTCCCAAACGCCTGGTGTCTCGTGCCTCACATCATTTACCGTAACCTCGAACCAACCAATAGAATTTGGAACAAACCCTTCCAGAGGTCATGTAAAATGATCACAGGATAGCATACATACAATTTCTAACGTAAAGGTTCACCAGACCTTGTCTGTGTCAGGACGTGGTCGCGGCGCCCCCAAAACGCCCACCTTGCGATTCCTTAGTTTTTCCATCTAACGTGCAAACAAATATCTCCATCAGGATCGTTGTGCTCACGAAGACGTAAATGACGAATGCGTACATTTTTACCACTCTATCACGCCCTCCGCTCACAATTTTATCTGCTACAAAATCG
>Ga0137397_10000796_pt1 | contig 21860 bp, 16 predicted proteins | sample czorhiz116metaG_FD_106658 | JGI IMG/M metagenome (GOLD analysis project Ga0137397, IMG submission 106658) | Vadose zone soil microbial communities from Angelo Coast Range Reserve, California, USA - czorhiz1.16 metaG | ecosystem: Environmental > Terrestrial > Soil > Vadose zone | place: USA... | reverse complement strand
GTTCCCATTGGGAGCAGGTAAAGTTGCCGGCGACGTGCTGAACCGGATCGCGCGAGCGCATCACGCGAGCCCAACACAGATAGCGCTGGCTTGGCTCCTGCGGCGATCTCCCATGATGTTGCCCATCCCAGGGACTTCCTCGATCGAACATCTCGAGCAGAACGCCGCGGCGGCTTCCCTGCGTTTAGCTCAAGAAGATTACGAAGAGCTTTCTCAAGTTCCTGAACTTGTAGCATCGCGGTGAAAGAATTTGCCCTGCGGGAATGTACTTGTTTCTGGATAGCACGAGACTCTTCGAGGTCTCAAGCTGAATAGCGGTGACAACTCGGCGGGATGTGAACGCGATCGCCGAGTGAGTGGGTGAGTCAGGGGCAGACTGCTCCGGATGCGGACTGTTGGCGGATATGTTTTCTTACAAACCTAAATTCAGAAAAGCCGTACGTGCTGGCCGCTTCGCGAAGGATCGATTCAGACGTCAACAGTGTTGTGCCTCCACCCGCCCATCCCCATAGACTCCCCGAAGGAGCCCGCGATGCACGGATTCACGTAACTTCCGGCGTCCTTGAAAAACACGTGCTTTCACAGCGGTAATTGAGGCGCCTAGAATCTGAGCCGTTTCTTTTACAGATCGTTCTTCGATGTCGCGAAGCAATATCGTTGTTCGAATTGTCGGACCTAGACGATTGATTGCTTCGGTCAAGAGTTGCGTGCGCTCGCGTCGCCAACAGGACTCTTCGGGACTGGGACTCTTGTCAACAAACGCTTCCGAGACGGGCTCCCCATTATTGCCAGGGCTCTCCGGCAAGACTTCCAGTACTCCCCGTCTTCGACGGAGCAACATGAACGCTTCATTCATGGCGATGCGCGTCAGCCAAGTAGAGAACCGCGACTTTTCTTGAAAGTCTTCGAGATGAAGGAAAGCTTTATGAAAACTTTCCTGCGCCACGTCTTCGGCATCCTCCCGGTTATTGGTTATCCGTTGCGCCACGGCGAGAACTCTCTGCTTGTGACGAAGAACCAATTCCTCGAAAGCCTGCGTATCTCCGCGCTTCGTGGCAGCCACCAGCGCGGAATCGGAGTCTTTGTTTATACTGGTTGTACCAGACGTTTTCATGAATCCGATCCTCCGCCGCCACTGCGGCACAAAGTAAAGAAACTCACTAGCGCGCCAGCCACAGCGCATATCGAAAGGACTGGAATATGGTCCACTGCTGGTGGGCGCGCAGAATGCGATACCAGTCGAGTATGGATAAAGGTTTCATGGTTGCACTCCTTTCTGCGTCCCGTTTTCTGGTCTGGCGTCGCTGTCACGTTTGACGCTTGCTCGCTGCGAATTCCATTCACCGGGAAAATGCTAGCCGCTAGTAAAAAAGCAATCTGCATGCCAGAGACTGTGATTGACGAATACAGCTTGGAAATTGCTGGCAACGTGGGAGATACGGCAATTCAGGAATCCTTGGGTGACGTGAGCCGAAATGCGAACCTGTCAGGGGGTTGGCACTCCGTCTATAGGGCTGGATGAACGAAGGGCACTACCTCTACCCGAAGGAAGGCTGCGCCAAATGACCGACCTGGACGGAGTGGGACACGTTCTGATGTTAAGATTTTGATTGCAGGGAGCAGCACACAGTTTTGCCGGAGCAGAAGTATGTCCAGGTCCAATCCTCTTCTATGGCCCAAGCCGCCTGCTATTTGGAGCTATGGGATTGCTGGTCTTTCGGTTGCCACAGCACTGATCATTTCACGGTGGCCGGCGCTTCATTTGGAAGCCGCTCCCGTGTCACTTTTTCTTTGCGCCGTCATATTGAGTGCGTGGTTCGGTGGAGTCGGGCCGGGATTGCTCGCGACGACCCTCTCCGCTCTCGCTTTCTATTATTATTTCCTGCCTCCTATGTATTCGTTGACAGCAAAGCCCGAGGAGATACCACGCTTTGTCATTTTCATGGTGTCAACGCTGTTTGTCGGTACGCTAAGCGCTGCACAACGGAGCGCCACGGAATCGCTTAGGCGCGCGCGCGATGACCTAAGAGAGACAGTTCAAGAGCTCCAGACAACCAACGAGGCGTTGCATGCAGAGAGCCTTGAGCGCAAGCATGCCGAAGAAGCACTCCACCAGGCGCAGGCGGATCTCTCGCGCGTCAGCCGGGTGACCACCATGGGAGAGCTGACCGCCTCCCTGGCGCATGAAGTGAATCAGCCGATCGCCGCCGCCGTTACCAACGCCAATACCTGTTTGCGCTGGCTTACGCGCGAGCAGCCCGATGTTGAAGAGGCTCGCGCGGCCGCGATGAGAATCGTGAAAGATGGAACGCGCGCAGCGGAAATCATCAAGCGAACCCGCCTCCTTTTCAAGAAAGGGACTCCGCAACGGGAGTCGGTGGATGTAAACGAAGTCGTTCGAGAGATGATCGTCCTTCTGCGTAGCGAGGCAGCGCGATATAACATATCAGTCCGGACGGAGCTGGCCGCCGATCTTCCTCGGGTCATGGGAGATCGCGTGCAATTGCAGCAGGTGCTGATGAACCTCATCGTGAACGGCATCGATGCGATGAAAGAAATAGATGGGGCCCGCGAGTTGGCGGTCAAGTCGCAGAGAACGGAGAAAGAAGAAGTTCTGGTGTCTGTCAGCGATACCGGTGTAGGGCTTCCCCCTCAGCAGGCGGACCAGATCTTCAACGCGTTTTTTACAACGAAGCCTCACGGCACCGGCATGGGGCTTCGCATCAGCCGCTCCATCGTTGAAGCGCATGGTGGGCGCTTGTGGGCCGCCGACAACCCTCCGCGCGGCGCAAGTTTTCATTTCGCTCTACCCACGAAAATCGAGGCAAAGGAATGAGTCCCGACGGTTAATTTTTAATTGAAGCGCAGCGCACTGTTCCGCGTGGCAACCGGATGGAGTCACATGGCTGCCGTGAATTTGATTGGCTCATACAACTACGCGCTCGTGGCGCTTTCGGTGTTGATCGCCATCTTTGCGTCGTACGCTGCTCTGGATCTTGCGGGTCGTGTAACGGCCGCGGGCGGCTGGACTCGCGCGGTTTGGCTATTGGGCGGGGCTGGTGCGATGGGGACTGGCATTTGGTCCATGCACTACATTGGGATGCTGGCGTTCATCCTGCCGATTCCCGTGGCCTACCATTGGCCGACCGTTCTGTTGTCACTGTTTGCGGCCATTCTCGCTTCGGTCGTTGCGCTGAGCGTGGTGAGCCGACAGAAAATGGGTGCGTCTCGAGCGCTCGCCGGAAGTGTCCTGATGGGTGCGGGTATTGCAAGCATGCATTACATCGGCATGGCCGCCATGCGTTTACCGGCTATATGCCAGTTTAATTCCTTTCTCGTCGTCCTGTCCGTCGCGTTCGCGGTTCTAATTTCTCTCGCTGCGCTCTGGATTACCTTTCACTTCCGAGATGACAAAACTGGGATCGGCTGGGAAAAGTTAGCCGGATCTGTCGTGATGGGTGCTGCGATCCCCGTCATGCATTATACCGGCATGGCCGCTGCCAGTTTTATACCCTCCGGCATGCCGACGGACCTGTCTCATGCCGTAAGCATCTCCACACTTGGCACTGCCGGAATCGCCGCAGTCACCTTTATCGTCCTCGGACTGGCTCTGCTGACCTCCTGGGTCGATAGGCGATTCGCTACCCAGGCCTTGGAAGTACAGGAAGAGAAGCTGGAGCAAAGCGAGGCGTACTTGGCGGAAGCACAGCGATTAAGCCACACGGGCAGTTTTGGCTGGAGGGTTTCCACCGGCGACATCATCTGGTCCGAAGAATCCTTTCGAATTTTCCAATACGACCGAACGACGAAACCGACCGTGGAACTTATTCTCCAACGGGTTCATCCGGAAGACGCAACCCTCGTGCAACAGACCATCGAGCGCGCGGCGCAGGATGGGAAGGATTTTGATTTTGAACACCGCTTGCTGATGCCGGATGGCTCCGTCAAATATGTCCACGTTGTGGCTCATGCCTTGAACGATGCATCGGGCAGCGTCGAGTTTATTGGGGCGGTAATGGACGTCAGCGAGCGCAAGCGGGCGGAAGAGGCTCTGCGGCGGAGCGAGGGTTACTTAGGGGAAGCACAGAGGTTGACCCGTATAGGCAGTTGGGCATGGAACGTGGCCACTAGACAGAGTGTCTACTGGTCACAGGAAAATTACCGCCTGTTTGGCTTCGATCCGGAACGGGGGATACCGTCAGACGAAGCGTTTTACCAGCGCGTTCATCCAGAGGATCGAGATAGAGTGCGCAGGGAGGTTTTTCTTGAAAGGCCTGACGAAGGCTCCCACTTTGACGTGGATTTCCGAATCGTTGTTCCAGAAGGAGCGATTAAGTACGTTCGCTCGACAGGTCATCCGGTTTTCAACGCATCCGGCGATCTCGTTGAATACGTCGGTACATCGATAGACGTGACCGAACGCAAGCAGTTGGATGAAGAGCGCGAGAGATTGCTGGCAAGTGAGCGCGCGGCTTTCGCCGAAGCCGTGGCTGCGCAGCAGCGGTTCCGCGACCTGGTTAATTCGGTCGAGGGCATTGTTTGGGAAGCGGATGTGCCGAGTTTCCGGTTTTCGTTCATCAGCGAGCAGGCCGAGCGCGTCCTCGGTTACCCGCTGGAACGCTGGGTGTCCGAACCGACATTCTGGAAAGACCACGTCCATCCAGAAGACCAAGAGTGGACCCTCCAGTTCTGCCAAAACGCGACAGCTGAGAAACGCGACCACCAATTTGAATACCGCATGATCGCTGCCGACGGAAGTGCGGTGTGGCTGCGCAACCTGGTAACTGTGGTTGTGGAGGGAGATCGCATAACGCGCGTGCGTGGTCTCATGGTCGATCTCACCAACCGCAAGCAGGCTGAAGAGGGTCTGCGTCAGGCGCAGGCGGATCTCGCACACGTTAGCCGGGTGACCACCATGGGAGAGCTGACCGCTTCCCTGGCGCACGAAGTGAATCAACCGATCGCCGCAGCAGTCACCAATGCCAATACCTGTTTGCGCTGGCTCACCCGCGATCACCCCGATGTGGAAGAAGCCCGCGCGGCTGCCATGAGAATTGTGAAAGACGGAACGCGTGCGGGGGAAATCATCAGCCGGATCCGCCTACTCTTCAAGAAGGGTCTTCCGCAACGGGAGCTCGTAGATGTAAACGAAGTCATTCGAGAGATGATCGTCCTCCTGCGCGGCGAGGCAACACGATACTCCATATCAGTCAGGACGGAGCTTGCCGCAGATCTTCCCCAAGTCATGGGAGATCGCGTACAGTTGCAGCAGGTGCTGATGAACCTCATGATCAATGGCATCGAAGCGATGAAGGACGTGGATGGGACGCACGAGCTCGCCATCAGGTCGCAGCTAACGGAAAACGAGGAAGTTGTCGTGTCCGTCGCTGACAGCGGCGTGGGGCTGCCCCCTAAGCAGACGGAACAGATCTTCAATGCCTTCTTTACTACCAAGCCGCACGGGACCGGCATGGGACTTCGGATCAGCCGCTCTATCATCGAATCACATGGTGGCCGCTTGTGGGCTGCGGAGAACTCTTCGCGCGGCGCAAGTTTTTCTTTCAGTCTACCCACCAAGGCCGAGGCGTCTGAATGACGCCCGCAGACGCTCCCACGGTGTTCATCGTTGATGACGATGCCGGCGTGCGTGCGTCCATCCAAGGACTGCTGAAATCGGCGAGGTTACGGTGCGCATCCTTTGGGACGGCGGAAGAATTCCTGCGCAACAAGCCACCGGAAGGGCCAAGCTGCCTTGTCCTGGACGTGAGCCTTCCCGGAGTTAACGGTCTCGACTTGCAGCGCGAGTTGGCTGACGCGGGCGTCCGAATCCCCATCATCTTCATCACCGGTCACGGAGATATCCCGATGACGGTGAAAGCCATGAAATCCGGTGCCGTGGAGTTCCTGACCAAGCCTTTCCAGGACCAGGACTTGCTGGATGCGATTCGCCAGGCTTTGGATCGCGACCGTGTGACGCGCCAACAGCAGAGTAGTCTTGCCGGGTTGCGAAAACGCTACGAGGCGCTGACGGCGCGCGAGCGTGAAGTCATGGGCCTGGTGGTCTCGGGGATGCTCAACAAGCAAATAGCCTTTGATCTTGGAACCAGCGAAATCACAGTGAAGATACATCGCGGCCACGTGATGCGGAAGATGCAGGCTGAGTCGCTGGCAGAATTGGTTAGAATGGCCGCGAAACTGGAGCTTCCACCTGGCAAAAAGTAGCGTAATTCCAGCGCGGCCGATACAGAAGTCGGTTTGCCAGTCGTAGCCCTCCCACTTTAACTGCCGCTTTCTATGGCCTCTCTCGTTTGTAGCCGCCTTCCTGATCAGGGTGATATTCGGGCTCTTATACCAAGGTATAATTGCGCCTCTTTGGCGACGCTGCTACATTTCAAGCATGGACACTCCGGGAAAGACCAAGTTGGTGGCGATTGTCGATGATGATGATTCGATGCGCAGCGCCCTGCAGGGCTTGTTGCAAAGTGCCGAAGTTTCTGCTCAATCGTTTGCGTCGGCGGAAGAATTCCTGAAGTCCGGCCAACACCATCAGATTGCATGTTTAATCGCCGATATCCGTATGCCGGGGATGTCCGGTCTCGAACTGCAGGCGCAACTCAACGCCGAACGTTGCAGGATTCCGATCATCTTCATCACAGCACATGGCGACGAGAAAATGCGGATGCAGGCGTTGCGAGCAGGCGCGGTGGAGTTTATGGCAAAACCGTTCAATGACGAAGCATTGCTCGAGAGTGTTCGGGCGGCCCTGGAAAGCTAAACCCGCTGATAGAAACGTGTGATGGGCAAGGAGGTCGTTCGTGGGAGCTGTCGCAACATTTGGGCCCGTCGATCAGGACCGTAATGCGCGCAGATTCGAGCAGATCATTGGCAACAGTCCTGTTCTGGAATCAGTGCTCGAACAAGTTGAGCAAGTTGCGCCTACGGATTCCACCGTTCTTATCCAGGGAGAAACAGGCACCGGCAAGGAGCTGATCGCGCGGGCGATTCACAATCTCAGCGTGCGGTGCGGACGCCCATTCATTAAATTGAATTGCGCGGCCATTCCGTTCGATCTACTGGAAAGCGAGCTTTTTGGCCACGAGCGAGGAGCGTTCACCGGTGCCATAGCACAAAAGATTGGCCGTTTCGAATTGGCCGACAAAGGGACGCTGTTTCTGGACGAGGTGGGCGATATTCCGCCGGGCTTGCAACCCAAACTGCTGCGTGTCCTGCAAGAACAGGAATTCGAACGCTTGGGCAGCACTCGGACTCACCAGGTGGACGTTCGGCTCGTGGCCGCGACCAACCGAAATTTAGTGGACATGGTGAAGCGCAACGAATTCCGTAGCGACCTCTACTACCGTCTGAATGTGTTTCCGGTCCCACTGCCACCCTTGCGGGAGCGCCGGGAAGACATTCCGGCACTGGTCGAACATTTTGTCGAGCTTTATGCCCGCCGGATGGATAAGCAAATCGAACACATTGCTCCTGAAACGATGTCTGCCCTCGTCTCGTATCAGTGGCCGGGGAATATTCGCGAGCTCCAGAATTTCATCGAGCGGAGCGTTATCCTCACTTCGAGCAACGTCCTGCACCCCCCTCTCGCGAGCTTGAAGAGTGCCGCCGACGTGGAATCTCTTGGAGCAATTACCCTGGAGGACGCGGAGCGAGACCACATTCGCAAGACTCTCGAGCAGACCCGGTGGGTTGTCGCAGGTCCCAACGGGGCGGCCGCACGTTTGGGAATCAAGAGGTCCACCCTTTACTTCCGGATGCAAAAGCTTGGCATCTCGCGTACCAAGCGAGATCTCCTCCCCACGCAGCAGAGTTGAGACGACGCGAGGATCGACCCCCCAATCGATTGACCCCGTAGATGCATTAGCTATCGGACGCCCCCGCACTCACATCTCGGGCCGGCCTAAATCTGAAGCTGTTTGACATGCAGTCAAATAAATAACCTCACTGAGCCTGTCGGCATGCGGACGTCGTGTTTAGCGGGCTGGCATCGCACACGGCGCCGTTGCCCGTACCGGCCTCTACTTTCAGGCAGTTACGCAAGTGATCTTTTGGCAATCGTTTTGCCTCTTTCAGTGGTGTCGCGCGACGCACCGAAACTTTTCGTGGCGACGGAAACGACGAGAAATCGCGAAACCAGCGGCGAGCTGGAATAGCCGCCGCTTGATCGTGTGAGCTCCGTTCTTTAGGGCAAGAGTCTATATCTCGGAGAACTCAAAAAAGGAGGAAGTATGAAGTTTCTATCAAGAATCGCAGCATCCATCGGATTAACACTGGTTTTGGCGACTGTTTCATTTGCTCAACATGTTAAAACCGACTACGACCACAATGCAAACTTCGGCCAATACAAGACCTACTCTTGGGAGAAGGTCCAGACGAAAGACCAGCTCATGGTCGATCGAATCAAGAGTGCGGTAAACAGCGCCCTGGCGGCAAAGGGTTGGACGGAAGTTCCGTCGGGCGGTGACGTCGAAGTTTTCGCCGTTGAGACCACTCAAAATCAACAAACCCTGGACACCTTCTATAACGGGTTTGGCGGAGGACGTCGCTGGGGAGGATTCGGCGGATTTGGCGACGCGACCACAACCGTTGAAACCTACAAAGTCGGTACCTTAGTGGTTGATCTCTTCGATGCAAAAACAGAGAAGTTGATCTGGCGAAGCTCATCGAGCGACACGCTCTCCGACAAGGCGGACAAGAACACCAAGAATCTCGGCAAAGGCGTGAACAAAATGTTCCAGCATTTTCCTCCCGCGCCGCCGAAGTCAAACTAGTGAGGCCGAGATGAATCGCTATCTCACCTTTTCACTCGCTATCTCAGTGACCCTGAGTACGCTCGCCATTCCCCTACGCGCGGCAAACAAGCCGCGCGCGGGGAGGATGGAAAAGACCACTGTGGTATGGACGAACGAAGACCTCGAGAGACTCAGAGCCCCGGGCCTGATTTCCGTCGTCGGTCAACCCGCCACTCTAGAGGACACAAATCCTGCTGCAATGCCTTCAACTTACGTGACGCCACAGGACTCTGAATGGTACGCCGAGGAAGCAGCTGCGCTGCGCGGTGAATTGGAACGGAGGCAGGCTCGGCTCAATGAGTACCGGCGCGCACTTGAAGATGCGCGAAGTCTCAAGGAGACGACTGGCGGCATAAATCTCGATGAAGGAGATATAGGCATTACACCCGAAGCCAGCATTGAAATTCTGCAGCAGCGCGTAGAAGAAACACAATCGAAGCTCGATGCACTGGAAGACTTGGCCCGCCGTAACGATATCGAGCCGGGCACACTGCGCGGTCAGTGAAGTTTCCTTAGCTCTGTTGACGAGGGTTCATGAAGTTTTTTCGGCATGAGTTTGACACCAAGGGAATCCCAATTTTGTATTGGAGAATATGCCATGAAGTTGTCCAAGCAGGCTTTGATCCTACTTCTCTGTTGTTTGCTTGTGCGATTCACTGCGCAAGCCGAGTCCTTTGGTCCTGCAGACCAATCCAACGAGCAGCCGCCAACGCCGCCCGTGCAGCATTCCCCTCAAGAGCTGCAGCAACTCGTCGCGCCGATCGCCTTGTACCCAGACGCCCTCGTCGCGCAGATTCTAGCCGCTTCCACTTATCCAACCGAGATCGTCGAGGCGGACCGCTGGATGCAAAGTCATTCCAACCTCAAAGGTGAAGAGCTGGCAAAAGAAGTCGACAAACAGTCCTGGGACCCAAGTGTAAAGGCCCTCGCACAATTCCCATCGGTTCTTGAAAACATGGACAAGAACCTCTCTTGGACTTCATCCCTTGGCGACGCATACGCCAACCAGCAGCAAGATGTCACGGATGCCGTCCAGGTGATGCGTCAGCAGGCTCACAAGGCCGGCCACCTGAACAGCAATGAACAGGAAAAGGTAACAACTCAGGGCAACACGATCATCATTGAACCAGCCAATCCTGACGTTGTCTATGTGCCCGCGTACGATCCTTGGCTCGTCTACGGTGAGCCGATCGTCGCGTATCCAGGCTGGTATCCCGTGCCGGGGATCTTCCTTTCCGGAGCAGGGATCGGATTTGGAATCGGTTTCGGAGTCGGTTTCTTCGGAGGGTATGGTTGGGGCTGGCATCACTGGGGATGCGATTGGCACGGCCATCGGGTGATTTACAACCACAATACCTACATTTCTCACAGCCGAACGATCATCAATCGCAACAACTTCAACCACGGCAACTTCAATCGCGGTAACTTCAACCATGGTAACGGGTTCCACGGAAGCAGATCTGGCGGCGGAGGTTCCGCGTCTCACAGGTCTTCGGCTCCTCACTTTCAGCCAGGAACACGCTCCGGCGCGTTCAGTGGGTTTGACCACGGCGGCAATGTCCATGGCTTTTCCTCACGCGGGCGGTCAAGCTTTGGAGGTGGCTCCCGCGGAGGTGGTTTTCATGGTGGCGGTGGTGGACGGCATCACTGATGCCTGCACGTCCGGTAGAGCGTAATAAGAATTTAAGAATGGAGAGGAATACCATGCTGCACAGAATTTCGATTTTTGTTCAACTTGAATGCAAGAGGTTTGTTCGATTTGCAGTATCCGTTCTGTTCGCGCTTTCCTTGGGCTGTTTGTCTGCACCAACGTTTGCCCAGGAGCCGGGACAGCGGACCTTTGCTTCTGCCGAAGATGCGAGTCGCGCTCTCTTTGACGCAATGCATCTGCAGGACGAACAGGCTCCCTTGGGCATCCTCGGGCCTGCCGGAAAGGAGGTCCTCTCGACCGGCGACCCAACAGAAGATTCGGATGCTCGCGCGGGATTCATCGTCAAATACCAGGAGATGCATCGGTTCGTGATAGAACCGGACGGAACTATCACGCTGGTTGTTGGGGCCGAAAACTGGCCGTTTCCGATTCCCTTGGTGAACCACCACGGCACGTGGTATTTCGACACGGACGCGGGGAAAGACGAGATCGTATTCCGGCGCATCGGCAAAAATGAACTTGCGGCCATGGATGCGTGCCGCGAATTGGTCCAAGCGCAAAAACAATATTTTGCGCGCCCGCCAGTTGACCAGCCCAAGCAATTCGCCCAGAAACTGGTCAGCGATGAAGGCCGGCACAATGGTCTGTACTGGCATGGCGCAAGCGATGAGTTCGATAGCCCCATCAATCCTCTCATCGCATACGCTCGCCAGAATCTCCCGACGGACCAAGCTGGCGAGCATGTTCCCTACAATGGGTATATGTTCCGAGTCCTCACCAGCCAGGGACCACATGCAGCGGGCGGCGCCAAGAACTACGTCGTTGATGGCAAGATGAGCGGAGGATTCGCCTTCGTCGCCTATCCCGCCGAATACCGCTCTTCGGGTGTGATGACTTTTATTGTCGACCAATCCGGCGCTATTTACGAAAAGGACCTCGGTCCTGACACCACAAAGCTTGCACAAGCGATGACTGTCTATGACCCAGATTCCTCCTGGCACAAGGCGGAATGAGCCATGATGGTGGGAGAGACGAAACCATGCGTAATCGAAATCTCGGCGCATCGCTATTCGGTCTTTTCACCTTTGGTGCGCTTTTGATTTCAGCGCGCAATGAGCCCCAGGCTTCCGGAGCCCCTGTTCCAGGCGCGCCAATTCTACAGAACAATCTTGGTGGCCGGATGCCTCTCTCGTTCGATCAGGATGTGGCGAGGGTGGTTGCCGACGTTGATCGGATTGAGGCCGAAACTCTCGGCCAGATGGACCGCTCTGCGCTCGATCGCCAGGGACAAGTTCGCACCCTGGGGAAGTTGTTGCTCTTCGATAAGCGCCTCTCGGTCCATCAGAACGAAGCATGCAGTTTCTGCCATACGCCGGAGACAGGATTCACCGGGCCGATACAATCTTTGAATGAGACTACCGTGTCGTATCCAGGATCGGTGAGAACGCGATTCAGCAACCGAAAGCCGCAGAGCTACATGTACGCACCTTTCTCACCCGTGCTCCACTACAATGATCTCCAGGGCGACTTTGTCGGTGGGAATTTCTGGGATATGCGCGCGAGCGGCTACCGCCTGCAGAATCCAAGCGCCGAACAAGCGCAGGGACCTCCGACGAATCCCGTAGAAATGGGTTTGCCGGATTCCGCTTGTGTTGCGTACCGACTCTCCCAGGCTCCCTACCGCAAGCTCTTTGAAACCGTGTGGGGGATGGACTCGTTTACCATTCACTGGCCTACCGACGTGGAAAAGCTCTGTTCGACTCCGGGGCCGCCACCCGCGAATGATCAGTCCCCGGTCCACTTGAATCCTACAGACCGAGCTCGCGCCGATCATGTCTACGACGGATTCGGGCTGGCGATTTCCGCATACGAGTTCTCGCCAGAGGTGAGTCCCTTCACGTCAAAGTACGACTATGTGCAAGCAGGAAAAGACCAATTCACGGCGCAAGAAAAATTGGGATATGAGTTGTTCCGCGGCAAGGCGCGATGCAACGAGTGTCATCGCGACGGCGGGCCCGGGGAAGAGCCCCTGTTTACAGACTTTACCGCCAGTAATCTCGGCGTCCCCAGAAATCCGGGATTGCAATTCTACTACGAGGGCCAGCCCGATCAACGCAGCTATAGTCCCAATCTCGCCGGAGCGGCGTACGTCGATACGGGAGTCGGGTTCTTCCTGCGCACGCTGCAAAGCGATAGCGGCCAACTGAATCCTGATTGTGAGTGGATTAAACTCGCGCCGAAGTTCGACGCGAAAATCCAAGTACCTACTTTGCGCAATGTCGACATGCGTCCCACGCCAAGCTTTGTGAAAGCCTACATGCACAATGGCTATTTCAAAAGTCTGAAAGAGGTAGTGCATTTTTACAACACGCGCGACGTCCTGCCCAAGTGTAAGGCAAGCGATCCCGGCGAAAAGGTCACTTGCTGGCCTGAGCCCGAGGACTCAACCAACCTCAATAAGAGGCAACTCGGCAACCTTAAACTGACGGTCCAGGAAGAAGATGCCCTCGTCGCTTTCCTGAAGACCCTCACCGACGGCTACGAAGTGCCGGCCGCACGGACAGCGAAGTAGATTTGATCTCGGAACTCGGCGGCACGTGTGCCAAATTTTTTTGACATAGGGTCCGAAATGAGTACTACCACTCGAGCATTGATGCCGGCTAAGTTAGGCGATTCTCGCGAAAGGGCTCTATTGCTGTCTCTTCTGCGGAAGGATGTGGCTTCCAATGGACCGGCGTGGCTGCCACTTGTGTTGGTCCTGGGGGCCATTAGCGCGGTCGCGTATGCCGACCATCTCGTTGTTTCGATTTCGCTCGTCTACCTCTACATACTCCCTCTTGGCGTCGCCGCAATTTTTCTGCGCAGAGGAATCAGCTACGGCCTCATCGCTATTTGCGTCTTGTTCCATGATTATTTCTCTCCGCGGACCATCAATCCGGGACTTCGGATCTTCCACAATATCTCCGCGATGTTGTGCTTTGCCTTTGTTGTTTACTTCATCCAGCGGTATATCGAACAGAGGGAGGCGCTCGCCAAAACTGTTCAACAGCAGCGTGACGATCTGCTTCAGGACGTGAAGCTGGCCGCGCAAGTCCAACGCCTGTTTCTCCCCTCGGGCAAGCCAGCGATTGATGGACTCGAGATAGCCGGGATGATGCGCCCCGCTCGAGGTATAGGTGGCGATTTCTACGACTACATTCCCATCGACGCGCACACCATCCAGGTCGTGATTGCCGACGTAGCCGGAAAAGGCGTTCCCGCCGCCCTTTTGATGGCCGCGACGGCGGCAGCCCTTCGGCTTGAAGCAAATCGTGATCGGAACATGCTGCAACAAGTGGAAAGACTGAATACTGAGATCGGCGCCGTGTCAAATCCCGAACAGTACGTGACGTTGCTGGTTGCGGAAATCGACACGCACAAACGGATAATCCACTACGTGAACTGTGGCCACAATCCCGCGCTTCTGTTTCGAGCAAAGACGGGCGCCCTCACGCGCATGGACTCGTCTTGCCCACCCATCGGACTATCTCCAGACGAGATTTGCGAACTGGTCTCTGCCGACCTTATCGCCGGCGATGTTCTGGTTTTCTACACCGATGGAGTCACTGAGGCAGAGAACCGGCTTGGCGAAGAATTCGGCATGGAGCGCCTTTCCACGTTAGTGCACCGAGGTTCTTCACTGTCAGCCGAAGAACTCATGATTGATATCTACAACACCGCAGCAGATTTCTGCGGCGATGACTTCAACGATGATGTCACCATTCTCGTGGTCAAATGCGATTTTGACCGCCCCCCAATGGCGACCTCGTAACTTTTGTTGCGAAGGCAACGGTTCAAATCTCACCGAACGCAGCCGCCCCCTCAGGTTAGTTCCCACTATCCAAGGAACTCGGACCCTTTCCTGGAAGCACCCTGTCAACATGCTGACAAATATCCAATTCGCCAGATCTTTTTGCGCCGCACTCCCGGCACTTAGTTTCACTCGCGCGAGCCAAAGCCCTTCTGTTTTCAACCACTTACTGAAGTTCTCGTTCAATCGTCATCGTGGCATGCAGGCTGCATCCTCCAGGATCTGAGGCAAGAAGAACCGCCGGAGGGATATCACATGCGAAAGTTGTCGAGCTGCCTGACCAGCATTTTATTGGTTGTCCTGCCATTCCTCGCTGAGGTGGCGAATGCATCGGACAAGAACAAAGATGACGATCGATTGAGAAACTGTGGCTCGGTGCTGAAAGAAATTCTCGACGTTCCTGACAACATTCCGCAGGATCTGCTCGACAAGGCAGATTGCGTCGTTGTCTTTCCGTCCGTGCTAAAAGCCGCATTCATCGTTGGCGGAAGCTACGGCCGGGGCGCTATGTCGTGCCGCAAGGGTGAAGACTTCCGAGGACCGTGGGGCGCTCCCACGATGATGGCTCTTGAGGGCGGCAGCTTCGGCTTTCAGATCGGCGGACAGGCTACGGATTTTGTCTTGCTCGTTATGAATGAGAGTGGCGCGAGGGGCATTCTCGCCAGCAAGGTCAAGCTGGGAGGCGACGCTTCCGTGGCCGCTGGCCCGGTCGGCCGCGATTCATCGGCCGAAACGGACGCAACTCTGCGTTCCGAGATCTTGAGCTACTCAAGGGCGCGTGGATTGTTCGCCGGAGTCTCCCTCGAGGGTTCCACTATCCGTCCGGACAATGGCGACAACCGCCGTGTCTACGGCAGGAACATTCCTGCGAGGGACATTGTTCTGTCCGGCACAGTTGCCATGCCCCCAGCGGCCCAGCAACTGATCTCGACCCTGGACGCGAAGACTCCGAAACATAGGACATAAGGTCAATTTGGTTATTGCAATCCGGACAAGCCGGAGGGGTGAATCATGTGGATTGTCAGACTAGCACTCAAACGGCCATATACGTTTGTGGTCATGTCGATACTCATTCTGATCCTGGGCTCGCTCGCGATTGTTCGCACGCCAACGGACATTTTTCCGAACATCAACATTCCCGTTGTCAGCATCATCTGGACCTATAACGGCCTCGTACCTGAGGACATGGCCGACCGCATCGTTAGCATTACGGAGCGAGCGCTTACTACTACCGTTGATAATATCGAGCACGTCGAATCGCAATCGTTGTATGGAATTGCTGTTGTCAAAGTGTTTCTGCAGCCGACCGCGAACATCCAACAAGGCATTGCACAGATTACGGCGGTTTCTCAGACCCAACTCAAGCAGTTGCCTGCGGGATCGACGCCGCCTCTCATTCTTGCCTACAGCGCATCGAGTGTCCCCGTTCTCCAGTTGGCCTTATCGGGGCAAAACCTATCGGAGCAACAGCTCAACGACTATGGCCTGAATTTTATTCGGACGCAGCTCATCACCGTGCCTGGCGCATCTGTGCCCTATCCCTATGGTGGTAAACAACGCCAAGTGCAGGTGGATCTGAATACCACCGCGTTGCAGTCGAAGGGCCTGTCTGCGCTGGATGTAGTCAACGCGATCAGCGTTCAAAACCTAGTCCTGCCCACGGGAACATCAAAGATTGGCTCTAAGGAATACGATGTTTCCATTCCCAACGCCGCACCCCAGACGATTGCCGACCTAAACCGAATCCCGATCAAGACGATTGGCGGCACTACCATCTACATCAAAGATGTCGCCTGGGTACGCGATGGTTTTCCCCCGCAGACGAATATCGTACGCGTCGACGGACAGCGCTCCGTATTGCTGACTATCCAAAAGGCGGGGAATGCATCAACGCTTGACGTGATCGCCGGCATCAAAGCTCTTTTGCCTCAAATTAAGACCACGATCCCACCGCAGCTCAATATAGCACCGTTGGCTGATCAATCTATTTTTGTTAGCGGCGCGATTAGTGGTGTTGTCCGGGAAACGCTGATTGCCGCGTGCCTGACCGCTTTCATGATTCTCGCTTTTCTGGGCAGTTGGCGAAGCACAGTTATCATCGCGACCTCCATCCCTCTGGCAATCCTGACCTCTATCATTGTGCTTAGCGCGCTCGGTGAAACGATCAATATTATGACGCTCGGCGGACTCGCTTTGGCGGTCGGCATCTTGGTGGACGACGCGACTGTTGAGGTCGAGAACATAAATCGCAACCGGGAGGCGGAACCAGAAAAGGACATGGATGAAATTGTCCTCGACAGCGCGTCGCAAATCGCGACGCCTGCCTTCGTGTCCACACTGTCAATCTGCATTGTGTTTGCTCCAATGTTCTTGCTGTCCGGCGTCGCGCGATATCTCTTTGTGCCGCTCGCCGAAGCTGTGGTTTTCGCCATGTTGGCCTCTTACCTGCTTTCCCGGACCATCGTCCCGACCATGGCCAAATACTTGTTACGGGGAGATAAACACGAAGTCGGTGCCCCAAGCCGCAATCCGCTCGTTCGGCTTCAGAAGCGTTTTGAAGAGTCCTTCGAGAGATTTCGTCACAGCTATCGCGGCCTGCTGGAGAGTTGCCTCCACCACCGGCGTGCTTTCCTGCTTGTGTTCTTCGCGAGCTGCCTTGGCTCTCTCGCGATTCTGATTCCTTGGCTGGGCCGGGACTTTTTTCCAAGCGTTGACAGCGGCTCTTTCAAGCTTCATATGCGTGCGCCCACCGGAATGCGCATCGAGGAAACCGCCAACCTTTGCGATCAGGTCGAGCAGTCGATTCGACAGCAGATTCCAGCAAGCGAAGTCCACAGCGTCATTGACAACATAGGTCTGCCCTACAGCGGCATCAACCTCTCTTACAGCAATTCGGCTCCAGTCGGCTCGTCGGATGCCGACATCCTTGTGACTCTTTCCGCCAAGCACCATCCTACGGATGACTACATTCACCAGCTTCGTCTTACACTTCCAAAACGGTTTCCGGGTGTGAGCTTTGCATTCTTGCCTGCTGACATGGTCAGCCAAATCCTGAACTTTGGCTTGCCGGCCCCGATCGATGTCCAAATCGTGGGAAACGACCTCGAAGGAAACCAGCGCTATGCCGATGCGCTACTCAGCAAGTTGAAATATGTCACAGGAACTGCAGATTTGCGGATCCAGCAGCCATTCGATCAGCCTTATCTGCGCTTGAGGGTCGAGCGTACGAAAGCAGAGCAACTTGGTTTCACAGCCCACGATATTGCTCAAAATCTTCTCGTGTCGCTGAGTGGCAGCTTCCAAACCTCACCAACATTCTGGGTCGACCCCAAGAATCATGTCAGCTACTTTATCGCCACCCAGACGCCGCAGTATCGCACCAACACATTGCAGGACGTTGAGAACATCCCCATCACCGGTACAGACCCGACCGCTCCCCCGTCCCTCATGGCCAGTCTGGTATCAACGCAACGAGGTGCCGGAATGGCAGTGGTTTCTCACTACAACGTAGCGCCCGTCATTGACATCTTTGGCGCTGCCACGGGACGTGATCTGGGCGGCGTCGCTGGCGACATCTACAAAATTATTGATGAAACTCGCCAGCAATTACCGCGTGGTTCTCAAGTCGTTGTCCGTGGACAGGTTCAGACGATGCGGGCATCCTACGTCGGCCTTCTGAGTGGACTTGCGTTCTCGATCGTGCTCGTGTACCTGCTGATCGTGGTTAACTTTCAGTCTTGGCTGGATCCTTTCATCATGATTTCCGCGCTGCCCGCCGCGCTCGCTGGCATCGCGTGGTTTTTGTTTATAACCCACACCACTCTCAGCGTACCTGCACTCATGGGGGCCATCATGTGCATGGGCGTCGCAACATCCAACAGCATCTTGGTCGTGAGCTTTGCTACGGAAAAAATGGCGGAAGGAAGCGATTCCATCAGCGCCGCATTGGAGGCAGGCTTTACCCGTTTTCGGCCTGTCCTGATGACCGCTCTAGCCATGATCATCGGCATGGTGCCAATGGCCCTGGGACTAGGAGATGGAGGCGAACAAAATGCTCCTCTTGGCCGGGCGGTCATAGGTGGCTTGATTTTCGCCACGGTTTCGACGCTGTTCTTTGTCCCAGCATTTTTTAGCGTTCTGCAGCGCTCGCGCAGGCATTCAGCCCAACCCGGATACCAGGAGTAAGCAAAAATCTGTGTGGAGTCATCATGTCGCAAGAAACTGAAGTGAGAAAACAAATCGGCGGGCAAACGCTCCCATCGAACGATGTGGGAAGACGGCAGCGCCCGCAGAGACGATGGTTGGCCCTGGCGATTACGTTGATCGCCGTCGCCGCCCTGTTGGTGTCGGGCATTTTGTCCCGTGTCAAAGCCCGCACAACGCTGAAGGCGGAAACGGCGCAAGTCGCCCTCACCGCAGTATCGGTTGTTTCGCCAAAGCAAACTGCGCCTGCCGAGGAGATCATCCTTCCTGGAAATGTACAACCATTCATCACGTCGCCGATTTATGCTCGCACCAACGGGTACTTGAAGAAGTGGTACCTCGATATTGGGGGACGCGTCAAGCAAGGACAACTGCTTGCCGTTATCGAAACTCCGGAAGTCGACCAGCAACTCCAGCAAGCCCGCAGCAACCTGCTCACCGCGCAGGCGAATCTCGAACTCGCTTCGATCACCAAAACCCGGTATTTGGGACTTTTGAAAACCAACGCCGTATCTCAGCAGGACGTCGATAATACCGTCGGTACTTACAACGCAAACAAAGCGATTGTCGAGGCAGACCAGGCAGCCGTGGACCAGTACACGGCACTGGTGTCTTTTGAAAAGGTCTACGCCCCGTTCGATGGCGTTGTCACTGCGCGAAATACGGATATCGGCGATCTGATCAATTCTGGCAGCGGTAGCGGAGTGAAAACCGATCTCTTTCACATCGCTCAGCCTGGAAAGCTGCGTGTTTACGTGAACGTCCCGGAGGAATACTCGCAAGGGGTCAAAGTCGGCATGACTGCGGACCTCAGTCTGGCTGAGTTTCCAGGCCGCAAATTTCGCGGAAAGCTGGTCCGCACTGCCGATGCCATCACGGTGACAACCCGTACCTTGCTGGTTGAAATCGATGTGGACAATCCTACGGGCACGCTGCTCACCGGCTCTTATGCAGAGGTCCACTTGGCTGTCCCGACCCAGGCCTCCACCTTCCTGCTTCCAGTCAATACGCTGCTATTCCGCTCGGAGGGTTTACGAGTGGCCATTGTGAAGGATGGGAAAGTTGCGCTTACTGCCGTCACTGCCGGGCACGATTTCGGCAATCAGATCGAGATCGTCGCCGGCCTAAAGCCGGACGACCAGGTCATTGTCAACCCACCCGACTCCATCATTACCGGCCAGCAAGTCCAAATTGTTCAGGCAGCATTGCCGGGGGATATCAAGTGAAACGCGCTCGAAAGTTGATCTGGGTTGCGCGCCAGCGCCAAACATCTTGGCGGATGGTTCTCCTCGTGATCGCTGCGTTCCAGTTGAGTGGATGCACGCTTGGGCCGAAATATCAGCGCCCGGCAGCAGAGGTCCCTCCAGCTTATAAAGAGGTGGGCGACTGGAAACCTGCCCAGCCGAATGACCAGAATCTCGGCGGCAACTGGTGGGAGATTTTTCAGGATCCTCAACTCAATGCCCTCGAAGCGCAGGTCAACGTCTCCAACCAGAACTTGAAAGCCGCTGAAGCCCAATACACCCAAGCTCGCGCGCTGCTGCGCTACCATCGGGCCGATCTTTTTCCAACTGTGACCGCCAACCCCGTGGCAACCCGCAACAAAACGTCCGCCAACCGTCAGCCTCACAGCCCGACGTTCAACGGCATCAGCTACACCGACTTGCAAATTCCTCTCGAATTGTCTTACCAGGTCGACGTCTGGGGACGCGTACGCCGCACTGTTGAGTCTTATCGCGAGCAGGCACAAGCCAGCGCAGCCGACCTGGCAACCGTGAACTTGTCGATGCATTCCCAGTTGGCCTTGTTTTACTTCCAGGCTCGTATGCTCGATGCCGAGGAGCAGCTTTTGAACTCGACCGTTACGCAGTATGAGCAAGCCTTGGAGTTAATCGAGAACAGGTTTGCGGGAGGGTTAGCTTCCGATCTTGAGGTCCAGCAGGCCAGCACGCAGCTTGAGACGACTCGCGCCCAGGCAATCGATGTCACGGTTGCTCGCGCGCAGTACGAGCACGCGGTAGCAGTCTTGGTTGGCAAACCTCCAGCTTCTTTCAGTCTCGCTCCTCTTCCTCTCACCATGCCTCCTCCCCCGATTCCCGTGGGCCTGCCCTCAGAATTGCTCGAGCGGCGACCTGACATCGCCTCCGCCGAGCGCCTCATGGCCTCCGCCAATGCGCAGATTGGCGTCGCCAAGTCCGCCTATTATCCCCTCCTCAACTTGGCAGCCCTGGGAGGCTTTGAGAGTGGCTCTGCCACGACATTACTCTCCGGCCCCAGCATTTTGTGGTCGGCCGGTCCATCTGCTCTGTTTACTATCTTCGACGTGGGGAGGCGGAGGGCCGCTTCGGACCAGGCTATCGCCGCGTACGATCAGGCCGTCGCCAATTATCGCCAAACCGTGCTGACGGGCTTCCAGCAGGTCGAGGACAACGTAGCTGCATTGCGGATCCTCGAGCACGAAGCTCAGGTCCAGGACAAAGCCGTCGTGGCAGCTCAGAAATATCTGGAACTCGCCGTCACGCGCTACAAGGGTGGCGTCACCAGCTACCTCGAAGTAACAACCGCTGAAAGTGCGGCTCTCTCCGACGAAGTCACTGCGGTGAACCTTCTCGGCCGCCGCATGGTAGCTGCCGTTACGCTTGTCCAGGCGCTCGGTGGCGGCTGGGATCGCTCCGCCTTGCCCGAACGTCCCGAGTGTTGCGGCAAGCTGACGAGCACGTCAAGGTAGCGGTGCCCATTTTTCACATTAGTGAGCCCCATTGAGCGTGCGCTATTACGCCCTGCCCAATACGGCATCCACCATTCCGACACCATGCCAAGTTACGGACGCGTCGCCGACGCCCGCACTTTCCGAAAAATTGCGCGACCGGCTTAAGTCACTGAAGATGTTCACCTTCCGGGCGATCATCTTCCATGCGGTTTGGTATCGAGAATGCTTTTCTATTTCGCGTAACTAAATTCCGCGACGATATGAATTTGAAGCGCGGATCTCTAAGAAAGGAGATTTAAACATGTACCGCAAAATGTTCACTGGTATGATCTGCCTGATGCTGTTGGGGGGGACCTTCTTTGTCCCGAAGGGTCGGGCCGACGAATCGGATAGAAAAACGATTGTAACTGTCAACCAACCCATTCAGGTTCCCGGGAAAGTACTTCCCGCGGGCACCTACGTATTCAAGCTGCCGGATTCCAACAATCTCACGCTCGTTGCAATTTACGACGCTGACCAGATGCACTTGATTACAACGGTCCAGGGTATTCCGGACGTTCGGACAGAAACCCCGGACAAAGCAATCCTTCAGCTCGAAGAGCGCCCCTCCGGCCAACCGGAGGCCTTGAAGGCTTGGTT
>Ga0137397_10000794_pt1 | contig 21877 bp, 28 predicted proteins | sample czorhiz116metaG_FD_106658 | JGI IMG/M metagenome (GOLD analysis project Ga0137397, IMG submission 106658) | Vadose zone soil microbial communities from Angelo Coast Range Reserve, California, USA - czorhiz1.16 metaG | ecosystem: Environmental > Terrestrial > Soil > Vadose zone | place: USA... | reverse complement strand
TTGAAAGCCAATTTCAAGAAGCCCGGAAAAAATGGGATGAACGTCTTCCGTGGCGTGATGATTACAGGCCCACCTGGCATAGGCAAGACAACTAGCACACATCTGTGCGCAAAGCTGGCAGGATTCACGCCCATTGAACTCAACGCGAGTGACGCGCGCAGTAAAAAGCTTGTCGAAGTGCGTTACATCTCTGCTCCCTCGAGGGCCTCACAGACAGACTGTGACACAGAATAGCACAAACGTCCATAACACATCCCTAGATGGATGGATGGGCGGAGGCGAGGTGAGGAACATCACCACCTTCTTGGATCAGAACCATGTATCGATATCAACCATCCCACAGCGGACAAATGCAGCAGGGATCGTAATAACAGATCGGTCGTGTCTGATTATGGACGAAGTCGACGGCATGTCTGCGGGTGATAGAGGCGGTGTCGGCGCACTAGCGGCCCTGATTCGGAAGACCAAAGTATTTCCATTCTTCTTGAAAGAGGACCTTTCGTTGAGGGATCCTTAGATTCCTATCATATGCATTGCCAACGACCGCACAGCACCAAAGATGAAGCCGCTTTTGAACGGTACTTTTGGTCTACCTTTTCGAAAGTGAGTCCGGCTGAGCGGCTCTCGGAAATGGTTGTAACTGAAGTGATCTCTCAGGCCCGATGCTGCCCAAATACGCTCGAGGATTATGACAATTATCTTCAAAGAGAATATGCAAATACCAGCGAACGTCGTGGATGAGCTTATTACGGGCGTAGGGTCCGATATACGTCAAGTGCTTAATATGCTGTCGACGTGGAAGCTGCACAATGATACCATGGACTACGACGAGGGGAAGATACTGTACGCAAGATTACCTGCCTTTATCTTGGGCTCACATCACATGCATTGCAGCGCGAAGGCCAGCGAAAAATACACCGTGTTGACTCCATTCAACGTTGTTCAAAAAATATTGGGCCCTTATATGTTCTCCGCATCGTCTCATCACACGCTCAACGACAAAATCGAGCTATATTTCCATGACTACTCCTTCGTTCCGTTGTTCATCCAGGCGGGTGCTCTGATAATTCGATATACACTTGCTAAGTTGTACTACAGGAGAATTATTTGAAAACAAATCCGTCACGAGTACGCGACTTGGACGGCCCAAGGAAAGCCTTGGGGCAATTGAAGCTTATGGAAAAGGCATCGGAGTCCATATCCGACGGCGACCTTGTCGACTCTCTCATCCATGGGTACATATTCTCGTCTCGTTTCTCCTGTGTTTCCTCATTTTGATATAGTTTCGCAGTCCCGAACAGCACTGGACGTTGATGCCAACTCATGCGGTTCTTTCGACTGTGCGACCTTCGTCGTTCCTATATGGACCAGGAAGTGGTTACGGCGGCCCGAATGCCATGACGTTCCCTCAGTACGTCCAGGTATACTGCGGCGATACGAAAATGTTAACCAAGAGCTCAGGTGGCTCGGACAGAACTCCAAACAGAACAAGCTCAGCCGAGCATTGGGCGATGTGCAGATTCGAATGAGACTCAAAGTCTCGGGCAACAAATCTGAAATTCGGTTATCCTACCTACCCGCGATGTTTCCTCTTGTTGTCAAGCCCCTCATGGAGCAGGGTTCTGTGCGTTCCTCTCGCTTTTCTGCTCATAAGCCAGTCAACTGATGGGATGATGACACTCAGAGCGTCGTTGATGACGTCATCGCCAGCATGGATGACTATTTCATCTCACGTGAGGACTGGGACACCATCGTCGAGCTCGGGCTCGGAGAGCAGAAGGACGACGTCGTACTCAAAAAGATTGCTACCGCTACCAAGACAGCTCTCACGAGGAAATACAATTCACGCGATCACCCAATTCCATTCCATAAGGCACAAGACCTCGGTAGGGCGCCGAAGAAGCTCGCTGGTGGTCCTGCGCCAGACCTTGAAGAGGCATTCGATGTGAGCCCTTTTTCTTGCCCTTAGGTCCCTTTCCAGCGGCTCATCGCGTCCCTCATTAGGTGGATGACACGGTCGACGATGCAGAAGACGAGAAGAAGGTTATCGACCCGGACGACATTAAGCACGACCGTCTGATTCAAGAAGCAGGCAGGAAGAAGGCAGCTACCAAAGGGAAGGGTGCTGCAAAGGGCAAAAGATGACCTTGATAAGCCCCTATGGCATATGTGTACATCTTATCCTTTCATCTTGTCTTTATTCATACGAATCAGGAACGACAGCCTAATTAGAGGGTAATACTATGTATACCGTGTATGTAAGTTCTATTGCATACTACCGTAGTACTGTTAATCACCCAGATACCGTACACTGTAAGGAAAAGGAAGAAACGGGTGTATTCAGCTGTACGAGTACCAGGTAGGTGACAGTATGGTTCGCCTCATGCGCTTCCTGAATCTCCAGGAACTCCTCCCGTAAATGTCCAATAAAAGGGCGCCTGACTAGTGATATCGATGCGATAGAAAGTAATTAAATGACCATCACCTCACCAGAAGCTTGGGTTCACTCTCATGACTCGTATGAATCGGAGCGCCTGATTCCCAGCACGTATGACCCCTCAGATCTCAGACGCCGTGTCCTGTCGCCCTCACGCCTTCTTCATGTTGTGAACGCTTTATCTTTACCAGATCCTGTCTCGATTGGGGTTCTTCCTTGTGACGACCGAAACTGGCAGTCATAAAAACCGCGGCCTCCGCACATTTCCAACTATGACCCCAGACCCCAGGCTCCGTTATGCGGCTACAGTAGTGAAATTTCTTGTATATGGACAACGCCCTCGAGTCGGTGGTATGGGCTTACATCTATCTGGTCCTCCATCCTCCATCCTTCATTCTCTTGCTTGACGTGGTATGACGGCCCATTGCAGACACGGTTGAGACCCACTACGTAGGGACGATCGTCAGCCGCGACGGTTCCACGTTCGGCTCTAACCTGGTCCAATCAGTCTCGGAGGTCTATTTTCCTGTCAATCCCTCTTGATAGCGCGCAATCGGGCACAGGGTTACTCCCTTTGTTACAGAGATTGGTGTTGGCAAAGCAACCAAGACTTGGACGAGGGTGCTAGCATTCTGTGGGTCAGTCCGTTGCTCTGCTGATGATCGCCGATAGACAGTCCAGGTGTCCTGCAATTAACACGGGGATTTTGGGCAATATTAAAGGTATCTCCGGACACCGTGCGTGCCGCATACTCAATCGCAGCTTGAGCAATATGCTATATTGGCTGTTTTTAGGCATACGGCACACGTGGTTTCCCACCCGTCATCGCTCAAATGAGAAACTATTTGGGGTTGCGGGCCCAGATACATAATTATTAAACTGACAGTGCAAATTTAGCAGTGGACGTTGTACATACAACTTCACAAATGGAGAAATATGGTAGCGAAGCTCTCAGAAGTGGTCTCCTGAATCTACACGAGCGCCTACAGAATTCACTACGTAGGGACCAGACCGGCATTCTAGGTCGGAAGTAGAAACACAGGTTGAAAGCACACGCGTAAAAATGATATGCGGTGAAATACATATAACTTTGACGGTATGGGGTCATGAGTTGTGGGGGATGGGTGAGACCAACATTTCGTCCTCGTAGTCTGCCCGGACCTCGTCTACGAAATTACGCAACACTTCGCTGAGCTCGAGAATCAAGTCATCTCGGTTCCAATCCGACCTATGTGCCCAGACACGTCCGAGACACGATGCACGTAGCTGCTCTAACTGCTCGACAGTGAGGAGTTCTGTCATATCACGCAAGTCGTGCGCAAGACGTGCGAGCGCACTTTGATCAAGGTGGAAATCGGGAAGGGGCGTAGGTTCACGATCGACTTCTATTGGTTCGACATGTTGCTCCGGCGCTGGTGGAGCAGGGGCGGGTGATTCGTCAATGATGGGTGTTGGGGTGAGGGGTGCACTGGCGGTCGAGATAAGTGGCTGCGAGGTTGGTTGTGATTCGGAGCTCGGAGCCTGCTCGGGCTGCGGTAGCGGTTGTGCGGGACTTGGTGAACGAGGGGGTTGTGCATCTATCGTCAGGGGATCGGGGTGCGGGCCGACGGGGGTACTTGAAGGCGAGAGGAAACGACCATAAGGTGTTTCTTCGGGATTCGAAGGAGCGGGGTTGAGAAGCGAGGGGTCAAATCCGCCACCCATGGCGGATGGAGGCACATCTGGCAGTAAGCCACCCTCACCATTAGGATGGACAGAGTTGGAAGTTGGTTGTGGACAGGACATATAAACAGTCGATACTTGCTGACTGCTACAAGAGTCCGGTAGGTTCACGTTCATGGATACGTCTTCTTCGCTGTTCATTCTCGAACGCTTGGCATTGTGGCCTTCACTCATTTCGTCGCCAGATGCTTGTGAGCCATTACTTGGTCCACTCGACCGTTGTCGCTTGAGCCTTGCAGCGCGCTCGAGCTTCGTCACGTCTGTGATGGCGATCTCCGGCTGTTGCCCATTATGTCGCGCACTTCGGCGAGTGCCAGGCGCATAGGTCTCGCTTCCTGCATCGGTTTCCCGAAGTCTTTGTTCCTTTTCTTTCTCCTTTTCCTTCTTTCGGTCCGCGCGCCGCTGACGTTCACGCGCCGCCATGCGCTCACATTCAGCGCGAAATTGCGGGTCGAAATCCTGCATAGAGACCTCCGTTGCCGTATACATTGCTTGCGCGCGATGCAAACGCTCCAGGTCCTCAGACTGGCACACGATAGCGTTGTGAACCATCTTCCCGACGGCATGGAGGAAATCCCGAGGAGTTAGATATCGATTCTTGTGCAGTTCGACGTGCATTCGTTCCAAGTCCATGTCAAACAACTGCGGCACTTGGGGTTGTGCTTCAGTGGAGGGAGGTTGGGGTAGGGGGGCCACAGCTTGCTCGGCAGGATGTTCTGGGGCAGAGTGTACAATTTCGGTGGGTTGTTCGACAATCTCGAGCAAACCATTCGGACCTTGATGAACGTCAACCGTGGTCGTGACTTTATCTACGGGTTGTGATTGCGGTTGCTCTTCGGCAACTTGCTCGGGCGCAGGAAAACGATATTCCTCCTAGAAGGGATGTTTGTCTCAATGAAGAATACGCAAGTCAACGTGACTTACTGTTGCTGGCTTGGTGAAGCGTTTGAACTTGCGTTTAAGTTCGGTGAGGATCGGCCCTAATCGATATCTTAAAAGAGTGAGCAATCGATGGTCATTCTCCTCTTGCATTGCCAGTTCTGCTGCCGTCGGCTTCCTCGGCTCAATAGGTGGTGCAAGCGGAAGCTCTTCAAGTACACGCCGCTTGCGTTTCATACCATCTGGGAACTGGTTTGGCGGCTGCTGGACATCCTTAAGTAAGCCCTCGAAGAACGCTTCACGCTGAGCTGCGCTGGGCCGCATAACCTCGACGCGATTCTCGCGTGTGGGGCCAAACCAAGCCCGCACGTCAGGCGGAAGGGATGTATAGGACCCATCCACGACTGCGAGAAGAAGAATGGGGTCTGTGGGAGCAAGTGTGCCTAGCATGGCATGAACAGTACTACGGCATGTCTCCGATACGGCGGAGCACCAGCCCAGGAGTGATGGAATGTAGATGATAGACGGTTGGTGTCGCTTTGCCTCGACAAAAAGTTGGACGATTGCGGCCTCGCTCGCCTGATGTGAGAAAGGAAACGGTGAGAGTACGTTCGGCGTCGGCTACGTTAAGACAAACCCTAGTTGAATCGGACAAAAGGGTCCCTAAATCAAGATTCTGTACATGATAGCCTTCAAGGAGGTGGAGAGCTGCGGTGCCAATATAATTTTGACCCATGCCCACTGGCCCATGGACGACTATCCTTGGTCGATAGATACGTAGGGTCTCCATAGCTAGAGCATGGTTAATAGTCACGTGGTACTAAGATTCGAAATTACTTGCATTGTAGCATGAGCTCGCGCTCAAGGCCTCCGTCTTGACCCTCATCCTCCCATTCGGCTTCCTCAAGCGCAGTACGTTTCTTGCCAACGGGCATTACCTTGTCAATTACAGCCTTGACTTTCCCCAGAGTTTCAGAGAGGAGAGGAACAAGCTGCGTTGGCAATGGGGAGGCTACCGATGCTGAGGAACGAGCGGAGGAGGGCACGAGCTCTGAGGGTAGTCATCATCAATGCGAAGGTCGTGACCAGTTCTAAGAAGAGAACCCTACTCTTCACGGAGATCATAAAGTCGCGTAGTTCAACCTCGATGGTTTCCGGTTTCAGTAGCAGACGGTCATTCGATTTGTATATCTGAGGATATCGACGTTGCACCGCATTCAAGGCTGCCTCTGTACAGAGGGCCTAGTAGTTGGACACCATAAAAGATATGTCAACTATCGGCAAAAGCACTTTTGAAGGCCACAAACATACCCGTAAATCGGCACCTCCATAGCCTTTTGTGAGGTTCGCCAGGCCAGCGACTTGTTCCTCACCCTTCTCCCCTTCCCATCCGGCCCATTTCTTCGTCATGATCCCCAAAATCTTCTTCCGGGCTTCGAGAGCCGGGAGTGGGAAGTAGAACTCTCTATCGAACCGCCCTGGCCTCCTCAGCGCCGGGTCCACAGCATCCGGTCTGTTCGTGGCGCCAATGACGACAACCTGCCCACGACCATCCATGCCATCCATTAAGGCAAGTAATGTAGAAACGATCGAAGCGTGGATCTGGTCCTGTTTTGATGAGCGCACAGGGGCAAGCCCATCAATCTCGTCAAAGAAGATAATACTGGGTTGGCAGTTACGCGCTTCCTCAAATAGGAGGCGAAGCTGGCGCTCGGCTTCACCGACCCATTTCGAAAGAACATCAGCACCTTTACGCATGAAGAAGGCTAACATGGGGTAAGCATGGGCGCAGTCAGATAAGGGTCGCACCTACAGATGCCTTTCCCATTCGAACGGCAGCTGGCAGCCAGCGCACGGGCAAGGAGGGTTTTGCCTGTACCTGGGGGCCCATGAAACAGGACCCCCCGGGGCGGAGTGAGTCCGAATCTCTGGAAGACCTCAGGATAGAGCAATGGGAGGAGAGTCATTTCCTTGAGCGAGTTTATATCTACGAAGACTGTCAGGAAATATTTGCGAAACGCGAACAAGTAGACAAACGATCATCCAACCCGCCAACTTCATCGAAAGTGACATTCTGGCTTACGCCAAGTGGATCGGCATCTGCTAATGCTGCCAGGAGGTCGGTACAGCATTCATCTGAGACGGGGGAAAGACATACCAGCATCACCGACCTTGCCAAAGTTTGCTGGGGTTCCAGCTGCGGCGGCCAAATCCCCCGGTAGAAGGCCATTGAGACCGCCAGTAAATGCGGCATTTCCGAATCCTTTTCGCGGCGCCCGAGTCGGTGCGTCGGAATCCTGCATGAGCTGAGTAACGCAAGGTAGTGCAGCACGAATGCCACATACCGAATCTTCTCCAGGGAGACCCAAGAATCGGCTAAGCTCTGCACCATTGGCACTCCAGCCCGGGCCTTTCCTCGTGCTGCTGCGGTTCCAGTTACTTCGCCCACCTCCTTGCCTGCCTGACGCCGGCTTCGGCGGAGCAAACGGTATTTCATCCAGGGGTGGTGGGATAGCGTAATTCACTTTAGCACGCTGGCGCAGTGCGTAAGGCTTTCCGTCACTGGGCAATACCTCATCATCCCCGTCACCGTTGACCTCGACATCACCTTCCGCGTCGGCATCTTCCTCGTTGGCAACAAGGTCAGACGAGGCCTCCGGAACAGCATCCTCCAGCGAATCATCCGCAGAGTCGTTCGGCTGTTCGACATCAACATAACCATCTGCATCCTCATCGTCGCGGGTAGTTCTACGAGATCGTAGACCAGGGCGCCCGCCATCGCGTGTTTGCAGGTAAGACGATGAAGTGAAAGGCCCACGACGAAGTCGGCGGTTTGGCGAGCTCTTGGGAGGCTCCGGTTTCTTGCTTTGACTGCGTGTGGCATAACGGCGTCCGCTTCCCATCTCCCCTTCATCGCTGCTGAGAACTACAGGATTAGGTCTTGAGCGAAGTCTCCTTGTGGCTGGGCGAGGTGCTTCCTCTTCATCGAAGTTTGCGCCATCTGCGCCGTTACGTTCGTCGTCGTAATCTGCTGTGGCGAGAGGATCGAGTTCACTGTCAGACTCCTTGTATTTTGCAATGGTAACACGTCTTCCACGCATAGATGTCCCATAAACCTTGTCGGCCTCAGGTTCCTCGTCTTCGCCCTCTGCATCCTCTTCATGCATGCCATCAAGGTCCATAGACGCATTGCTTTCATGGTACTCCGAGCCTGAAGCTACGCTGTGCGCTGATCCTATGCTATTTCGGTTGCGAAGTTGCATGGGGGAGGGGATCTTGATCGTAAAAGGTGCAGTGGGCTGAGCTGGGAAATTGAAACCACCAACGATGTGAGGTTGTGATGTGGTAGAATGATACAAGGAGTAGCTTTCGGGATGGTTGCCTTGCATCGAATCTGGAATGCCAAGTTTGAAGTACTTGGCTATTCCAGTTGGAAGATGAGGTGGGAGTGAATGGATGAATGAATGAAATGAGGGGGTAGAGAATAAAGTGAAATCGAATCAAAACGGACAAAGTGTGACGCGACTACAGCCACGTCACGCGTTCGTCACGACATGTCACGATGTTCGCCTTCCGCTATCGCCTCCTCGTCAACGTTACCCGCTCAACTTTACTGCCATCTGTTCCAAAACTCTTTTTTTGTCGAACGGATCGTGAGTTCATGAGAAAAGTGCTTTCCATCACCTTTCACATTATAGCGAAAAAAGGGGGAAAGGGGAGGTGAGGGCTTGGCGATAACGATAGGGGAGACATACGAGAATATGCTGCATTACAACCAATGAACGTGATGGAAGCCAGAGAAAGGATAGTCGTTTTTTCACTCATTTCTTTCGTCGTAACTTCGCCCTCAGCCATCCACTTTGCACGCCTTGCGGCCGTTGCCGGTCGACCGTGACACGATCACGGGACCGTGATCTCAACCCCCACTCCGCAGGTTCATCAAGGCGCACGACTTTGTAGGCCTAACGTAGTGTATCTTTACTGAGCCTATTTAACATAAGAGTTACTCTGTCGTTTTTTAAAACCAACTATGCGGTCTGGCACTGGCGGTCAAGACGATGAAGCACAAATCAAGTCGGTCACTTGCGTTCACTCTTTCATGTCACGAGTACCCTTTTTCGTCACTGATCTGTCACTCAAGATTACGTCAAAATGCACGCTTTTAGACTGAAACTGTGTTCCCCAAACGAAACAACCATGGCCTCTTCAGGCCCCCCAAAACCTGGCGCGAGGTATGTGCTACGCATGATCTGTGTCATTGTCAGCACGTTTATACTCGACCTCGGCGTGCATTTAGCTTTGCCCAGATCTATGACACTTTACCTCCCGATGCACAGCGCTCGCTTTTGGAGAACTATGTTGTGCCACTGCTAGATGACTTGCCTGATTCTGTATCGACCAAAGTCATCGATGGCGCCAAACAAATGCAGATGCGTTTCATGGCAGTCCCCAAACTCGACTATGTCGCCAAGCGAACCGAGCTCGAGGGGCTTCTCAGTGATATAGAGCGTGATCAGAAGCAATCTCAATATATCAAGGAACGTTCCACACGCGAAAAACTATTCGAGGAGACCATTGACAGTCTCTCGGCTTGGGTAAATGATATCTGGTCGGTCATTTTCGAGTATCAGACAAACTTTCGCTTGGCGCATCAATGCCTCCTACTCGCAGCGGAAATAGTCCGCCGGATGTTTACTCCATACCGTGGGTGCGTTTTTCTCCATTTGCATGAGAATTATCGCTAGAGAGGTGTGCCAGATGTAACTGTGCTTTTGTGAACCTTCGATTCGTTACGAACATTAGGCGTCATAAGACCGGGAAAATCATCAAGACGTTTCATATCGTCGGTATTCCCAACTTCGAGCGCGTTCTGCTTTGGACGTGGCGCGATTTGTTCGTCTCGATGCTCGCAAGCAGTCCAAGACAGAGACATGCCATCCCTGACATGCTGCAGGACATCCTGGCTGTGTTGAATTGGGATTCTCTCCTAATAATGGTACTTGGGAGAACGAGTCAGTCGGCTTCATTCTATTTTGTGCGCCCTCTCTGAATGTATCGGAGATGCGAGCGATGGAATCCATGGCGATGATTCAGATGAGGGCCTAGATTCCGACACGGATGACGGGTGCGCTGAAGAAGAGTTCCCCACGGGAGACGAGGACGATTCCTGGCAAGATTATCTGAGCTTTTCACCCTTTCACGCTGATCATTGGCTTAAATCGGCCGATTTTCCTATCGATGGCCTCCGTGATCTCATTCAACAATGCCTTGTCTCCCATTTTCAGATTGCACCGTCCCTTGAACTGTACAGGGGTATAACAAGAATCAGCACGGACTCACCGACTGTTCGACGATCTCTACTCGAGATTGTCGAATCCAACGCCTTATGGTGCCCCGAAAACTTTGCCGCGGCACTCAACATCTTTGCGTACGAAGACTCTGCCGAGGTCATCTGGAAATTACATAAACGCGGGTCACATCTTCTCCGACCATACGATGCACTAGAGTATCAGAATGCCGTCGTCGCGCTCGCAAACAAATCCGCCTTCAAGTCCGATGCCTTGAAGATCTGTCAGGGCCAGCTCCTGACCATTGGGCGCGAGTTGCGCGCCTCCCTTTGCCTGTCATTCTCCCGTCTGTACGATCCCGCGCGTGTGGCAGAGCTCGGGGCTATCCTGAAGCAACAATCCCTATCCCGCCGGGGAAATATCGAGAGCTGGGTCACTGCCATCTCGACGCCAGGCCCGAGTCACCCAAACCCCATGGCTTTTGCAGCAATGATGATGGGGTTGCCCATCCCGCTGGCCGGCGGCGAGTTGGATGGCGTGGAGGAGATGAACATGCTCGATCTCGAGAAGGACACGGATCCTGACCTGGATGATCTGCGCGAGGAGTTCAGGCCGCGATTCAAGAGCCGATTCGAAGGCTGGCTCGGAGCTACGTTCGCGATCGGCAAATCTGCTCAAGTCTTCCGTGCGGTGTACGATGAGTTGTTGGCCATGATGCCGTTCCTTCGCGATTCCGAAGTCGTTGACGAGATGCTTAGTCGGTACGTCTCTGTCTTTGCTCTTCCTCGTGTACTTCCCAGTACCAATCGCCCTCGCATGCGGTTACTAAGGATTTCGGACAAACCGAGCAAGCACCACGTCTGCGACGGACTTGAAACTCTTCATTCGTTTGTGAAAACGGAAGTTTGCAAAGAACATACCCAGCAGGAGAAGCGCAGGCGCAAGGAGGCGAGAACTCGGCGCAAGCGAGCTGCGAACACCGGGCAAGCGTCAAGTTCGTCTCAGGGCACACAAGCGGCGAATTCGACGCCGAGAACAACTGCATTGCGTGTTAATGCCGGTCCATCCTCGATGCCCACACGTTAACCGCAGAACGGCTTTAACGAAGTCGACTGAGCCGACCCTCAGGCCTCATGCTCCACCCATTTCTTGACCCACCCCGTAATGCGTCTTATAATCATTAGTCTCTTTTATCTCAATCGTTTACTGTGTCACCGCATAGTCACATTCCATGTTCTCAGTAAAGTACACAGTTAAATTGACTGCTCTTCATGCTTCACAAACCTTGTACTTCATCGAGAGGTGTCCACAAATACACATTGCTCCCAGGCCAATACCTCGCCACGGTCAGTGACGCCCTGCACGTAGAACCGTATCTCCTTCAAGCCCCTGATGGCATCCGGAAGCACCCCCCAATCCACATAAAAGCGATTCTCGCGCCCGTCGAGGCCCGTGGTGCCTATAAATGTGGCGCTGGTGGGGCCGCCCAATGCCGTGCCCGCATATATGTTGAAATACGCACACGACGGGATCACTTTGTCCGAGGTCTCGACGCTCCACAATGGCGTTGGGCTCTCGACTGCGGGGGCGCTGGGTGGGAGGGAGATAGGTGGGAACTCGACTGCCATCTCCCACGTTAGCAGGCCGGACTTGCGATTTTCGCTCTGCCGAAAGTCGGCCCAGAGGACGCGCGGAGAAGCCACGCAGCGATGTGGAGGAGGGGGGGTCGGAGGGGTTTTGTAGATGGCGAGCTGACCCAGGAGAATGGAGAATTGAACTTTCTTCGATGAGTCCTCAGTCGCGAAACCCAGGACGAGGCCGGCAGTGACTGGCGCGTCCTTCCGATTTTCTGAGAGCGTGAATGTCAATGTCTGGCGTGTCCAGCCGCTCGTTAGATCCTCTGCGGCAGATATGGCGGAAATGTCCAGTTTGGCTCCAGGACACTTGATAGTAAGTCCGATGTCAATATCGACCGCGGGCCCTGCAGTGGCGAGGGTCTTATATACGACGCGCGCTGTGTATCGGACGAGCGGGGTAATGCCGAGCGATTGAATAGGTAACCACACGCAGCGGAAAAATGCGTCCTCCGCATCAGAGCCCTTGGCTTTGAAGGCAACGCGGAGGCCATTTCCACCGAGCCACGCGTCATCGAAGTCGAGGGTAGAAGACGCGTCTGGGACTGGTTCGGTGATCCCATGCCTTCCCTCCCACTGCAACTGAGGTCGCGGCCAAAGTTTATCGCCGAGCGCACTCTGCTTGTCGATATCGGCCCAACCGGCCTCAGTACGCGGCATCATGACCTTGCCGTTCACGAACCATGCAAACCCGACGCCTGGAGAAAATGACGTGCAGAATGGGAGAAGAGCAGGGTCTGGTGGTGGCAGTGTCACAAAGAAGTCACTGATTGGGCGAAAAGGTCCATGAGGGCAGTCAGGCTCGTCTGCGCGGCGCTTCGTCATCGGTGGTACGGCCACAGTCTCATTGGCTGCGGAAGGACCAATCCACAAACGCTGTTCGGCCTCCCACCACCTCTCCCAGCTGAAATCTTGTTTATCATGCATCGTCTCCCAAGTCCACCCCGGGCCAAAGAGTGCGGCGCTCAACCCCAACGAGACAGGGTCGATGTGTTCAAGCGCGCGATAAGAACCGAAGCCACCGCCACCGTGAGTACCACGGCCCCAAACGTCAATGCCAGTATAGACGTCTTGTAGTGTCTTCGGTGCGCCAGATCGTAATTGCGTGGACAACAATGATGGATCCAAACTAAGGAAAAACTGCGCGGTGAGAGATGGGTATACTGAGGGCCACTAAGATTAACGCCGTTGAGTATCAACGCATCCCACTTTGAGTTCCGGTACTCACTGTATAATTGGTGAAAAATCCCGTAGATGGTAGGAAGAACGGCAAGTTATAACTATTCAAACGGTCTTGCCAACGGACTTGGCCGTTGAAGATCACGCTATCGTACCTAAAGAGTAGTTTGGGATAAGTCAATAATATGTTTCTAAGCATTCTAATTCACCAGATGACTTCGGCATGGGGGCCAATCTTGGTTTTAAGTTCCGCCTGGAGGAGTGAGATCCATGCGGTCACTGCGCGGGCCTGGCCAATCCCACTCTCGACGCGAAGATGCCACTCGAAATTCAGCAGATAGCCGTCGAACCCACGCTGGTGCGCAATATATGCAAGCAAGCGGGCATAATGGGGTGAGGTGAAGATTGCGGATGTCGCAACAGCAGGTGGGATCGCGGCCCCAGTCCTCGAGGAAGGTAGTCTACCAAAGAGCAGTCGGAGAACATCCGGTTCACTCTCAGGGTGCTCGAATAACCTAGGCGAGATAAGTGAACACCGTCTCAACAAGTCAGAAATGACATACAAGGTTCCTAATATCTTGACACCCTGCCGATGAGCAGACGAGATCCAACCTGAAGGTGGGATGGCAATCCGTTTATGAGAGAAGCTGAAAATAACAATTAGACAGGGGCAGGCTACTATATACGCATGGATATACTAGACAAAGGTATCACATAATGGCCAGAAGTTGAAGGTATATGTAGTCTCTTCCGGTTTTTCCGAGTAACCTCCCTGCCAAACAGGAATGGAGATTGTGAGTTTGGGGGAATAGAGATGTGGCATGAATTATTCACTCTGAAATCATGGCAGACCTTCACTCAAGTGATTCGTGAACGATCACAAACTAGAGAGTCGTAATTATACCAATAGTTTTCCTCGTGGTGAGGCCGTTGCCAGTTGATGGCGGGGTAGATAAGGGATGACCCGGTGAGTGAGTAGGGATGCGGTATCCGACCAAGAGTCTAGCTCTGCAAGGGAGCGGAAGGAGGGGTGCTCATCTCTAGCCAATAGAGAATGGCCATGTCCCAGCAGTGGCATGCTCGTGATTGTGCGCAGACGTTGATCGATACACGACACGATGACGAGTGCGCGTGTCGCCCGTGGGAATTCTGACTTTGTTCTTCTCACACACAAAGTCCAGAGCGGCGCGGCGACTTGGTGACCACCAACTTGTTCCGCTCTTGCGTTGGTGTAGTCATTCAGTGCTTTCCATTGACCATGGACGGCAGCTTGGCCTCAACACAACACCTTCATCAACTCCCGGCCAATGTCGCGGGCATCGCTCACGACCCCGCCACTTCGGCTCCAGCTCAACGTGTGCCCGACCATCCTGCCGCAGTCCAACCGGAAGAGCCGAGTCCGAATCCAGAGTTATCAAGTAGTGAAGTTGTTCAGACAACCGCTGATATCCTACAAGTGCTACAAAAACTTCAAGCCCAGCAATCTGCCACACCACTCACTCCTCAAACCACTTCCTTCACCCCGAAGCCAGAGCTGCAGCCTCAACCCGTTTCCATCGTCCCAGAGGAAGAACCTCAACCTACCACCATCACTACTATCCAGGAAGAGCCAGTTTCTGAATGGGATGCACTTCGGGCTAGTTTGCACGAGAACCCCCACGACACTGAAGGATGGAACAAGCTCGTGCGAATGGCTGAAGACTCCGGGGACCTGGAAAAGATCAAAGATGCATACGAAAGCCTCCTTAAGATGTATCCGAATACCGTGCGCAACTTGCAATCGGTCGTAAACTATGTTCTTCTGACATGATTGCGTCCAGTGGTCTGCTCAAATAGCCTATCTCAATCACTTTCTCGTGCCGGGCCATTTTAAATTCGCGGAAGACAACTTATTCACACGCTTCTTAAGGACGTCTCCCGCGGTAGAACTCTGGAAGTTTTACTTGACGTATATCCGGTATGCTACGCTTACACGACTGGTATCATCTGACCACTGAGGACCATAAAATCAGACGGATCAACGTCGATTCCTCCACGCGAGACATCGTTCGCAAGGCTTATGAGTTCGCGCTCAATCACGTGGGTCAAGACAAAGATAGCGGTGAGATCTGGTCGGACTACATCCAGTTCTTGCGATCCGGTGAGGTGTGTTATGATCGTCCTAAGTTTTTTCCTCAGAAATCCGGAATTGGATTTCTGTGTCATGTTCCTCCTACTTGACCTTGAATTCATCATGCTTCGCCACTCCCACTATCCCTTAGAGTGATCTAGTGCTTGTGCGTGTGATGGGCGTGCGACTACGTTTCTGTTGATTGCCGCTGTTTGCTGGATGTTCCAATCCGACCCAACAGCCCCTCATGGAGCCGATACTCATACTGACTGCAATTCCAGACGAACTCAACATGGGAAGAGCAACAGAAGATGGATGCCCTACGCAAAGTATATCATCGTGCCGTTCAAATCCCCCTTGAAAACGTCGAGACCCTTTGGTCAGAGCTAGAAGCTTTTGAAACCAACCTCAATCGGATCACAGCGAGTACCATTCTTTCCCGTAGAGCGGAACACTACTAACCCACTCTCGCATACATCCAGGCGAAAAAGTTTCTGAGTGACCTTTCACCTTCTTACATGCAGGCGCGTACGGTCCTCCGCCAGCTCCAGCGCCACTTAGGTCCACTTTTCCCACCGCCTCCACCATCTTCTTCACCTCGTCCCTATCTCTACCTTCCTCCCAAACCAACTTTCAACGCTGCAGAACGTGCGCTCGTTGGCGCATGGAAAAGTTATCTGCGCTGGGAAGAGAGCAACCCTTTGGAGATCGACGAACAGGACCGCAACACGTTTATTACGCGCGTGCAGGGCGTATATCGTAAGGCAGTCATTCGCATGCGTTTCTTTGGCGAGATTTGGTGAGCCGAGATTGCGTCAAGCACCCACTCATCTGAAGCTGAGGGGTTTCATCAGGTACATGGCGTATGTTTGGACTAGTAGCATTGGTAAGACGGAGGAAGCGATAAACCTCCTGAAAGCAGGAATTGAAGCGAACCCAATGAGGTAAATAGCAAAACTTTGACCGCCGCCGGTATTTACGTGTCTTTGATTGTCAGTTTCCTACTGAATTTCGCATGCGCGGAGGTCTTGGAGCTTCAGGGAAATATCGAAGAAGTACATAAAGTCTTCGAACGATTTCTCGAAGCGCTTCGTCGCGACCTTGATACACACGAGGCCCGAATAGTGCCATCAGCAACATCGTCGACGGCATCAACGCTCGCTACGGAGCCTGTCGGTTCGCAGGGAACCGAAGTCATTACAGCGAACGCATCATTCATTACACAGCCAGACGAAAAACCGCCTCAGAACAAGGAACTCAATGAAAAACGCCAAGAATATGGCCTTGCGTGGACGGTCTACATGCGTTTTGCGCGCCGTGCGGAAGGACTCAAGTCAGCGCGAGCAGTATTTAGTCAGGCAAGAAGAGACAAGTGGACACCCTGGGAAGTTTATGAATCTGCAGGTACGCGGCTCGACGCTCATACGTCTTGTGGCAATGAGGTATGACGTTGACTCTTCAGCGATCGCGGAGTACCACCTGACAAAGGACGTTCGTACACCTACTCGAATATTCGAGAAAGCCCTCGAGACTTTCGGTGACGAAGTGGACCTTGTAGCCCACTATCTAGGTTTTTTATTATCGATAAATGATGAAAATAGTGAGTCGGTGATCGAACAAGGTCGTCAATGTCCTCTTACATGCCATAGATGCCCGCGCGCTTTTCGAGCGCGTCATTGGTACCTTTCCTCCTGATCGCGCTCGACCTCTCTGGGAACGTTGGGCTCGCCACGAATATCAATACGGTGACCTTGCTGCAGCTCAGAAGTTGGAAAAGCGCATGGCCGAAGCCTATCCTAACGGTAAGAGCCTATTACCTCCTAACCCGCCGGGTCTGACTCCAGGTCAGACCCTCCGATCAAGCGTTTCGCCCAACGCCACACGTACCATTCTACCGACGCGATCGCGGCCCGCGACCTGGGTGTCGCGATCGTGCGGCAGAGCAGTGGCACGACTAGCTCGAGCAGCTCAAGCAACTCGCTTGGACGTACAGACACCCAAACATCGATCCTAACGAGCGGAGGCACGCCACAATCCACGCCGGCACCGACAGCGCTTCCGGCGCAGCACAAACGGCCTCCCTCCCCGGACCACAAACGGAGAGACTCCGATTCGCACGGCCCAGCGCCGTCGTATAAACGGGCGAGAGCCGCTTCTCCGCCCGGACGCGACCGCGATCGATGGGAGGGCCACGGCAGTGGCGGTCGCAAGAGGTACAATAGCCCGACCTGGGACCGCGACCGCGATCGTGAAAATGTCCCGCAGCCACGTCGGGGGAGAGACCACGAAGAAGAAAAGCCCGTCAGCATACCTTCGGTTATTTCATGGTTCATTGGCACACTGCCGGGACCCAGCGCGTTTGACGGTCAGTGGCTTTTGTCTCGTCCTCGGCCGTTCGCGCGATTTGTTGGGGAGGCTGACGACGACGTTTCGCGCAGGGCCTGTTTTCCGCACGGATGACTTGATGCAAGTGTTCCGTGGAGCTGTTATCCCGAGCGTGACGGGTCGCTCACGTAGCCCTCCACCTCCACCCAGATCTGGTGAGCACCTTGTTTCTTTTTTTCTCAACTCTTTGTGTCGCCCGAAAGCTCATCACTCATCACGCTAGCAGGAGGAAGACCGCCGCCGGATTACGGCCCCTATCAGGGTCCGGGAGGTGGGCGGCGACGTTATTAATTATGGTCCTTGGACACTGGTAACGTGACTCTGGGTGCATTCGTTTCTCGTGATCTCATGTCCTATGTACGCCCCCTGCGACGCACAGTGGTCATTTCGTACGTCGCCTAGCCAAAATAAAATATAGCCACGCCTCTTGCAGTTTTGACTCGGAATGGTCTCGTGCCTCGAGCCTGTTCCGGAGAGATAGGTTAAAGGCAACTGATTCAATGACTCTCCGAACTTCATTTGGAAAGCTGGCCAGAGCGATAGATAAGGCGAGTGGAGGACGTGGACACATACATTAGAAGCCTAAGAGTACTACCGGCCGCTCTATGAGATACAAAGTAGACGGCTAACGAACTAAATGGAGGAAGGAAATAAGAATTATCAGAAACATCGTCCTAACGAACCCCACCACCCCTACGGCGGCTGAATGATTCAACAATTCAGCGGGCGTACGGGTGGTAGGCGTGCTGTCCGCGCTGCCCCGCTCTCTGCGGACCGAGTGGGGGCTGTCCCTGTGCGGCCCGCGGGCCCCGAGGCACATTTGGTCCAGGCCCGCCAGCGGTTGGTCCAGTCGGTGGGCCTCCACGGCCAACGCCAATGCGAGGGTCGGAAGACATGCCGCCCATGCCTCCGCGGGCCACAGGTCCAGCACCCATCATGCCTGGGCCACCGCCGTTCATCATTGGCCCCATCCCACTGCCACCCATCATCGCACCTGCGTTCATGCCGTTCATCGCGGCCATGCCACCCATCTGAGCAAACATGCGCGTATAAAGCGCAGCCAGCGCCTGCGCATCAAATGGCGTATTCCCGGTCATGCCCTGCACATTAGGCATGGGTGTATTTTGGTTGAAATTCGCATTGGCGTAGCCTCCACCACGACCTGCTCCTGCTCCGCCACCACTGCCGTCGAATTGATCACGTTGAGAGCGGGGTTGAGCGAGCTTGACATCAATCTGACGCAGCAAGTGAGAAGAGTAAACGCGATTCCAGAATGATGGTGAAACCCACCAGCTTCCCATCGATCTCAAGGTTGCCAAAACCAAGGAAAGGGGTGACATCAGTGTCTTCGAAAGAGACGAAACCAAATCCCTTGCTGCGACCAGTCTCGCGATCAAGCATGACCGTCGAATCGACAACTTTACCAAACTGCGAGAAAAAGTCGCGCATGGACTCAGAAGTAACACTGCCTGCTAGACCACCGATGAAGAGCTTCGTAGCACGTTGATGCTCCTGGCGAGGAATAGCTCGCTTGGGATCGATCTATTGAGATATAAATTAGATCCAGGCAGTTGTCTGACATGGTAGACCGAACGCACAATCTTTCCGTCTAAGAAGTGCTCGCGCACCATTACCGCGTTGACTGACGCCGGGTCATCAAAAGTGAGAAATGCGAAACATCTTGAGCGGCCAGTGGAGTCCCGCATGATAGTGCAGGCGTCTACTTTGCCAAACTGAGAGAAGTATTTTCTGAGTGATTCTGGAGTAACAACTAATTTAGTGCTACTCATACTACGGAAGACAATGCAACGACCGAGTACCGTCTGTAGTGTCCCAATTTAGCCCCCCAATGAACATTTTGCTGAACGTTTGAATTATTCAGAGCACAATCGTGGTGTAGTGGCGATGGCAAGGGAGGACGGAGGGCCGTTGTCGACGGATGGAGAAAATGCAGAGATAGTTATTAGTATCGGTAGCCTAAACATGAAGTCATGACAAGGGAGAGGATATAGAGCGACTGTACTGTGGACACGCTGTTCTTTTTTGTGCTAGCCTAGCTTAGACGGCTTACGCTAGTTCGACGGAAGTAGCCTAGGGACAGGATGTTCATGCATAGGCGCTAAGCGACATCTAATCGCGTTAGGCTACGACTGGGGGAACACAGCCCCATGCCCGTCATACAGTAAGTCCGCCGACAGCCGCCCAACCGCAGATACACCTGCGTGGAAGATCAGTGGGAAGATGGAGAGCTAGACTCACCCTTCATCCTTCATTTCGGAAGGACGAACCGATCGTTCTTCGACTGCTACGCCGTGGTAGACGTTACGGCCCGGTACGCGGTCATCACTATTAGATTCTTGATATGTTGGAATTTGTTGCGGTACGTTAGTAGCTGATGGCGGTGCGGGACGCTCCGCAGCAATAGGCGAAGGTTCACTCCACGAAGCAATAGGAATAGGAGATGTCACCGCCAACGTTTGTGGAGGAGCTGCCGCAACATTTTTCACCGCAGGTTCTGCGGCAGGTGTAGGGGATTGAAGTTCGGGGAGTAAAGGATTTTCCTGAGGCATGACACGAGAATTTTCAATTGTTGGATCAGGACTCAAGTCCTCAGTGCCATAGAGATCTACAAAAAGAATTGATACGAGAAACACGTAAGAGTTACGACGTATTTACCGCCATAGAGGTCAGCATCGAGCTCAGACATGGCCAGGAATGTGAGGTGATGGTACAGGAGAAAGAGAGAATGCAGCGCCACCAACTGTGCGACATCCGGCATTTCACGATGAAACCGATTCCCACGCCTTGGCTTACTCATCTCGCTCTTTTTCACTTCCGCTCGGCACTTGCCCGGGTGAGGCTCTGCATGCCAGGGCCGTTCAATTTACCAGTTTTCGTTCTGGCTCACTTCATGGGCGCCGGAGGACGCTGCAAGGCGCTGAACCTGACATGAATGTTGTATTCTTGACATAAATTTACCGCCACCGAAGACAGACATTGCCCAAATCTTTCGGCATCTTTAACTGCGAATCTCCAACTGATCGATGGCCATGGTCTGCATGGCGCTTGACTCTATTTCTTCTCACACTGTGACAAGGATTTCGGATCCTTATGAACCGTTCCTGAATCCAACAATTGGAATTTCATAACTCGGAGCGCTGCCTGTGCACTTGAACGGCATGGCTTTTAGCGCTGGCTATATAGGTGAGCATTTGCGGTACCCTATGCGTGTCAGGTCACTCCCAGATCCTGGCATACAACACTGTACCACAGCGCCACACTACCGCTCACCTGTGTCCCGCAAGTGAGATCTCGACCTATGTCAGTCCCCGTTCAGAATAAGAAACGAGTCATTTTGCGAATGACATCTGAAATCCCTGCTTCCCAGCCCCCAAAAGCAAAGCATTTATTAGCTTCATACACCCATTTGCTAATGCAGCCTATAAAGTAACGCACGAGGCAACACCTCAGTACGGTCTCTGCCACAGTCTAGACAGCATAGCGCGTGTGCCATAGGCAATCAAAATTGGCCGTGCCATGTACAACTGGACGGTCACCAGTGTGATGGTACCAATACTGTATATGTTTCCCTCGTTCCCACTTTCGCTCTCTTTCATTTCTCCGTTTTCTGGCGCAACACACAAAACGGCACGACATCCAGATGTCCTCCGTACGGCTCCGCATTCCAATTTTCGGCGTAGTGTTGCTGAACGTCTCTATGGACTGCTTGAACGCGCTCTTCGCGATCAACAGAAACATGGGGAAAATCAGGGATGGAAATATAAGAAAAACGTGGCGAAACCGGGGACATGAAGGTAGATGTAGATACGAACAGATCTCTCTCTCCCTCCAATCCTCCTCCCCACTTCCTTGGATTGTCATCTACATGCCAGTGGGGTATCGGTCATAAAGGGACAAATGTAGAAAGAGAACCGTCCAACTCCGTCCAACTCCACCCAACCCTGCTACGTAGCACTCGGAGAATCTTTACGGCGAGTTCCTGAAGCCCAACAGATATTCCATTATTTGGAGGGACGCCTGCATGAAAGAATATGGTCACCCCCTCGTCAGCTTCAAGCACACCACTTACCACAGGTGAATATCCTGGTACCCTGTGTTGGTCGACATGGTCAGTCCTTGGCGTAAAGATACTGCGTGGTGGGACCAATTGCTTACTCGTGGCCTGCGAGCGAGACCTCAACATAGGTCAATCCCCGCTCAGAATGCATACTCCCCAATGCCC
>Ga0137397_10000792_pt1 | contig 21920 bp, 30 predicted proteins | sample czorhiz116metaG_FD_106658 | JGI IMG/M metagenome (GOLD analysis project Ga0137397, IMG submission 106658) | Vadose zone soil microbial communities from Angelo Coast Range Reserve, California, USA - czorhiz1.16 metaG | ecosystem: Environmental > Terrestrial > Soil > Vadose zone | place: USA... | reverse complement strand
CCGGTGCTATAAACACCCAGACCTCGTTATGAGCACTATGGCACTATGGTTTACTATGGTTCACCGTCTAGCACTAGGCAGCAGGGTCTGGTTTTGCTGATGCTTCGGGGCCGACTGCTGCCAACTCACAGCAAGTACCCCATGCATATGGCACAGGTGACGAAGGATGGATGGACAGCAGGGACAATGAGGTGCGAGGACGAGACAAGATGATAGATGATGTGAATATGAGATGGCAAGACAAACTCTGTGTGCCAGCCACTGGACTCATCCCAGTGAAATTTCACTTGCCTAATTTGGGTCTTAGCCATGGACTGCGGTCCAAGCTGATGTGTAATGGCTCATGAGCTGAAATGGGTGGTTAACCAGCCATAGCCATTGAACAGCTCAGCTGAGCTCAATACTGGTCCAGCTCAATGGCTAAGCAGCTTTTGAGCCAAGCTGTGGCAACACTAGCAGGAACTGTCCAGGGACATCTCTTGGCAATGGCAAATACAGTAATGGGGATGGGAGAGTTAGAGGAATGCTAAACACATGCTCCCCCACTGGTTCGTGTTCCCTCCACAATCGTGTCCCATCCACAATTTCAAAAAATTGAATAAAATATTTTGAATTATTTTGAATGTTTAATTATCATTATTCAAGAGATATTTGTGCATGTTTTACTAGTCCTCAACTATTGGCGCTTCCGAAACGTCACGCGTCACGGACTCATAGTACTCACGCAGTTGGCTCACTCGCTTGTCGACATTCATGATACCCATTTACCGAACTGCAAAACTTGATTGTAACTTGGAAACATAAAGAAATACATGGGTATAAACCTATCTTCCGTTGCTCTGCGTGTTCTAACGACGCTACACACAGATCCATCCATCGCCAAACAATTAGTTGACAAGATGTACGAGCGCCGAAAGGCCGCAGCGCTTGACCTCGAGAAGTACGTTGTCAGATGCAGCATTTATGTCGACACGTCTGATAACGCAAATTCCAGACTTGTCCGCGAATGTCATCAACAAGGCGACGAACGACGTATCGGCCAAATTGTTGACCAACTTAGTGACATGTTTTCTAGCGTCACCAATGCACTACATGTTCGTAATGGAGGCTTAATTGGCCTTGCAGGCACTGCGATCGCTCTCGGTGTCGACATAGCGCCTTATATGGAACGCTTTCTGGAGCCTCTTCTCGTCTGTTTCTCTGACCCAGAGAATCGTGTGCGCTACTTTGCAGCCGAATGTCTGTATAACATCGCCAAAGTATCAAAGGGGGAGGTTTTGGTGTATTTTAACCCTATCTTTGATGCATTAAGCAAAGTGAGTGGCGCAACCTCCCTCCCTTAATACACCACTTTCTTACCTGTCCTAAGCTCGCCGCAGACCCGGAGCAATCTGTCAAGAATGGCGCAGAGCTCCTTGATCGCCTACTCAAAGACATCGTTGCAGAGTCCGCCTCCTACTATGTCCCTCACTTCCCTGAGATGGATAAGCGCCATACTAGCGAAAAAGGGATTGTCGTCCCCCACCCCGATGATGATGGCACAAGCACAGTACCCCACCGCGCATTCTCTCTTCCCCGCTTTATCCCACTCCTTTCCGACCGCATTTACGTAGTCTCACCTTTCACGCGTTCCTTTCTGGTCTCGTGGATTTCGGTACTTGATTCTGTGCCGGAGCTCGAGTTAATAACATACTTGCCCCATTTCTTGGACGGGCTATTGTACGTGTCTACCTTTATTCTTATCCCTTTCCCCTCTTACCTCGAGCCCAGGAAATACCTATCAGATCCGACGGAAGATGTCCGCATTGCAGCAGAAAACCAGCTTGCCGAGTTCTTACGTGAGATCCGTGAGGTCACTATCGTACGGAAGCACCGCGAGGAGGAGCAGGGGCACCTTCGAGAGACTAAACCAGAAGTAAAGCCTCGACCAGAGATAGAGCAGGCAAAGGGACAGTCATCAGATATTTCCGCGATGCCCGATACAGAACGAGTTCCCTTCCTTAATGACAACCCCCCTCTTGCGCCCTCATCCGAAGCAGAGAAGCCAAACGGGGACGTCGACCTAGATATGAATGAGCGGGATGTGGGGGGTACGTTTCATCTGTGCGTCCAAACGGATGCTCATTTTGTGCAGACTGGGTTCCGGGCCAAGGTGTTCGAATCGACTACGATGCAATAATCGAGATACTGATCCAACAACTCGATCCACAACGTGAGCATGCCCTTCAATGAGATTAGTTATGAGACTGATGTATTTTCAGACGATGAGATCCTACAGTCGACTGCATTGCTGTGGCTTGCAGAACTATTGACATTTACACAAGAAGTCATGGTCCCGTTTACCCCCCGTCTTATCCCGGCCATTCTTCCCAACCTTGCACATCACGTTCCCATGATACAGACATCTGCTATCCGCACAAACAAGCTTCTCCTCGGCGTAATCCAAACATTACCCTCCCCATCTGAACCACCATCGCGTCAAAGCACCCTGCCAATCGAACGACCTGCCCCTATAGTCGCCCGCGTCCCACCTGCATCTCCATCCCTTGTACCGGCCTCCCCCCCGCTCTCGCGCCAGAACACACAAATACCAATCACTCGTGAGTCAGGCTCGGTAGAATCGCTGACAGATTCGACTGCTTCACCGACGCCAAGTAATATCACTATGCAGAAGCGTGCGAGTCTACAAGTGCAAGCAGAAAGTGTCCCACCCCCGCGTCTGCAGATATCGCTAGATGGACAAGCGCCCGTTCGCTCACAGACACCCCGACCACCCTCTCCTCAATCACTAGGGAGTGCAACAGGCCCCACATCTGTACCAGAACGCGAAATCCCTATGGACGCATTTGATTATCAAGCTACAGTGAATGCACTGACGATTCAATTTCTGAGCGAGCACGAGGAAACACGTGTGGCCGCTCTCAAGTGGCTCATCATGCTACATCAAAAGGCGCCGAAGAAGGTGCGCCATTCTTTTCCGCTAAGACCCCCTTTCTTTATAGTCATGCAAACTAGATTCTCGCGATGGATGACGGGACATTCCCGGCACTGCTCAAGACATTGTCCGACACCTCCGAAGAAGTGATCAAACACGACTTGCAACTCCTCGCGCAGATATCGTCCGCTTCAGATGACAGTTATTTCAAGGCATTTATGATCAACTTGCTGGATCTCTTCAGCACCGACAGAAGACTGCTCGAGACACGTGGAAGCCTCATTATTAGGCAGTTGTGCCTCAACCTCAGCACGGAGCGTATTTACAAGACATTCGCTGAAATCCTCGAGAAGGAAGAGGTGTGGGACATGGCTCCTGATAGCGGGCTCAACTTTACGCAAAATCGTTAGGACCTTGACTTTGCTAGTGTCATTGTGCAAAAGCTTTCCACGATCCTCATCACATCGCCCGAACTTGCCGACTTCCGGAGGCGGCTTAAAAGCCTCGAAACACGGGTAGGTTTAATGACTCCATCCATGCAACCGTCACCTTCCCTCATATTACCATGTTCTGACAGCAAGACGGCCAAGCGCTATTCGTAACTCTATACCGATCATGGTGCCACAACGCCGTTGCGGTGTTTTCGTTATGCCTCCTAGCTCAAGCATATGAGCATGCATCCAACCTCCTTGCCATCTTGCGAGTTTTCATCTTTTCATTTCACGTAGACAAGCCTAATACAGCCATTTAGCGCTGACCTTGAAATGACTGTCCAAATACTTGTTCAGATTGACAAATTGGTGCAGCTCATCGAATCCCCTGTCTTCACTTGTGCGTGAGCGTGTCTAACTAGATACTTTTCTTGTACTCATGTACAAGGTGTGATAGACATTCGCTTACAGCTCCTCGAACCTGACCGATACCCATACTTGTTCAAATGCTTGTATGGCTTGCTCATGCTCCTCCCACAAAGCTCTGCCTTTATTTCCCTCCGAAACCGACTGAACGCCGTGAATTCCGCCGGATTCCTACACATAGCCCCTAAGCCGTATGCCTACTCTGATGATCCGAGCAGAACTTTGATGCTAAGTTTACGGCAGGAGTACTGTTGCTAAGGTGGCGATACGATCGAAACTTGCACGCGACGAGATTGAGTGGCCTGAACTCCTCGCCCACTTTCGCACTGTGCAGACACGGCATGAGAGGGCACGGCGTGCTGCTCTCGGAAGCGCGCCTGATATCAGCTCTACACTTCCAAGCTCTTCACTTCCAGAGCGTCCTGTCACGCGGCGGCGCGTGACCGGAATAGGCGAGATTCCCGCGCTAGCCACGTCCTCAGGATCCAGTGTTGGCACCGGAGGACCGAGTAACGGACAGCCAAGAGCCCTTAGCCCTCTTAATCCACGAGCAAGGGTCCAAGGTGGTGTGGCCACGACTTTGACAGCGCAAGGGCAGGTACTGGGCACCCGGCCGAAGCGGGGGCTAAGCCTTGTGCGGAAAACGTGATGTGTATTGTGCTTCTCCCTTGCTTTTCATTTTAATACTGTATATATGCGGACGTATACTCCATGCTATGTAGCTGGCCAATGACCTATTAATTGACGAATCTATAGATGGTGTACGTTGTTGGTGGAATGCATACAGTATCTGAACCGGTGTTATCGTGGTTGACGACGGGCCTGGACATGCATGCTGGTTATGGCTTTGGCATGAGGAGGTTCTGTCTGATAACGTCGATGTCGATGTCGATGAGGCCGCATGAGTGTCGCGCATACTCCATCACGCCACCGTATCGTTCTCTCAACATTTGTATGAACGCCTGCATCGTCTCTTCCCTAACGGACCGATCATCTAGAACAAATAGACGAAATTACTAGTAGACGCACCTTGACGACAACATATTGTGAGCAGCCGTTGGATCCGAGGCAAACAAGGGTTCGCGTGAGAGGCGTAACAAAATGAGGTGCCGCATAGGGGCGCGTCCAACACGACAAGGTGTAATCGGTTGAAATCGTGTCAGACGAGGCGCCGGCGAGCTAGAGAGAATTGGCCAAGTCACAGGCAATAAGGATGGGGGAATGGGTGTGTGTCCCTCACGAGAAGGAGGAGAGCAGCTGCAACTCCAGTGCGGTCTTTCCCAGATTTTCTTAGCAAAGATGTCTGCGTAGAGCAGAGGGCGCACTAGTGCAGTGGAAAATGAAGGCATAATTTGGCGAGTCCCGCACGTGGCGTAGAATAGCGCCGAAAGCGGGCCCGTCCGCGTCAAGGATCTCAGAGTACAACCACATGAACGCCTGGGGAATTCAACAAATAGAACATAGGAACTTGGACGGGGATTGCACCTCCGTCTTGCCGCTTGCATAGAGTTGAAAGCGACTATGAGAGATACAATGATGTGCCTGGGATTGATGGGTCAACTGAATTGCTTACTGGGCCATACGCTCTGGGCTGTAGTCCTCCTTTGCAAATACCGGCGCACGTAATACGGTTATTCCTGTAATTTGTGGGGTTGCAGCATCGTACTTTGCAATTTCCGTGTCTGAACGGAGGTCGAATATGGTCGTGACAGTGAGAGTCTGCAGCTGTTCCATGCCTGCCCTCAGGGATTACTATGGACACGAAAGAAAGGCGCACACCATGCTGGGTAACACCTGAGAGTTCTCCACTACGATACATAAAACCCGACCGCGTGACATTTTTGCCGTCTGCCACGGGTATCATGCCGAGGTCATGGACGTTGCAAATGCCATCGATTGTTACAAATGGATGCTTCGAGAGTACATCAGCGACAAGATCTGCATCCAGAAGGGGCCAGCTCGGACATGTCCAACTAAATGAGGCGAAAGAAATTGAGATAAGAGATAAGATAAGATTGAAACCACTTAGCAGTCTATTAATGTCCAATATGCTGACTGCTAAGTAGACTCACAGATTTCAATAATTCAATAATTGACACCCATTTAGTTTATTTATTTCAAGAAATAATTTTTGTTATTACAGTGGTCAACAAATTATTCAATGTCTTGGCATAATTTGCGATCACAAGAAGTCAACTTAGTGGCCAGTATATTGGACATTAATTGAACTGATCACCATCGATCCCATCGATCCTGACCCCAGACTCCACCCCCACTTCAAAAGATGGCCCCGCTATCTCACCCTTCAATCAAAGGTCTGCCAAATATTTGCTATTCGAAAAAAGTCATTGACCACTTGCAGATGGTTGGTTTCGCGAAATCTCCTCGCAATGGCCTGGTCAGGCCATGACTCTCAAAGTTACCAAAATTCTCCACGTCGAGAAGTCCCTCTATCAGGACGTCCTTGTGTTCCGGTCGGAGACATATGGCAATGTCCTTATTCTTGACGGTGTTGTTCAATGCACGGAACGCGACGAGTTCTCGTACGTGATCCGATTTTGGCAGAGATCAAAATTGACACCATCCAACCAGCTACCAGGAAATGATTGCGCATATTCCGCTCGCGAGCCACCCAAATCCGAAAAAAGTCCTTGTGATTGGAGGCGGGGATGGTGGCGTTGTGCGCGAAGTACTTAAGCACGAGAGTGTAGAAAAGGTGGTGCTTTGCGACATCGACGAAGTAGATCCTTTCCGTCCATTTGCATACAGCCGCGCTGATTCAATCGTCTTGTCCTCATCCAGGCAGTGGTGCGAGTTTCGAAGCAGTACCTCCCGAATATGTCTGCTCTACTTGAATCCCCGAAAGTTGAAGTTTACATCGGGGATGGTTTCAAGTTCCTTGCAAACAACACGTCGAGCTATGATGTGATCATCACTGATTCTTCGGACCCTGTCGGGCCCGCGGAAGCTCTGTTCGAAAAACCCTATTTCCAACTTCTTCATGAAGCCCTCACTCCTGGTGGGAACATCTCCACCCAAGCCGAGTGTCTTTGGCTCCACCTTCCCCTTATCGAAAGTTTACGCCGCACTACGCTCGAAGTTTTCGAGACGGCAGAGTACGCATTCACTACTATCCCCACTTATCCCTCCGGCCAGATAGGCTTTCTGGTGTGTTCCACATCGCCCAACCGTGACCTGAAAACGCCACTGCGAACCGTTCCTAATACTCGCTACTACAATCCCGCCGTGCACAAATCTGCCTTTATCTTACCCGAGTTTGGCCGGGCGCTCATAGAGGAGAACAAGATCATTTTGCCACTGATCGGCTACGCTGGTCGAGCTCTTGCTCCACTGAATAAGCCGAAAAAGAAAGTGCTCCTCCTCGGAAGTGGCTTCGTCGCACGTCCTGCTGCGGAATACATAGTCCGTGATCCATCTAACGAACTCACTATTGGTGCGTCCAATTGTGACTCGACCTTCGTCTGTAACCCCATGTTCATGACAATATACAGGGTGTCGCACCCTCAAAAATGCGGAAGCGCTGGCGGAGGGCCTTCCCGCAACGACGGCTATATCCCTCGATGTCACTGATACCCCTGCGCTCGAGGCAGCCGTTGCAGCCGTCGATGCAGTTATCTCGCTTATTCCTTACACGCTCCACGTTCATGTCATTGAAGCTGCCATAAAGGGCAAAACCCACGTCATCACGACAAGTTACATCTCTCCTGCAATTCGGGCACTAGAGGATCGAGTAAAAGCCGCTGGTATCGTTGTCATGAATGAAATTGGTCTTGACCCTGGTATCGACCACCTGTACGCCGTGAAGACAATCGATGAGGTTCATGCACAGGGCGGAAAGGTATATATTTCATAGTTTCCAAGCATAAATCCCGCTAAGGAGATTCGATGTTTGTTCCCAGATCAAGCAATTCCATTCCTATTGCGGTGGCCTTCCTGCACCTGAAACAGCCAACAATCCCCTTGGATATAAGTTCTCCTGGTCATCTCGCGGGGTTCTCCTCGCTCTGCTCAATGCTGCTTCCTGGTTGGAGGATGGCCAGGTACGCAGTGTCGAGGGGAATAAGCTGATGGCGCTCGCCAAACCGTACTATATCTCCCCTGCCTTCGCATTTGTGGCATACCCGAACCGCAACTCCGCACCGTACCGTGAGTGGTACAGTATCCCCGAGGCAGACACAGTCGTGCGCGGCACTCTGCGCTACCAGGGTTTCCCTGAATTTATTCGAGCACTGGTTCAAATCGGCTGGCTTGACGCCGAGCCTAAGGAGTGGGTTAAGGAGGACCTCACATGGGCAGAGGCCACGAAACGCGCTACTGGTGCCAAAGAATCGTCGGAGAGGTAGGGCAGCTCTTTGAGACACCCATTCTTCGTTGACGTTATGACCCTGCAGCACACTCATATCTCGTGTCAAAGAGCTCTGCTCATTCCCCGACGCTATGGAAGCGGTGCGCGTCATCTCTGGACTCCGCTGGATCGGGCTCTTCTCGCAAGAGCCCTTTGTTCCGCGTGGAGGCAACTTGCTCGACACACTCTGTGGGCGCCTGGAGACACTCATGGCATATGCGCCGGACGAGCGCGACCTTGTCATGCTGCAGCACAAGTTCATAGTCGAACGTGCTGATGGTACTGAGGTGCGTACTTGCGTGCGAGGAAAGGCTTTCTCTGCACTCTTATGAGCAAACCTGACGCGTTGATGTATGGGCAGCAAATCATCACGTCGACACTCGAGGCATACGGCGCCCCAGACGGGCACTCTGCGATGGCCCTAACTGTTGGCGTACCTTGCGGCATTGCTACACAGATGGTCCTTGATGGCACCCTCTCCACCCCAGGCGTTCTGGTGCCCTACACCAAAGAAATCTGCGACCCTCTACGCGAGCGATTGGAGGAGGAAGGAATCGCGATGGTGGAGCGAGTGTTGTAGGAGCTGCATGCAATTCACCGTTGACGGTCAAGGAACAGGAAGTTAACCCCCTGTTGAGCAGTGTAAAAAATGTAGATGTAGTAAGAAGTGCGAAGAAATACCGATAGGGTATTGGAAGTCGGAAGAACCCGCTATTGATACATGGTCTGCGCATGTATTTTAAGGACACTGGAGCGAACCAAACGGATCATAAACTATAACGCATTGCGAACTTACCTATCTCCGCCATTCCAGTACGATTGCCATCTGAGAAAGCATGAGCGTAGTGAGAATCTCAGTCACAACCGCTAGCCCAGCGTGGCGAATGGTCAATAGTGCGGAAAAGTCACGCGAGGCTTGCCCTGCTTCATAAATTGCGAGCACTACCTTCCCATCTACACACTAGATAATACGCATGATGAACAACGATACAAGCCTGGGGGATCATTTGGGGTGTACCTCCATCCTGTGGTTGGGAAGCCGCTTCCACTTCAGGAGACGCCCGCTGCGCGACGTGAAGTACTGCGACCTGCAATGGAAGACACGTTAGGAACGCCAAATCCAGCTCAGACCGGACGTACTCGCTAGAGCGCTTCCGACATAGCGTAGTCGCCATGGGTTGGGATGGTGCATTGCCATAGATGATGTGGCCTGGCGTACCGGCGGGGCCAAAGTAGAAGAAAGCAGCTCCGGGGCCCATGACGCTTTGATGCTTCTGCGCCCATGGTGATTCACGTCGAAGTTGCACGAGCGTATTCGGCATGCGGTCTACCTGGTGCGTATACAAGGATTAAACAACATAATGAAAGGAAGGGAGAGCGCTGCACCTCCTGGCTAGTAAAAGGTCAGTTAGCCAGCACGGATGTTGCGGGGAGATGGAGCCAGCTTACACGGTGAAGGCGGTGAGGCCATCGAGGTCTTCGAAGCGCGTATGGAAGGGGTCTTCCCCTTTTTGCAGTAAAACATACGACCGTGACGGACCCATGGGGGTGAGAGGCAGGGGGAATAAGACAGGCTCTGGGCAGCCGAGAGGGAAAAAAAGTAATAAGGGAAGTGATAATACAAGGGATGCCTTACTTGGCCTGTAGCCATGCGTCACCAGTACTCTTTGGCCTGTCATTCAACTTGCCTCGTGCCAGACAGGTACAGGTCGGCGACGCGTGTCAAGACCACTTCCTTGAGGAAAGCACAATGCAGAGGCCAGGTAAAGAACAGAGCAGAACTAAACGGGGGATCAGCTCGTGGCTAGTGGTAACGTAGACCAGGATACAGGGTTCGAAACGACCCGCTTGGGCTCTAAGACAAATGCGCATCTTCTTCGGGACGATGCAGGACTCCGCTTAAGATTGCCGAACTCCCAGAGGACCGAGGTGGCAATGGATAAAGGAAACTGAGAGTGCCATACACTACATCGGTACAAATGCACCAATGACTAATAACGACGAGGAAATTATTGAGGGTTTCTAAACGAGTCTGTGACGTTCAGGCGTTTAGAACGCCGATTGGCTCCCCTACCTGAAAGTGATTAAGGAAATGAAAGGGAAGGATCGATATTGCCTACAGTACGTAAGACCAATGGCAATCACTCAACGTCGAGTATGACAAACTAATCGTATACTGGAACGGAATGTATGGGCGAGAGCACGTAGGGACAAACAGGAGGTCAACGTACCATGAACAATGCCTAGCAACATGGGTTGACGGCGCCTTTCAGATTTCCAAATCGACGTCCAAAGCGATCGAAAGACTAACCGTAGAATAAGGTCCAGACAAGGATGAACGAGAAAGTATTTTCTTGTCCTGGATTCACGGCCTCAAGGAAGCCACCCTGGAAATACTTTTTGGGGTTCGCCTTGAGGTTGAAGAAGTGGAGTATGACGGAAGTGAAGAGCGTTGTAAAGACGAAGAGAATGAAACCGAGCCAGTTCTCGAGGCCGAGTATGCCAGCGACTGCGCCGGTGAAGCAAGATGAGATGAACTTGACGTTGTATACGGAATTATTGTTGAAGAGGACATGAGGAGCAAAAAGCCGCTGTTGCTGGTCTTCTGGAGTGAGGGCCGACATGGTGCTGAACTGTGCCTGGAGAGACTCGAAAGGGAACAAGCGGTCGCAAACGCGATTATTCACACGGTCACGTTCCGCTTCCGCTACAACTCTGCAGTACTACGCGGTACGGTGAACAAATTTAATGTACCACGCAGTCCCAGAAGAAAAAGTCGTCAAGGTCGGCGTACTCGGAGCGACCGGTACAGTTGGACAACGCTTTATCACCCTCCTCGAGAACCATCCATACTTCGTCGTACATGCTCTCGGCGCATCGGCGCGGTCAGCAGGGAAAGCATACGCCCTCGCCACGAGTTGGAAGCAGACAACTCCTATACCATCCGCTGTGCGCGACCTCCTCGTAAAGCCGTGCGTTCCGGAGCACTTCACGGAGTGCGCAGTCGTCTTTTCGGGCTTGGATGCCGACGTCGCTGGCGATATAGGTGTGGATTTATTTGTCTCATCCTACCCTCCGTTCATTTTGCCTTGATTCGGATATATCTTGTGATTGCAGAGGCTGCCTTTCGCGCAGCCGAACTTGCTGTTTTCTCCAACGCCAAGTCTTATCGCAGGGATCCCGATGTCCCGCTGATCGTGCCCCTCGTCAATCCTCACCACTTTAACATCATCCCACAGCAGCGAGCCCTCCACTCGCCCCCACTCAAGACGGGTTTCATCGTCACTAACGCCAACTGCTCGACCACCGGTGTCGTCATACCCCTCGCAGCATTAGAGCGCGCTTTTGGGCCCATCGACTCCTGCATCATTACAACTCTACAGGCCATTTCAGGCGCGGGCTACCCGGGCGTACCCTCGCTGGACATATTCGACAACGTAGTGCCGTACATCTCAGGAGAGGAGGAGAAGATTGAATGGGAGACACTCAAGATTCTAGGTGACCTCGCTGAGTCCGAGTCCGAGTCTGGAGCAGGAGCGGGGAAGCTCTCTTTCGACATGCGCATGCGCACACCTCTGCGTGTCTCTGCGAACTGTACGCGTGTTCCTGTCGTAGAAGGCCACACGGAGACCGTCTCGGTGCGCTTTGCACGTCGCCCAGCGCCGAGCCCGCAGCAGGTGCGCGAGGCACTCATTGCATATACCCCCGCGGTGCAGTCCGCCGGGTGCCCTTCGGCCCCACGTCATGCGATATGGGTCCACGAGGAACCCGACCGCCCGCAGCCACGACTGGATCGCATGTTTCAGCAGGGCGCAGGAGTCTCTGTTGGACGAGTGCGCCAGTGTCCGGTGCTGGACATCAAGTTCGTCGTTCTGTCCAATAACGTCAATATTGGCGCTGCAACTAGCAGCATTATCAACGCCGAGATGGCGATTTCGAAGGGACTAGTTGCGGTATAATGTCGAGTCGAGTTGCTGCGAATAAAAATAAGAGCGTACGATTCTCTGGCCATAGAGAGATACTGTAGCAGCTGGTAGGAGTACGGCGGTTGTAACTGCCAAATATACGATTATTTTCCATAAGGGCTGTGACGATTTTGGATGCTGCAGATACAGCAAGTTCATTATACAACATGCATGCATTTGAGACTATGGTCCTGTCACCAATGCCAACCGCGCAGACACCTCCGCCTGTGCGCGTACAAGGTTTGCCAAATACGACATCATCAATGTATCCTGTTCAAGGTGGCATTGTTGACGGGGTCACCTCATACAGAAACCTGAAGTGATAGAGCGTACCTGAAGGCTGCTTGTAAATCCACCTTTTCCCAACTCCTCCGCGCCGCCCCCTAATGCGTCCATGAGATACCGCCCGAGCGCAGCGTCTGCCTGATTTCCTGCAGCAGCCTCCTGGGCATAAGCGAGCACACGGTCTAGCATTTCGAGAACATTCTTCAGCGTGCTCTCAAGTTGGGCAAGCTCTCCGACGGGTGACGAAGGGGCATTTTCCAGCAGATGCACTAAACGTTGTAGGATCAGCGAAAGCGATTGGGATTGTGAAGATAGGAAGTTCCGGATCAAGAAGCGAAGGTATACGCACGACCGCTCCGCTCGGCATCACTCGCGCGTAGCGTGATAGGTATCGGGACAAAGACGGCATTTTCAGGTTTTGGGAAGACGCCTACAGGAGAGCTGCGCAAGCTGAGCGGCTAGATATCGAATGCGACGGCGAAAGGGATTAACCTGATATATGCCTTCACCCCAGCCTCCTCGCCCAATTCGGAGCCGGTGTTGAGAGCGATATGGATGGCGGGATGTGGCGCAGTCTCTTGCGAATAGAAATTTTGAATCAAAGCGGAATAGGTGTTCAAATCTGATCCTGTCGAGTACCTGCGTTTCACGAAAACCAAGTCAGGTCCTCGTCAGGCCTTTTTTACCGGTACGGAGTAAGATGCCGCAGGAAAGCGCACCAGCCGACAATGGATTCTTTCGAATTGACGCGTTGAGAAAGATCGAACATTGCGCGATGATAGTCCATATCGACGGCGACCTGCTCGCTCGTCTCCGAATGCAGCACTGCGAATGCGGTACGCACAGAGACGGCGTTATCGCCCTCATTTCTTGTGCCGAGGAGTGTGCCAATAACGCGTTGCTGGGAATCGGTGCGACGGAGGTAGTGATCTAGGATGGAGAAGAGGGCAGTCGGGTGGATGGTGACAGAGGGTGCCCGACTGAAAGTTGTGTCAACAAAAAGTGAGGGGGATTGGGTGAGATAGGCGGATAGTACTATACGGGACCAGAGGAGAGGCTTAAATGGACGGCCGATGAAGGCGGTCCCAAGGTCATTTTGTTTAGAAGATCAAACAAGTCAAGTTAGAGGGAAGGACTCGACTCGGATAAACTGTAGGATAACTGCCGGGAAATTCCGAACCAAGTCTTGTTTGTTGACGACGATGCCCTCCGAAGAAACCAAGGTTCGTCTCGTTCCAAAACTTCTCCTTCTTTCAATCACTGAGAATCCCGTAGGAACGTGTTATTCGCGCCATTGATTTCGGCCGCGTATGTTCATCCCCCTGCCCCCTGTCTCATGCACGTCTACTAACTGCCACGTAGACCGTACTCCACTTTAGTTGGATTCCGTTCATCATCTATGTTGGATACACCCGGAGCAATCCCCAACCATCTCTTATCAAGTGCGTTTGACAATCTTCCTGCCTTGCTACGAATGTCTGAACAGACCGGCTAGGCTGATTAGCCCGCTGGCATGATCCTTCTCGTCCCGCAACTCTATCTCGCCTCTTGTACGCACATGTAGATACGCGAGATTCGTACCATCCCCAAAAAGTAATAATACACGAGCTCCACTCCCTGTTGGCAAGCCGTTTTCGTTCACACTGGTGAGTTGGTCGCACAGAATTAGCCCCAGTGATTACATTGTTTGTGGTGGTGTCCGTCTACTGTTCTATGCACGCGACACCTGAGCTACCCACAGCGTTACTGCTGGGTGACTTTGCGGATTAACAAGGCCAGATATGATCTTCAGAAACCCTTTTCCCTCTCGTCATTCAAACTAGCCTCTCACTCACCGATTTCCCAGTGTCCCACCTGGCGAAGCATCAGATCTATATGGTGAACGCTGAAACACGGTAGGATACGATACACGAGAAAGTGATTGTCAGAGGTAGATGCGGCGAAGGTCACACCTCATTGTGATCCGCTTGCAGATTGGACACACGCCTGAGGTATTCAGACAGCGTAGCCAACATGCGCTGCAACATACGTGCCAACAACCTATGCTCACCGTCGGCTCGCTATATACCTCGAGACAGATGCGACACCCGAATGTTGCACTATCTGCCGGGACACCCTAAAACGTTTGAGTTTGAATAAGCAAGTGGATTGTGCGTGTAAAAAATGTTAACATACCGCAAGCAACTGCACTTTACGCTCCAATGCAGTGATGAGTGCCTGCGAGTCTTCCCCCCGCCGTGCACACTCAATAGCCAAGTCCACTTCTGCTCCTTCCGCACGCCGACCCGCGTCATGCCTAGATGGTGAGTCGCCGTCCCCAGTGAGTACGTCCGCCTCGGTGAATTGCGCAGCCCCAAAAGCGCTCAGGTCATCTCCCTCAACATCAATTTCATCGTCAATGTCCTCCACACCCCGGTCGCCTACCACAAACCCCAGCGCTACGGCACCGGCCCTCGCACCCCTCCTGAGCCGGACGCGCCTCAATCCATCGGGCGTCTCGCTCTCCTCCCATACATCGTCCTCGTCCTCATGCACATAGCCATCAGTCACGGTATGCCGCGACGCATCTCCGTAGACATCTGCGTCCATGCTCCCACCGGGTCGATGCAGTTCCGCGTGTGCTAGACACGCATCAACGTGCGCTGCGATGATATCCGGATCTCCTTCAATGACCTGCATACAGACCGGGCACTGCTCCGCAATAGCGCGTGCGCGGCCCTTGCCCTTCCTTGCGACCGGGACATCGTCTTCATCACGAGTCACAACGCGGAGTGCCATGTTCCGCGCCTTTCGCCGACGCTTGATGGAGCTGAGGGTCTTCGCGAGGCATACAGCGAACGCTGCTGAACCATCGCGGGCATGCATGGTGGCACGCCGAGGCGCGACGGACCTGCGACGCGGATGTGTGAGCATATACCCAGAAATGATTGTGTAGATCCGTCAAGAGTGCCTACTGGGATGGCAGACGTACGTTGCGTTTGCTGAAGCGTGCGGGTCAGAGAAGCACTCGAGATCGCCGATGTGGTCGAGAATGGTCTGTACGCGTGAGGACTCGAGTTTGTAGTGCTGCCCGAGAAGGCGGAGCGGGATATGTTCTCCGCAAACGGGACATTCACGCGTTTCGGCGCGCTTGGCTAAGGTGCAAAGGAGGCAGAGTAAGAAGAGCTACAACGCACAAGGAAGGGTAGTCATGACGGACCTCGTTTAGTACTCGGCGCTGACACGAGCGCGGACGTCGACGCAACGAGACTAATATGTTCTCTGGAATCACGATCTGGCGCAAGGTCTTCGGAAACGTCAGGAAGGGACCGTTTTCTGCGGCTATTCTCCACCGTCGAATTAGACTCTGGAGACCCAGACGAGACGGGTTCCGCAGGGCGCACCTTGCCGCTCTGCTCGTCGTGTACTCCCCCTCCCGCATGGAAACTGGACCCATGGATAGCTGCGAGGTTTGAGATATCATGGGTACCACCTGCGAAGAGAAGCAAGGAACGCTCGAAGGTGGATGCACACTTGGTTAAGCAGATGGAATTTGAACAAACCGAACCATTAAGTGATCCATAAGATGGGGCCGGATTGGCCCGGGGATATCCGTATGACATACGGAGAATCCAGCACCATAGCATGTGTACGGTACCCTGCCTGATGGGGATTCATGCCACTGTCTTGCAAGTTCACTCTAGAGCCCCACACAATTTCGTTGAACATCTGGATCTACCACAGGACAGATAGTCACCCTATTTACTAGCTATTGAAGATACGAGTATGGAGCAGATCGTGTCGCGCAGAAAGGATCTCTCCTAGTGGCCATGTCGTCGCCGGAAGCTGCTCGTCCTCCAGCTCCGGGTTAACCTCATCTCGCAGCGCCCCAGAGACGAGATGCGCTGTGGACGAGATAACGTCAGAGAGCATGGGTTTCACCGCGTGCAGCAGGAGCTGTTGCGCGGCGTATGGGCCTAAAGTGTTCATGCGCACCGCCGCGGACAACACGCCACGCGCATGGAGGAAGAGATGCAGATGGGCACCGCGCTCTAGACACACATGCAATGTAGCGTGACAGCGAGCCTCAGCAGCGGGTTAACAAAAAAAAAAGCAGCTAGCTCACCGACAGTAAGCCCGAGCGCGCCTACCAGGACTCCCCAACAGACAGGGAGATGCCCCGGCGAATCAGCATCACCGCGCCGAAGGCGCACCTTGAGCGCTGCGACCAATGCGCCCGCGCGACTTTCGCGCTCCGAGTCGTCGTCACCGTTGATGGCGGGGCCCTCAGCGTCCGGTACAGTCGTCGTCGTCGTCGCCACAGACTCGGACATCATCAACGGTGGATGCGAAAACCCCTTGGCATAAAGTGTAAGCAGAGCCGCGCCTTGCGCGCACGACGCACGGCGCGCGACGTGGTTTAGCGTGCTCGCGTCGTAAAACGCATCGAGGCGCGAGATCGCTGCGAGCGCCTCGTCAAGCTCGGACATTTGCTTGCCGGCGTACGCAGCGGCGACGCGATGTGCGTCGCGCGCGAAGGGGAGCGCGCTTCGTGCGTAGGTGTCGACCGCGTTGCGGAGGAAGGCGAGAATGTCCGAGCCGGCTGGGCTGGCGGTGGGCAGACGAAAGAGCGCGTGGGCTTCGGTGGATTCGAGGCCTGCGGATGCTACAAATGAGCCTGTCGGGAGGTTGGCGTCTGAGAGGATGAGTAAGAGATAAGCCTCCTTCTCGTCCTGCATGCGTAGATGAAAGATGTGCAAAGACTCGGAGTCAGTCACTTCCGCACGCGCCAGTCATCCGGCCTGAGGCCTGAGTCCCGAGGGATTGATAAATGTTTCATTGTAAGATATACGTTTGCGTGGGTCTATGTGTGTCGCACTACTGTTGTATCTCGGATACAGTAGTACGCTAAGACTAAGATGCACTCTCTAGTGACAGTCACAAATGAGTTCCTCCTTGTCTCGTATCGGAAAAGAGGCTAAATTTCATCAGTATCGGCAATGATGAGTCGGACGGAAAAAGCTCACGTTCATACTCGGCAGGCGACTGGTTCGCTCGCCCCTTGACGGCATTTCGAAACTCTTCCAATGCGATTCTATCGATCTCTACACCCTCCTCCAAAATTTGCATCATCTCTACAGGGGTATACACCACGTATCTATCCGGGAAACTGATCCACCAAGGATCCTGGACGTCCAAAAAGACAAGGCGCTCGAGTTTTGTTGTAAGCTCCTTGTATATCTTCGACCAAGGTCTCGGCACAGGGGGCGGCCAGCGATTAGAACCATTACCGGGCGTATCCGCGTCCGCTTCGTCGTCGTAGAACGCGACGGCTACCTGGCAGTGGAGAAGGTGCAGCTCGAGTAGCGTCTCGGCATGCCGCGAGATGAAGTTCTCCGCGTCGCACGCGACGGAGAACTGCACGTGCTGCAGGCGAAGCGCGCGGAGACGGGGGAAGCGCAGTTCCCCGAACTTGTGAGTGAAGTAGAAGACGCCGACGTGGTCGGAGAAGCACAGCGCGAGCGCCTCGAGGTTCGCGAGACCCGTCGCGGCGCTCGGCTGGGGCAGGAAGCGACCGGGCATCGTATTTTGGAAAAACGGCTCGCAGGGGGAGAGCATGCCCGGGGGCAGGGGCGGCGTGACGAGCTCCGACCATGCTTCCGTCCCCGCGAAGTTGACGTCGAAGAGCGACAGGTTCGCGCGCAATGCGAGGAACGCCGGGCTGTCGTACTGCTCGAGGTGGATGGGGGGCAAGCGGGAGAGGGAGAGGGATTCGAGCGGACGTGTGAGGCTCGCGCTGAGGGAGACCAGCGCGTCGAGGATGGACGAGAGGTCGTCCCGGACGCGGTCAAGGTTGGTGATGCGCGGCGAGTTCTCGCCAAAGCGGATGGACAGGGATCTCAGCGCGGGGAACTCGTGTAGGCGAGACAAAGCATGCGATAGCTGCGGGCGGATCCCGGCGCTGTTTTCACGCTCCAAGACATTGTCGTCCGAGGGCTTCTCGTATCGATGATAATCTGCGGCGACAGCGGCCACGTAAATATCAGAATATCAGACACTGGAAACGAAACAAGGGGACACAAAACGACCCATCTGACCTGGATTCCAGTACTGATACTTGACGGATTGCACGCCGTGCTTGATCCAGGGCGAGTGCATGATTTCCAGGAAACCCGCGATGCTCTTCAGGGTGTATGTCAGTCTGAGGGTGCGGAATGCCCGTGGGGAGGCGATCCAACAGAATTCGCGGCACACCGCGCGGAGACTGAGCAGGTCTTTGGACTGGTACTCTCGTTGCAGACGACGCTCGTGTTGCACATCCAAATCCAAGTTCTCGGTGTCGAAATCAAGCGCAACGATGTCGACGATGGCATGTATGATGTCCGATGGGAGAAATGGTATCCGTTTCGTTTCTGTCGTTGGAGTCATGGCCCGGGGTCCGAAAGTGTGCGTTGGTGGGGAGAATTGCGAAGGGAGAGTAGTGGATTTAAAGGCGGCGATGATGCAGCGCCTGTGCCAGCTGTTGGAGTCATTATCTCACCCAGTCTGATGCACCGACCACAAGTGGCCAACGCACTTGCATTGTGTGGCCTCTCATGCACAGCATTTGGAAGAGATGAATTTATTAGACGGCCCAGAGTGGATCGTAACCGCGTAACCAGTGACTCGGGCAGATCGCTTACGCGGCCTCAAGCGCCAGCGACGCCACCCGTCCAGGAACGTAGTAATTGAATGCATATAGTAATGCTCTATTTCACAAGTTCATCCACTCGACACTGCCCATCTGAACCAACCGTGAGCAGCACCGCGCAAATGCAAAGAGCTCTTCTTCCCCATTGAACATTGACGCTGCACCAATGACCTCGGCTGGTAGGCTCTGTACTCGAAGGCAGATGAGATTGTCGGGCCCAAGCAAATTGAGGGAGAATCAGTAGCACGCACTAGCTCGTCCATCAGGGCTCGCATGTGATCAGACGCAGGTGCGCCTGGACCAGTATTCGAATCGTCGGAGAAGATCTCAAAGATGGGGACCTCTGACGAAACAAACAACCGGGTCCGGCTGTCGTAGCACGCGTCGATGAACGTGATGAATCGCCGCGCCTAGTAGGGAAAAAAAGACCAGGTTGAGTAAAGGAGATGACCGGAGAGAGTCTTGGTGCCACTCAACTTTGTCCTTCTCGGATAGTCCCATCCGAGGGACATCTGTCACGAACAGCGTCCTGAATCGCTGTGTAAGCTCGAGGTAATCCGCAGCGCCCAGTGGCCGGCCGCACAACTCTGCAAAGCTGAACTGTGCGATGCGGCCTGCGCTGCGGGGCACGGTGAGGTCCCGACCCCATAAACGAATCGTCTTGCCTTCCTGGACGGGGATGCCTCGGGTGAGGGTAGCAAACTGTGCGTTGATGGCCGCCCGCGTAGCGCCGTCTAGCGGTGAAAAGTAGGCATGTGAGAGGGTGCGCGGTATACGACGATAATCTAAAGCGTTAATGCCAGGAAGTAAAATGAGCGATGGTAGGCGAAAGATGGCGAATGATGGACCTGTGCCAGAATCAAGGTCGGTGACGTCGAATTGCGTCTTGAGAAGGTCGATAGCGGGGAGGAAAGAGGTGCGCTGAATTCCGTTCTTGTACAACTCGTCCGGGTGGCGGCTTTTTGGAAAGCGACCGGTTTGTTGTTAGCTCCAATGTGAGGATTGTCCGGCATGATAGAACGTACTTGGATGTGAACACGCACACGACGCCATGTTCGAGCAGCGCATCGAGAAGCCGTCGGAGGATCATCGCATCTGCGATGTCCGTCACCTGGAACTCGTCCAGGCAAAGTACGTGCGCCTCTTTCGCGAGGTCCCGTGCAACAGGTACGAGCGGGTCACCTGCGCCTGCGGCCTTGGCGGCATGCATTCGCTTATGAACATCGAGCATGAACGCGTGGAAGTGCACACGGCGCTTGCGGGAGATTCGCGCAGGGAGGGTGTTGTAGAATAGGTCCATGAGCATGGTCTTTCCGGTCCCGACGTCGCCATAGAGGTATAACCCTCGCGGTCTGTCCACGTTCGTAGGGTTGGGCACGGGAAGGGAGAAAAGTCTGGAGAACTGGGGAGGCGAGTGGGATCAACTGAATAGGAAGTGAAGATAAAAGGATATGTTTACGAGCGAGGAGGACGCGACTGAGGGTGGGGGATCATATATAGCTAGAGTATCGTGCAGGGCTTGCAGTTTCTGGATGATTTGAGTCTGGTAGCCGTCTGATGTTAATGTACCAGCCTCCACCAGCTTTTCATACTCCAGCATTGGTGTAGACTGTCTGGGCGATGCAAACTCTTTGGACCATGAGGGCACAAGTTTAATAGCTCAAGATTACAACCCCATACCTTGCTTTGTAGGCCTGAGGACTGCGTTTGTATCCACACTAGCTGTACCAGCAAGGGCCGAATTGCATGAGCGATAGTGTGGTACCCATGTAAGGAGAGTAACCGGGTTGAGGGAATGGCGTGCAGGGCCTGGGGAAAGACGAAGAGGGGTATTGCGGGGTATTGGGATATGAATATGTGAAATTGGAGGAAGCCTCATCAGTCCAAGGGTGCATGCCATGACCAAATGGCCATCTATATTCGCACCGGGTACGCCGGATCGGATCTGGCAACAAGCACGTGAAGGCTTGTCTTCACCCGCGTCGGATAGCACTAGTATGCCAGGTACTCTTTAAAAGCTCAAACCTTTCATTTTCCTTCAACCCACACACAGCAATGACCTCCACTTCCGTCGAACAACTCGAGAAGCTTGTCGGCCAAGAGTACGCCGTTGAACCCGTAAGTACACACTGTCCCCCAATCAACCGTCGACCTCATCGCCTCATCCCGCAACTAAGGTCGCCTGGAACAAGCGAGACCTTCTCACATATGCCGTTGGAATTGGCGCAAATCCATCCGAGAAGCAATTCGTATATGGTGTGCTACGTGCTCCTTATTCCTCCCAAATCAAGCCTGACCTTTCCCTTCACTTCAGAACTCGGTACATCTTGATGTTCTCTCCCATGTCCTCTACCCTTAGCCCCTCACTTTTCCTTCCTGCCAGACCCTTCGTTCGCTGCCTTCCCCACGTATCCAGTCGTCTTCTTCCTCAAAGGTATTACTCACACGTTTTTACGTGCTCGTCCCTTTCACGTCTGTCACAGGTGCCGACCAAGACGTTGTTGACTTCACCGACCGCGTCGGTGGAGGTAACACCATCAAGGGCCTCCCCACATTTGACCCGAGACGTGTGGTCCATGCTTCGCAGACGATCGAAGTCCTCAAGCCACTACCCCTTGTCAGCGGACCCGGCTGGAAGCTCAAAAAGCGTCTCGCGTCCATCCGCGAGAACAGTTCGTGTCACCCAACGTACTCCATCTCGCGCTATGTACACCAACCTAATTCGTATCTCCCATAGAGTCTGGCGTCATCATCGAGAGCGAGTACCTACTCGTGGACCCCCACGACACGCCTTATGCTCGTCTCTTTGTGCGTTCATTCTCCTCCCCTTTACGTGTAAATG
>Ga0137397_10000791_pt1 | contig 21923 bp, 15 predicted proteins | sample czorhiz116metaG_FD_106658 | JGI IMG/M metagenome (GOLD analysis project Ga0137397, IMG submission 106658) | Vadose zone soil microbial communities from Angelo Coast Range Reserve, California, USA - czorhiz1.16 metaG | ecosystem: Environmental > Terrestrial > Soil > Vadose zone | place: USA... | reverse complement strand
CGCCTGATCGCCGCCGCGGTGGAAGAGATGTACAGCCTGGAGGAGGAGAACCGGTTCCTCGAGGTCACCTATGCCAACGGGGACAAGGAGGTGCTCTACTTCAAGGACTTCTCCTCGGGGGCCATGATCGAGTCCGTGGTGCGGCGGGCGAAGAAGCTGGCCCTCAAGCGCTACATCCAGACGAGCGAGAAGGGCATCAACCTCGACGATCTCCTCAACGCCGTGCGCGAAGAGTTCAAAGAGAACGAGGACCTGCCCAATACCACGAACCCGGACGACTGGGCCAAGATCGCGGGCAAGAAGGGTGAGCGCATCGTCTACGTCAAGCCGCTCATGGGCGAGACGAAGGAGAAGCAGCGGGCGGTCGAGCGCATCATCAATACCGGCCAGTACCTGTAAGCGCCGCGGCGGGAGGGGAGCGTCATCGCCCCCTCCCGCCGTTTGTTCTCATCACGACGAAGGCGTCCGGGGGACCCATGGCGATTCCGAAGGTGATGGGGATCGAGACCGAGTACGGCATCACGGTCAAGAATCAGCCTGATTTCAATCCGATTCTCTCGTCTCTCCTGCTCATCAACTCGTACGAGACCTACCGGTCCTCCCGCATTCGCTGGGACTACGAGGCGGAGAGCCCGCTGCGGGACGCGCGCGGCTTCGAGTACATGGAGGAGAAGGAGGCGCCCTCGAAGGAGGAGTCGCGCCTGATCAACCTCATCCTCTCCAACGGGGCCCGCTTCTACGTCGACCACGCCCACCCCGAGTACTCCTCGCCGGAGACGACCAATCCGCGCGACTGCGTGATCTGGGACCGGGCGGGCGAGCGCATCTTGAATCTGGCACGCTCGCGGGCGGAAGCGGTGTCTCCGCCCGAGCAGCGGATCCTCATCTACAAGAACAACACGGACTCCAAGGGCAACTCTTACGGCACCCACGAGAACTACCTCATGGACCGCAAGGTGCCCTTCGCGCGCATCGTCCAGCACCTCATGCCCTTCTTCGTGAGCCGCCAGGTCTTCACGGGGGCGGGCAAGGTGGGGGCCGAGAACAACACAGAGCACTGCGACTATCAGATCTCCCAGCGGGCCGATTTCCTGGAGACCGAGGTGGGTCTGGAGACGATGCACAGCCGGCCCATCATCAACACCCGCGACGAGCCCCACGCCGACCCCGAGCGCTACCGCCGCCTGCACGTGATCGTGGGCGACGCGAACATGAGCGAGGTCTCCAACTACCTCAAGGTCGGGACGATGGCCATCGCCCTCAGCATGATCGAGGATGATTTCATCGAGCGAGACCTCTCGCTGGAAAGCCCGGTGCTCGCCTATCGGAAGGTCTCGCGGGATCTCACCTGCCGGGAGACTTTCCGGCTCAAGGACGGCCGCGCGCTCACCGCGGTGGACCTGCAGCGCGAGTACCTCGCCCTCGCCAGGAAGTACTACGCGGGGCGGGAGCACGAGCCGTGGGTCGACGACGTCATGCTCCGTTGGGGCACCGTGCTGGATCAGCTCGCCAAGGACCCCATGAGCCTCGATCGTGAGCTGGACTGGGTGATCAAGCAGGCGCTCATCCAGAGCTACATGGCCAAGCACAGCCTCGAGTGGTCCGACTCGCGAGTGGCCATGATCGACCTGCAGTACCACGACATCCGCCCGGGCAAGGGCCTGTACTACAAGCTGGAGGAGTCGGATGCCGTCGAGCGCCTGACCACCGAGGACGAAGTGACCAAGGCGATTTACGACCCGCCCAAGGACACCCGCGCCTACTTCCGCGGGATGTGCCTGCAGAAGTACGCGGACGAGGTCGTGTCCGCCTCGTGGGACTCCGTGATCTTCGACCTCAAGGAAGGTCCCCTCAAGAAGATCTTCATGCTCGAGCCGCTCCGGGGCACCGAGGCGCACGTCCGCCAGCTCTTCGCCGACAGTCCCACGGCCGGCGATCTTCTCCGCAACCTCGGCAAGCCCGCGGGGGATGTGTGAACGAGAAGCCGAGCCGCTGGGAAGGCGTGTTCTTCGGCTACGCTACCTCGAGCTTCGCGGACATCTTGCGGCACTCGGCGCCTCACCTGCTTCCCCAGGGCGAAGAAATCCCGCGCGAGACGAGCAGCATCCCCGCCGTCCCCCACGGCACCACCGTCCTCGCCCTTCGCTACCGCGACGGGGTGATCATGGCGGGGGACCGGCAGGCGAGCGAGGGCTATCAGGTCGCATCCCGCCGCATCGAGAAGATCTTCAAGTCCGATGACCTCTCGGGGATAGGTATCGCGGGCGCGGCGGGGCCCGCCATGGAGATGGCGCGCCTCTTCCAGACGGAGCTCGAGCATTACGAGAAGGTCGAGGGCGAGAATCTCTCGCTCGACGGAAAGGCCAACAAGCTTGGCCAGATGATCCGCATGAACCTGCCCCTGGCCATGCAGGGCCTCGTGGTGGTGCCGATCTTTGCGGGCTTCGACGAGCGCGCGGGGGTGGGGCGCCTCTTCAAGTACGACGTGACGGGCGGCCGCTACGAGGAGACCGACTACTTCGCCCAGGGCTCGGGAGGCAAGGACGCGCGGGACTCCCTCAAGAAGCGCTTCAAGCGCGACCTCTCCAAGGACGAGGCGGTGCGGGTGTCGATCGAGGCCCTGATGGACGCGGCCGACGAGGATCTGGGGACGGGCGGGCCCGATCTCCAGCGGGGGATCTATCCCACCGTCAAGACGATCACCCGCTCGGGCTTCGGCGAGGTCTCGGACGAGGAGATTCGCCGCTACTGCGAGGCGATCCTCGCGGAGCGAGGGCATAGCTGATGCCCCTGCCATACTACGTCTCGCCCGAGCAGATGATGAAGGACAAGGCGGAGTATGCCCGCAAGGGCATCTCCCGCGGCAAGGCCATCGTGGCCCTCGAGTACCGCGACGGCGTGCTCCTGCTCGCCGAGAACCCCTCCGCGCTCCTCCACAAGATCTCGGAGATCTACGACCGGATCGCCTTCGCGGGGGTGGGCAAGTACAACGAGTTCGAAAATCTCCGGGTAGCGGGGGTGCGGCACGCGGACATCAAGGGCTACTCGTACAGCCGGGGGGACGTGACGGCCAAGTCTCTCGCCAACGCCTATTCCCAGGCCCTCGGCAATATCTTCACCCAGGACATCAAGCCCTTCGAGGTCGAGGTCCTGGTGGTGGAAGTCGGCGACAGCGACGGCACCAAGAACGAGATCTACCACATCCTCTATGACGGCACCATCGAGGACGAGAAGAACTACGCGGCCATGGGCGGACAGTCCGACGAGATCCGGCGCTATCTCAAGGACAACTACCAGGAGGGCCTCGACTTCTCGGGCGCGGTGAAGCTGGGGGTACGCGCCCTCATGGTGACGCAGAACAAGACGCTGACCGAGCGCGATCTGGAAGTGGCCGTCCTCGACCGCGGCAAGGAGCGCCGCAAGTTCCGCCGGATCCCGCCCGCCGTGCTCCATCAGCTCCTCGCCGACGACAAGTAGCGCATCCCGCGACGGCCAAAGGCAATCCTTGCCTCCCGTCCTCTCCCCTGCTACGCTGAGGCCCACATGAAACGCCGCATCTTCGGCTTGGAAAACGAGTACGGCCTGACGTGCACGCTCAACGGCCAGCGGCGTCTCTCGCCCGACAACGTCGCGCGCTACCTGTTCGAGAAGGTCATTCCCGGGGCGCGTAACGCCAATGTCTTCCTCGAGAACGGGGCGCGGCTGTATCTCGACACGGGCTTCCATCCCGAGTACGCGACTCCCGAGTGCGATGACATCGCCGACCTCGTCATCCACGACAAGGCGGGCGAGCGCATCGTCGAGGATCTCCTGCACCAGGCGGAGAAGCGGCTTCGTGAGGATGGGATCTCCGGCAACATCCTCCTCTTCAAGAACAACACCGACTCCGCGGGCAACTCCTACGGCTGTCACGAGAACTACCTGGTCAGCCGCGACGTGTCCTTCCAGCGGCTGGCCGAGGGCCTGATCCCGTTCTTCGTCACCCGACAGATCTTTGCGGGGGCGGGCAAGGTGCTCCAGACCCCCCGCGGCTTCCACTACTGCCTCTCGCAGCGGGCCCAGCACATCTGCCAGGAGATATCGGGGGCCACCACCTCCTCGCGCTCCATCATCAACACGCGCGACGAGCCGCACGCGGACGCGGAGAAGTACCGCCGCCTCCACGTCATCGTGGGCGATTCGAACATGTCCGAGGTCGCCACGTATCTCAAGGTGGGCACCACCGCCCTCATCCTCGACATGATCGAGGATGGGTTCTTCGACCGGGACTACAGCCTGCAATCCCCCGTCCAGGCCATTCGCGACATCAGCCACGACCCCACTCTGCGCGAGACGGTCCGGCTCAAGGACGGGCGCACCATCACGCCCCTCCAGCTGCAGACGGAGTACCTGGAGCACGCCACGCGATATGTCCAGTCGATCGACGCCGACCCCGTGACCAAGGACGTCCTCGGGCGCTGGACCCACGTCATCGAAGCGCTGCACACGGATCCCATGGAGCTGCATCGCGAGGTCGACTGGGTCATCAAGAAGCGCATCATCGAGTCCTTCATGGAGAAGCATCGCCTGTCCTGGCGCGACCCCAAGGTCTCGCTCATGGACCTGCAATACCACGACATCCGGCCCCACAAGGGCGTGTACTTCCAGCTCGTGAAGCACGACATGGTGGATCGCATCACGAGCGACGACATCATCGAGCGCGCCAAGCACATCCCGCCGCAGACGACCCGCGCGCGGCTGCGCGGCGAGTTCATCCGGCAGGCCAACCTCAAAGGCAAGGACTACCGCGTGGACTGGGTCTACTTGAAGCTCAATGACCCCGAGCGCGAGACCATCCTCTGCAAGGACCCGTTCCAGAGCCACGACGAGCGGGTGGAGCGACTGATCCGCTCCTTCTAGTCCCGCCGTCCCCCGGACCGGGATCGACGTTCATGACCCTTTCCCGCGAAATCGTCCAGGCCCTCGTCACCGGAGAGCACGGCGATCCCTTTGCCGTGCTGGGGCCCCACGCGGCTGCCGACGGCATCATCGTGCGGGCCTTCCTGCCCGGCGCCGTCGAGGTCTCCGTGGTCCCGCTCGCCGCCGGCCCTCTCTCGCACCCGCTCAAGCCTCTGCATCCCGCCGGTCTCTGGGAGGGCCAGTTCCCCGGCCGGCTTCCCGTGGCTTACCGTTTCCGGGCGGCCTACGGTGGGGGACGCACGGTCGAGATCGAAGACCCGTACCGCTTCCCACCGACCCTGTCGGGCTTCGATCTCCACCTCCTCGGCGAGGGCACCCACTATCGGATCTACGACAAGCTGGGAGCGCATGCCGCCACCCTCGAAGGCGTGGCCGGCGTCATCTTCGCCGTGTGGGCGCCCAATGCGCAGCGCGTCTCCGTCGTCGGCGACTGGAACGGCTGGGACGGGCGCAGCCATCCCATGCGGCTTCACCCGGGCAACGGCATCTGGGAGCTCTTCCTGCCCGCCGTGCCCGAGGGCGCGCGTTACAAGTTCGAGATCGTGTCCCGCTCCGGGGCGCCCCTCGCCCTGAAGAGCGACCCCTATGCCTTCGGCTTCGAGCCGGACGAGCCCCGCACGGCCTCCGTGGTCGAGCGGCTCGATGGCTTCGCCTGGGGCGACGGCGCCTGGCTCGCCGAGCGCGGAAGGCGCCAGGCCCTCGACGCGCCCATGAGCGTCTACGAAGTGCATCTGGGCTCCTGGCGGCGGGCGCCCCAGGAAGGCGACCGGTTCCTCACCTATCAGGAGCTGGGCGACCAGCTAGCGGACTACGCCACGGAGATGGGCTTCACCCACGTGGAGCTCCTCCCGGTCATGGAGCATCCCTTCTACGGCTCGTGGGGATATCAGACCATCGGGTACCACGCGCCCACTCGCCGCTACGGCCGCCCGCACGATTTCATGGCGTTCGTGGATCGCCTGCACCGGCGCGGGATCGGGGTGCTCCTCGACTGGGTGCCCGCCCACTTCCCCAAGGACCCGCATGGCCTCGCATACTTTGACGGCACCCATCTCTACGAGCACGCGGATCCGCGCGAGCGCGAGCATCCCGACTGGGGCACGCGCGTGTTCAATTTCGGCCGGCGCGAGGTGGCGAACTTCCTCCTCGGCAACGCCCTGTTCTGGCTCGAGCGCTATCACGTGGACGGCCTGCGCGTGGACGCCGTCGCCTCCATGATCTACCGCGACTATTCGCGCAAGCCCGGCGAGTGGGTTCCCAATGTGTTCGGGGGGCGCGAGAACCTCGAGGCCATCGCCTTTCTCAAGCGCCTGAACGAGGTGGTGTACGGCACGCATCCGGGGGTGGTCACGGTCGCCGAGGAGTCGACGGCGTGGCCCATGGTCTCGCGGCCCGTGCACCTCGGCGGTCTCGGCTTCGGGTTCAAGTGGAACATGGGCTGGATGCATGACGTGCTCGAGTACATGAGCGATGAGCCGATCCATCGGAAGTACCACCACCACCAGCTCACGTTCGGCATGCTCTACGCTTGGACGGAGAACTTTGTCCTGCCTCTCTCCCACGACGAGGTCGTGTACGGCAAGCGCTCCCTCGCCCGCAAGATGCCCGGCGACGAGTGGCAGCGCTTCGCCAACCTCCGCCTCCTCTACGCCTTCATGTGGGCGTATCCCGGCAAGAAGCTCCTCTTCATGGGCGGAGAGTTCGGACAGTCGGACGAGTGGAACCACGACAAGAGCCTGGACTGGCACCTCCTCGACCAGGGGCCGTACCATCGGGGCGTCCAGCGACTGGTGGCGGATCTGAACCGGCAGTACCGGGGGCGGCCCTCGCTGCATCAACTGGATTGCGAGGCTGCGGGATTCGCCTGGATGGACTGTAGCGATGCCGACCAGAGCATCGTCGCCTTCGCGCGGTTCGGTCGGGCCCCCGGCGACCTCACGGTCTGCGCCTGCAACTTCACGCCGGTGCCGCGGCACGGGTATCGCGTGGGCGTGCCGCGGGGCGGATTCTACCGGGAGATCCTCAACACGGACAGCGCCTACTACGGCGGCAGCGACATGGGCAATAGCGGAGGCGTGGTCGGCGAGCCCGTACCCTGGCACGGCCAGTCTCACTCCGTCCTGCTCACCCTCCCGCCCCTGGCCGCCGTGTGGCTCGCGCCGAGCGAGGGTTGACCGCGGTGCCGCCCGGCTCCTTCCGCACGCGGCCGGGGCGGCCCTATCCGCTCGGGGCCACCTGGGACGGCGCCGGCGTGAACTTCGCGCTGTTCAGCGAGCACGCGAGCGCGGTGGACCTATGCCTCTTCCATCCGGACGATGCGGGCCGGGAGATCGCCCGCGTCCCCGTGACCGAGCGCACCGATCAGATCTGGCATGTGTATCTTCCCGAGGCGCACCCGGGTCTTCTCTACGGCTATCGTGTGCACGGTCCGTATGCGCCGGCGGAGGGGCATCGCTTCAACCCCGCCAAGGTGGTGCTCGACCCGTATGCCCGGGCCATCGCGGGCCGCCTGCGCTGGCACGACGCCATGTGCGGATACCGTGCGGGCGAGGCGGACACGAGTCGCGAGCCCGATCCGCGCGACAGCGCGGCGTATGTGCCGAAGTGCGTCATCGTGGAGTCGGCTTTCTCCTGGGGCGAGGACCGCCTCCTGCACACGCCGTGGCACCCGACCGTGATCTACGAGCTGCACGTCAAGGGATTCACGGCGCGGCATCCGGACATCCCGCACCCGCTCCGCGGCACCTACGCGGGGCTGGCGGCTCCGCCTGCCCTCGAGCACCTCAGGCGTCTCGGGGTCACCGCCGTGGAGCTCCTGCCCGTGCACCACTCGGTGACCGAGAAGCCGCTCCAGGACCGCCGTCTCGACAACTACTGGGGCTACAACTCGATCGGCTATTTCGCCCCGGACTCCCGCTTCGCCTCCACGGGCGCCCGCGGCGAGCAGGTCAGCGAGTTCAAGACCATGGTCAAGCGCCTCCACGAGGCGGGCATCGAGGTCATCCTCGACGTCGTGTACAACCACACCGCGGAGGGCGACCATCGCGGGCCCACCCTGTGCTTTCGCGGCATCGACAACACCGCCTACTACCGCCTGGAAGACGGGGACCGGAGCCGCTACCGCGATTTCACGGGCTGCGGCAATACGCTGAACCTGACCCACCCGCGCTCGCTCCAGCTCCTCATGGACAGCCTGCGCTACTGGGTCCTGGACATGCACGTGGACGGATTCCGCTTCGATCTCGCCTCTGCCCTCGCCCGCGAGCTGCACGATGTCGATCGGCTCTCCTCTTTCTTCGACGTCATCCATCAGGACCCCGTCATCTCCCAGGTGAAGCTCATCGCCGAGCCGTGGGATCTCGGTGAGGGAGGCTACCAGGTGGGGAATTTCCCGCCCGGCTGGGCGGAGTGGAACGGAAAGTATCGCGACACCATCCGCCGCTACTGGAAGGGCGACTGGGGCCAGGTGGCCGAGCTGGGGTTTCGGCTCACGGGATCGAGCGACCTCTACGAGCAGGGCGGGCGGCGCCCGTCGGCCAGTATCAATTTCGTGACGGCCCACGACGGGTTCACCCTCGCCGACCTCGTGGCCTATGCGCAGAAGCGCAACGAGGCCAATCACGAGGATAATCGCGACGGCACCGACGACAACGCGTCATCGAACGGCGGCGTCGAAGGCCCTACGGACGATCCCCAGGTGCTCGCCCTGCGTGGACGCCAGCAGCGCAATTTCCTGGCCACCCTCCTCCTCTCGCAGGGCGTGCCCATGCTCTCGGGGGGCGACGAGATCGGGCGCACGCAGCGCGGCAACAACAACGCCTATTGCCAGGACAACGAGCTCTCCTGGTTCGACTGGCCGCTCGGGCCCTCCGCCCGCCGCCTCCTGGACTTCACGTCCCACCTCATCCGCTTCCGCCTGGATCACCTCGTGTTCCAGCGCCGCCGCTTTTTCCAGGGCCGACGCATCCGCGGCTCCGCCGTCAAGGATCTCTCGTGGCTCCGTCCCGACGGCACGGAGATGACGGACGAGGAGTGGTCCCACTGGTTCAGCCCGGGCCTCGGCCTGCAGCTGGCCGGCGACGCCATCGAGGAGGTGAGCGACGAGGGCCTGCCCATCACCGACGACACGTTTCTCATCCTCCTCAACGCGCACGACGAGCCGGTGCCCTTCGTTCTCCCCGATCATCACGGCGGCGCGTGGGAGCCCGTGCTCGACACGCGCGACTGGCAGCAGCCCATCGCCGAGGGCCGGCGCTTCAAGGAGGGCGAGCCCTACCCGCTCGAGGGCCGTACCCTGGCCGTGCTTCGCCTGCACCCCCGCGAGTTTCCCTGATGGCCGAGATGCCAGAATTCGAATCCGAGATGCACCGCACGGCCGTGGCGCAGCTCGACCAGGTGGCCGAGCGTCTGCATCTCGACCACGACACGCATGTCCGCCTCCGCTATCCTCGCCGGGCCCTCGTCGTTTCCATCCCCGTACGGATGGACAGCGGGCACACGGAAGTCTTCATGGGCTACCGTGTCCACCACAACACGGCGCTCGGCCCGACCAAGGGCGGCCTGCGCTACGACGCGGAGGTGAGCATGGGCGAGGTGACCGCGCTCGCCATGCTGATGACCTGGAAGTGCTCGCTCATGGGCCTGCCCTATGGCGGCGCAAAGGGCGGCGTGCGTTGCAGCCCGCGCAACATGTCGAAGCGCGAGCTGGAATCGCTGACGCGCCGCTACACCGCGGAGATCATCCTCATGATCGGCCCCGATCTCGACATCCCCGCCCCCGACCTCGGCACCGACGAGCAAACCATGGCCTGGATGATGGACACATACTCGATGACCCAGGGCAAGAGCGTGCCCGGCGTGGTCACGGGCAAGCCGATCCTCGTGGGCGGCTCCGCGGGTCGCCGCGAGGCCACGGGGCGCGGCATCGTCTACGTCCTCTACCAGGCCGTGCACCGCCTGGGCCAGGAGATCAAAGGCCGGAAGGTGGTCGTCCAGGGCTTCGGCAATGTGGGCGGGGTGGCCGCCCGGATGCTCTGGCGCGACGGCGCCGTGATCCAGGGCGTGAGCGACTACAAGGGCGGAGTCTGGAACAGCCAGGGGCTCGATATCCGCGCCCTCGAGCAGCACGTCAAGGAGAGGGGCAGCGTAGTGGGCTTCCCGGGAGCCGATTCCATCTCCAACAAAGACATCCTCGAGCAGCCGTGCGACATTCTGCTGCCTGCGGCCACGGGATCCCAGATCCGCGAGGACAATGCCGACCGGATCCAGGCCCAGATCGTCGTCGAGGGCGCCAATGGCCCGACCACGCCCGAGGCTGATGTCATCCTGCACAACCGCGGCATCGTGGTCATTCCCGATATTCTCGCCAACGCCGGCGGCGTCGTCGTGTCCTACTTCGAATGGGTGCAGGGCCTCCAGTTCTTCTTCTGGAAGGAGAGCGAGATCACCAGCCGGCTTCAGGAAATCATGGCGCGCGCCTTCGCCCGCGTGTGGAACATCTCGAAGAAAGAGCACGTGAACCTGCGCACGGCCGCTCTCATGGAGGGCATCCGCCGCGTGGCGGACGCGCACCAGGTCCGCGGCCTCTACCCTTAGCAGGCGAGCGGGCGGCCAGCCGCCTACGGAATGGCTACGGGCTCTCGGCGGAGGTGGGGCGAGTCAGGGACGCGCGGATCCCCTCGAGCCGCTTGCGCATCTCGTCCCTGAGCTGGCCCCGACCGATCGACCGCTTCAGCTGGTTCCCCACGCCCAGAACTTCATCCGTCGAGAAGCGGCTCGTGCAGAAAACCACGGTGCCGTCCAGGTACGCGAAGGCGCCGGTGATAATCTGCGCGGCGTTGTAGGAGTGCCCGACGTAGAAGTAGCGCTCGATGTGGACGGCGGAACCGGGGCCGGCCGTGACGATCTGATGGAGCAGGCTGAGATCCGGCCGTCGCTGCACTCGGCGCTTGAGCCAGTAGAAGCGATGGAGCTGCCGCGGAGAGGGCGCGGCGGGAAATCGTAAGAGCGTGTCGCGGAGCTCGGGGCCGTCTCGTCCCACGCGGTCGGCGTCCGCGATGGCCGCGCGCAGGTCGGCCGCGGGGTCGGTGACCCCTCCCCCGCTCCGCGTATACGGGGCGAGGGTGGCGAGACCCCCTTGCTGGTAGGCCTGCAGCCTCTGGCGCAGGAGCCCCCGGTACGTGTCCCAGACCTTCTCGGCCATGCCGGGCTGGGACACGCTGGCCGTGGCGTCCCGGAGCGCGCGGAACGTCGCGATCTCGGCCGCGGAGAGGTTGAATCGCGTCCCCGGCGAAGCGTCAAGGAGGTTCCCCGCCTCGTCTCGCTCTCCTTTGACGAGCGGGGATCCGGGCAGCGGCTCCGAGCCCGTGGGCTCCGCGACGATCGCGAACTCGGAAATGGTGCTGTCACGAGTGATCACCTGCCCGGAGGTCAGGTATTCGGCGACGCGGCCGAGGGGAGCTTGCACGAACATGGCGAGACCTACCGCCAGCTCTCTTTCGCTGAACTCGCTGACCGGATACGAGAGGACCTCTCCGACGACGAGACGGCGGCGTTGGTCCGGCGCCACCTGGAGGAGATCGAGCACCTCGCCGCCCGCGGGCTCCGCCGCCGGCGCGAGGCGCGCCGCGGTCAGGCCCGCGACCAAGCCGGCGGCGAGGATACCGAGGGCACGAGCCCGCCCCATCCATCTCATCCCGTCGATTATAGTCGGCTGGAGTGCGCGCACGCATACGCCTGGGGAACGGTAGGAAGGAGTGTTGCGAGGGAGAGCGAGGCCGAGGATCGGCGCCGAGACTTGCTAGGCGACTCTCCGCGGGTGTACCAGCTTCGTCGCGCGAGTCCGCGGGGCTGTCGACGCGGCCCTGGAAGTGGATCCGCCACGGAGCCAATCGGGCTCGAGCGGCTTCTCGGACTGCTTTGACCGCCAGGAGTGCGTTACGAGCTCTACGAGAAGCCAGAGGGGCAGGACGAGCGCCACCAGATACTCGACCATAGTTTCCAGTTCCATGGCCCTGTTCCTCCTTGTCTTGACCCTTCCCCCCGCGCCTCGACTCGTCGACTGGGCCCTCGTGGAGGCAGGAGTTGTGCCAGGCGCTCTCCAACGAAATGTCAATAACTTGCGCGGCATCGCTATGACAAGGCGCTGGAACGCTGCCCGAAGGTGGTGAAGGGGGCCCCGGCGTTATGCCCGGAGGACTGCGGTCGAGGGGGCGACGACCAGAGCTACTTCGACGAGGAAATCAGGATTTGACGACGGGTCGCTCTGAGGAGCGAGCCGGATACCGCAGCGAGAGCGGTCGGCATAACGGTTAGCCTACCTGGGGCGATTTCACCGAGGGATCTGCCAAGCAACTCCTATCGCTCATGAATCCGGCCGGTAACTCCTCGTAACCCTGTCGAGTCCCTTTGCGACATCTCCGCTTTCGATGTACCGTCGCCGACGCTCAGAAATCCTCGAGGCTCAGCTTCGTGTCCGCCTCCGCCCAGGCCTTCTCGAACTCTCCCTCGACGAGCCTGGCGTCGTAGGTCTTCCCTTGCGCCTTCAGAGCGGCCATCAACCCGAAGAGAGCGCGACCACTTCGCCGGTTCCTCTCGAGGTCGGCACGAAAGACGGCCTCGGCTTCGGCATGCCGTCGCGCCCGCAGGAGCGCGACGCCCAGAGACTCCCGCACCGGCGAGTACCACGCCGGAGGCTCGCCGTAGGGGAGCGTGTCTTCGACCTCCACGCCCTGACGAAGCAGGTCGATGGCCGCCTTGGTCTCGCCCTTGGCGGTGGCGATTCGCGCGCCAAGCACCCGCTCGGCGACCATCAGCATCGTCCGCGCACCACCATCTTCGGGCACGCGCTTCCCCGCTTCGAGAAAGGCCGCGTGCTCGCGCTCGGCCCTGGCCACCTCGCGCTGCGCCGCAAAGGCCGACCCGCGGGCGAAGTGCCACAAGGCGTAGACGGTACGCATCGCCGGATCGGGGCTCGGCAGCTTGAGGATCTCGCTCCACTTCCCGAAGCGCACGAGGAGGAGGGTGGAGGTCGGCATGAAGCCTTCGACCATCGGCATCTCCTTGACGTGCGGAGCCACGTGGGCTTCCAATCGCTTGGCCGCGCCCAGCGCGTCGGCGCGGCGTCCCGCCATGCTGTGGGCGACGGCGAGGAAATGCAGGTTGTGGCTGTAGTACATGACGGGGTACAGGCCCTTGACCCCGCGGGACCTGATGTACGCCTCGTCGGCCCGCGCCGCCTCCTGGTTGCTCCGGGCGGCGGCGGCATAGTCCCCCGTGCGCTGGTAGATGTGCGAGGGCATGTGGACGAGATGCCCGGCGGCGGGCGCCAGCACGCCCAGCCTGGGCGCATACGCGAGCGCCCGCTCCGGATTCGGTGACGCTTCCACCGCGTGAATGTAGTAGTGAATGGCGCCGATGTGACTCGGGTCGCGCTTCAGCACAGACTCCAGGACGGCGACGATCTCCAAAGTGCCCTCCGCGGGCTTGCCGTCCGCCGTCCAGAGCTGCCACGGGCGCAGGTTCATGCCCGCTTCGGCGAAGAGCGTCGCCGCGTCGAGGTCGTCGGGATAGCGATTGACGATCTCGCCCATGGCGTTGCGGTAGTCGAGGGCGCGCCGTGCCGGATCGGAGTCGGTCGCCGCCGAATGCCTCCTCGCGAGGGCCTCGATGTAGAGGCGCTCGTTCTCCGGCCCCTTTGCCGCGAGGACGAGGGCCTGTTGCACAGCCTGGTAAGCCGCCTTCTCCCTGTCTGCCTCGGCCTCGAGATTGATGTTGGGCCCGAAAGCAAGGGCGATGCCCCAGTAGGCCATGGCCATCTGTGGGTCGAGCTGCGCCGCGCGCCTGAACGATCGCACGGCCTCGTCGTGGTTGAAGGCGTACACGAATCGGAGTCCCTGATCGAAGAACTTTTGCGCCTCGGGGCTGGAGGTGGAGACAGGGTGCCGGTGCGAGCCCAGGCCGCGCACGAGCGTCGCGGGCGCCTCGGCGCCTGTCGCCTTCGTCGCGTGGGAGTGGGCAGGCTGCGCGTGCGCGGTGCCGCAGAGCATCAGCCACATCGCTACGGTCAGACACGTGCGCCGCATGGTCTGCCCTCTCGAATCGCTTGGCTTCGAAGATTGCCGCTCGATCAGACGGAAGTCCGTCCCGCGTTCACGGAGACGGGGAGGATCTCTGGCGGGCCCAGCTCCTTGTACAAGCCCTCGATCCGATCGATGACCCTGTCCCATGTGAACTCGGACGTCGTCCGAGTATAGCCGGCCCCGCCGAGTCTCGCGCGCTCCGCGGGATCCTTCAGCAATCTCACCAGGGCCTCGCCGATGTGCCGCGGGTCCTGTGGATTGACGAGGAGTCCATCCACGCCGTTCCGGATGACGTAGGGGGTCGACCCGACGTTGGCGCCGATGACCGGCTTGCCACACATCCACGCCTCGAGATAGGCGATGCCGAAGGATTCTCCGATCGATGGCATGGCGAAGACGTCGAGGCTCTCGAAGATGCTCGCCTTGTCCTCCTCGTCGAACGCGCCCAGCAAGAGGACGCGCGTCCTTTCCGCCTCCGTCAGCCGGGCCAGCGCCTGCTCCACCTCCCGATCCGCGGGCATGCCCACCGAGGCCCTCGGACCGGCCAGGACGAGGCGCACCTCCGAATTCCACTGCCACACGACGCGCATGGCCTTGATGAGGGCGGTGACTCCCTTCGACGGAAGAAGGCGGCCCACGTAGCCGACCACGGGGCGGCGGCGCAACCCATAGCGGCTTCGGATCCTCCCCCCGTCGCGCTCGGCGAAGGCGTGAGGATCGATCCCCGCGCCTCCCACGAGAACCCGGGTCCGAACCGAGACGCGCTCCTCCACGAATTGCTTCTCGTAGCCGGTGTTGGCAATGATGGCGTCACAGCGGTTGAGCAGGGGCACGTAGACATCGTCCCGGCTCCACGCTTCCTCCGTGTGGAACATGGGAATACCCACCATGCGCCACTTCCTGAGGCGTTTGGCCATGCTGACCTTGAAGGGCAGGAGGCTCGCCCACCATCCGAGCACCGCCACGATGTCCGCCTTGCTTCGCAAGAGCTCGGCGAAGAGCCGCACGCTGAGCGGGCCTCCGGCCATCATCCTCATTCGATCCTGCGGGAGCACGGCTCCCAGGAGGCGGCGGGCGCCCCCCATCTTCAAGAGGCGGGGGAAGGCGCCGTTCTCGGTGAAGCGAATCACCCGGGGCGGGGCGGAAAGGCCCGAGAACAGGGGCGGGAACCAGTCCGCGGCTTCCTGGTCTCGCAGGGTCAGCACGGTCACCTGGTGCCCACGGGCCGCGAGTCCTTCGGATAGTCTTCGTGCGTAGACCTGCTCGCCCCCCAGGCGGGGCCAGTAGCCGGGAGTCACGTGCACGATGCGCACGATCACGCACGGAGCAAGGGCCATTCCATGGGGTCATCACGCGCAAAGGCCCGTCAGGGAAGAGGTGTCCGCCAAGTCGCCCGCGTCTTGGAGTGACAAAAATCGGGGGAGGATCCCGAAGAATGGTGGGCGCGGGACTTTTTCCGTGCGACGCCGCCGACGCGCGCCTGCTGGCGCTTCCGATGCGCTAGACTGGTCTCCTATTCTTGAGAGGGAGATCTCATCATGGGAGGATCAGGATCATGAAGCGGCTCCTTGTCGCGTGGCTCCTCGGAATGGCGCTGGCATCGACCGCCGCCGCGGAGCCGGAGTGGACAGTGGTGGAGACAGGACGAGCGGGTTTCCACTCGTCGTTCTCGCTGAAAGTGAATCCGGAGCGGATCCCGCCCGGGGGCGTGATCGCCAACGAATCGCGATGGTCCGAGCCTCCCGCGAGTGGCAGCACCATCTGGTACTTCGCGGGCGCGGACGGGCGCACCGCGCACATCTTTGTCATCTTCCAGGAGTTCAGCAAGCCCGCCGCGAGGATCGTGGAGGTGGAGCGCCGTCCCATCCTCATCACCCTCGACCCGGAAGATACAGCCTCCCTGACTCTGCTCCCCGTGAATGCGAAGTCGGTGACGGTGAAGCTGAAACGGAACCCGGACCAGACGATTTCCGTGTCCGTGCCGCCGAAATGAGGGACGGGCGCTACTCCGCCCGCAGCCAGTCCGCGATGCGCCGCCAGGAGGGCGCCGGCCGATCCGACTCCCACGATGATGTCGTCATACGAGGTCGCCATCAGCTCATGGAACTCGTGATGCCACGCCCCGTCATGATGGCTTGACATCACGCAGCCGACGGAGGTTGACTGAAGGTGACGGAAGCACGGAGGCGCCAGCTTCCGCCTCGGAGCTCACCCCTTGGGGAGGTGTCATGGAGAAGACTCCACCCGGCTCAGAGTGGCGCCATCGGGCGCGGTAAGAACTGATGGCGCGCAACGTCACAGAGATTCCCGAGAGAGCCCGGCTCGTGCCGGGCCATGCCGCGGGCGCTGGCCTGCGCGCAACTAACCGAGCCCGGTAGGCGGTACACCGGTTCCGCCTCCGGGCTCTCTAGTTTCGAGCGGGCGGCGAGGTCGTCCGTGAAGGGCGAGGCTCTGGTTCTGGTACGCCGGGTCATCGGTGACTTCCCTCCCGAACCACTCCGGGGCGGCAAAGCGCCGGCTCTCCTCGGGTGACGCGAACTCGCACTCCGCGGTCACGAGGCCGGCCAGCTCCCCGTGGTAGACGTCGACCTCGATGGTCCTTCCCGCGTGGGGAATCTCGTATCGCGTCTTCTCGATCCTCCGGCCAGAGGTCGCCTCCCACAGGACGTCGAACTGGGTCGCCGTGAGCTCGATCTCGAGCTCTGATCGGACCTCGCCCCTACCCAGCTTGACCGCTTCGAAATGCTTCTGGCCCTTCCTTCGCAGCCTCACCTCGCTGCCGTCCGCGCCCACCACGATATAGCCTTGGAGGATGCGCTCGTGCGGATACCGGTCCATCGCCTCCGGCAAGGACTTGACGAGAAACTTCCGCTCGATCTCGAGGCTCATCGGGTCGCGGACCGGATCAGCGCCTCGGGCTGGACGGGCAGGGAGACCACCTTCACGCCGAGGGGCCGGACGGCATCGGCCACCGCATTGGCGATGGCGGCGGGAGCGCCGATGGTGCCGCCCTCGCCCATGCCTTTGTAGCCGCCCGGGGTGAGGGGCGAGGGCGTCTCGAGGTGGCCGAGGGTGAAGAAGGGAAGATCGGCCGCCGTCGGCAACGAGTAGTCCATGAAGCTTCCTGTCAGCAGCTGCCCCGATTCGTCGTAGACGAGCCGTTCGCCCAGGGCCTCGCTGATGCCCTGAGCCAGGGCGCCGTGGATCTGGCCTTCCACGATCACGGGATTGATGACCGGGCCGCAATCCTCGACCACGACGTAGCGCTGGAGCGCAACGCGTCCGGTCTCGGCATCCACCTCCACGGAGGCGATGTGGACAGCGCCGGAGAAGGTCGGTCCCGGCGGATCGAACTCCTGGGTCACCGTGAGCATCCCCTCGTCGGCCGCGCCGGCCACCTCGGCCAGCGCCACGCCGCGGTCGGGCATGCCCCGCACCGTCACTCGCCCGTCGCGAAGCTCGAGATCGGCTGGACTTGCCTCGAGGAGCGCGCCCGCTCCGTCGAGCACCCTCTGGCGGAGCGTGGCCGCGGCGCCGGCTGCCGCGCCCCCCTGAGCCACCGCCCCACGGCTCGCGAAGGTGCCGCTGCCTTCCGGCGTCTTGTCCGTGTCCGGCTGGCTGACCACCACGCGCTCCAGGGGTACCCCCAGCTCGTCGGCCACGATCTGGGCTGCGGTGGTGGCGTGTCCCTGCCCCTGGGACGGCATGGACAGGCGGCAATGCACGGTGCCGTCGAGTCCGAGCGAGACGCGCGCCGCCTCGTGGCCCGGCACGTCGCTCATGCCTCGACTCCGGTACGTCGCCGAGCCCATGCCCGTGTATTCCGTGTAGCAGGAGATCCCGACACCCAGGAGGCGCCCACGCCCGCGAGCCTGCTCGCGCTCGCGCTTCAGTCCCTCGTAGTCGGCCAGCTCCAGGGCCATCTCGAGCGCCTTCGTGTAGTCGCCGCTGTCGTAGAGATATCCCGCCGCCGACATGAAGGGATATTGGTCGCCCGTGATGAGGTTGCGGCGACGGATCTCGGCGGGATCGAGGCGCAGGCGCTCCGCGAGCAGATCGAGCGTGCGCTCCATCACGAATACCCCCATGGTCATGCCGACCCCGCGGTAGGCGCCCAGAGGTGGCTTGTTGGTCGCCACGCCTATCGCGTCCCACTCATAGGCCGGCGTACGGTAGGGTCCGGGAATGATTCCGGTCATGCCGAGGGGCTCCAGAGCGGCCGTCAGCGGGTAGACGTGGTAGGCGCCGTTGTCGGAGACGACACGGACGCGGAGAGCCAAGAGGGTTCCCCGCGCATCCGTGGCCGCCTCGATGTCGACACGGGCCTCACGGGCCTGAGAGGCGCACGCCAGATTCTCCCGGCGCGTTTCCACCCACTTGACGGGACGTCCGGTGACCCGGGCCAGCCCCGCCACGGCGAGATCCTCCGACAGGACGTGCATCCTCTGGCCGAAGCCGCCCCCCGTGTCGGGCACGATCACCCGGACCTGATCGTCGCGCACGCCGAAGGCCCGGGCCAGCGACGTGCGATAGATGTGCGGTGCCTGCGTGCCCGTCCAGATCGTCAGCCGCTCTCGTTCCCACGAGGCAATGAGACCGCGAGGCTCGAGCGGCGAGGCGGACACGCGGCCGTGGGTGAAGGTCTCTGTGAGCACGGTGTGCGCGCGCGCGAAGGCTCCCTCGACGTCGCCAAGACGGTAGTCGCGATGAAAGAGGATATTGCCCGGCGCACATTCGTGGACGAGGGGCGCGCCCGCCGCGCGGGCGGACACGGCGTCGGCGACCGCGGACAGCGGCTGGCAATCCGTCACGACGAGCTCGGCGGCATCCGCCGCCTGCCCCGCGCTCTCCGCACAGACCCCCGCGATCGCCTCGCCGACGAAGCGAAGGCGATCCTCGGCGAGGGCCGGACAGCGAGTGGGCCAGAACCCGGCGCCTTCGAGGCGCGGCGCGAGCGGGCTCACCCACTCGGCCAGATCGTGCGCGGTCAAGGCAGCCACCACCCCCGACGCCCTTTGCGCGGGGCCAACGTCGGCATGGCGGAGCACGGCATGCGCGTACGCGCTGCGGGCAAAGGCCGCGTGGAGCATTCCAGGGACCCGCAGGTCGTCGAGATAGGTGCCCCCTCCCGTGAGGAGACGCGGATCCTCGACCCGCTTGACCCTCGCGCCGGTGAGGCGGGGAGCCAGGCTCACGATCTATTCAGCGCCGCTCGCCTTCGGCGCGTAGGCGCGCTTCGGCTCGAACAGCCACCCTGGTTCCGCTCAAGACTTGGCGACCCGCGGGAGAACTTCACCGGCCAGCCGCTCGAGCTGCTCCGTGCCCCAGTTCAGCGGGTTGAGCACGATGTGCTCACAGCCGCCCAGTGAGGCGATCTTGGCGCGGATCCTTTCCGCCACCTGCTCCGCCTCGCCGAGCAGGTAGTACTCCTGCCAGTACGGCAGGTCCATGCCCGAGTAGACCTTGAAGTGCGGCGCCGCCACCTCGGGCCTCTCGCCTTTCTTCAACACGTAGACGAAGTTCGAGTAGACCTTGGTCATGTCGCCGGGCTTCCTGCCCAGACCGGCCATGAAGCGCTGGATCTTCTCCCAGTCCTCCTTGACCATGTCGGCGGTGGCGGAAGAGTGCGGGACCCAGGTCCTGGCGTACTTGGCGATCCGTTTGAGCACGGGATCGATGTTCGTCACCGTTTGCCCGTACACCTTCTCGAAGGGCTGGCTGCCGCCGCCGATCCAGATCGGCGGGTGCGGCTTCTGGGAGGGCTTGGGATCGATGGTCAGGTTCTTGACCTGGTAGTACTTGCCGGCATACGTGACGTTGTCGCCCGCCCAGAGCGCCGTCACGAGCTCCAGCATCTCGTCCATGCGACGGCCCCGCTCCTTGTGCGGGATGCCCATGAGCCCGAACTCCTCCTCGTGCCAGCCCACCCCGACGCCGAGGATGCTGCGGCCGCCCGACAGGAGATCCAGCGTCGCCCATTCCTTGGCGAAGTAGGCGGGATTGCGCAGAGGCAGCACGAGCACCATGGTGCCGAGCTTGATCGTGCGCGTCACGCCCGCCAGCGCGGAGAGGAGCGCGACGGGCTCGAGCCAGGTGCAGGCGTAGGCGGGCGGCGTCTGCAGCAGGTGATCGATGCTGACGGCGGAATCGAAGCCGAGGTCCTCGGCCCTCCGGAGGTAGGTGCCCATGTCGGCCAGGCTCGCCGTCCGGGGGCCGAGGGCGAAGCTCGGGAGGCGGAGTCCGAACTTCATCTCAACCCGTCCTCTTTCTTGGCCTCGTCGACGGTCAAGCCGCCGACGCGAGGGTGCGGCCGGCCTCCATCCGTGACGACGAGGGCGACGAGAATCTCGTCGGCGCGCGGGGCGTCGCCCAGGCGCACCTCCATCGCGTCGAAGTGGGTCCGGACGAAGGCCGCGTCCTTGTAGTGGAGCGGCACGTCGATGGTGGCGCCGGGCCCCCCCAGCTTCTTCGCGGACGGGATGATGGCCTGGCCGCCCCCCACGGCCGAGCGAAAAGGAGCGCCGAGGGTCGGGTGAAGAATGGCGGCGGCGTGCTCGTATTCGCCTTGCTCGCCGACGATGGCCGCCTTGCCGTAGGAATGGGCGGGCGCGCCGAGGGCGGCCACGGCCCGGCGGCCGAGGAGGTCACCCAGCTCCTCGCCCGCCTTGACGAGCTCCTGCAGATCCTCCACGAAGCGCCCGGCGAAGGGGTTCTCGATCACCGCGATGGCCGCCACCTTCTTGATCGGCCGGGCAGCCTTCTTCCCGCCGTCCTCGTAGATCTCCTCCACCACGGTCAGCATCTTGCGGATCTTCATATTCTCTCTCCTTGTCTCAGCACTCGCCTCGCCGCTGATCAATTCAGCCCTCGCCTCAGAGCTTCGCTCTTCAGCGCGAACTACGGGCAGCGTCTCGGCTCGAAAGTCTAGTGACCTCCTCCAGAGGGGCCGTCTCCCTTCACGACCTCGGCGGCACGGGCGGCCGGCGGGGTATTGCGGCTCCGACCTATCTTGATCTGCCCGTCGATGAGGGCCATCGAGATGCCGAAGAGGTCGCCGGCGGTGAGCGCCTCCAGGGCCGTCCGGCCCACCGATCCCACCGGCGCATCCACGATGCAGAGGTCCGCCTCGCGGCCGGCCGCGATGACACCAACGGGCAGATTGTAAACGCGCGCCGTGTTGCCGGTGGCCATGCAGATCGCCGTCTCCGGGCCCACCCCGCCCAGCGAGGCGAGGTGGGCGATCACGCGGAGGATGCCGAGCGGTACCACGCCCGTTCCGGACGGCGCGTCGTTGCCGATGATGACGCGGTGAAGCGCCCGCGCCTCTTTGGCCCGCTCGAGCGTGTGCAGCGCCGTCTTGCCATTGCCGCAGTGGACGATCTCGAGGGCCATGCTCGTGGCCACCAGCGAGTCGATCTCCCGCTCGCTCATGGACGTCGTTCCGCCGTTGATGTGCCCGACGACATGAGGATCCGCCTCGAGCACCACCTCGGCGCTGATGGGGTTCGAGCCCGCGATGGACGGCCCGCCCGTGTGAATGGTCACGGTCATGCCGTGCTTCTTCGCCCAGCGGACCATGGGCGCCGCGTCCTTGCCGGTCCTGACCGAGCCCAGGCCGATCTCGCCCACGAGCTTGACTCCATGCCGGGCCATCTCGGCGAAATCCTCCTCGACGAGGCCGAGCTCGAGAATGGGCGCCCCGCCGTGGACCTTGACCCCGGCCGGCCGCAGGTTGGCGGAGGCCTTGGCGGCCACGACGGCGAGCGCCTTGAGGCCGGCGATGTCCTTCGGACGTCCCGGGAGATGCACTTCGCCCGCCGAGATCATGGTGGTGATCCCGCCGTTGAGCCCGGACTCGATGAAGTCCATGGTCCGCTGGCGCGG
>Ga0137397_10000790_pt1 | contig 21928 bp, 26 predicted proteins | sample czorhiz116metaG_FD_106658 | JGI IMG/M metagenome (GOLD analysis project Ga0137397, IMG submission 106658) | Vadose zone soil microbial communities from Angelo Coast Range Reserve, California, USA - czorhiz1.16 metaG | ecosystem: Environmental > Terrestrial > Soil > Vadose zone | place: USA... | reverse complement strand
GGCTGGCTGGCTGGCCGGTGCGGTGATCGCATTGTGGGGACGCGTCGTCCGTCCGAGATGGGGTGCGTCTGTCTTTGCTTTTCTTTTCTTTTATGTCTCTTTCGTTCTCAATCGATGGCCGCTGTGTTAAGTTGATGAATAATTGATTGATCGATCGAGACGATGTCTTTATTTTCGTTTCGTGTTTTCTCGTCCAAATCATCGACAAATTAAAGGTTCGGCGGAATGGCGGCTCGGAGTCCGTTTTAGGGTCAACTCTTTTTTCGTCGTGATTCAAGGTGACGGCGAACGCTCTGTATGCGTTCCGTCCCGTTCTGCGTGTTTCAACGAGTTTCCTGTGAAGTACCCCAGTGCTCGTCCACACTGCTGCCGTGGCAACTCATTGATTGGTTCGTTACATTGAAGCCGGATGTATGGGGGGAGTCTTTGAGGCGGTGGTTCATTGGAGTCCACTAGACTCACGTTTATGTCACTACGTCCAATTTGCCCCTCGGTTGTTGTTCCGGGACATTAATACCACAATTTTCAGTTATCGCGATAACTGTGTGATTGGTCAGACGACCTGTAGCTACTCGCTAGACCTGGCACTAGCTTTCCCGTCTGGCGCCAAGGTTTTCTTTGGCATGAGGTTCATCATCTGGCTCTAGCTCATTTCTCTGGCAACAGACATGCTGTCTAGATTCACTGGCGCGTGGCAAGTCCACTGGCGCCAGGACGGCATTACTGGCATTAGTGGCGGTTACTGGCATAGTAACGCCAGTGACTTTACATCTTGCTGACGGCGGCCGCCATCTGGCTACATGTGCTCGTCACGACACCGACCCAGCACTGCATACTGCGAGACACTCCCAGGCTATGAAAGGGCGCACGACGTCATGGGACGCTGCGATGAAGATGCGAGAACCGTCGAAGCAAAGGAGATCCCGCACGTGGCATGGAGTGGCAAGTGGAGGTGCCTCATTGACTAGGTGTTACAGCAGGGCAAGATAGCCAGACCCGCCGCGATCACATGGAAACAAAGGCCGACGCGGCCAGAGCTCAGGGGCCGTCTCGTGATGTTGTGGCGATTGGTGTGAAAAGTTAGCGGCGTCGTGCTAGTTCTAGGCACTCTGGAAATCTGAATCTAGGCCCAGGATGACACGGAGCCGTCGTACCTATACATAAGATACAGGACCCGAATGAGCGTGCCCACGGCTTCCCCACGCGTTGCTCTGGAAATCTACTGAAAATACCACTGTCGTTTGGTTGATTCCTTTGTGAACTCAGCCTGAGATGAATGGACACAGGGGTAAATAATATAGTACATGTGGAAAACGGGCCCTCTCCGTACGGTCAAGTCCCGGAAATCCAACCGCCGCATATTTCATATTTCATAAGTCCAAGGGGAATGCGCAGGCTGCGCGTCGGAAACGCACGACTCGGGTCAAAATAATAAGCGAGGTCAGATCGAAAAATCAAAAATCACCTAGCGAGAGCGTCGGGGTGTTGTGCGGCGATTTTCGGTCTGTGGCGCTAGACTCGGGAGTATACAAAACAAAACAGACGACTCGGATCCGATCCTAGCAGAGCGGCGATCAATGAAAAAGGTATTTTTTTTCTCTATTTCTTAGTTCGAGTTGAGGACTGTAGCAGAGGATTGTTCTCGACATCTAAGCGGTGATTTTCGGTGATTTACACAGCAAAGTGATGCTCGACTGCATGCCGCACAGAGCCAATGCAGACAATCACACATCCCACTCATCGATTTCACAGTCATTGGATGCCCCATGACCATACACACGAACGTGTGATATGATCCACGGGCGCGGAGCTCTGCGGCTAGACGCATGGGTCGTAGCTCCACATGGATTGGAAATATGTGCACAATCTCGGTCGAGGTTTTTCTCCCCGTGTCCATCCATGGCCGCCGCCATCGAAAAACAGATGCCGTTTAATCCGATGCGCCATCAGGTCAGGAGCCGCGAGTGGTCTCGGCTTGGCGCTACTGTAACAAAGAACATTCTTTCCCTCGTGGATAATGTCCTTCATTGCCTCAGCTGCCTCACTATCTCACTCACTCTCACGACCTCCTATCGGGCTCTAATCTATCGATCAAACGAGGCTGCACGTGTTGTTGGCACTGTGACGTGATAGCCCCCCGGGCCTTTGCGGAACTCGAGCAGCAGATAGACACCGCGATTGGATTTTGGGGACGCATAGTATTAACAATGCAGGGATCTGTGCCTTTTGACACCACCGGGGGAGATCGAGTCGGTGCTGATCGACTTTTTGCTCCTTTATCGGGTGAGAGGCACAACGGAAACTTTGCCAGGGTTGAGGCCTTGAGGCCTTGAGGGATGCTGTAATGAACACAAATTCCGAGTCATTCGGCGCTGTGAATATCACGCTTACACGCGAGACCATCGTGTGGATCACTCGTGCATGTGCTACTATCCAAAGCATCGAATCGCGATCTTACACCCCTACACACCACCCAAGTTAAACGTGCCACTGGCCGGTGGGCTCAAGGCCTTATTCGGCATCCAAGGCTGCGTCCACCTGTGAACGCGTGAACCTCTCAACTCAGGAACGCCAAACACTTTCCGTTGAAATGGTGTGTTGAAGGCTAGTTGAAGTACAGAGAGCATCTTCAACACCAAGCTTATTGTACCTCAGCGCGTCGGAAAACCGCTCCTGGCCACGAGGCAGCTCATTCAGGCATGGATGCCATGATCAGGAGACACCCATTGAGGACGAGCGCACGAGGATTGTGCAGCGGGTCGCAAATTATCACCGCTCGGGCGATTTCTCTGGAAGGACTGCATGTACCCGAGCTCGTTTGGGCCAACTGGATCTGTAATGAATGAGTGGGAGGAGGTGGCGACAAGGCTGGGTCATCCAGAGACTGTGTGTTGAACAAAGTCTTGCGTGATTTGTGGGTCCGGGTTGAACCCCAGACTTTTTGTTTCATTCCAAGGGAGACGTGAAACTGAACCACCACGATGAACGGAGAAATACAACCGACTCGTTAGGATCGGATAGTTGGGGCTGACCGCCAAAGTGTGATAATTGTCGATTACATTGCCAAAAACTCCCAGAGGCCGTCCGTATGTATACTGCTTCCCGTCGCGCACGTGGGATTACCGTGCTAAGGTCCAGTGGCCACACGCGATCAGGTGGCATACATCTCCGTCCATTCCTTGCTAACCTGCCGTGCGCCAACCTCATCCTCCTTATAGTGTTTCGCGACATCTGCCGCGAGTGGGTCGTCAGGGTTGGGTGAGCTAAGAAGCGCTTGTATAGAAAGCAGGACGGTGCGGATCTGTAGCGCAGGAGACCATTTATCTAAAGATGCGACGACCATGAAAGGAACCCCTTGTAAAGACTAAATACCACCACTCACCTTTTAAGATGTCCAAACAGATCCGCCCGAGCTTGTCTGCAGCGCGTGATCAATATCATTTCGGATTTCGGGGAGCCCGATGAATGGAACGCCCGCACCAATGTTGGGATGGTATATCTTGGTAAGAAAGCGCACCTTTGGCGGCGCCATAGGGTACTCTTCAGGAAGGAACAACTCGAGCTTGAACACGCCATCTTGGGCGCGCATATCGGGATCAGGGACAGCGAAAGGCGACGCAGAAAGTTAAATAGACGGACTCTGGAACGGACTGCCATCTGGGCCTTGGATGGTCACGTCGAAATACCTCAGGTTGTCTTCATGCGGAGCAGCAGAGATTCCAGGCGCAGGGTCTGCCACCAGACGCTCCGTTTCCTGTCGTGTGGAGGAGGAGGTCTGAGAGCCGAGGAAGCGTGCTCGGATCCAATCCACACACCTTGATTATTCGCTGCGATGGTGCCAGTGTCAAGGCGGGATATATTGGCGGGCTACATCGGGACACACCTTCGGAAGAGCCATGGCACGAGTCCAAAGATGACGAACAGAGGATACAGTAGCTGGCCTCACGAGTCAGCAAGGTGGTCTCCCACGGCTATCCCCGAGCCACTCGCAACGGATTACTTGTTTACGTCAGACACGCGCTCTCTCTCTCTGTGAATCGAATTATGTCGTCCACACCGTCCAATGCAAGCCAGGATGACTGGATTCGTGTAACGAGCAGGGACGGGTTTTCTTTCATCGCCAAGCGAAGCGTCGTATTTCGTAGCGGAACCCTCCGAAACATGTTGGACGAACGTCGTACGTCTCTCTCTCCTCGCCCTCGCACACATGCACCATGTTATCACACCACCCACCCCAGACAACTTCAAAGAGTCCGTACAAAAGCTCTGCCACGTGGACGAGAGGTGCCCGTCTTCGATGTCTTTCTTCCGTCGCCTGGTCCCTAACATCTCAGGGCGGCGGTGACGGAGAAATTCGTGGAGTATCTTGCGTACAAGGCCACGTACGAGAACGTGCCTCCCAATGAGGAAATCCCTGACTTTTTCGAGCGGATCGCCCCCGAGATCGCGTTGGAACTGTGCGTGCGAATCAATCGTTGTTTGATCTTCTCGCGTCAATGAATCGGTCCCTGTAGCCTTTCTGCCGCCGACTACCTCGAGGGTACGTACCCGCGAATCCCATTTCGAGATCAGCAGCCCATAGACATTTCTAGCTTGATCGATCCGGGACTACATCGTCGATTCTCAGCGGTAATTGGTCTCGATCTCGAGCATACGCCTCTTTTCGAGATTCTGGATCTACCTACTCTCCATGTTCATCACTTAAACACGCGGCTCTAAGTTGAATTTACAATGCCATGATCTGTGTCCAAGTGTCGCGGGTAAACGGGGTAGTCCTTTGGGGTGAGCCCAAAAATTTCAGGGGAATAAATCGGAGGGTACATGTCAAACCGCTACATACACCAATACAAGTCGTTTCCAAGATCTCCTGCAGAATTTCAAGAGCCCATTCGGCCACCCCGACGACCAGCCGCCCGACGACCACGACGACCATCCGCACGAGGAGCTTCCGCACGAGGAGCTTCTGCACGAGGAGCTTCCGCAATTCGTTCTACCACGCGCTCCGTGAGACCTGGATCCTCGTTACCTTCCCCGACCCTGCTATGCCCACTCGATTCTTCCCTTGGGACAACGGGCCACCCTCCAGGGACATCTGCACCAGGTACCGGAGCACCAGTTACCGGAGATACCTCGTGTGTATAATCGCCGTCGCCCGTCGGGGTGGTACTGCCACTGCCCCATGGACGTTGTGTACGTCGCATCGACGGGACCGGCACGGAGGGGTAGGACGCCGGGAGGTTGCTGAACTCGGGCAATCGCTCATTGGCAATGTCAAAGCGCCGTCTGCAGCGAGGGTCAGCTGGAGGACACCTGGCGCGGTATAATAACACTCACGCATCGTCGAAGCTATGGATATAGCGCCGGATTTGATTGCCTTGCACACCCAATGCGTCTATTTCGTTGCGTGTACCGTTGCTGCGTGTGCCATCCATCCCGGCGCCGGCCATATTGAATTCGGAAGCATTCTCCGAGCCCTCTCTGTATGCGGTTCATGTGAGCATACATCCATCCGTTGAGTGCAGATGCCATACCGGAGGTTCTGGAACATGACCTGCAGACGTCCAACTGCGCGAATCTTATTCTTGATTTGCTCGCGTCTCGCGGCACGCGCGCCAGCAAGAGCGTGCTCTGCAGCTTCTTCTTCTGAAGACGTGGAACCATCTTCAAGCTCCTCTGGTGAGCATACAGACAGGACTGCAAGTAGCATTTCGATAACTGTTCAAGGTATGAATAACTCTCCCACGTGGTTGGCAGAAGAAAACATGCTTTTCGCTCCAACGAATGGGAGACTCCATGAAAATGCATCCATGAAGTTCGGTAGCCAATATGGATGTGGGCGTGCATGATACTGGCGGATCGTAATGCTCTTGTTCGCGTATTTGAGAACAGCACCTCGGTTGCGATATGCATCGAGATAATTTGGTGCCGAGAAAACGGTGATTACAGACGGGAATTTCTTTGTTGGGGTCTTACGGAACATGAGATAGCTATGGTGCAATTTAGCACATGAGGTCGAAGCCGGTGGTTGTACGTACCCTGCGTCTTGGGCCTCATGTCCGCGGATGACGCCTAGCAGGTCATTCCGATCCAGGAACTTTATGACAGCCTCGTACCTACGAACTGGTATTAGAAAAAGGGTGACGGGGAGCAAAAACAATCTGCACGTGAAATAGAAAGAGCAGCCACGCGTAGTGTTGTGGCCCCACAGTTGACCGTGCGGTAAGGCGGATGGGTGGTTCGATGGCTCGTTCTCGTGTCCGAAGTTTGGAACCGGATCGGCCCATAGCAAGTCGCATAGTAAGCCAGATGACGCAGGCTCCATAAACCTGTTTATCTAACCACTCGAGTCAGGACCAACATGCTACGTGTAGAGCTGATACGAACCCGGTCGATATCCGACAACGTGTTAAGTTCCGGAGAGATGCCGCCGTGGACGCAGAAGAATTTGCCATCCAACAAGGCGGAGACGGGCAATGCACAGAATGATTCTATGCAAGCCTCATACACTCTCTCGCTGTACTTGTGTAGGCCTACTCGCGGTCTTAGAATGTCAGGCGTAAGGAAGAAAAGTGATGGCACACATTCGCGCTTGAAGGTGAAGTACTCGGTGAGGTGTCGACATTCGTGGTTGCCACGTATAAGGAACAGACGGTCAGGAAACCATAACTTGAGGGTATACAGGTAGAGCAAGCACTAGCCAGAGCCAAGGTTAGTTCCTGCGTTCAACCATAAGCTTCGCCCCTACCTCGATTCCGAAGCAACCTCTGTCAACATAATCCCCAAGGAAAAGGTAGTTTGTCTCCGCCAAGTTACCACCAACTTCAAATATCTTCATGAGGTCATACTAGGAGTGTGCCATCAAGACGATGATAAGTACAAGGAGAGCACAACGTTCGCTCACGTATTGTCCATGTATATCGCCAACAACTACACAAAACAACGTTCAACACAATGGACATGGATGAGGATACGAAGGTCACATACCCGTCACTGGACTCCTCACTTTGAGCATATTTGGCTCTGACGCCAACAAATCCTTACATAGTCGAAGGATCGCCACGGCTTGGTCTTCAGTCAGTCGACCTTCGTGTATGAAGTGGTGTCGCAAAAAATCAGCATTTGGTTTTCGGCGCCCATGTTGGTCATTCATCCAAAACTGCTCCTCGGTCGGAAGAGTCGCAATTGGTTGGGGCACCTGCGCGAGAGAAAAGGGCACAAGTAATTGCGCTGAGGAACCGGACAGAGATACGCGATGAAGGGACGCACGGCCTTGGCGTGACGCTCGTAGGTATTGTCGGGTACATCCACGGCCTGGGATTGGGTATGTCTGTTCCTTTCCTGAATCTGGTTCATCGCATTTTGGTAGCGGGTGGCTCGGTCCACCATATCTGCAGTAGGTGAGACGGTGGTAAGATGTTGGGGGGAAGGGGGTATCTGGTATCCGGATCCTAGGATGACCGGGCGCAGTCACGATGTCAAAGATGTTATCCTAGAATGGACAGGCCATACCGCAGGTTACAAGTTCTAAGCTCGGCAGATTATGGATCCCGCTCGCTAATACAGGGCGTCGCTTGTTGGATGAAAGGGGGGTGAATCCTGGTGTTGTACGTGGCAACAGTGAGACGGGGGGATGGAAACTCACTCAAGTCAGTGCCTTGCTGCAATTTGAGATTGATAGGTCGGTCTTCAATTCGAGATGACAATAGCTGTCTCTTCAGTCCGAAATGCTATCGATGGTGACCAACGTTGAGCACAATGTCCAAGCTTTGTTTGTCCTGGCGGGCAGACAGCTGGTTGTTGATATGGAGCCTGTTATGGGTTGGAGAAAGCGCTGAGTCCTGAGTGGAGGATAACGTCAACCCCCTTAGCAGGGCGCCTCTTTGTTTCCTGTCATGGCGATGAACATACCGTGGCAAATGACCTGATGAGATGGCATGCTGTGGACAAACACGTTGAGATATCCGCAGTTACAGGTAGTACATGGGTTTGAATAATTGGATCGACCGTCGGACCTCCGTGTATTTATGTGGACAACAACGCGGCACGGAAACAAATCGTGTAAAAACAAATAATCTATTTCACCGCCACGGATGCACCTATTTTGGGCACGGGATGCCAGTGTACTCGTCGTATCCTAGCGCGAGATTGAGGTTCTGAACAGGGTCGGTCAGCCTTTCCACGATCGAACAGAACAGGGGCTAGTCCTACCTGCAGACACTGGGTCGCAGCACCCTTCAGGAGGTTATCCAAACCACCCTAGGACGATGACATTAGGTTTCAAGAACACACGTCAATACAGCGTGGCGTGGAACTCACCACCACAACTGCGCGATCACCTTGGCTATGTACTTGGAAGCCACCAACAACCCAACCATGCTGATCCCGCACGTCCTTGACCTCCACAATATCCCTTTGGAGCCTGATGAGCTTTTCGTCCGCGTATTTCTTCTCGTAGAGCGCCTTGAGCTCACGAGCGGAGAGGTGTTCACTGAGCGGCATGCTCAGCAAAGAAATGATACCGCTGAACCACGGCGCCACGGTCGGCACGAATGCGACCTTCATGCTATCCGCCCTGGGCGCTAAGAGCCGTGAGAGGTGCACGCCTGCCTCGCGCTCGTGGATGTGGTCCGTCATCGCGTACGGTCGGACAGCGCCGTTGAGACTCTCGGCGCTAATTTTTGGAAGTGTCGTGGGCCGCCCGCTAGGATCTTGGGCACCCGCAACGGTTCCTGCCCCGCTGTAACCTGACATCGCGAACACTGAGGGCCACGCGGGGCGAGCGAGGAAAGGGAGTAGCGGCGCGATTAGCAGTTGCGTTGACGTTGCGAAGCAGCCAGGGTTGGCAATCCGCTTCGCGCCACGTATAGAATCCCGAGAATATAATTCTGATAGCAAGGCAACATAGATGGCATTCAAACATTTATATGTTACATTGACGGGGAACTCTCACCAGGGAGTCCGTACGTCCATCCAGTCTCAAAGCGATAGTCTGCACCAAGATCGACTACGACACTTCCTTCCTCGACGCCCCCCTTCCGTCCCATGGCGCCGCGGTCAATAGCATCAACAAAAGGCTTCGTAGCACCATTGGGTAACGCAAGAACCCATGCATCGACTTCTCCGCTTTTCTCCATCCGTTGCACGTCCTCTACGGAAAGATTGGAGTATGTAACAGGCGATTTCGTGTATCCTTCAAGCGGGTAGCCTGCAAGCTTGCGAGACGAGACATGCGTAAGGTTCAGAAACGGATGGCTAGAGAGGAGGGCTGTCAGGGCTTGTCCCGTGTATCCCCGCGCTCCAACGAGAGCAAGTCGTTTGTGCTCCGCGGACGCAGACGTCGCGTAGCCTCGTGTAGATCCTGGAATACGACGTGCCAGAGTAGAGTATGGTTGCGAACCATTCGGAACGGCGGAGGGGCGATGGGGAGACGCAGATGGACCAACTGGAAGGTATGAACGGTCGATACGACCATTCTCTTCGAATTGCCTGACAATTCGTTCAACTTCGCTGACGTTTTGAATGCCATACCAGAATAAGGTCTTTCCGGAGCGAGTGAAGCTGCCGTCCGCGCGCTCAAAGTGCCATGCACGATTCTCGTCGTCCGCATGTGCAGTCCAGAATAGACGGCGGTGATCCCTACGCACTGCGTTGAAGACATTATCGACGACGTTGTTGAGAACACCGTTGCGTGAGGTAAGAAGTTTCGTCATGACAGGTATTTCACCCTCCGGGTGCGATACAATGGCAACAACATCCAAAGGTTCATCACCATAGAGCGTGTACGGCGTCTTTTTGAGATCATTGAGTACTTCGGTGACGCTCTGGTGCTCCATGAGAACGTCTGGATCACGGTCACGAATAACTTGCCGCAGGCGATCCGCACCAAGCGAATCGATGGAATCGTGCCTAAACAACTTGTACCCACGGCGAATTAGAGTACCGGCTCCGCTGTCCGTAAAAAGCTCCTTTTGCAAGGAGTCCGGAGAGATGATGGCGACAGACGAGGAACGAGGAAGGTGATCTAGGAGTTCCTTGATCTCCCTGAGCTTCAGCTTTGTTCCATACTTGACCCAGGGTTGTTTCATGAGATCAGCGTATTCCTGTGAGCAATGTTTCACAACTGCGGAAAGGGAGGTAATCCAGGGGTGCGCCTTACTTCGTCAAGATTGATAACGTCCAACTTTTCGCCGCTGACGCCGTGAAAGAGGCCGCCCTTGTCATTTAGGAAGACAATCTTAAGGGGTTCCAGCTCCTTGGCAAGCTCACCCGCTGCGATGTCTGCGTTGACGTTGAGAATTTGTCCGTCTGCGCTCTCGGCCAAACTAGTAAGAATAGGCAACGCGCCGGCGCGGATAGATGCCTCGAGGGGGCGTTTGTCGACTCGGGTAACTTTGCCAACGAGACCATATTTATCGCGGTCGAGATAGTCCGCGGTGAAGACGCCAGAAGTAATGGGTCGGGCCCTCGTTCCGAGTTTCTCCAGCGCGGAAACAATCTTCAGGTTCTCGTCCAAGAATACCCGGCGGGCAATTTGTAAGGTTTTCGCATCTTTGAAAGGATGAGTGGAGAAGGGGCAGTGGCAGAAAGGGCGCACCAGTCACGCGAATGCCATCGATGTATTCTGGTACCACTCCGCCACGTTCGATAATTTCGTTTAGTTGGGGTCCTCCTCCATGGAGGATGACGGGATAAAGGCCGACACGATAAAGGAAACTGAGACTAAGGGCGAGTTCGTCAAGTTGTCCAAGGACGGCACCGCCAACTTTTACAACTGCAAACTTGGCGGGTTGGGAAGGGTTTGAGGACGAGGAGAATATACGAAGGTAGCGTTCAACCTCGCGCTTGGTCCCGATGGAATATAAGAGTCGGGTGATTGTTTCCTGTAAAAACGTCAGATGAGAGGGACGCGGGGAGGTGTTTGACAGACCCTGTCCGTTTGAGCGACCGACTGAACGGACCTCTTCAAGAGACGGGGGGCATTAAGTATGGGACGACGACAATGAGCGACGAGAAGGGCGCGGGACAAGATCATTGTGGTCAAGAAAGAGAGGGGATAGGATATAAGAGGACGGGATTGGCCGTGGCGGGGATGTATTTATGCGAATAAGCCCCGTTGTGCTCCTCGACCATCATGTCCTCCTCGGACCCCCCTCAACTCCGTCGCTCTCTCTCCCAGTCTGCGTCTACTTTCAAACGCTCTTTTGATCAGTTTGGTTTCGATCTCGAATCTCCCCTCGACTCGACCGCTGCAGCCAGCTCAAGCGGCACAGATGAACATCGCCCAGGCCCAAGTAACACCGATAGAAATAAGAGGGCCCGCAGTGGTAGTGTCACCCCCAGCGCTGCGGAGCAAGCCCACGCCATGGACAGCTCTCCTAGTTCCAGTTCATCCCACACCATCTCATCAGGTCCATCCTATCACACTGTTGCCAACCACACCGACGCCCCGCCCCAGGCGTCAGCAACGCGCTATCCACAGGCGCCAGAGAATGATCCAGTTTTTCCTTCCGCTTTGAGCGGTGAATTGAGCCAGTCTTCCTCGGGTTTGTTTGACTCGCGACCCGCGGAAGCCTCTCCCGTCCAACCGCCGACGTCGGTCTGGTCCAATCCATTGTCCTCTACTAATGCCAGCACTGAGCAAAATGACCAATTTCGCATCTCCATGGAGCGCTTTCATGCCTTCGATAGCCAGATTTCAAGCATCCGTTCTCGTCCCTCGCCACTTCCTCGCCGCCCACCTCCCAACCCCCCCACACTGCCACCCTTGACCCTTTCCTCCGCAACTGAACACGCGCGCGCGCACACGAGCCCTGCAATATCCCTTCCCTCAGTAGAGTCTTTGAGCTACACCCCTACTCCTGTGCAAGCGTCCGCATCAGCGCCCCCACCAACCGCACCGCCATCAGCCACACCTCCCGATCAGTACCATTCCGACATGTCACCTCTGCGTTTCGAGGAATTTGGTGAATTTAGAGAAATGATGGGCCTCTCTCAGGAACAAAATCCACACTTTCCAAGCTTAGACCGCCCCAGTTTCAGACGTTCCCACCAAAGTCCACCTTTTCCTGATGACTCAGAACAACCCCGTTTCGGTCCACCCTTCCGACGTTCTACATCGAGGCATACAGCAGAAAATGTCTCGAGAAATTCCACCATGCATCCATGGCCCTCTGTTCGAAGGGGTACTCTCCCTGATGACTCCGATGATGAATTTGGTGGTCGTCTTGACGTGTCCAACATGCAAGGCAGAGGATCGTTAGATCATCCTAGGTCTCGTCTCGATTCGTCCCTACTGGCCAATAGATTAAGGAGGTCATTGGGTGATCAGGTAGCTCACCTGCCTTTCCGTCGAAGGTCTCCCCCTCTCTTCTCGTCCATGGCTTCGTCCCAGGGTGAACCCAACTCGACCCACCCTGTGAATAGCTCCCGTACACAGGAGGTGGGGCGGCTTAATAGACACGAACTCTGGCCAATTCATTCTTCAAGATTTCCCGTTTTCGCGGAAGCCGTCCGTACACTAACTGCGAGACTGGGTCGTGCGAGGCAGAGGACTAGCTATACTAACGAGCGTCGCGGCGAGCGGTCTCGCAGCCCAGGGTCAAGTGTTTTCTCGAGTCCGTGCATTATTGCTATATCTTCTCGATGGCACTAATACAGTTAACATCCTCACCTTCCTCCACAGCTCCGGTATCCCCTGCAGATTATGATTGGCCCTTTGGCTATCCTGATTTCACATCACCAGAAGATAGTCCCTACGATTTAGACCTTCCGATGCCATCCCCTTGGTTTAATGAGGAGAATGTTGACCCTAGACTGCCTATGCCTGGTTCGCGTATTCAAAGAGACTCCTCAGTTTCACGTCAAGTGCCATGGCGAACTTCACTTCACTCAAACGAGGCGACAGACTCAGGTGAGTAACGTACCTTCCACACAAGGTGCCTCATGCGATTCGTTATTCTCGAACTCTGAGCAATTGTGGCAAACAGAACCTGCCTGGCGGCGTGCCTCTTATACGGACCATCGTTCTCCTCATCCCCCATTCAATCGTACTAGCAGTGGTCGTGGCGGCGAAACAAGTGATACACCCCTCGCACGTGCGCCTCACGCCACCGAACCCAACACACCTACTGCTGAAGCCAGCCCAGAATGGTGGCGGAGCGTTCCCCGTGCGGATCTAAGCTACGGTCCCGCCCATGAGCACGACATGGGTACTGCATCCAACCCAGGTGCTGTCCTTAGTGATCGACCACCTACGGAACACCCCTCCTTATCCATGCGAGATCTCATCGGCCGGCAACACTATCCCCAGCCACCCTCTCACATCGTTCCCCATGAGCCAAGCACGCGAAGGCTAATAGAAGCCTATCAATCGACGCAACCATCGGAAGTCGGGGGTATAATGGCAGTCGATGTAGATGTGTTCGAGACCTCCGAAGTCCCGTTTTCAAATCACGCTGCCGCCCTCTTCGCCTCCCGTGCACCTCCCTCAACTCTTGAATCTGCATCTCATCGTCACTCGGACGCAATTGATCTCAACCGCATAAACGAATCGTCATATTTCCCATGGGCGAGTCGATTTGAAGAAGATTTCGCTGTTTCCGCACCACGTCGGCGCGCAAACGCCGGGGTGAGGAGGCATCATGCTTCCCCAGAACTCGAGCGCTCGAACACGGCTCGACGGCCCATCGCCGCAGAACTGCCAACTCCTTCTGCTCCTGTATCTCGGATTCTCGATATAGAGCAATTCCATCCAGGACCCTTCCGTGCGACTCTCGAACGATTCGAGAGACAAGATCGGCAGGATCAACAGATGATGATGGAGCGACGGGCGGAGATTGACCGACTACGCTCGCGACTGTTTGAGCTCCAATCTCAGGAAAGACCAGTCCCCTCATCACGTGCTCCAACCCTGCCACCGCTGAGGTTTGATCCTGAACTTTTGGTTCCTGGGGTCCCCCGTAGGCAGCCGTCACCTATACCCCCAGCCAACATTGAAACAACTTCTGTACGCTGTCCTTACATCATGCCGCAAACACATGCTAATCCCTCCGTAGCCTTTCCGTGCAGATCTGGAAGCAGATCATCGTCGACGTAGTTGGCAGAGACTGAGAGGAACCGGGTCTTCTTGGTTTAATCCTGATGAGCTCGCACCAAGGCGTAGTTCCTCGGGTTTCACGGGCCCCACTGCGCCTCTCCCAATACCTCGTGCGCATTCACCACCACATCCCCTTCCCGAGGGTCGGAATGTCCTCCCAGCATCCGAGCGTGAACGTGAGCGCCGGCGCAGGCCTGTTACGCTGGACCTGTGGAGCCCTGGAGACCCGGAGGATCCAATCGACAGTCTACCGACGTCCATGGGAGATGATGGTTTTATCACGCGTAATTTGGCGCGCATGCGTGGGGAATTCCAGGGCGCGGATGGGCGACGTGAGCCACGCGGGAACCCACCATGGGCCATGGATCCTGGGCGTCTGGCTTCGAGAGAGCCACACGCAGATGCGCTCCGCGGAATCCGCCCAATTTGGGCCGCCCACGCCCCAGGTTCATGGGAGAGCGAAGTGCATAGTGAGATCCCTGCTGCGGGACCAAGCACCGGATCACCCGGAGATGCTTCCATCCGAGGACGTCGGCGCCGTGTCAATCAGTCTGCTTTGCCTCCGCAAGGGCGCAATATATCCGAAGATGAGCGACCCGTTGGCGCGCGCAGGGCATCGTCGACTTCACGGTACGCGGCAGCTCGCAGAGCGGCAATACGGGATCCCCATTACGATCGGGTTCAAAGGATGGTTCGTGGCGGTCCGCGAGATGGTGGGTTTGCCGGTCGGTATGCCCGACGGAATCCTGGTGACTTTGTCGTGAGTTGGTTTCGTGGGCATGCTGTGAGGTCCTCACGTTGATTTGCGATTTCCTTAGCGCGACGAGGACTTTGACCCGTCCTATGAGAATCTGTTGTCTTTGGCCGCAGCCATCGGTGATGTGCGACCGCGAAGCACTCCGGATCACGTCATCAATTCACTCCCGAGTGCGACCTTCAAAGAGTGGCGCGACGCCGAGAGCGATCAGCGTTGCCCTATCTGTCTGGACGATGTGAGTGCACAGCAATCACTCCAGGTTTTTTCCTAATCCCTTAACCCGATTCACCTGCAGTACCAAGAGGACGATCTAGTGATGAGACTGTCCGACTGTCCACATTGGCTGCACAAGAATTGTTTGCAGGTGAGACCATGTCTTCCGCAATGTATCACGCACGCCCCAGCTAACGTCGGAGTAGCAATGGCTCAAGGGCGCAACGACCTGTCCTGTTTGCCGCCAGCGGGTCCGCGGCTCCCAGCCCGCCCGTCGTGAGCGAGGTGCGCGGGCGGACGCCCAGCCTGGCTCGTCCCGTGTTACGGACCGAACCCCGTTCGATATCGCTCGCGAGATTCGCGAGCACGTGCGTATGGTATTCCCTGATATTGCGGCAGCCGTTTCCCGCTCCGATGCCGGCCCAAGTGGAAGCGGATCGGAGGCAGAGAGGGAGATTACAGCGCACGACGGGGACAGTGTCGATATGTCGTTGGATTGGGACATAGCGGGTCCTATCTAGACCATCTATTTGTCGCATTCATGTTTTGGGGGATCTGCGATCCGATGGTATCTATTCAAACTTTAACACCTAACAGCGTCGTATTACTTTGTCGCAATACCTGTACGATATCTCACATGTCACCATTAGCATGTTGTTTGCACAGGGCCATCCAAATATTGAACATGACCGCCAAACCTTTGCGAGGATCAACAGTAGGCGTTGTGATGTGTCCGTGGCAGTTTGTGATCCCCATGGTTAAATTTGGCTGTGTAGTCTCCCATGCCCTTAGATTTCCGTCCACGAGATCCGAAGCAGGATTCCATTATCTCCGTGACAACGACGGTTCCATTTTGTGTTGCACCCTCAACGAAAGACAGAACTTGCTGGACTCGAGAATGTGAATCACAGGGACCTCGGAAGCGTCTCACTTGTCTTGAATGCCCGGAATGAAAATTCCGAGGCTTAAACCACGTATCAAGCAAGTCGATAGCAAAACAGAGCGAGCCCAGACAGACAATCTAATATGGAGAATCTGCGCATGTGATCAAGTCTATGTTAATTCTGCTTTTCACCCTTCACAGTAGCCTGCCGTGTCAGGAGATCGGCGTTATAGTTTGGTCCTCGGTAATGTTCCATCAATCCGTGCACTCACCATTTTGTATGCTGGTCTATGAGAAAGGATTGTAAGGGACTAGCTGTGATAAGTGGCACGACACATACCGCTCACGGACACGCTCAACCCAAGCTTGGGTCTTCGGCCCTACCAAGTCCCGTCTTCTCTCAGCAAGCGAATCTAGGCCATAGGACATCATATAATCGGCCATCGTCGGATCTGGACCACCAGCGAACCAGCCGGAGGGTGACTTTTCAAGCGTTTCTTCGATCTATGGTCAGGATAAGGTCAATGTACATGCGGCTTCGAGGTAAGGCTAGCACACATATTGGATGCTTGCTGTCAGCGTGCCCGCGACAACTTGGGCATCGAGAGTGGCAAAGACACGCTTAAGTAACGGGCGGAGGAAAAAGGGTGCCTTGGTGGGCACCAGAGAATAAATATATCTATTGACCAGGAGAGGCATGAATGAGCCCTCTGCAAAATGGGTGACTGGTGGCGCCTTGGTCAGCCACGGTAAGAGATGTTAGAAGGAGCAGCCGCCAACAGTAAAGGTCTATCAGTTCTCCCTCCTTGGGTGGGGCAACGCGCCCATTTCCGTATTTATCGATGATGTACTCTTGGTTGATACACAGTATCAGTCGAATGGACGACCGAAAGACAAGGTACGCACGAATGATGGCGCCACTTTCGGCCAGGGTGACATCGCCATCTGTGATGACAGGAGATTTTCCAAGTGGGTGGATCTTTAGTAGTTCCTTTGGAGCACGCTTATCCTTGTCGCGCTCGTAGAATTTGATCTCGTACGGCACGTCGAGCTCTTCCTGGCGGACAACAAGAGCAAGTGAGTGTCAGCGGTGGGTGAGGAGCGAACAAGACGAACCAGGAGCCAAAGGATGCGCTGGGAGCGTGAGTCAGCCAAGTGGTGAACGACGAGTTTGTGAGTCGACATGGATACAGCCTGTGCCGTACGGGCCAACTTTTGAAAGCCGTTAACGAGCACGTGCGCTCAGGCTTGTCCGAAATGGTATATCTCTATCCAAATGTGGGACATGGAACGCAATCGTTTTGGTGGATCCGACGCAGAAATGACCGACGGCGATGCTTTAAAGGCAGAGGACGGACATGACAGCGACCGATGGCCTCGGTCACACTTGTCGCACCTCTCACCCTTCTTTCCTACTTGTTGTTCGCCCTTTTCCGTAATCTTGGTCGACGTCGCGTCCCCCTGCCGCCGGGCCCGAGACCATGGCCATTGCTCGGCAATGTGGCCGACCTCAGACCAAATCAACTCTGGCTGCTCGCTGAAGATTGGGCAAAACGCTATGGTTGGTCTCCTCGACTCTTTCTCCTTCTTCAATCTCTCCAATTCACCCCAGGCGACGTCGTATACTTGCACATCTTCGGCCAGGGTCTCGTATTCTTGAACTCTCCTGCCGCGGTCTTCGAACTCATGGAAAGACGGAGCGCGATCTATTCTGACAGGGCCCCTCTTGTTATGGTCACCGAGCTGTTCGTCCCTTGCACCGACACGGTCTTCACCCACCGGCTGACCATGCCCGTTCTTCCGTGTTTCCAGCTGTGGTGCTGGACACATGGTACGCATCCTGACGTTACGGTAGCCTTGCGCGCTTCGCATTCTATTAGAGCCCCAGGTTGCCTTTACGCGCTACGGCGAAGAATTCCGTCGCAAGCGACGTCTCATGGCGCGTGGTCTTGCGCAAGGGAGAATTCCTCAGTACCACCCCCTTATCACGGCATCTACGCGCCCGCTCTTGCGTAGTTTAATCGCCTCAAGCGGTCGTGATTTTGTCCCCGCAATCCGACGCTACGCTGGTGGTCTCACCTTGGGCGTCGTCTACGGTCTTGAAGCGACGCGTGACGACGATCCCGCATTGCTTAAAGTAGAAGCGGCCACGGACTTACTGGCCAATCATATCACCGCCGGTGGTGGTCTTTGGGCAGTCGATATATTTCCTTTTCGTGCGTGTATAGTCCCGCCCTCTTGAACAGATTCAATTGCTGACAGAACGTATAACACAGTGAGACACCTGCCCACATGGTTTCCCGGCGCAGGTTTCCTTCGCAAGGCGGCCACATGGAAGGAGATAATAGTCGACTCGGTTGATTTTCCCTTCTCTCTTCTCAAGGCGAACATGGTACGGCTGCCAGACATACATATATATTGAGTCTAACCAACCCTCCCCCGCAGTATGCTGGCACGGCACCTCCTTCCTTCTGTTCTACGCTATTACAGGAATCGGATCCCGCGATCGCGGCCCTTGCTATCAAGGAATTTGACGTCAAGTGGACCGCGAATTCAATGTACGCTGCCAGCTTGGATACCGTACGAAATATTTTGTTTTTCATTCGTCATATTGGGGCATCTGACTATTGTATGCAGACAATAACTTTCGCTCAACACCTCTTCTTGGCGATGCTCGAACATCCAGAGTACCTGAAGCGCGCTCAAGCTGAGCTTGATGGCGTGCTTGGTCTAGGTCCTGCCCGTTTACCCACCTTCGAAGACAGACCCCAGTTACCATTTCTTGACGCACTATTTTCTGAAACGATGCGCTGGGGTGTGCCCGTCCCACTTGGTGTGTCACCTTGGCCTGGCCCCGTCGGACGACGCAGTTCTCACGCAGTCTAGGCTTACCCCACAGAGTAATGCAGGACGATTTCTATGACGGCCATCTCATCCCCAAAGGTTCCCTCGTCTTCGCCAACATTTGGGCCATGTTACGGGACCCCGATATCTATCCAGAACCGGACCGTTTTAACCCAGATCGTTATCTCGAAAAGGTTGATGAGGAGACAGCTCGGCGGCGCGATCCTCGCGTGTTTGTATTTGGCTTTGGTCGCCGCCGCTGTCCTGGCGCTCATCTTGTTGAGAGTTCCGTATGGCTCATGCTCGCCACCATGCTTGCGATGCTGGACATCGAGAAGCCACGAGATAAGAATAGGAAAGAAATTCAACCAGATGTGAAGTTTGAGAATTCTGTGTTCCGGTCTGATTATCGTCATCCAAAACAAAAATTTGCACTCATCGTCGTCACATAGGACAACAACTCGTTTCGCTGTTATTCTGCGCCCTCGATCTGACGCCGCTCTCAGGCTTATCGAAGGAGCGACCTGAAGGTATACACCCTATGCCAGGTGGTATTAACGGTTTCTTTCAGGTGCATTGTCACATGCTCGCTATGCCGAGTTCCGTTTTGCATGCGGTGAACTTGCCTTGTAGCATGATCAAATGCTGTCAGGATTATACACGGTTCTGATGCCCTTCACTGTATTACATATGATGCCCCATCCCCTTTTTGCCTGAGACGGTTATAGAATAAAGGTAGAATATCGCAACTCCTGAAGATTAGTGATGAATGACGCTGTGCTATCTGGTCGGACTGGACTACAGGCCGCTGAGTGTTGTTGTTGCGAGATGTAACCACATTGCGTGGTCGAGCTGACATAATTATACCCAAGGCACTCCCAAGGCGCGCTGAAATGGACTCAACCCCCCATGTTCAGGCATCGGCTGATGCTCTTGCTCGCTCATTCAGAATGCCTCATGCACATTGAAGCAGGCCGAGAATCAAGATGTTTTGATCACTTAAGCTCGGACGGCGGCGGAGATACAGATTCGGAAACAAAAATTAGTAGACTGAGTTACTTTATCTTATCATAACTGTATGTGTGATCGCGTGAACCTTTGATCGTCCCTGGCGTCGCTGAAGTTTACACGGGCCCCAAGGGTTTCGGGTCGGGGGCTGACGAGTAGAAATCGCTTCCGGGAAAGATATCCGTCACGTCACTTCGAGATTCGGAGGCCTGAGAGGGCTGTGAAATTCTCTATTAAGTAGGCACTCAACATGGACGACATTAACACAAGTCACCGCCACATCAAGGAGACCATCATCATTCGGCGCACGGGATGCATCGGAGGGTCCTATCGGAGCCGTTTGGGATAGAGGAGACAGAGATAGATATCTTTCGAGTGACTGAGAGGTTGGGACCACCTCTTCTTCCATCGGTCGTGGCTTTCCGAGGCGATCGTCAAAGGTTGCGGGTGTGTTGTCTAACTTCGCACTATCGGCATCACCATTAGGATGCGCCCGCTCACGGCACATGTCCCCAACACACTCCTCGTCCCTTCTGAGGCGTGCAGTTTCGGATATCATCCTGGTCGACCACTCCTTCTCGGTTTTCTTTTTCTGTATCCGCTCGTCGACGATCCTGCAAACCTTTTCGATGTTCTTCAGGTGCCTAAATATGGAGTCGGGCGCGGCGGCGAACGTCGAGTTTTTTGGTCCAGCGCCATCACGGCTGGAACTTTGACGTTGTGAAGGATGTGAAGAGGTTCGCGTTTCGCCATTGACCCCGCCGACGGATCTCGTAGGTGAAGAAGTCCATGTTTGGCGGATGAGCCTCGACTGCTGCGTTGAAAAACACAAGGGGTCCTCGGGTCTGTCTTGGACATCTGGGACTACTACTACATGACCGCAGTAAGAACACGCTAGGTCGCAAAGAACGCAATTGAAAATACGCACGCGCTTGGTGGCACCCATCGTCCGTCCTTTGTCGAAGCTGCTCCAGGGCGGTCGGAGTGCTCTGCCAGAAAGCCCGTCCGACGGCCTCGTTGCCATTCGACTGCGAAGAACTGGGTTGCGAGGAGTAGAGGTAGGAGAGGTCTCGGGCCATTTATAAGTTGTTGAAATAGTCATGCAGGAAAGGTTCAAAGGAGGGAGAGATGTGGCCACTTCGTTCCGTTTCGGTGGCTTCATGAGCGAACGAGTGACGCTTCCAAATCGGGGTAACAGAAAAGCCACCACATGCACAAAAGCACTACGAAAGCACGTCCCTGTCGTTCCCCATTGAATGTAGGACGTAATTTCGCATTGTTCTCTTGTGCTCGTGTATCCAGTCTCATACTGCGAGTCTCGGTTGTCAGTCGAGAGTTCCAAGCCACTAGTTGTTATAAGGGGTGTGCGAAGGTATTGATACAGGAGTCGCGCTAACCCAAAACCATATCATAGAAGCAATGAAAGGAGGCATTAACGTATGGACAGCATAATGAATAATCTAAAAAATGCCTTCTTACAGATCATTGCAGCCCACTGCGTGCACGCCTTGATTGCGAATTTGTGGGGGTACCGCCAGGTGACGGCGGTATGCTCGGTGTCACACTCGAAGGTCCATCCCCGTTGATGATATCTTGAATCGATGCTTCGAGCGCATCTACGCGCTGTGACATCTGCATCACTGCACGGATTGAAATAACATTATATATGAACGACCGGCCATAAGGCCATGGAAAGACAAGATAACGCACTGCGTTCAATCATCTGCGACGACATGTCGTCGAACTTGGAATCAAGCTGTTCTAATAGCGTTTCTACCTGAAAAGGGTCAGGGGGAAGGGGAGGCAGATTCCTCAGTCAGACTGTTGGAGGAAGAAAAGAGGGGAAGAAGGGGGATATGCTCAAACGCACAAAGGCCGTGAGCTCGTGCGGGCTCGAGATGTCAGCCGGGTTAGCGAGCGACTTCGGGGGCTTTGGGGAGGAGCTGCGCGATGCGACGGGTGTCCTAGAGCCTTGATCTCCTTTCGAAGAGCCGTTTGAAGATACTACCTTGAGCGGTTGGGCGGAGAGAGACGACGACATTTGTGCAAACGGTACGTGACGAGTTGTATCACCGTCGGCGTTGTTGGCGACTTGTCATGTGACCCGTACTTGTGGCCCGACAAAACT
>Ga0137397_10000788_pt1 | contig 21960 bp, 29 predicted proteins | sample czorhiz116metaG_FD_106658 | JGI IMG/M metagenome (GOLD analysis project Ga0137397, IMG submission 106658) | Vadose zone soil microbial communities from Angelo Coast Range Reserve, California, USA - czorhiz1.16 metaG | ecosystem: Environmental > Terrestrial > Soil > Vadose zone | place: USA... | reverse complement strand
ATTATGATCATCTGGATGGTTATATTCGTTAGTTTAGTATTGAAGAACGGGATGGATGTGTGCACCTCCTTGAACAGGCGAGAGTGTTGTGGTGCGTAAGCGTTCAGCCGCTCCACAGTCGGCCTGGATTTTCAATTAAGAACCCGAGAATGGGCATGGTGAAACATATACTTGCCAGATTAGTTTTCGAAACGTCTCAAGTTTTGCTTCGTCCTTAGGGTCAAACGCAAACTGGGGTTTCGGATCGATAAGAACGCCATTCTGGAACCTCCCCCGGCCGAACATGACAGCGGACAGAATATGAGGATCCTGAGCAAGAATTCCCTCTGGATGACGAGTCAGAATAGGCAACATCGAGATCGAATCAGTAGTTTTACCGAGAGGCCCTGGGTTTGTCTTCTCTCCTGTCGACAACATGATTTGATCATCTTTTCGACCGTAAATCTTCCATAACCCAGATTTCGTAGGATGAGGCTCAAGTAGATCTGAGGTAGCGTACGCATCCCTCCCGTCTATCTTAGTATTTATTACTACGGGATGGTGAAGGTCATGATCCTGAAAAGTCTCAGCGTAAGAAAGGGATAAAGACGAAATCCGCTTACTATCAGAACTAACTCGAATGTTCCATCACCTTGAGGTAGAAACGCGGGGCGGCAATGTGAGGATAATGTGAAGTACTCCCAATCCTCTCCACGAGAATCACCTGTTATGGGAGGTTAAAAACAAATTATTGACGAGACAAACGAAATAAGAATTTACCTGGGAGTACCGTGTTCATGACACCACATTCGGAACTAGGGTGATCTTACAAAGATGAAAACAAGACAAGGGTCACTGTACTTACCATCCGTACTGGGAGTGAACGGAGACTCCTTCGCGCGTAAGGCGATCTCCTACCTCTTTGGGCAGTGGACCTCCACCCCACATCTTCCCCGGAATGATCAGTGGTACATCTCTACGTATGTTTCTAGCAACATACCACCGCTTTTGTTGTCTTGAGGTAATTTACCGCAGCGGGACTGCGAGACCAAGCCTACATCCACTATCGAATGAGGAGCTAACAAATGAGGGAGTGACCACCTACCTCTAGAAATGTTGGCGCCGCTGCTCCGATCGAGCAGTTCGTTATGATCATCCCTTCCAATACGTTCTGAGGATTTGGCAGGACAGCTGGGAAGGCTGGCTTGAAGACCGCCATCACCACTCCAGCAGACGGCTGAAACCCGTTGGAATGGAAATACCCGGAGTAAGTCGCACTCACCACCAGAGCTATTTGTAAGACACCCATTCCATGGAAGACCGGCATCGCGTGACACGACATAATTTTTCCACAGAGATCCATTTCCCCCCACCCTAGCCGAAGGCATAAGAGAACATATATCCCGAGTGCAGATGACTTACACGGAATAGTGCAAAGAGTGACAAGGTGTTTATGGGACCACACGACAGGCTTTGGGAACGCCGTCGAGCCTTTTATGCCAAAGTTGATTCATCGCATAGTTACAAGTGAGATCCACACCCCACTGACCAGAGGAATGTAATATTAATGAGGGTGCATCAAGGTCAAACTTCACGGCAGGGTAGTGTTTGAATTCATTGTCTGAGCCATCATGCGGATAGAGATCTTCGAAATGAGGCATGTGGGAAACAGGTATCTCGGGATGACCATCTGATCGCAGTAATTCCGAGGAAGCCGCGGCAAGCTTCTGAAGCATGGGTTCGCCACCGACTAGTAAGTGACTTGCCCCCGTCTTTTTCAGTAGATGGGCGATGGCTTCGGGTGAGTTTCTCGGCGAGATGGGGAACACCGCAAACCCAGCTCGCAGAATTCCGACTTCGGTGGTGACGTATGTCACAGTGTCTATTGTGAAAGTCAGCGTCGGATGCACACGGCATTGGGAAGAGCAGGGCGTACCAGCAGCCGCCAGTGAGGCAACGACGACAGGGCGCCCTTCTAATGCAGCTGCCGCATCTCCTGGAGAGACGCGCGATGCAACAAGATGGGCAGCTCGATGGATCCCGCGAACGGCTTCGGCCCACGTGATAGTCCTGATCTTCTCTGGGCCATCGTCGTAAACAAAGAACGGGTGACTAGGGCTGTTTCGATACTGCCAGTCGTAGAAGTCGGGAAGACATAGGGACTTGTCACCCAACGGCGGTGCTTTGAACGTCGAGCTATTCAATATCTGAGTCCTGGGTAACGTAGACATGACGGGGAGGAAAGGGAAGACGAAGGTTGTGTCGGGTAGGTCAGATATGAGAGCGGGACCGTACCTCTAAAAGAGCAAGTCCGTTCGACTCGATCCTCCGCAGGAATCTGCCATTACTCACAAGCCGGATAACTATAAGCATGCATACCCTGGGCCGGGCACGCCGTTACGGCAATGCGAAGCACCGCCAAGATCACCGGAGACGGTCCCAGAGAGGCTGATATGAATACATGGTCGATGTGGGATCAATTACCGAACTATGACTAAGCAATGTTCCGGCAACCGCCGGTCCGCGGCCCAAGCTTCAAGCAAGTTGAACTTTGAACTACTGAATAGCGATAACTCCCAAGTCTCCTACTCAAGCACTTGCTTTCAACTCTTTATCTGCGCGTTCCAATATAAGGCATGAATCACCTACTAGCGATGCTTACGAGAAGCACTCAACGCTAAGCCGATCCGGCAATCTACCGTTGCTTTGCTAATCCCACGGACGTCCGCTGTTGCTCTTTGACGGCCAGCTACTCGACCGCGCCAAGTATCCGGCCGATACAATGTACTTGTACACGCCCCTTCATTTCACAGAGTGTATCAATTTTCCTTCTCTGAAGGCATAGGAACAACATTCGAAGCGATGACTGTAGGCTCAGATCGCCGAGCACCCGTACTAAGGGAGGCCAGCCCTCCCAGCTTGGCCAGAAACCATCGTTCATCCCTTCCGAAGTATCGGAAGGTGGGGCTTTTCGGCGTTAGATCCGCCACTACAATAGAGCGGTGATTATCAAGCTATAGCCCCGCCATAACATAAGCCCTTGCCCCGGCTGCTTGAAAAACGCGTACCAGTATGTGTTGGTGCACAGCATGTTTCCTAGTTTGATGCAATGTCGTCAGATATGTGTTGGCTTCACTAAGTAAGGCTGAGACAAAATCTATTGACCGTTAAAGGCTATCCATACTGTACCACCAATACAACTGCATGCCAGTACGGCCTGTCCCTCGTAACAACTTTGGGAATAGGCTCACATTACTTCCGTTGTGCTCGGGCTCTGGGTCGCAGTGCTCCATGTGTAACCTCTGTCTTCCTATCAATCGGGATCTGTTGACTCAGCGCTTGGCCATGAACGCCGGATCTGCCGGGCTACCGACTGCTTATTCCTTCTGTCGCCTCCATGCCTCCGGCCAAGTGTCGTAGCTCTGTCCACTTTTTCCGCCCTCTGCGCAATTACGATCAACCGAAACAGCGCGCTAAGCAATGAACACAGGCAGTCTTGCCAGGATATAAACGCTTGAAAGCTGACACCAACCCAGCAGAACACCCCTTCCTCCCACTTCTTTTCTACATAGACTTCGAATCGACTTTTTCCACATTTTGTGCAATGGCTCGATCTTCGGACAAAACCCCTCTTCTTAACTCCTCGCCTCTTGCCCAGGAGAAACTTCCGTTCCCTCTTGGCCATGTTTCCCCCGGTGTTCGCCCATACTTGGAACTCATTCGATTCCATAAGGTGCGCCTCTTGTTTGTGTAGCGATACGAAGTGGGCTCACACTTGACTCAGCCCACTGGTACTATTCTCATGTTCTGGCCATTCGGTAAGCCCTAACGGTACTTACTCAAATTTCTTGGCTCACAACTAAAATTAGCTTGGGGCTTGACCATGGCGGCGTACCACACGAGCTTGGACTTGCAAACCTTCTGGATAGAGATGTTCAAGTTCTTGATTGCTGCATTTATTGTGCGCGGCTCCGCCTGCACGATCAACGATATTTTCGATCGCAACTTCGATGCTGGCGTTGGTGCGTTCATTCTCATTGCACTATCCCATCCCCGTCTCATATCGTTATAGAGCGTACCAAGGGCCGTCCTCTCGCTAGTGGACGTGTCTCTGTCTTTGCTGCCGTCGTTTATTTGATTCTTCAATATCTCGCTGGCGTTCTTCTGTATATGCCCTACAAGGGCATCGCATTCTGGGCCGCCATTGCTCAGCTTCTCCCTCTGTATGTCCATAGTTTCACTGATTCTGGACCAGTAACTAAGAGGACGTGACACATGCAGTTTCATCGTCTACCCTCTCATGAAGCGAATCACCTACTGGCCCCAGGCATGGCTCGGCATTGCTATGAACTTCGGTTTGGTCGTGGCCTGGGTTGCGGTCACCAACGAGGTTGACCTCCAGCTCCTCACTCTTCTCATGGTTGGCTCATGGGGCTGGACCATGCATTACGGTTGGTTCTCTCCTTCTCTACGGCCGAAAGGAAGTAGCTGACACAGCGTTAGACACTATCTACGCGTGCCAGGATCGCAGGGATGACGTCAAGGTTGGCGTCAAGTCAACGGCTGTCATGCTTGGTGACTTTGTCCGGCCCTTCACCTTCAGCTGTGCCGTCTTGTTTGTAGCTACCCTCGCCTATGCGGGCATCCTCAACGAACAGACACCCTACTTCTTTTACGTCACCGTCGGCGGTACTTCGCTTCACCTCATCTGGCAATATATCACTGTCGACCTCGACTCCCCCGACAGTTGTGGCTGTAAGCCATTATCCTATCAGTGCTTTTTCACGAGTTTTATTAACGTGCTTCCCCTTGCAGTGAATTTCATCCGCAACGGCCACATGGGATGGGTTACCTGGGCTGGCCTCATGATCGATTACCTTGTCAAGATTGACAAGCTCCCGTTCGCCCTTCCCTTCTAATTGAAAAATTTCTTGTTACACGGAGTCAGTCACTGTACCAATCTGTTTGGGTCATAGCAGGGTCGAAGGACTCGTGGATAATCTTACTTCGGGCACAATTATGCCCGCAAATTTCTATACTGTGTAAATACGTCCCATAATTACCATTGGATAGACAGATCCCTCCAATATCAATCGTATTGTAAAATCCTCATCTCTGGTTTTTCCGAGTTGCCGCGAACCTTAATTGTCTACTCGTCTTTTTTGACAATTACATAATATTGAATTTCAGAGATTTTGTGCCAGCCGAGAAGGGAAAGACAAGTGGCCTACTTTCCCCGTTGGCCAGTAACGTCCTCCACCCAGCTTGCCCAGCAACGCTCGATGCCCCATGTCGCAGCAGGATTTCCCTGAAGCGTTATGGAACTCTCGTAAAGCCCTCCTTTTCCTCGCATCTCTCATTTTCGTCTTCGTGCAAGCTGGCCTCTTCGCGGGACACTTCTCAGCCGAGAGCCATGTCCCCACGGATCGTTCGACGACTTCGCAGCCCACGCATCCTGGTCCAGCGCGACTTACAGGGAGCGTTTTCGGACATCCGATCCCCCATCTCATGGACGACGCGGAACGTCAGTTCCGTAGATTGCTGTCGCGCCAGAGCCGTTCTCTACGCGTCGCCGTGGCGGAATACAAGAGACGTTATGGCCGCAATCCACCCAAGGGTTTCGACGCGTGGTGGCAGTTTGTGCACGCGAACGATGTGAAATTGGTCGACGAGTATGACGGACTCGTCAAAGACCTCGAACCCTTCTGGGAGATGACAGGCGAAGAGTTCAGGCTGCGAGCGCTTCAGGTGTGTGCTACATGTTACCATTGTTTTAACGCATCGCCCAACGTGTCCTGGCTGTAGGCGGCCCAGGATCTTCCTTCCGTAGACTTGGTGCGGGTACGAGACGGCGAGGCGGAGGCCGTCAACATCAAGTCGCGCGACGACAGGGACAACGTCGGAATGCGCGCTCGCGGTTTCCTAAAGATGATAGACAAATTCACGAAAATGGTGCATTTTCTCTCTTGTCCTCGAGAATGTCCCTGATCGCCTCTCTTGACATTTAGCTGCCCGATCTCGATTTCGCCATCAATGCTCGATCAGAGGGCCGCGTGCTTGTGCCGTGGGAGTATCGCAGGTACCCAAACATCACTCTCCAAGAATCAGTCGGTATGTTTGAAGTTTTCCTCTCCGAATGTTGATTAACGCAGCTCCAGGGACTAATACAGGTCACCTTTCCGTCCCCGACTGGCGGGGTGGGGGCAGTGTCTGGGAATATTATCGCCGCACATGCCCCCCGTACTCTGTAGCCCGACGAATCATGGGATCCATGCGAGCAATCGGCTTTAATGGCACGACCAATTATATCCGTCCTTCCGAGTCGTTCCCAGGTCCCGATTTTGCCTTCGCCAGGGAAACTGCCAGAGAGTTTTCTTTCTGTGACAATCCGTCTGCTCATGTATCACACGGCCATTTCTTCTCTGATTGGCGAACCGTCCCCATTCTATATCCAATCCTATCCCCTGCCAAAGCTTTGGGCTTTAGTGACATCAAGATTCCTAGCCATTATTACTACGGGACAACTAAGCGCTACACCTACGCATGGGACGATGTCAACATCGAGCAGAAGCAGCTGGATAGTATGGAAATGCCCTGGGAGATGAAGGACGACCAAATTTTTTTCCGCGGTGCCACTACTGGCGGCGGTAGTTCTCCGCGTGGTTACTCACCGCATTACCAGCGGCACCGGTAACTCCCCCCATACTTCAATGGAAAAAAAATTCTAACGACTTCTCAGCTTTGTCAAGCTAGCGAGCAGTAATCCTGAAACAAATCGCACAATTGTGTTTACCGACCCACCAGGTTCCACGAACTATGTATATGCCTCAGTTCCCATCTCTTCCCTTAATCGAGAGATCATGGATGTCGCCTTCGTTAGCTCTGTTGACTCTGACCATTATCCCGGTGGCTTGGCTCAACAAGTCATAGACCACCGGTTTGACGACGCCGCAGTCCTAAGCGACTACTGGGCACACAAGTACCTTCTCGACTTGGATGGGATGAGCTACTCTGGCAAATTCTTTGCCTTCCTTGGGTCTGACAGCGCCATCATAAAATCGAGTGTTTATCAGGAGTTTTTCTCTGACTGGATACAACCTTGGTGCGTCCCTTTTTCTTCGTTTGTTCGTCATCTCCTTTATACGATGGATGCGGTGTCCAGGCTTCACTACATCCCACTGTCGACATCGTATGCCGAGATATACAACATCCATGCCTTCTTTTCAGGCGGTACATCGGATGCGCTTGCAGTTGTGAACTCAACTGCGCAGCATCTTCCGCGAAGGCAGCGCATACCCCTCGATGGGGATCAGCGTTTACGACGCATCGCGCGTGCAGGAAAGCATTGGAAGAATACGATAGGCCGCCGGGTTGATATGGAGGGTGAGCCTATCCCGCATGTACAGTCCACCTTGTACGGAGTTAATAGCCTATCATCTCCACACAGCATATGTCTTCCGGTTATGCTTAGAGTATGCTCGGCTGGCAGCAGACGATCGTGATAAAATGGACTACAAACCTTGGTTCTAAGTTGAGTTGTCCTTGTGTCTTACAGTATTTTTGTCCCATTGTAGAGAGTACAGTCGGGTGATCCACCGATTGCTACTCACGCACAATGGTAATATACTCGCTCGAGTAATAAACAAACGTATCTCTGTGGGTGTGCTTTTGACGAGTCGGCGGTTGCGAGGCTCCTGTTTGTCTCCTTACAAAATCTGGATGGTAGTATCCACGTGACTCTCATTTACTCGGTCGTGCCCTCTCATCGAATTCACAAGTTAACCGTTTTATCGCTGAGATTGAGACCTCATATATGCACGAGGAACACCATCCGATAGAGATATGTTCCTGGTAGAGGTTATGAGATATTGGAATATCACGCATCATGGGTTCAACGTTCATCAAACGTTCATCCTCCGAACTTTCTTTTCGCCCATTATCATCACCACGGGACAGCAGAACAGTAGATGGAACGTCCGTGGCTAAGCGCTTCTCTGAAAGAACTAAGATGTCGACGTATGCGTTGGCAGTCTGAGATCGGACGCTCGAGATTTGGTCCTCGACTCTTCAGTGACCTGACCTTCGCGCTTTACCGGACCCCGCCATTCAAACTGTTTTTTGCACCGCGTTGGACCCACCAGGACATGCAAAGTTAGCTTCTACTGTACAACTTGCTCATTCCCATATGCAAGCAATCAGATGATTCCCGCAAATCGCGCGGCCACGTCGTATTCAAATTGACAACGCTGGCAGCCGTGCTGGAGATTTCAACGTTTTAGGTTTTTTACGCCAGGGTGTATCTGCAACTCGTGAGTTTAATATCCTATGACTGGGGCCGATATCGCAAAGGATAATCAAACTATTAATCACGATAAATGCGATGACGACGACAGCACGCGCGTACGTCGACAGCCTTGCCACTCAGTTCCCACTTGTCGATGGAATGTGGTTGGATATCGGACATCAGTACAGTAGTACACCGTCGACCTCCGAAGACGCTGTATCCTAAGCAGGCCCGGGTGTCCTCGGGACGATACCTCCCGAAAGCAACACAACCAAAAATTGGCGTTTTACTTCAAACTCTCGAACATGATGGGTTGTCCACTCCCCTGCGAGGATGAACAAGCAATCCTCTTATCATACATCATCATTCCTCCCCAATACCCTCTGCCGCAGTCCTGATACATATTAGTCGCTTCTCTAAAGCCACATGTGGATAGAATGTCATGTGGCCAGAATGGACCCAATGACGGAAGGCAAGTTACAGGACATGAGGTTTCGGCGTGTTGCATTGATATCGGCTGCCACATCTCGCATATCCCGGTCTTTTATCCCACATCATCCTCCACGAGACCCTCGCTTTTGCAAGGTGAGGTTGATACACGCCCTACGAAGCGCGCGATCAGATAAGCTTGAGTGCTTGTCATCCGGCGTATCCCGTTATCCCTTCCCCTTCCTCATAGTACCGTATCCTCCTCTTAAACTCTTTCTCTTTCCTACCCTGCACCCCTACCTCGTCCACCACTATGATGCCCTCAATGATTGCCCCATCCTTCTCTCCTCCAGTCGCCCCTCCGATGGTGCCTTCTCCTGCAGTCTCACCTCCAATAGTTGGGCGCAATCTATACGAGCAGTCCATGCCCTTCCAAAGTCCGGCGAGTGCGGATTTTGAGATAGAGCGCGGAACAAATATCCGGGGCGCGGCTCGACCCCCCCTTCGCCGTGCAGTGTCCGACTACTCAAACGAGGCTCTTCTGCAATCGAGCATCGCGAACGCCATTGCGGCCAAAGCACGGCCCTTTGCTATTTCTGGGCGGATACCAGTAGACCCTGCCACCCTCACACTATTCTTCCGAACAAAGGTAAGTAGTGGCTTTCGACGTGCTCCGATCCTCCTTTGGTTATTAAGGGCTTGCCCAGAGCGGGATCACGCACTCCCTTGATTTCCCGATCGATGTCGATTATGATACGCCCCCTGCTCTCGACGTCCTGATTGCTGCTTGCCGACCTCACCCACGAGTGAGAGATGACGCAGAGAACGAGTCGCTCTTCTATCCGACGAACCTTCCCCTGACAACGTCGCTCGAACTGGCCAACCACCCCATCCTCGAGGCGGTGCGCAACACGTTCTTCTCCAACCTACCTGGTGGACATTATCTACAAGCCGTGCGTGACAAACTGGAGATAGTCCCAACTGGCGCAAGCATGGAAGAACAAGCTGTCCCTGGGGACTCACGTGTCGCGACCGTACTCGTGACGCTTCCAGTGCGCTTCCGTGGCGGTGAGTTCATTGTGCATCCCCCCGAAGGCGGAGAGGAGCGTTACCAGGGACGCGGCGGGAAAAGCGGGCACATGGAGTGGATCGCGTACCTGTCAGACTCCACGGCAGAGGTCGAGCCGGTGCAGAAAGGTTGTCGAATAACCCTCTCGTATGCCATACACCTCAAGAGCTTCGGCCCAGCGGGCCCAAACCCCGAACCGCTCATCAACCCGAATGATTATTTCTTGGACAACTTGGCTCCGATCTTCAACATTATGCGTGGCCGCACGATCGCCTTTTACCTTACTGGCGACTATGGCGTCAATCCGGCAGACGTACTCGCCGAGTCGCTTGTGCCTTATGTGAGTTCGAAAGCGAGGGTCGATTATGTGGCGCCATCTGACATCCTCCGTCTGTAGCTGAAGGGCGGTGACTCAATACTGTACCACGCCATTAAACTGTACAAACTCGCTCCCGAGCTCCGTTGGACCGCCGGTGGATACATTTGGCCTGTCGATCGCGTTGTCGAATGCGGGCCAGAGGTGATCGACGGCAGCTCATACGGCAGCCCTGGCCGCCATCCGCAGGGTGGGGGTTACGGAGCGTCGCCCTACGTCGAAGGGGATGAACAAATCATCAACCTCCAGCACCGCGTTGAGCAGAGTGGTGCCATCCCGCTCGCGGAGGCAGACATAATGCTGTTAGCAGACAAGGATATGTCCGGGAGCATGTCTGGGACCATCTCGAAGGAGCGTGTACCTCTTGTGTCGGGCGGGTTGTTGGATAAGTTGGTTGTGAACATTCTACTTGTGGTATATGTCGCTTGATAGTGGTCTCGCGTTGTTTCCTGTACTTATCAGGGGTTATACCTCGTGGTTTGTGTTGTGGTTTCTCATCGATGGTGATGTCTCTTTGGTGGAGTCGGGATGTGCCACTTATGCGCGGTACCATCAACCAAGGTTCGGAGGTTCGGCCGAAGTGCTCAATTTCGGAAACCACAACCCAATCGCCTGCGCAGCAGGGCGATCACTTTGACCTCACAAGAGACTGCCATGGCCGCCAAATCCCAGGACACAATCCCAAGGGCGAGTGGGTAGATATGCACTATACCAAAAGTATGCCGAATTGGCTTAGGAAAGAGCTATGCGACGGCAAATCAAGCCAATTATTCGTCTGTTCAGAGCCAGCCGGCTCCATACTATAGGGTGCCCCTCAAAAATTTGCTATGCTACAGTATCATGTACGATTGAGAGAATGAACCGAATAACGTTCACCGTGACTGACATGTGAATTTCTTCGATGGGTCCACTAAACCAACAATGTACTGGAGTCGTCCACACAAATAAGCCACGAATCACTCATGGCCAGCTCAGTGACTCGGGCGAATGACTGATGAGCGCTGAGCGCTGAGCGTTCAACCGAAATGTGGTGTTAGGCGCGGGCGCTTTCACGCAGATCTCCGGCCAGTCTTAACAATGATGGTTCAGAACGTGCAGGGACTGTGTAAATCTGTCCAATCCAGGGAAATACCCACTTCTCCCTTTCTACTGCAGGACACGGGAGGACATTCCAATGCCAAAAACGAGCCCAGCCGCAGCCCACTTATACCATTGCATGGCGAGTTATTGGCTTTAATTTAGACGGCATCCGTCGGACTCTACTAAGCGGAGCACCTTGGTGCGTAACGACCGCCGTGCGTTTCCCACGTGCTCAGGGCGTCCCGTCAATCCCCCTTATGAGCCCACTCTGTGGTCATTGTTCGTTTCAGTTGCCTCTGATCGGACCTTCTCTCTACGTGTTCAAGTTATGGGGCAATTAACCCAACACCGGACTACTACGCCTCTCTAACAAAGGTATGTAAGACCACACGTTGGGCGCTTTATGCCCCAGCAATGTCTCTCTCTCATTTGTTGAAGAAAATCAACCAACCAAACTCTGCTCGTGCTACCTCTGTTGATGCAGGGACGGGCCCTTCCCCTGAAAATCACAATGATTTGTCCCGGCCGCAGCAAAAGGGCACCGAAACAATTTCTCGTCCATGGCGGAAGAAGTCATCATCTGCGGATGATCATCTCAGCCCATCGCTTCCCAGTCGGACATCCACACCTCCCATTAAGTCGACGGCCGAAAACCCTACGTCCGAAGCTGGCGCACGCGAAAAAGCTCTGCCGATGCCACCTCCCGTTGGTCCTGGCGTCTTCCTGACCAATCTGTTCATGGAACCCCTCCCGGAAATATCTTCGGGTTCAGGACCCGCACCAGACAGGCTTACTGAAACATGGAACATGGTTAAGGATGGCCCATCGGGTTCCAACTTGAATCGGAGACTTGACGCACTTGGTGCGTCCTGGGTTGCATAGGCTTCGTTTCAGTGCAATACATTGACAGTTGCCCTTAGGTAACGCAGTCGATACCGCACAAAACGACATTACACCATTCCAACCCCTCATTACAGCAGCTGCTGGTGCTATTGAACAAACTGCCGTCGCCAAGTCCATAACGGAGGGAATCGATAAATTTTTCGAAGGCATGCCCGTTTTCATGAACGCACTGGATGCAGTGGCAGACTTGCATCCTTTCATCCGTGGTAAACCGATCTCGCTATATGATTTCACGCGAAATAACCGACAACATAGTTGTCGTATTGGCCTTCAAGACTGTTTACACCCTCGAAATGAAGCGTCGCGATAACGAAAAGAAGATCATCGCTCTCTATGTCGAGATGAAGGATATGATGGGCGTATTGCTACTGTGTGTGGTGACGTTCACCTATGGTGCCTCGCTTGCTGACTTGGACATTATGCAGCCTCGAAGACGTGCAAAACGACAAGGTCACCGGGCCTGAGGGCATCAGGATCGAGGATCGCCTGAAGTCACTTGTTGTGCGCACGACAGATGACATCAAGCTCTGCTCGAATGCTTGCGATACCTACACGAAGAAGAGGCTTCTGGCGAAGGTAATACTGGGACCGAGCTGGGACTCAAAGCTGCTCGAATTTGTGGGACTCTTCGCCAAGCGTCGCCAAGAATTCGAGTTCGAACTGTCTATCCACACGAGTCAGGGCGTTGATAAGGCCAACGTCAAACTCGACAATATTGGGCATGAGGCCCGTGCTCTCACAGAAAAGTTCTCTTTTATCGTAATTCTCTCCTGACGAAGTGCTAACCTTGGATACAGAATGAACACCATGATGGCCATGTTTCAGCAATTAGTCGGCCCCGAGCAGAAAGAACTTTCGGCACTCGTGACCGCAAATGGTGGTGTAAAGGCCCTCAGGAACGATGATAAAGCTTTACTTTTGTTGGAAGAAACAGCGAGCAAGGCATCAAGTATATCACCGGCAAGTGCCGAGGGCCACCGTTCTCCACGCACAAAAGTCCAAGACGCAAAACATGCAGAGGACCTTCAAAATGACATCTTTGAGGAACCTGGCGCCGCCCTGGAGAAGAACCGGACTGTGTTCTTCCGCAAGTTCGAAGCACAGAAGAATCAGATCGTCGACGAGCTTTCGCTTGTCATGAAGCGAGAGAGTGATCGCGTCATACAAGAGGTGAAGGGCGGACCCCACGAACGACTCCTTGATCGCGTAAGCCTTACACATTACTCGTTTATAAAAACGTATGCTCATAACTCTCCTTTAGTCTATTCACGAGATCTGGAAAGAAATGGTAGATATTGCGTTGCCCTCCATCATTTAAAAGTTTGAACCTCATTTGCTCTGTAGGGCTGGCGCGGGAATGTCAAGGCTCGACACTTGGTGCTCACACTCCGGGACAGTTATTTAGAGAAGCTTGCCTCAGAGTCAACGACTGTTCGCGGGTTAAGCACCTCGGCCATTGTTGGCTCTCAAAATACGGATGCGTGGGCAATCAAATACATCGATGTTATCCGCCTGCAACCTATTTTAGAGGCAATTGACGATGATGCATCAGGGTTCATCACCGTCACAGAAATGAATCGTTTCACCAGTTCTCGGCCAATTGACTGGAGGTGAGCATCGACTTGCAAACTTGTCGATACTATCTCATGGTTTTCAGCTTGGCACATTGGGTGGCTTTCTGGGCAGTTGGTGAGCAGTGCGCCTCACACCACCATTTTCACCACTGAGTTCTCAGCAGGGTTCAGGACGTCTATCATTAACTATGCTAAGCGGATAGAAGAATTATTTGCCAAGATGGAAGGTGTTCGCGCCATCGTGCTCCCCCCTAATCGAGAGCCTATAGATGACTACTTCGACCACATTTGGGAGCCTGTTCACTCGCTAACCGCCGCAGTAATCTCGCTACCATCTGAGGCAAGTAATCCGGAGAAGTTCAAGCTGTATCTCGAGGCAGAGGAAGCTCGGTTAGATTCCCATCTGAAGTCTGTGGACTATACCATAGATGGGACCGATACCCTTACACTCATCACAGGTGTGTGTCGTATTGAAAAGGTCAGGACCTTGCAACGCACACGGCGTTATTTTCGACTCACCTTGTTCAGACCGTCTTTCCGTTACTGTACTTGCTGTTGAAGCACCACTACGAGATCATGCGGATCATGCGGACCAAGGTAGTAGATTCACGTGAGCTTTGGTACTCCGTGGAAAGTGTTCTCTATGTCCGTGATGCTATTCGATACCGCGTGGATGACCTCACCAGTATGTCAAGTCCACCCTCGATTAGCTGGCCTGTCGACCTGTTTAACACACGCAGATAACTTCTCGCAGCAAAGGCTCGATCCTGAGAAACAGTTCAAGAATTTTGCCTATGGGATTGCGAGTTATTCTCTCCGCGCCGCCTGTTGGACTGTCTCAATTTCTGACATACTTGTCTTACAGTTCAAGTATTTCCACAATGAAAAGGCTTTGTGGACCGTGGACTATGTCCGGAATCTCGATCCTTCAGTCATAGAGTACAATGACACCATCGAGGACCAGAACGTCAGGCCGGAGGATGTCCTTAAATACGAATATTCGAACGACTTGTCTCTTGATTACTGGGCGTATGACGGACATTCCGTCGACGACATTCCAGATTATCGAAGTGTTGAGCCGCCACTGAAAGATATGTACGTCCTCGATTTCGTCTGCGAACCTTCTTGATTTCAGTCTCCTAACTCATGTGGCTAGTTTGGGGCACTGGCATGGTTATTTTTACAACGATAACGGCATGCGGGAGACCGACGGAACTGACTCGATGATAACCTTGGTGCTCGAGCCTGCTGAAGGCGAGCGCGAAGTCAAGGCAAATGCATGGTCTAACAGGAGACGCCACACCTTGACTGGATCATGGTCAACGGGGGAAAATGACATTCTACAGCTCAAACTCAAGATGGCTTTTGGGACCGCGTTTTGGTCTCCCGTGGTTTTCAACGGACACTTTGATCCAGAACGCGATGCTTTGACTGGCGTCCTGGACAGAGCTGCAGATTCAGAGGCCTCCAGCAGCCGAATGGAATTCCGCCGAATTCTGCCTCGTCACCTCATTGCGTACCCCAGTATTAAAGAAGTTTCGGATAACAAGCCCCGCGCGCTATGGAAATTCGCAATCGCTGCGGTGCGAAACGACATACGTCGAGACAGTTGGTCATGGTCATTTTTTTCCCAGCGTCGAGATGACCGTGAGACCGTGATATCCTTGACGATCCGTTCCCTTTTCTTCGGGACGCCCCCAGACGACGAAGAGCGTGAAAAACTCTGTGAGGTCGTGCAACGTCTGACTCCGGCCGATGCTTGCTTCTACAGTTCCAAAATCGACCGCCTACGTGCGTATACCTGGGTGCATGAGTGAGTCCTGGACGTGTCAAGCGATAGATTTTGATGCTAATACTGGCTGTAGGAATTCATATTGTGACTTGTGTGATGGATGCATAGGCGGCGCTCGGCTGTTCTGTCTAGACTGTGCGAACAAGAATTCGGAGGTTTACGACCCCCTGGATCTTTGCTCCAGGCCAGAATGTATCGCCGCGCGTGTTACAAACCGCGAAGACCTCGAGGGCGTGCACGAGCCGAACCACAAACTCGTTAAAGTTCGCACTGTTGTGCTGGAACGTCAAGACGGCCGGCTCTATACTGCGGCAATCAAGGCGGTCACACGCGTGGAAAAGATCTGTAAGCAGATCGCCGAAGCCTCCAAGAAGCTAGAGACCGAGTCGAATGGGAAGATGTCCAAGGCCGAGCCAACTAGTGACCACTTCGACGATGGTCCTTCCACTCAGGATGGTGCCGAAGGTGCTCCGGAAGCCACTGGTGTGGAAGATGCCTCTAAAGAATCCGAGTCAGCGGATGGGACCGCATCGGACACGTCGGAGGCTTCCCAACAGACACCTGAGATCCCGAGTGGTGCGTTGCCCACATGCGGCAGCTGCAAAGGATCTCTTTCTTTTCCGTTTTGGTATTGCATTTTTTGCCAAGGTCAGTCGCCGTGATCAAGTCGCCTGGAGTCCCTTGAGTACTGATGTGCCATATTGCGCTATCAGATAATCTCTGCATATGCGATTCGTGCGATATGAATGGCGTCCCTAACCTCACGCGCTCCTCGGGGAAGCATACCGAGTACCACCATCTCATTCGATGCTTAGCTCCAGAGAAGGCCAAGGAAGCGACTTCTTCAGAGCAACGATTCATGTCGCTTGAAAAGCGACTTGACAAGATGCAAACGCGATTCGAGAACCTCGATAATAGGATTGGAAATATAGAGCAGCTCCTCCACAGGCTTGCAGGCAAACTTGAATAGTGTACGCGATTTGTTTAACCGGCTCGACTGACACCTTAATTGTATAGTTTCTTCCGAAATTTCTTGTTCGTCGTCCGCTATGGCGCCGTGTTACCATGCTCCGATTGCGTTCGAACTTCGAAGTTTGGCATAGAAAAATCCTTTCACGCCCTTCCGATTCGATTTTACTTTCTTCTCGTATTAAGAAATCAGAGTGAACGCGCAATCCCTTTAGCTTAGGACTTTCGTGATCAGAATTCACATGGACCACATCCATGGCTCAATCTAGCATTGCCCAGTAGGCAATGCCAAGCTCCCATACACGGGGCTCACCAATGCTGCTTACTGGTCCAGTGACGCTAACCACGCGTGCGACCTTTCACGGACTATCTCACCAACATCTTCGTGTATTCTTGGTGTATTTTCTTCTGCAACAGAATACACCATCACCCACGCTTTACAATATTGGCAGAACCAGACCTCCCAAACTGTGTAGTGAATGCGGCAGGTTGTGCTCGTACCGCAAGGTAATGCCAGTGGACATCACACTTGGACGCGTCACATAATGATAGTTTACCATCAGGATGGAAAGTTATTTTGATTTTCATGGCAGGCTGTCAGCCAGCAGATCAAGAAATCCACCTGTACTGTACGATCATGATGTAGCACAACCGTAAGCTGATTGAACCAAAGCTGAGACTGAGAGGTAGAGTCTTTGACTGAGACCCAACGTGATGGATCCTCATCATGGATAATCACGATGCCACTGCCGGCGTGAATGATGGGATCCCGTCTTCTCATGCCAGCGGATTCAGTGGATCGGACGTGATTGATCGGAGTGCGCGACATGGAGTCATGGTAGGGCCCGGGCGGGCCGGGCCCGACCGCCAGAGACCACGAAACCCCCTGCCACTCCTCCCCGAGATAAGACCGATGTCAACAACGAGGAAAGGATGCATTGCGAAAAATGTGTCATGAGGCCTGAGGCACATCATGTGTTGTGAGCAGCCAGGTATGGGTTAGTTGATCACGGTGCCAGCGCCCAAAACAGGGACGGCAACTGGGCCTATTAATAAAGGCAGGGGAAATTCAAATTCCGACATTGCTCGAAGAACGCGGGGACAAGGGCTACTGTGTTTTGACTAACTAACGGGTTACACACGACCTTGCTCACTTTGCCTGGCAAAGATGGTCGAGTGCTTGTAGCTCTCCAGCAAGGGACAAAAGGGTTTGATGCTATCTTATGGCATAATGTTACCATCAATACACTCTGGCTGTACCTGCCAGTGCCAGTGGGCGTAGTTCCCTCAGCGGACATCATCCCTCTCTTCCTTTTGTGACTGTGGCCTCGACCACGGTACTAAATATGTATGCAGAGCGCCAGTCTGGCGCTGTATGTGCCTGACGTGACGCAGCGCTCGGAGATCCAAAGGCCAGATTCCGAAGACGGGCTTTTTCTACGTTGGCCCTCCGATACATATCTTTCAATTGCATTGCGTACAGGACCAACAGAAGACAATTATCCCCTTGATCAGGACCTATCGCACTAAACCAATGTCTTTCTCTCGTTTGTTGGGAAAGTTCAGCCAGCCAAGCTTTGCGGATTCTGACCCCACAGGTGCCGGGAGCAGCCCTCACTGGCAAGCTTCCGCTGACGACCCCGATGACCCGCCCCAGCGCCGAGATACCAGCGAGTCAACGCATGCCATCCCTCGACCTTGGAGGAGGAAAAGACCGTCGGTCGTTGATTGCTCTACCCAATCCCAGCTGGCCTCTACGACACCCTTAATACCCAAGGTTGAGAGCCCTACATCTGACGGCGGAATGCCCGAAACGACACCGCCAACACCCCTTTCGACTACCCCAGGTGTTTTTTTAACCAACCTCGCCATGGTACCTTCACCAGATATGGTACCAGCCATTGGCCCTGTGCCAGACACGCTCTCCGATGCATGGGACGCCGTCAAAGATAACCCAAAAATCTCCAACGTGAGTCGCGAGCTGGATGTCGTCGGTGCGTTTTCTGTCCTAGACCTCGTCTCCCCGGTGAGCTGATCCCGGCAATCTAGGTGACGCAGCTGCTGCAACACTGGGTTACGCAGCACCGTTCTTACCCGTCATGAAAGCCACCGTCGTAGCAGCTGGACAAACAGACCTGGGCAAGGCCATGAAGGAGGGAATCGCCAAGCTTTCCGAGGGTATGCCGATATTCATGAATGCCCTGGATGAGCTGAAAGCCGTGCACCCATTTATTGGTGGTGCGTTGATCCCATGACGTTCGTATATACTACGAAGTTAATCTTGGGAATAGTCGCTGTCCTGGCGTTCAAGACGGTTTACACCCTGGAACAAAAGCGTCGTGACAACGATAAGAAGATCGTGGCACTGTTCGTTGGAATGAGAGATATGATGGGCGCTTTGCTCCTGTACGTAATCGCATCTCCAGATGGTACAGGTCCTGGTGTACTCATATCTCGCAGCCTCAAGGGCGTGGAGAATGATAAGCTGATCGCACCAGATGGCACAAACATCGAGGATCGCCTGAAGTCGCTTGTTGAACGAACTGCAGATAACATCAAGATGTGTTCGAACGTGTGCGATGCGTACGTGAAGAAGCGGCTTCTGGCGAAGGTGCTGCTGAGCCCTGTCTGGGACGCAAAGCTTCTCGACTTTGTGAAACTCTTCGCCACACGGCGACAAGAATTTGAGTTCGAGTTAACAATGCACACCAGTCAGGGCGTCGACAAGGCGAATGTGAAACTTGATGCCATTGGAGATGCAACGAGGGCGCTCAATGAACAGTTCGAATACCCATACCTTTGTCCCAGCTAAGGCACTGATTTTAGGTCACAGGATGGAGGTTATGAAAAGCCTGTTCCAGCAACTAGTTAGTCCTGAGCAGAAACAGCTATCGGACCTTGTGGATGCAAGGGGTGGCCTGAGGGCCCTCAAAGGCGATGACAAGACCTTGCTTGAGTTGGAGAAAACTGCAGGGAAGGCATCAAATACACCCAAAGCTGAAGTCGGCCGTGCGCGTCGGGAGCAGCCTAAGGACACCACCCTTAGTGCGGACGATCTGAGAAAGGACATCCTTGAGGATCCCAACGTTGCCGTGGAGAAGAACTTGATTGTGTTCTCCCGCAAGTTCGAGGCGCAGAAGAATCAGATCGTCGACGAACTTACGCTTGTCGTCAAGCGAGAGAGCGACCGCATTATCCAGGAGGTGAAGGGTGGCCCACATGAACGGATACTCGATCGCGTGAGTGGTCTTTCGCCATATCTATCTACTAAACATACGATCAATACTTGCTCTTCTCCCTAGTCGGTCCACGAGATCTGGAAGGAAATGGTAGATATCACGCCGCCCTCCGTCCGTGAAGTGATTGACCTTTGACCGCCTCTGTAGGGCTGGCGAGGGAACGTCAAAGCTCGACATTTTGTACTCGCTCTCCGAGATCATTACCTGGAGAAGCTAGCCACAAGACATGACAGCGCCCTTGGCATGGGCACTGCTGGAATCGATTGTCCTCCAGACCCGGACGCATGGGCGATCAAATACATCGATATCATGCGGCTGCAACCTATTATGGAGTCAATTGACGACGATGCGTCTGGGTTCATCACCATCGGAGAGATCAATCGTTTCACTGCTTCTCGGCCGATCGATTGGAGGTAAGCATCGCTTAGCAAACAGATAGATAGCGCCTAATGATTTTCAGTCTGCCACATTGGGTGGGTTTGTGGGCGGCTGGTGAGCATCATCCCTCGTCCCATCACCTGCGCCGCTGAGTCCCCGATAGGATATAGGGCGTCAATCATCGGTTATGCTCTCAAAATACAAGATCTGTTTGCCAAGATGGAGGGCATTCGCTCCGAGGTACTTCCTCTCAATCTTCAGGCGACCATTAGATACTTCGCCTCCGTTTGGGAGCCCGTTCACACACTAGTTACCGCCGTCCTCTCGCTACAACCTTCGCAAGATGACCCGGACAAATTCAAGTCGTATATCGAAGCGGAGGAGGCTCGGCTAGAAAACAATCTGCGGGCGGTAGACTATATCATTGACGGGACTGATACCCTTACACTCATCACAGGCGTGGGTCGCGTTGAAAAGGTCAGCACCTAGAAAATTCCCCCGCGTTATCCTTGACTCAATTTGAATGTTGTAGACCGTCTTCCCACTGCTGTATCTGCTGATGAAACACCACTATGAGATTATGCGGATCATGCGGACCAAGATAGTCGATTTGCGTGAGCTGTCGGAGGGCACGAAAAGCATGTTATATATCCAAGAAGCTATCAGATACCGCGTGGATGACCTCACCAGTATATCGGCCTTTCCCTTCAGACTGTAACACGCCGATTAATCAGTTTACTCAGATAACTTTTCTCAGCAAAAGCTTGATATCGAGAAGCAATTCCAAAACTTTGCCTATGGAATGGTGATCACTCTACTACTTCCGGTCTATATTCCACCTTCTGACGTATTTATACTGTAGTTCAAGTATTTCAATAATCCGAAGGCATTATGGTCTGGGGACTATGTTCGGAACTTCGATCCTCGGACAACACCATACGATGACGCCAACGAAGACCAAAATATCAAGCTGGAAGATGTTTTGAGATTCGAGAGTTCTGATGAGCCTTCTCTGGATTATCGGATGTATGACGGTCATTCGATTGATGACATCCCAACCTATCGTGATGTCGAGTCCCCGTTGAAAGATGTGTTCGTTCCTTTTCTCTCGCCCGCTTCCTGATCCCAATCTTCTAATTCATGCGACGCAGTTTGGGACACTGGCATGGGTATTTCTACGCAAGCGGAGGCGTCCGAGAAACCGAAGGCACGGACTCCATGATGACGATGGTGATCGAACCTGCTGAGGGCGAGCAAGAATTCAAGGCGAATGGCTGGTCTAGCAGAGGACGCTTCACCATTACCGGGTCTTGCTCCAACGGCCAAAACGATGCCCCACAAATCAAATTCAAGATGGTATTCTCGAATGTGATTTGGATTCCCGTTTTCTTTGATGGTCGTTTTGATCTCGAACGCAATGCATTGACCGGCGTCTGGGGCTATTCTTCTGGGCAGGATGGCTCCCTGGGTCCAATGGAATTCCGCCGAATTCCACCCCGTTACCTCACCGTTTATCCTAGTATCCATGACCTGTCTACTGACAAGCCTCGCTCCCTGTGGAAATTCGCAATCGCGTCGGTGCGGAACGACGTACGTGAGGAGCGTTGTTCTTGGTCGCACTTATCACAGCGTCGAGATGACCGGAAAACGGTGGTCTCATTCACTGTTCGCTACCACTTTTTTGGGAAGCCGCTTATCGTCGAGGAAATCCGGGCGCTCTGTGATGCCGTACAGCGGTTGACACCGGCCGACGCATGCTTCTACGGTTCCATAATCGAGCGTAAACACGCGTACACACTAACGCATGAGTGAGTCCTGAGTGTGGCTGCGAGCTCCAAACGCTTACTACGAAGACTATAGTGGTGTCTATTGTGATTCGTGTGGTGGT
>Ga0137397_10000787_pt1 | contig 21962 bp, 19 predicted proteins | sample czorhiz116metaG_FD_106658 | JGI IMG/M metagenome (GOLD analysis project Ga0137397, IMG submission 106658) | Vadose zone soil microbial communities from Angelo Coast Range Reserve, California, USA - czorhiz1.16 metaG | ecosystem: Environmental > Terrestrial > Soil > Vadose zone | place: USA... | reverse complement strand
TGGTGGAGAAATGGCAATCGTGTAAAAGCCATGAGGCGACGCTGATGTCAATCGTCCGACGGATTGTGCAGGACGGTCGCGAGGCCGGCGAGTTCGAGCGAAAAACGCCGCTCGATGAAACCTGTCGAGCCATCTTTCTGGCGCTAGAGCCCATCAACAATCCCGTTCTGCTGGAGCAGCGACTCGACGTGATCGAGGAAGACGCGGCTACGGTGGCCAATCTCGTTCTGCGTAGCCTCGCCCCATAGGCTCCAATTATAGGCATATCACGAGTGACGACTTGACAATTTCGTCACTTAATAAGACTCTGGGCGCTCCTGTCCCTTTGGAGCCCTGGTATGTCACGCGCACGCTGCACTGCTCTCGTCGCAGTCGCCGTTCTTACGGTACTGAGCCTTTCGGCCTGCAAGTCGAGAGAGGATGCTGACCCGCGGACAGCGGTTCGACTGGTTGAGGTCGCGGAAGTCCGCGCGGCGGCCGATGCCGAACACACCTATACGGGTGTGGTGGCCGCCAGAGTTCAGAGCGACCTCGGCTTCCGCGTCCCGGGGAAGATCATCGAGAGGCTGGTCGACACGGGCCAACTCGTGCGGCGCGGCCAGCGCCTCATGCTCATGGATGCCACGGACTACACCCACGCGATCACGGTGCAGACAGGTGATGTCGCTGCCGCGCGCGCACGGTGGGCCCAGGCGGCGGCGGATGAGCAGCGGTATCGCGGGTTGGCGGAATCCGGGGCCATATCGCAACTGACCTACGATCAGGCGAAAGCAGCGGCCGACAGTGCACAAGCGCTGCTGTCGGCGGCGGAAGCTCAGGAGAAGGTCGCTCGCGATCAAGGGGGCTACTCGACGCTGCTTGCCGATGCGGATGCCACCGTGGTGGAGACATTGGCCGAACCGGGCCAAGTCGTATCCCCGGGTCAGCCCGTTCTTCGCCTGGCGCACGCAGGTCCACGCGAGGCCTCCGTGAATCTACCGGAAACGGAGCGACCGAAGCTCGGGGCTCGAGCGCGCGCGAGTCTCTACGCCGATTCGCTCACTGTGCCCGCGCATCTGCGACAGCTATCCGACGCGGCTGATCCTCGGACGCGCACCTTCGAGGCACGTTACGTACTGGAAGGCGACGGTGCAGCCGCTCCGCTCGGGGCGACTGTGTCGCTTCGTCTCGACAGCGTTGAAGGCAACGGCGCCACCCAAGTGCCTCTCGGCGCCATCGACGATGAAGGCAAAGGTCCCGGCATCTGGATCATCGACCCGAAGACTTCCGAGGTCCACTTTCGGTTGGTCCGGGTGCGCACATTAGGTGAAGAAACGGCAGTGCTGAGCGAGGGCGCCCGCCTCGGAGAGCAAATCGTCGCGGCGGGAGGGCACTTCCTGCACGAGGCCGAGCGCGTGCAACTCGTAACCGCCCGAACGGCGATGCAATGAGGGGAGTCAATCTGTCCGCGCTCGCCGTCCGCGAGCGTGCCATCACGCTGTTCCTGATCATCGCGCTCACGTTGGCCGGCATCTATGCCTTCGTGAGTCTGGGCCGCGCCGAGGATCCGCCCTTCACGATCAAGACTCTCACCGTCACCGCCGTATGGCCGGGCGCCACCGCACAGGAAATGCAAGATCTCGTCGCAGATCCGTTGGAGAAGCGGCTGCAGGAACTGCATTGGTACGATCGCGTCGAAACTTTTACACGACCGGGCGTCGTGCAAATGATGCTCAATCTGAAGGATCAGACGCCTCCCAGCGAAGTCCCCGAACAGTTCTACCAGGCCCGCAAGAAGCTCGGCGACGAGGCGCACAATCTTCCTCTCGGCGCCCTCGGCCCCTTCGTCAACGATGAATATTCCGATATCGAATTCGCTGTGTACGCGGTCGAGGCCCATAACATGCCCGCGCGGCTTCTCGTGCGGCAAGCCGAATCGCTGCGTGAGCGGCTGCTGCATGTAGCCGGTGTAAAGAAGGTCACGATTCTGGGCGAACGGCCGGAACGCATCTTCGTCAACTTCTCCTACGCAAGGCTCGCCAATCTCGGCGTAAGCGCCCGCGACGTGTTCGCCGCCCTCCAAAGCCAGAACGCCATCACCCCTGCCGGATCGATCGATACGACCGGGCCGCAGGTATTTGTGCGGCTTGCCGGCGCACTCGATGACCTGCAGAAAATCCGGGACACGCCGATCGTCGCGGGCGGTCGGCTGCTCAAGCTCTCGGACATCGCTCAGGTGGAGCGTGGATACGAGGATCCCGCGTCGTTTCTCATCCGCCACAACGGCGAACCGACACTCGTGCTGGCCGTCGTCATGCAGGACCGGTGGAACGGGCTCGAGCTCGGTCGCTCGCTCGATGCCGCAGACAAAGCCATGGGCGCACAGCTCCCGGCCGGCGTCACACTCACCAAGATCACCGATCAAGCGGTCAACATCCGTGAGTCGGTGGACGAATTCATGCTGAAGTTCTTCGTCGCGCTCGGCGTCGTGATGGTGGTCAGCCTGATCAGCCTGGGCTGGCGCGAAGGCATTGTCGTCGCCGCTGCCGTACCGCTGACGCTCGCTACCGTGTTGGTCATCATGCTGTTCACGGGCCGTGTGTTCGATCGCATCACCCTGGGTGCTCTGATCGTAGCTCTGGGCTTGCTGGTCGATGACGCCATCATCGCAATCGAGACCATGACCGTGAAAATGGAACAAGGATTCGATCGGATTGCCGCCGCCTCCTACGCTTGGTCACACACCGCAGCGCCCATGCTGGCGGGGACGCTCGTGACCATCATCGGCTTCATGCCGGTCGGATTCGCCAAGTCCACTGCCGGTGAGTACGCCGGCAACATATTCTGGATCGTCGGCTATGCCTTGATCACTTCATGGCTTGTCGCCGTGATCTTCACGCCCTATCTCGGCGTGGTGCTCCTGCCGGAGTTCAAAAAGGTCGATCACGCGTATGAGCATATTTACGCGACACCGCGTTATAACCAATTCCGTCGCCTCGTGGCCTGGGCCGTTGTGCATAAGTTCCGCGTGGCCGGTGCCGTTGTCGGGCTGTTCTTGCTCGCAGGTGTCGGCATGCTCGCGGTGAAGCAGCAGTTTTTCCCCAACACCGACCGTCCAGAGCTGCTGGCAGAAGTCCAGATGCCCGAGGGTACGAGCATCGAGACAACGGACGCTGTCGCCAAGAACATGGAGACATGGCTCCGTGCGCAACCGGAGTCAAAGATCGTTACGACCTACGTCGGCGGCGGCTCTCCCCGGTTCTTCATCTCCTACTCCCCGGAACTTCCCGATCCCTCCTTCGCGAAAATCATCGTACTGACGGAAAATGCCCTAGCGAGAGACCGGCTGAAGCTGCGATTGCGTGAGCGCATCGCTCAAGGGCTGGCACCGGAGGCGAAGCTCCGGGTGTCACAGCTCGTGTTCGGACCGTATGAACACTTCCCCGTCGCCTTCCGCGTCATGGGACCGGATTATGACGTCCTTCGGAGCATCGCCGCTCAGGTTCAGACGGTCATGCGCGCCAACGCTCACACGCGCCAGGTGAACCAGGACTCCGGCGAGCGCGCGGCGACCCTGCACTTTGCCCTCGACCAGCAGCGTCTGCAGCTGATTGGTCTTACACCCGCCGAGGCAGCGCAGCAGTTGCAATTCCTGCTCACCGGTGTGACGGTCTCGCAGGTCCGTGAAGACATCCGTACCGTGGATCTCGTCGCGCGAAGCGGTGGGCCTGAACGCCTGGACCCTGCCCGGCTGGGGGACCTCACTCTGACGAACCGCAACGGTGCAATCATCCCCGTCAGTCAGATAGGCCGTATCGAGTTTCGCTCGGAAGATCCGATCCTCCGGCGTCGGGATCGCATCCCGACGATCACCGTTCAGAGCGATATCGACGAGGGATCGCAGCCTCCGCAGGTATCCGCAGAGGTTGAAGCCGCGCTCAAACCGATCGTCGCGGCGTTGCCCGCGGGGTATCACATCGAAACGGGCGGCAATATAGAGGACTCGGCCAAGGCCAACGTCGCTCTGGCGCGGATTTTCCCCATCATGCTGGTTCTCACGCTGCTGGTGCTGGTGATCCAGGTGCGCTCTCTTTCAGCGATGTTCATGGTGTTCCTCACAGCGCCGCTCGGGCTGGTTGGAGCCGTGCCGATTTTGCTGATCTTCCACCAGCCCTTCGGGTTCAATACCATTCTGGGACTACTCGGCCTTTCCGGAATCCTGATGCGCAACACGCTGATCCTGATTGGTCAGATCCACACCAATCGGGCCAATGGACTTGACCCCCATCACGCCGTGGTCGAAGCCACGGTGCAGCGCTCTCGTCCGGTCGTTTTAACCGCTCTCGCAGCTGTTCTCGCCTTCATACCTCTGACTCAGTCAGTATTCTGGGGCGCACTCGCCTACACGCTCATCGGCGGAACCGCCGCTGGGACCGCGCTGATCCTCCTTTTTCTGCCCGCTCTCTACTCGATTTGGTATCGAGTGAAGCCAACCGTGGCGAACGACGACGACGCCTTGGCAGATGACGCGTCCGCCAATCCACTTAATGCCCCTGCTTGACAGCCGAGATTTCGATCACAAGATTTTAAGCGAAACCATCCACTCGTTTTCCGTACGCCCGGACGGCTCGCGGCCCACCGCATAACCGGCCGACAGCGTCATGGTGTAGCGGTGCAGGACAGTGAAACTCAAGTCCACCTGCCCGCCGGCGTTTTGGTACTCCGCGCGGTGTCGATCGCTTCCGGGGTCCGCCCAAAGACCTGTGGCGAACAGCGATGGCCGCAGCCACGTCAGATAGAAGCTCGGCGTGCCCGCCGATTCGAACACGTAGGGCGGAAGGTTCCATTCGACCATTTCGCGCACATAGTTCAGTGCACTGACCTCGTTGATCCGGAATCCGGGTAACGAGTAGTAATCGTGATACCGCTTGATGAACCCGTCGTCGACGTAGTTGTTGCCAAAAGCGCCGAAGTAGAAGTTCGCGATGACGCTGTTGCGGTCACCGTTGGCAACGCCCGCAGCGCTGCGCAGCCAGATCGACGAATGCGGCAGCGGGACCGGAAACCCAAAATCCAGCCCGCCGCGAAATTGCGGCGCGGTTTCACCAGGCACGTGGCTGCCGTAATAAACCAATTCCCAGGTCACACCCTTCTCATCGTCGACCGCGCCGAGCGAGCGCATCACGTTGGTGTAGTGCAGGCCGATCTCTGCCGTCGCCAGTTGCGTGAAGTTAGTTTCAATGTTCTGCGCGTTGGGCAGGGTGTCGATCTTGTCGTAATACGCCACGTCAAAGAGCAGATCCAGCCGCCGCGGCGTGTCGTAGATCAGCAACCAGTCATAGCCCAGTTTGGCGGCATAGCCCTTGCGGCTGCGCTGCGTCGGGCCGAACAGATCGTAGAAATCAGACCGATTCCAGGACAATTCACCGTGCCAGAAACCGTAGCGCCCGGTGATATCGACATGGCCGCGCTCATCGTTCGGCACCTTTTCTTCCGGCGTGTAGGCTGCAGTTATCCCGAAGCTCGCAAACTGCAGCGGATCTTCGAAGTTAGCATGGTAGCCTGCTCCAACGGTCTTTTTGTAACCCTGCAGCACCGGAAAGGCGTTCGAGAGTTCCAGACGTCGCAACGGTACGTAGGGACGCTCCTTTGCGGTGATGAGCTTTTCGTCGTCGACCGTGCTCGGCGCCGGCACCTGCCAAGTGGTGACCACGGGATACTTCTCCGCGAGCGCGGCGCCAAGAAACGTGATCGCGCTCACGTCCTTGAGCGGTTGCGGCTCGATGATCGCCGGAACGAAGCCCGCAGCCGTGTACGTCAGTACCACGAGCTTACCGTCGGCGAGCGGCACGGGGCGGAAAAAACCAGACTCCGCATTCGAAACCGCTTCGACCGCGCCACTGGCCACTTCATAGCGGAAGATGTTGGACACGCCGGTGTAGTAGCTGCTCCCGTATAAATAACGCCCGTCCGGGGAAAACACGAAGCCCTCGGGAACGGACTGCCCGAACCGGTACTCGGAGAGCGGCTTCAAGTCCCCCGCCAAGACCTTGTCGAGCTCCCACACTCGCAGATACTGCGCGCCGTTGTCCTCGCTCATGGTCGCCGACAACAGTCGCCCGTCGGGTGAAATATCAAGATCGGTCGGTACCTGCTCCCACGGGAACGCATGCACCACGGTCCACTTTTTATACGGGTAGGGAATGCGCACGAGCGTCGCCAGACCATTCATGTGGCGGACACCGAGCAGCGAACGGTCGGCCGGGTTAAACACGATCTCGCCGATGCGTGCATGCTTGAGCAGCAGCTGTTTGGCGCCGGTCTTGACGTTGACCTCGACGAGGTCTCGCAACGCGCGATTGCCATCGACGTAGAAGGCCGTACCGTTGGCTGGGTCGTACGCAAAAGACGTGACGCTATAGTGCATCGCGCCCTTGATGTCCGCCAGGCGCCTCACGCTCCCGTCCCGTGTGTTCAAGGCAGCGACGTGCTCGACCGCCCCCGGGTAGCGTACGGCAGCATAGAGAACGCCCGTCGCTTCATCATAAAACATTCGTGATACCGACCCGAGCGCGCTCGCGGCCAGCTTGCGGTCGGGCGTGATGGGGAATTTGCTCACCTCGGCGAGGTTGCGACGCTGGAACTCGTGCTCAAAGGCGATCCAGTCCTGCCACGCCTGTTGCAGCGGGAGCCCGAAGACGTGCTGAAACTGGTCGCCATAGTAACGTTTGCCGCCTTCGTCGCGGCGGGTCCAGGCGATGAGCGTTTCCGGTGAGTAGGCGTACGCAAGCCAGGTCGCGAAGCGTGTGCCATAGAGGTACGCGCTCGCCATGCCCTGAAAGCCGACTTTGACACCCTGGGACTCAAGCCCGAGAGGATCATAGAAGTGGGCACCATCGCGCACCATCGCCCGGAATACCGTTTCGTCATAACCGCCCTGCGCGCGCCCCAGCCCACCGCCCATCCACGTCTCAAAAAAAACCGCGTTGCCCTCCGCGTACCAGCGCGGCGTCGTATCGCGTGGCACCGTGAGGTAGCTGTAGAGCAGCGATTCGGGATTCCTTGGATCGACGGCGACCTTACCGAGAAAGAATCGCCGCCAGCGCCGATCCTGCGCGTTGGCAATGTCGCCTTGCACCTCATGGATCAGTTCGTGGTTCATCAACGAGTACATGCGCTCGCTGGCAGGAAAGGTCTCGAAAGTGTGGGGCAGCGGCGCAATGTCAAACTCGAGCCTGTCATGCGGCTCAACGTAAGCATGAGCATTGCCGTAATCCACAAAATCTTGCAGCAAAACCGTGGTGGACTCGGACGGCACCCATCCGAATATCCGGCGCTGCCAGGCCAGCGAATTGGTGAACGTGCGCACGGCATGCGGTTCGAGGAAGCGCAGGTAGCCGTAGTAGAAAAGCCTGAGATCCTTGGTTTCCACGCCATAGATATTGACGGGGCTCTCATCCGCAGCAGCCGCCGCCATGGCGGTCAACAGCGACAGCCACATGACGCCGAACATCCAGGCTCCCCTCCCAGCCCTGGTCGACCGCGTCAGCATGAGCAACGGGTTTGCAAACTGAAAACCGCCGGCGCTAAAGCCGGCGGTGAGTTGCGGTTTGAGCAGTGGAAGCTATTGCTGAGGTGAACTATCGCGGGCAGCGCGGGCATCCGTTGAGGCGTCGCGGGCAGCGCGGGCATCCATTGAGGCGTCGCGGGCAGCACGGGCATCCTTTGAGGCGTCGCGGGCAGCGCGGGCATCCGTTGAGGCGTCGCGGGCAGCGCGGGCATCCGTTGAGGCGTCGCGCAAGGCATCCTTTGAGCCGTCGCGCAAGGCATCCTTTGAAGCGTCTCGGAAGGCAGCATCGCGAGCGGCACCATCAACAGAGGCGCCGGTTGAAGCGGGTAGAGCGGAACGCGACGCGTCCGACTGGCTCCCGTTTACGTCGCCCGCCCCGGGTTGCTCAGCCACGACTCGCTTCGCCGGCGCAATCGTTCCTTGAGTGCCCATCTGGGGCGGAAAGTCGAAGTATCGCGCTACCAGGACGATCGCAACCAGGGCGATACCAGCCCCGATCCAGAGCTTGGGCTTGCGGGAAAAAATGGTCGGTCCGCTCATATCTCGATTCCTTCTAATTGATTTGTACTGAGAATTTCGTTGAGTTCTTGAGGTTCTGTTCGGATCGCTCCCCAGAGCGCGTTTCGAATCTACACTAAGTACACGCCACCGCGAAGATAGTTGGCGCAGTCGATCACGCCGCCTGTGCTGCCGAGGCAGCTTGGCCAGAACCGCGGCGACCAATCCCTCCGGCGGCAGCGCCTTCGGCATCGAATTCAACCCTGCAAACAAGCGCTCGAGGTCGTCGAACTGAGCGCGGGCCTCCGGATCGTCCGCCAGCAGCCGATTAAGCTCCCCAGCCTCGTCCGCGGAGGCTGCGCCGTCGAGAACCTCGTGCATCAGGCGTGTCAGTTCAAGGTGCTCCATCAGTCCGACCCCAAATCCGCCAGCAAGCTGCGCAGGCGCTGCCGAGACTCGAATAACCGGGATTTCACGGTTTTTTCATCCAGGTCCAGAATCTGCGCGATCGCCTCGTAGCTGCACTCGGAAAAATGTCGCAGCGAGAGCACCACCCGGTCATTGTCCGTCATACTCATAATCGCGCTCCGGATGCGCTCGGAAAGCTGTGCATCGCCGAGCTGTTGCTCAGGGCCAGCGCTGTCCGGGGCCGGCAAGTCGATATCGTCATCCAGGGTTTCGCGGCGATTATGACGCAGAAGGTTGAGCGATTCGTTGATGGCAATCCGGTAGATCCAGCTGAAAAACTTGAATTTCGGGTCATATTCATCGCGTCGCTCGGCAACTTTGAGAAACACTTCCTGCGTTATGTCGCTAGCGTCATCAGCCCGGCGCAGCACCCAGAACGCGGCGTTGTAGATCGGCCGCTGATACCGGACCATTAATTCTGTAAAGGCCGCTTGATCACCGGTCCGGTAGCGTTCCACCAGCGCCAGATCTGCGTCCTCGTACACAATTACACGCGGCGGCCGCAAAGGTTGGTCCCCGGCCCTGATATTTCCCACCGCTTGCTCCTCCCTTTGCCTACCGAACGCCCTCTGGGTCGCCGCCTAGTTCAAGTCGTCGCGGTATCGAATGGCCATATCATAGTTCATCATCCCGCTGGTCGGCTAAAACTAGGAGTGCAGCCGGCTCCGGGCCTCCGCACGCCGGATCTGCTAGCGATCTAGCAGCTTGAGCTGCCAGATGTCCTTGCCGGTCGCCATCATCAGCGGACGCAGGGCGAGCATCCCGGTTCTACCGATCGCTCGCTCGAGTTGCGCGAGTTCCGCCAGCTTGTCCCGGGTTTCGTCGTCGAGCGCGAGCTCCTCCATGCCGCTCTCACGCAGCAGCAGGACGCCTTTCGCGCGCAGCGCAAGTTCGCCGTGCAGCCGCAGCAGGCACAGCATGTCGGCCAGGTCCTCGCCGCGAAATCGGTCGCGCAGCGACCCAAGGACACGGCCCAAGGGGCTGTCGAGAAAGGTACCGCTGTTGATCAACTCGAGCAGCTGGACGTTGGAATCCAGGTCCGTATCGAGCCAGTCTCGCAGCACCCGCTCGCTGTGCTGAAATACGAGATAGATGACGAACGGCAACACCAGCACGGTCGCGAGCGTCGCCAGCGCCGGGCGCATGAGCAGTTGATTGAAGCCCGCGTGCAGGGCCACCGCCGCCAAGTACCCCGGCAGCATCAGGTGCAGGCCGCCGTTCGGCTGCCGCTCGTAGAGCGTGACGGAAATCATTGCCAGGACCGTCGCCGTGCCGCCGTGCATGATCGCCGTGCCGAAGCCGCGGATCGCCTGCACCGCCAGCGCGGTGTCGGGCCGCGACGCCAGGTAGTAAAGGTTTTCGACCAGCGCGAAGCCGGTGCCGATCGCGAACCCGGCGATGCCGGCGTCCACCGGCAGCCCGACGCGCCGCGTACGAATGAGAAACACGAGCACGACCGCCTTCAGCGACTCCTCGATCCAGGGCGAGAGGTAGCGGGAGTAAGACTGGAAATCTCCCGCGAAATGCGCGAACGCCCAGACGTTAGCCGCGTAGCTTGCGCCGGCCGCGAGTGCGCCGGCCGCGGTGATGGTAAGAACGGTCTTGAGGCGCAGCAGCTTGTAGCTGTCGCCCTGCACCAGCACCGCGAGGAACAACAACACCGGAACCAGCGCGAGCGGCGCCCGAATCAGCCAAGTATCATTCACTGCGGCTCGCCCAAGCCGCTAGCCGCCCGCCCGGGTGATATCGAAAATCCGGTCGAAGCCGGCGTAGCGAAAGATATCGTAGACCTGCGGGGCGACATTGATCAGCCTTACGCCCGCCCCCGTTTCCTTGCTGCGCTTCTGGGTGAGCAGAAACACCCGCAGTCCGGTGCTGGCAATGTATTCGAGCCGCGAGAGATCGATGACCCGCGGCTCGGCTTGCGCCGCGAGCCCGTCCAAGAACTTGAGTGCCGCCTCGCATTGGGTGGCATCGAGCCTTCCGGCCATCATCACTGCGCCCGTGGGGCCGAGTTGGATCTCGAACATGTGCTTGCTCCGGTGCTTACCCGTCAGTGTACTTGTTCATTCACGGTGTGGGTTCTCGAATGCGCTTGGTCATGCTCAATCGATTACACCCCCTGAGGCGTTGATAGCTGACGGCGTCCATCATCCGCCGCACGAGATAAACGCCCAGCCCGCCAACGCGGCGCTCCTCGAGGCTCGCCGTGACGTCCGGCGCCGGCAGCGAGAGCGGATCGAACGATGGGCCGTCATCCTCGATCATCAGAGTGAGGCGGCCATCCTGCAGGGCTAGAGACACCTCGACACGCGGCACCCGGCCCGCGGGCGAGCCGTGCATCACCACATTCATGAAAATCTCCTCGAGCGCGAGTTCGAACGTCACCGTTTCGGCCGGCGGCAAGTCGGCGGCCGACCAGAACTCCTGCAGAAACTGCGTCAGCACCGGAAGTTGTGCCGCTTCGCTCGGGACAGCGGTGTGTCGCTTCATGCGGGCTGCCTCGTCTGTGCGAGGGCGGTAGCCCGGTCCGCGAACACCGCGATGACGCGGCTGAAACCGCTGACATCGAATACTTCGCGTACCGCGGGCTTCAGCGCACATATCGCAAACGCAAGGCCGGCGCGCTGTGAGGCGCGCGCCGCCAGCAGGAATACGCGTAAACCGGCGCTGGAGACATAGTCGAGCCCGGCACAGTCGATGATCACGCCGGCGGACTTGGTTCCCGCGCCGGCCAGTACCTGCTCGAGCTGGGCTTGAAAGCCGGCGGCCGCGCCGAAATCCAGCCGACCCTCCGGGATCGCCACCGTAGTAAGGCCGATCGATTCGAGACGAACGTTCACGGAGGTGCGACGGCAGTCGCCACGCCGGCCCCCGGTCCGACCCCGGTGTTCGGCGGGTTCCAAGAAAGCACCGTGAGCGTGATGTCGTCGGATTGCGGGGTGGCGCCGGAAAATGTCGTCACGCTGCGGCAGATCCGTTCCACCAGGGCTTCGGCAGACCCATCGCCGTGCGCCTGGACCTCGGCGATCAGTCGTTTCTCGCCATAGGCTTCGTCCACGTGATTGAACGCCTCGGTCACGCCGTCGGTGTACAACACCAGCCGGTCGCCGACGCGCAGCTGTAGCGTATGATTCTGATACTCGACCCCCGGCATCGCGCCCAGCACCAGGCCGCCGGCCCCGCTCAATACCTCGATGGAACCATCGCCGCGCCGCACGTATGGCGGGTTGTGGCCACCGTTCGCATAGCGCAGCGTGCCCGTCGCGGGGTCGAAGATGCAGTAAAACACCGTCACGAACAGTTCCATCGGATTTTGCGTGCACAACACGTCGTTGGTGCGCGCCAAACAGGCCGCAGGTTCGGCATGGTGCATGGCGAGCTCGCGGAGGTTGGTGCGCGCCACCGCCATAAAGAATGCCGCCGGCACACCCTTGCCCGAGACGTCCGCCATGACGAGCCCGACCTGCCCGTCCGGCAACTCGATGAAGTCGTAGAAATCCCCGCCCATGGTAGTGGCCGGGACCATTCGCGCCGCGCCGTCGCACCCCGACTTCGCCGGAAACTTCGACGGCAGGATCGCTATCTGCAGCGCCCGCGCGATGTCGAGCTCGGCCTTGAGCTGCGCCTGCGCTTGTATCAGGGCGTTGTTGCGCTCGGCGAGTTCGTGGGTACGTTCCGCGACGACTTTTTCGAGGACGCGACGCTGTAATTTCAGAACGCGCAGCACCCGCAACACCCGCAGCGCCCGCAGGTAACGCGCGTCGAGTCCCGCGAGATAGAAAGGCGCGATCGCGAGCAGATCCACGAGACCGTAGAAACTGAAGATGAAAGCGAGCTTGCGCGGAGCGGCCACGATGCGCAGCAAGTACTCGAACGAGAAGACCGCGACGACGACGATCTCCCCGATCTTGAGCACCCGTGTTGCCCAGGCGGGCAAGCCGGAAAGGGTCTCGAGGCCGACCGACACGAGGCTGAGCACGATTAGCGCGAGGATGAGATTCTCGAAGGCCTGGGCGTAAGGTCCGTCGCGCTCAAGCAGCAGTTGCGCTAATTGCCGAACCGGCGCGTTAACGGACTGGACCGTTCGCCCAAGCACGGTACCTCGTTCTGCCGATGATGCATTGGTCATATGGTCACGTGAGCTTTTTCCTTTGCCATTTGGGCGCTCGCTAAAGGTCGTGCCACTAATACGGCGCCGTTCCCCATGATGAAGCAACTCCCGCTGCCCGGCTATCGAGGAATGGCGAGTCGTTCACCGCCGTCAGCACACCACTCGTGGCATCCGGAATTGGCCAGATACGCGAACCCAACTCCGCGGACACCGAAAGAGCTCTTCGGGAAACGCGCTTACGGCAATCGCCGCAGCTGCCGGATAACAAAGTGGCGCGTCTTCGCCAGGATTTTGGCGATTCATCGCCGCGCTAGACGTTCTCGGACGTCCTTGAATATTTGTCCCTCGCACGGATATTTCGTATGTGCTCGGAGAAAGCATGCTGGATATTTTCTATACATTCCATGTATTTGGCGCGCCATCGCTGTAGGTTTGATCCGTGCCCTCCCCACAGTCTGTCCCGTCTTTATTGATTTACAAGGCAATTTTCGTGGTTTTTTGGTGGATGGTGGGCCGTGTAGCCACCACATCTACGTAATAAGCCATTGATTTTTAAATAAATAAGACCGTCCCAATTCGCCGATGCCCCAGTCATGCCCCCATCAAAAGGTGGTTGCTACCGGACGTCGTTGGACATTTAAGTTCGCGTGTTGCCACCACGAGATGCAACGACGGCGGGCATGTTTTTGGACATCGATAACCGCCTTTATCATGTCACGAGGAGACTTCAGCTTTTCTGCGATTGCTAGCAGTCGAACAATTGGGATTGGCCGCGTGGCGCCCGGGGTTGGCACCAGTGAGCACAACCAAGCAGCCCTACCCAAGCAAAACTCGGCAACAATTATTCCGCGTGACCTTTGTACAGCACTTACAGACCGTCGGTGGTCAGTGAGGATCTCGTGTCAGATTGGGTTGCGGCGGTTCCTACTCGCTGATGTCGGCCGCCCCGTCGGCGCTCTTGACGATACGATACGTATCGTATTATTGTAGCGATAACAGTCGCTTCGAGGTGCTTGTGGCATGCCATCGACCACTCTGGAAATCCGCTCGCGTATCAGCCGGGAAGGCGAATTGACGCTGTGGCTCGAAGAGGTCCCACTCCCGAGGCCTCGCCGCAATGAGCTCGTCGTCCGAGTCGAGGCCGCGCCGCTCAATCCCTCAGATCAGATCTTGATGTTTGGATCTGTCGACCTGACGAGCCTGCGCGCCAGCGGTACAGTGAATCGGCCAATCATCGAGGGACGCGTTCCGCCTGAGCGGCTGGCAGTCATGTCGCGGCGGCTTGACCAAGCTCTCCCTGTCGGGAATGAGGGGGCCGGTACGGTCATCGCCGCTGGAAGGGAAGTCACCTCGCTCATCGGCCGCGTGGTTGCGATCCGAGCGACAACTGGCGCCTACGCCCAGCACCAGATCGTCAAGGCCGCTGACTGCCTCGTCCTCCCGGAGGGGTTATCTGCCCGCGACGGAGCGGCGGCGTTTATCAACCCGCTCACCGCATTAGGGATGGTGGAGACCGTGCGCCGGGAAGGCCATTCGGCGCTCATCCATACCGCTGCCGCTTCCAATCTTGGCCAGATGTTGGTGCGGCTTTGCCGGAAGGATGGCGTGCCACTCATCAACATCGTCCGAAGCGCAGCGCAGGTGACGCTGCTGCGGGACCTTGGGGCCGAGTATGTTGTTGACAGCAGCGCTCCGGACTTTGTGAACGCGCTGATTGTGGCAATCGAAAGCACGGGAGCGACCCTCGCCTTCGATGCGATTGGCGGCGGCACAATGGCCTCAACTGTTCTCTCAGCCATGGAGGCGGTGCAGATCCGCAAACTGGCCACCTACAGCCGCTACGGCTCGCCGGTGCACAAGCAGATCTACATTTATGGCGTTCTCGACCCGCGTCCCAAAGTTCTCGATGGCCAGTTCGGCATGGCCTGGAGCGTCGGCGGCTGGCTCATGAGCTGGTTCTACCACAAGATCGAGACCGCGGATGCTGCACGGCTGAGGCGGCGCGTGGCGGACGAGCTGACGACGACATTTGCCAGCCGGTTCACTTCAGAGCTCAGCCTACAGGAGGCGCTGTCCCAGCAAGCGATACTCTCATACTCTCGTCGCGCCACCGGCGCTAAATACCTGATCACTCCGCATACAGGCACCGCATGAGCACAGCCCTCGCTCCCAGCCGAAAACGCAGCAATAGCGCGCGGCGAGCTATTTTGACCGCGGCTTTCGCGCTGCTCGAGGAAGAAGGGTTCGAACGCCTTTCCATTGAAGGTGTCGCGGCACGCGCTGGCGTCGGCAAGACGACCATCTATCGTTGGTGGCCCACAAAGGGCGTGATGGCTGTCGAAGCATTTCTCGAGGCGGTGACGCCGGCGATTGCCTTTCGTCGGAGCCGGTCGGCACGCGCCGACATCGTGCGTCAGATGAAGGCGCTGGCCAAGCTCTATCGCGGACACACTGGAAACTTGGTGTGCCAGATGATTGGCGCCAGTCAGCTTGACCCCGCGATGCGGAAAGCCTTCACGGAGGGCTTTCTCTATCCCCGACGAGAGTGCGCGTATGCCGTATTCGAACGCGGCGTAGCCGGCGGCGAGTTTCGGGCGGACGTGGACCGAGACGTTGCCCTCGATGCCCTATACAGCCCGATCTACTATCGCCTGCTTGCTTCGGGCGCGCCGATCGACGAAGCATTCCTGGATCGCCACATCGACTTGGTTCTTCGCGGTCTGATGGCCTGAGCGACGGCCTCCACCAATGAGCGAAGTCCTCGATCCACCTGCGTCAGCGCCGCCAGCGCACGGCGAGGCGCCCATTGACGAGGCGGAACATGAGATTCTCGCGTCAATTGCCGCTGGGGATCGCGTAGCGATGGAAAGAATATACCTCCGGTATTTCGCCAGACTTGCGAATTTTCTTCGCCACCTCGGAGTTCGCGCCGACTCTATCGAAGAGTCGATCAACGATATTATGATTGAGGTGTGGCGAGGAAGTGCGTCTCTGGGGGCTGATGTCGCTGTCGCGATCATGCGCTTAGCCTATTCGCGGGAACGGAAGCGTTCTGCATCTCCTGACGACACTCCTCCGGGTACTCTCGCCTTGGAAAGCGAGTGGCCGGAATTACCGGCAGTTTGGCGTTTTGCATCAAAGCGACGCCATTTTCTTCCCACGCTGTCCATCGAGGAAAGGGCGCTGCTTCACTTGGTCTATGCGTCTGGGCATTCGCGACGGGAGGTTGCCGAGATAATGGGATTGTCGTGCGAATGCGTTGACCTGCTGCTGGCGGAGGCACGAATAAAGTATCACCTTCTCTGTGCGTGATTATGGGGAGTGGAACGTATGTGGGGGGCGGCGGACCGGATTAGGCGGTGGCGTAACTGAATCCCGAGGGTCCCCGAAAGCGAGGGTTTGCGGTTCGGTAACCGTCGAGGAGCGTCCACTGAAGAAATTGGACAGAGATTATGATGTCGGCAGCGGGCGCCGGAGGGCAAGCTCCCACACCCACCATTCGGAGAGAAGATCCTATGACGTCACAACCCCTCAGAGTTGGCATCGTCGGCCTGCAGCCGGGCCGTAGCTGGGCGGCCAGAGCCCATGTCCCAGCGCTACGTGCTCTGTCCGCGGATTTTGTAATTGCCGGCATCGCAAACACTACCCTCGCCAGCGCAGTACAGGCGGCGGCCGCGCTGGATCATGGGCCCCGGCCGTTCGCGAGCGTCGCCGATCTTGTCGCCTCGCCGGATATCGATGTGATCAGCGTCACTGTGAGCGTGCCGCATCATCTTGATGTGGTAAAGACGGCGATCACCGCGGGCAAGCACGTTTACTGCGAGTGGCCCCTCGGCAACGGCTTGGCTGAGGCACAGAAACTTGCCCGACTTGCCAAAGAAAAGGGCGTGCTCGGCGTAGTCGGTACGCAAGCCTGCCTCGCGCCTGAAATCCTGTACCTGAAGCAGCTGATTGCCGATGGGTTCGTAGGCGAAGTGCTGTCGACGACTTTGATTGCGCGCGGCGGCGGTTGGGGCGGCGTGATATCTGAGAAGAAAAACCATGCATATCTGCTCGATAACGCCAACGGTGCCACTATGCTCACGATCCCGGTCGGGCACGCGCTGGCAGGCCTCCAAGCCGTGCTGGGCGATGTTGAAAAGGTATCTGCAGTGCTGGCCACGCGGCTCAGCACGGCGCTTGTTGTCGACAGCGGCGAAAAGCTGCCGGTCACGGCGCCTGATCAAGTACTGGTTAGCGGTGTGCTCACCGGTGGCGCGCCTGTCTCGCTCCACTACCGAGGGGGCATGCCTCGGGACAGCGCGGGTCTGCTGTGGGAAATCAACGGCACTGAGGGCGACCTTCGCGTCACCGGCCCCTTCGGTCACCTGCAGTTCGTGCCGCTCACGCTCAGCGGTGCCCGCGGTAACGAGAAGGCCTTTCAGACGCTGACGGTCCCGGGCGACTACCAGACCGAACTGCCGGCGGACCCGATGGTTGGAAACGTGGCGCGGACCTATGCTCGCATGGCCGCGGATCTGCGCCAAGGCACCCGCACGGCACCAAGCTTCGACGACGCGGTTGCGCTGCATCGGGTCATCGCGGCGATCGAGACTGCTGCTGCGGACGGCAAGACGCTCGACGTAGGCTGCGCATCGGCGTAGACGCGCGCACGCGTGGTAGCGATGTGCTCCTTCACACTCCAAGTGTTACGTCGTGAGTGTGCCCGAGCGAGTGTCATTGGGCGCCCAGTCCTCAAAGCCTGGCCGCGTCGGCGAATGGCTGTCGAGTGCTACTCGCCTTTCACTTGCTTGATCGCCCCCCACCCAGCATAGCTCCCACGGTATGCAGTCGTTTCTCCACGTGGGCGAACAGAACGCGAGCGCAAAATCCTTGTATGAGAAGTTGAACTCGCGTCGCGAGATTGTTTCGGTCACGTTGCCTCTCTCTGGAACGGCGAGGATGCCCATTCTCTTTTGCCACTTCTACAAAGCCCCCTAAAAATGCCTCACGGCGAATTATGGCCGTAGCCCAACGAATCGATTTGAACCACTATGCCGTTCTCGATGCGGACCCGTTCCATGAGCTGGTTGGGGCCAAAATCGTATGTCCAGGTCTCGACTTCAAAGTCCCCGGTCGCTTGGCTGGTAATGCCGCTAGCAATACGAGTATTCACGACTAGACCATGGACCGTCCCGTTCCTCGTTACCTGCGTGGGCTTGCCGCTGCCGGTAATTCGGCATGCAGCACTGGCTCAAACTACTTTGATCTGAACGTCTATGTTTCCCCTTGTGGCGTTCGAATAGGGGCACTCTTGGTGAGCACCGTCCACCAAGACTCGGGCGACATCGCACTCAAGTCCCGGTACCTTCACATTGAGGCGAACCTTAAGAAAGTATCCGAACTTCGCGACGCGCCGTCCCTACCACCTGTGCTGCGGGCTCTGGCAGTGTAAAGCACCGGTTCGTTCTTCATTGCTTGATCGCCTCTAATCAATGGTGTCTGGTCGACATCTGCGATTCGTTTGTCCAGTTGAATGGAGCCCGCTAGACCGTGAGGACCACTGCCGAGAGGCGGCACTCAACCAAATAGCACAGAGCATCAGCCGCTTCGGCGGGCTGAAGCATTGGCCAGCTGATGGACGACGTCGCCTACGTAGGTGCCTAGGTTCAACTCTATGTCGCTGCGCTTCTGGAAGCCCTGCTTCAGCGCATGCCCTATGATAGTAGGCGTGGCCGGGCGGGCAACCGCCTGCGCGAAGGCGTCCATCTCTGCGGTAAGCGCGGCATCGGCAGGAAGCGACGCAGCATTGACGAAGCGCTTGATGTCAGCCAGCGCGAGCAAGTCGAAATGCGATACTCGCTCTGCGAAGGCATTGACGAATCCGACGAACTCCGCGTCGGGAACCGCGCGGTTGACGTATCCGTACCGCTCAGCGCGCTCCCCGTTGAAGTCCTCACCACCGACCAGGATTTCGAATGCGCGCCCTCGACCGACGATACCGGGCAGCCGGGTTGAGGGCCCGCCCCCCGGAACGGCGGCGAACCCGACCTCGAACTGCCCGAGCACGGCACGCTCCCGACTGGCGAAGCGAATATCGGTGGCGAGGGCGAACTCGCTGCCGGCACCGCGAGCCCTGCCGCGCAGAGCGCTGATTGTCACCGCCGGAGACTTACTGAGCCTGATCAGGAAGTTCGCCCAATGGTGGAAAGCGGTGGGTGCCACCGGCAACCCGTCAAAGGCGGACTGATCGGCGGCGATGTCGTAGTGGGCCAGAAAGAAGTCCGGATCTGCGCTGTCGAACACCACGACGGCCACCCGGTTGTCGTGCTCGATTTCGGTGAGCAGTTCATCCAGGGCGACGATCATCGCGGGATCGATGAGATTGATCGGCGGGTTGTCAAAGGTTACCCGCCATAGCGACGGAGTCGACCGGTCTAGATTGAAGCGCGGGGATGCCTTGAGTGCCTTGGCCCTCGAGAAAGAATCACTCATGCTGTTCTCCGGTGTTAAAAGCGTTGCTCATTTGATTTCACCCCTCAGTGGACCGCGACAGATCTCGTACGCAATCAAAAGGAGTGCACGTCTTCGCCGGGTGGTCCGACATCCGCGACTCCGTTCGGCAGCTGCGCCTGGGCCATTGCCAGCGGATTGAAGGTCTCGCGCGGCAAGTTGATCTCACCAGCCTTTGCCACCAGGTATCCAGTAAAAAGATGATGTACCGTTCGCCCGGTAGCGGCGGCGCGTGCGTGCGCAACATACTCGGCGAACGTCTTTTCCGGCGTCTCGATGAGGATATGTATATCGTCCGGCGCGAATGCAAAGTCCGGATAGAGTTTGAGTAACTGGGCGAGGAGCGTGATGATCTCGCCGCGGCCACTGTAGCGAGGCTCAACTCCGAGCGACCGCAAGAATGGCAGTTCGAACGCCCCGTCGTTCGCAAAAAGCGATGCGGCGCGTTCGGGATCCCGGATAGCGGCGAGATAGTCCAACAGCAGTGCTCTCGAGTCTTTCATGTTCATCTCCTTCAAACAGAGTTGAGCGAACGATCTTGTCTGCGCGATTTTCTAGTCGTGCGTACTGGCGCGCGCTGAAGCGATCGCTCGAGCCAATAAGAACGCCTCGGATGTCGAGAGAGTGCCGAAATGGCGTAGCTTCGCTATCTCGTCGCCCCGCATTTCGAGCAGAGCCAGATGTTCGGAATCAGGGAGTTCCGACGGCGACCGAACGTCGAAGTCGATCGTGTAGTTGACGAATACCGTGTTTGAATCGCGAGTCGGATAAATCCACAGACTCGAGATATGCGTCTCGGATCGAGTTTGTAGTGTCCCGTCTGGACGATTGGCGCACAGCGCGGCTGCTTCTACTTGCAAGTACGTTCCGGGCTTAGCGAGCGCGTACTCGACCATCGCATCGCCAGTAGCAGTGTGCGCTAGCGCCTCATCGTCGGTCGAGCAGGCGGCGACATATTCGCGCAGCGCGCGACCCGCCCGCGCAATGAGACTTGCGCTTGCTGCAGCTTCGGGGGTCGCGAGATCCTGGATCGGCTCTGCGGCGTCGCCGGCATGCGGGGTCAACATTAGCAGCACGATTGTCGCGACGACCAATATTGATCTGTTCATTTGGTTCACTCCTTGGGGCGAAGCATTTATTCATCGGCGGTTGCAGTATCATTGGCAGCGGTATAGGGATAAACGGGCAGAAAGCGGAATCACTGTCCGGGAGGGCGGACAATGGACCGACTGATGGCACTGCGAGCATTTTCCCGCGTGGTGGAACTTGGTGGCTTCACGAACGCGGCAGATTCCCTGCAATTATCGAAGACAAGCGTGAGTGACCTGGTGCAGAGTCTGGAGAAGCACCTTGGGGTGCGATTGCTCCAGCGCACAACGCGGCGCGTGACCGCGACTGCGGAGGGCGCAGCCTTCTACGAGCGCTGCACACACATTCTCGCGGATCTTGATGAGGCAGAAGCGTCAGTAATGCAGGCTCGCGTCGCGCCGAAGGGGCGACTACGCGTCGATATGCCCAGTGGGCTTGCGAGACTATTCGTCATTCCACGGCTGGCGCCGTTCCTTGCCCGCTATCCCGATCTGCGATTGGAGTTGGGAATGGGGCTCAGGCCCGTGCATCTGCTAGACGAGGGCATCGATTGTGTTGTTCGCTTCGGCGCGCAGTCTGATTCGAGCCTCGTTGCACGACGGGTCGGCACGATGAGCCACATCTGCTGCGCGAGCCCTACATACTTGCGGGAACACGCAGCTCCGCGCCACCCTGAGGAGCTGTCCGCTCACCAATGCATCACTTATGTTTCAGGTCGCACCGGACGAGTCATGGACTGGGAATTCGAGAGAGCGGGGCAAAAAATCCAGCTCACGCTCGATGGCGTCCTCGCGGTGAACGATCAGGACGGAAATATCATCGCCGGTCTCATGGGTATTGGAATCGCCAAGGTTGCGAACTACATGGCGCGCCCGTACTTGGAGTCAGGGCAGCTTGTGCAAGTGCTCACTGATTGGAGGGCAGAGCAATTTCCGATATCAGTAATGTATGCGCAAAGCCGTCACCTTTCGGCGAAGCTGCGCATCTTTGTCGACTGGGTCAGCGAGCTGATACAAGAAGATCCAATCTTCCAAACGCTTTAGAGCGCCAGAACCCGCAGTCAACGTGCAGAGATGCGCGATTTCGTTAGTATGGCGGGCCCGCGCCGCGGTTCACGCCGATGGCTGGGTTTGGCGATACCGGCTGCATCAAATATCTTTCGTGCTTCCACCGTGGCAGGTTGATGCTTCCTGACCCATTCGGCGACCGCAATTTAGCGGCTCGCGAAGGGTGCCGCGCGATGATGGCGTTCATGACGAGTTCCAGACGTTTAAAGCAGAGATGTCCATTGCCGTTTCGAAACAGGCGCAGCTCGAAGTAATCGTTCCGATCGCTCTTGGGCCATTCGGTCTGGGTGCGAAAGACCGCCCCCAGCTGCACGTAGCAGCCCTGTCGATAGTCCGCCTCGGGTTTGCCATCGAGTACGCGAAACACGCGCATCAGATCAGCGAGTCGATCCGACGCGCTACTGTTAATCCCGTACGACTGTTAATCCCGTACGACGCGGCCGGGCTCGAAATCGCCAGACAGCGTAGCCATAGACGCGCAGGTATAAGCCATGAGGCTACGTCCGCTTCACTCCGTTGGCTAGCAATTTAGAGCGGCGGGTGGTCGCTGCTATCGTCAGTCGCTTCGTACGAATGCCATCTAGACGCAGAAGCTCGGTAAGGCTGTCTGCGACGGTGCGACGGGCGAGAGTGTCTAACAATGCAGTCTCGGCGTCCGTCGCGACCTCCGCAAAAAACTCGTTGA
>Ga0137397_10000786_pt1 | contig 21969 bp, 22 predicted proteins | sample czorhiz116metaG_FD_106658 | JGI IMG/M metagenome (GOLD analysis project Ga0137397, IMG submission 106658) | Vadose zone soil microbial communities from Angelo Coast Range Reserve, California, USA - czorhiz1.16 metaG | ecosystem: Environmental > Terrestrial > Soil > Vadose zone | place: USA... | reverse complement strand
TACTGGCGGAACACGTGGAAGTACCAGGCGCGGGGCTACCGCCACCTCTTCTGGGATTCGGGCACCATGCTGGCGAATCTGCTCGCCGCCGCGACCGCGCTGGCGCTGCCCGCGCGCGGCGTGACGGGATTCGTGGACATCGAGGTCAATGGGCTGCTCGCCGTCGATCCGGAAAAGGAGGGCACGCTGTTCCTGGCGCCGGTGGGCGCACCGGCGATGCCGGCGCCCTCCCCGCCGGTCGTCGCCACCATCACCCCGTCGGCGATTCCGCTTTCCGACGCGGAGGTGGACTATCCGCTCTTGCGCGATGCCTACGCGAATTCGGCGCTCGACAGCGAGGCGGAGGTCATGGCCTGGCGCGAGGCGGACGGGCGGCCTTCGAGCGCCGCCGCGGGCACCCTCGTGGCCTTGCCCCCGCCGCGCCCGCGCGCGGGCCGCACGCTGGCGGACACGATCCTGGCTCGCGGCTCCACGCGCGAGTTCTCCGGCGCGGCCATCGGCGCCGAGGAGCTTTCCACGGCGCTCTGGCACGCCACCCGTGGCTGGCGGGCGGACGTGCCCTCGGGACTGGTGGATCTCTATCTGACCGTTCACGCGGTGGAGGGAATCGAGCCCGGCGCCTACTCCTATCACCCGGCCGCGCATGCCCTCGAGCTCCTGAAGCGGGGTGACTTCCGTGAGCAGGCGGCCTATTTCTGCCTCGAGCAGGCCCTCGGCGGCATGTCGAGCGCGACCGTCTTCTTCCTCGCCGATCTCGACGCGCTCCTCGAGACGTATGGCAATCGCGGGTATCGCCTGGCCAATCTCGAGGCCGGCCTCCTCGGGGGCCGCCTCTATCTCGCGGCCTACGCAGAGCGCTTCGGAGCCACCGGCCTCACCTTCTACGACCGTGACGTGGTCTCGTTCTTCTCTCCCCACGCCGCGGGCAAGGAAGCCATCTTCGTCACCGCCCTCGGCCGCTCCGTGAAGACGCGGGCGGCATCGCCGGCGCCGCTTCGCATCAGGTGATCGGGGGAAGGCGCTAGAAGTACGCGAGCAGGCGGCCGCAGGCGATGGCCCCTGACCAGCAGAGGAGGGATAGCACGGCCGCCGTGCGGGCCCAGGCGGGCGTGGCGGCGGCGACGTCCCAGCCCGCGACGGCTTTGAAGGGCCACTGATGGAAGGCGGCGGCATTGAGCACCGCCGCCGCGATCAGGACGAGCTTGATGCGGAAGACGGGATTGGAAGCCATTTCCGTCGCGTGCGCCGTGAACATCATGAGTCCCGTCGGCACCACCACGGCAAAGCCGGCCCTCGCCCACGTCAAGAGATGGCGGGCCAGCGCCGTCACCGGCACGGAGCGGGCGAGCCCCAGAAGCCGCAGATCGAAGAAGAAGGCCGCCCCCACCACCACCACGAAGCCCAGGATGTGGGCGATCTCGACGGCGGGATAGAGCCAGGTCCACTGCCGCATGGCAATGGCCAGCGCGGAGGTCTCGAGCCAGACTTGCCAGCCCGGCCCCGTGATCGGATGGGTCAATTAGGCACTCGCCTCGTCGCTGATCTGCTCAGCCCTCGCCTCGCGACGTCCGCCGGCTGCCGCTCTGCTCGAACCGCGGGCCGCGCCTCAGCTCGAACTTCAACGCAGCTCCGTGGTCTTCGTCCCGATGGTGATGCGCTCGGCGCGCAGCTCATCGGCCTCCGCCTTGTTGGGGTAGCCCACCACGGTCGCGGTGGCGCCCACCTTGAGCATCTCCTTCGGCAGGCCGCGATTCTCCATGCGCGTCGGCGGGGCGAGGACGACACGCCACACCTTGCCGCTCGCGTCCAGGATGACGTAGCCGTGCGGGTGCTCGTACCCGGACTCCTTGATGGTGCCCGTCAGGGTCGTCTCCTTCGAAGAGTCATAGCCGCTCCATCCATGGTGGCCGATCGCCGTCCCGGTGAGCACCATCACGAGGGCCAACGTCATCACGACAGTCCATCGGAAGGTCATGGCTCGGCTCCTTTTCCGTTGAGCGTTAGCCGACGGGCCGGCATCAGACGGGGAGCAATCGAGCCTCGACCCTGGCCTCATACGCCGACTGGCCACCAGGGATTCGCGGGTCGAGTCCCTCGCTCGCCTCGACGGTGAGGCAGGCCTCTCCGCTCGTGAGCCCGTTGAGGCCCGGCCAGCCATCGCGCGCCCAGACCACGCCCGGGAGCACGTCCTCCGTCACCCGCGCCACGCCTTCAAAGCGGCCGCGCTCGTTGCTGAGCTCGATGCGGCGCCCGTCGGCGATGCCGCGTGGTGACGCGTCGACCGGATGCATCCAGATCTCGGCATGTGGCTCGGCGCGGGCCAGCATGGGCAGAGCCCGGCCATTGTCGTAGAAGGAGTGAAAAGCCGTCAGCACACGTCCCTGGCGGAACTCGAGAGGATGAGCAGGAGCGCCGGGCTCGGCCGCGGGCGCCGTATAGCCCGGCATCGCGGGCAGCCCGAGGGCGACCGCGCGCTCGGAATAGAACTCGACCTTGCCCGAGGGGGTCGCGTAGCCGCCCTGCTGATACGGCACGTGCGAGAGCCGGCTCCGCTCGGCGATACCTCCCATTTCCCGGAAGCGCGCCACCGTCAGCTCGCCGCCCCGCTGGGGCTTCAGGAGCGCGTCGACGTAGCCCTCGAGATCGGTCCAGGGGAAGAAATCCTTGACCTCGAGCCGCGCTGCCAGCTCTCGTAGCACGGAGATGAGGGGCCGGGCCTGCCCCGCGGGCTCGAGGGCCTTGTCCATCAGGTAGAAATGCGTGGCCGTGTCCTTGATCCCGATGTCCTCGAGCCAGACCGTGCCCGGCAGCACGAGATCCGCCACGCGCCTCGTCGTGTCGTTGGCGAAGATGTCGTAGGCGACGATGAGCCCGACCTTCTCGAGATCGCGCTCGATGGCGGCGGCGTCCGAGAAGGAGTTGAGCATGTCCGTGCCCGCGGTGAGCAGCACGTCGAGCCCGCCGTCACGGATCAGCCGGGCGATGGAGGGCATGTGGCTGGGCACCCAGGCCCCCGGCGCCCGCCGGTCGGCCGCGGTCAGATCAGCGAGGTGATCACCGGTCGGGAATGCTCGGTGGCGCGGGCCCAGGCCGCCGCCGGCGAGGCCGAGCTGGCCGGTGAGAGCAGGGAGCGTGGCCACCGCGCGGCCGGGCTCCCAGCCCTGGCGATGCTTGTACATGCTGGCGCCGCCCACCACGATCATCGAGGGCCTGGTGGTGGCGTACTCGCGGGCGAGGCGCCGGATGTCCGCGGCGGCCAGACCCGTCGCCGTCGCCGCCCATTCGGGCGTGAAGCGTTTCAGGTGCTCGGCATACTTCTCGAAGCCGACGGTGTGACGCGCGATGAAGTCGCCGTCCACGAATCCCTCGGCCACGATCACATGGGCCATGGCGAGGGCGAGGGCGGCGTCGGTGCCTGGCCGGATGAGCATGGTCTCGTCCGCGTGGCGGGACGCCTCGGCGCGGCGGACAGCGATGGCGATGACGCGCGCCCCGCGGCGCCGCGCCTCGACGAGATGGGGAGACGTCGTGGGCTGGCTGGCCAGGTTGGCGCCCCAGAGGATGACGAGGCGCGAGTGCTCGGCCATGTCTTCCTTGGTATTGGTCTCGATGACGCCGGTGAGGGCGAGTCCGTAGGCGCCCATGGCCCAGCAGACGATGGCCGGATTCCAGACCTGCATGCCGCCCAGATGACCGAAGCGCATGATGAGGGGCCGGTTGATGCCCGTCACGTGGGCGCCGTGACCGAACCAGAAGCCCACCCGCTCTCGCCCCGTGCGCTCGATGGCCGCGACGATGCGCTCCAGGGCCTCCTCCCAGGAGATGCTGCGCCAGCGATCCTCGCCCCGCCGGCCCTCCCGCAGGAGAGGCGTCAGGAGTCGTCGCTCGTTGTGGGGGAGCTCGACGGTGGCGCGCCCACGAATGCAGAGGAACCCGCGGCTGTCCGGATTGTCCGGATCGCCTCGCACCGCGAGCAGCCGGCCCTGGTCCGACACGTCCACGAGCATGCCGCAGAAGGTCGGGTGACAGTTCATGGGGCACATGGTCCGCACGGTCCGGATCGACATGGCCGAGATGATACCTCCGCATTGCCTCGGGCGCCGAGCTTCTGCTAGTCTGGCGGAAGCGTACCCGAACCGAGGAAGGAGCCTCGTAATGAAGAAGTACCAGTTGATGGCACCGGGCCCCACGCCCGTTCCGAGCGAGGTGCTGCTCGCCATGGCCCGGCCGATCATCCATCATCGCGCCGCGGAGTACGACGTGCTCTTCCGCGAGGTGCGCGAGGGGCTGAAGCGTCTCGTGCAGACCCGCGAGGACGTGCTCACCCCCGCGTGCACGGGCACGGGCGCCATGGAAGCCGCGGTGACGAACACGCTCTCGGCCGGCGATCAGGTGATCGTGGTCAACGCCGGGGCCTTCGCTCAGCGGTGGCTCGCCATCTGCAAGGCCTATGGCCTGCGCGCCGTCGAGCTGGAAGCTCCCCACGGAGAGACGATCGCGCCCGAGCGCATCGCCCTCGCCATGCGGGAAAACCCGGGCGTCAAGGCCGTGCTCGTCCAGCACAGCGAGTCCTCGACCGGAGTGCTCCACGACGTGCGCGCGTACGCCGAGGTGACGCGGGGCTCCGAGGCGATCCTGATCGTGGATGCCGTGTCGAGTCTCGGCATCGCCGACCTGCCCATGGACGCCTGGGAGATCGACGTCGTCGTGTCCGCCTCCCAGAAGGGGCTGATGCTGCCGCCGGGCCTGGGCCTGGTGGCCCTGAGCGAGAAAGCCTGGGCCGCCGCCAAGCGCGCCACCCTCCCCCGGTACTATCTCGATCTCGGAGAGGAGCAGAAGTACACGCAGCGGAACGAGGCGCGCTTCACTCCCGCGGTGTCGATCATGGTCGGCCTGCGCGAGGTGCTCCGCATGATCGACGCGGAGGGCCTGGTCGAGGTGTTCCGCCGTCACGACCGCCTCTCGCGCGCCGCGCGCGCGGGCGCCGAGGCCCTCGGGCTCACGCTCTTTCCCAAGACCACTCCGAGCCCCGCCTTGACCGCGGTGCAGGTGCCGCCCGGCGTGGACGCCGACCGGGTGGTGGAGCGGTTCGCCGCCTCCCACAACATCACCATCGACGGCGGCCGTGGCCCCACCAAGGGCAAGATCTTTCGCATCGGCCACATGGGCTATGTCGCCGACTTCGACGTCATCTCGGCCCTGGCCGCCCTCGAGCAGGTGCTCTACGAGCTGGGGCAGCCCGTGGACTTCGGCGCCGGCCTCCGGGCCGCGCAGAAGATCTTCGCGGAGCGGCCCTAGCCAAGCTTCGCCGTGGAGCTTTCCGTGCCAAGGGGAATCTCTGCCATCTGCGATACAATGCGGGCTTGGCCATGTCACTGAGACTCTTCCTTCTACGTCATGGGGAAACGGACTGGAACCGGGAGCGCCGGCACCAGGGCCGCACGGATACGCCCCTGTCCGAGATCGGGCGGACCCAGGCGCAGGCTGCGGCCCGGGAGCTCAAGGAGCACCCGATCAAGGCGGTCTACGCGAGCCCGCTCCGGAGAGCGAGGGATACCGCCGCGGTGATCGCGGCGTCCCACGGCCTCGAGGTCGAGACGGATGAGGCGTTCCAGGAGCTCCACTTCGGCCACTGGGAAGGGCTGACGGGGGACGAGTCGCGCGCCCGTGACGGGGAGCTCTTCGACGCATGGATCAAGACCCCGCACCTCGTGACGCCGCCCGAGGGCGAGAGCCTGACGCGCGCGCGCGAGCGAGTGCTCGAAGGGCTCGCGCGGCTGCGCGCGGGCCACGAGGACGAGACGGTCTGCGTGGTCACCCACGGCATTCCGGCTCGGATCCTCATCCTGGAGGCCCTCGGCCTGGGGCTGGAGCGCATCTGGTCGCTCCACTCCGCGCCCACGGGAATCTCCGAGCTGGAGTTCCGGCCCGACTGGGCGGCCCTGCACCGGATGAACACGCTGGTCCACCTCGACGGCGTCCCGGGAAGCCGGTAAGGGGCCATGTCCACGCCGAGTCGCAAGGCGCTGCAGACCCAGCTGCCCAAGGGCGCCAAGCTCTACCTGCCCGATGAGGCCGGCCAGAAGCGGCACGTCGAGGAGACCCTGCTGACCGTGTTCCGGCGCTGGGGCTATCGCGAGATCGTCACGCCCGCCTACGAGTACTTCGACGTGCTCTCGCAGGGGACGGACCACGAGCTGCAGGAGCGGATGTTCAAGATGGTGGATCGCGAGAGCGGCCGGCTGCTCGCTCTCCGGGCCGACGTGACGCCGCAGATCGCGCGCATCGTGGCCACCCGGCTGCGCGAGGCGCCCAAGCCCCTGCGCCTCGCCTACCTCACGAACGTGTTCCGCTACGACGAGCCGCACGTCGGGCGCTACCGCGAGTTCTATCAGGCGGGCGTGGAGCTGGTCGGCCTCCCGAATGCCGAGGGCGACGCCGAGATGATCGCCATGACCGTGGAAGGGCTGGGCGCGCTGGGATTGACGCGCTTCCAGATCGACGTCGGGCAGGCGGATTTCTTCCGCGGCATTCTCGAAGACCTGGGGCTCGACGAGTCGCGCGCGCGCGAGCTGCGCTCCGCGCTCGCCCGCAAGGACGTCTCCGCCCTGGAGCGCCTCGTGGCCGGGCTGGGGGCGCCCTCGACGGTGACGGAGCTGCTCCTGGCCCTTCCCACGCTGTACGGTCGGGGCGATGTCCTCGAGCGCGCGGAGCGGCTCGTCAAGAATCCGCGCTCCGAGGCCGCCCTGGCCAACCTGGCCGAGATCTATCGTCTGCTCCGCGTCTACGGTCTGGCCGACGCGGTCGTGCTCGACCTGGGCGAGGTGAGGGGCTTCGACTACTACTCGGGCGTGCACTTCGAGGCCTATGTCACGGGGTTGGGGGCGCCCCTGGTGGGGGGCGGCCGCTACGACGACATGCTCGGGCGCTTCGGCTACGAGTGCCCGGCCACGGGCTTCGCCTTCGAGGTGGGCCGCGCGCTCCTGGCCATGGAGAGCCAGGGCGTGGCCACGCTGTCGCCGGGCCCGGAGTTCTTCATCATCGACTTCACCGCGGACAAGACGGGTGCCCTCGAGGTGTCGCGACGGCTGCGGGACGCGGGCGCCGCCGTGGCGCGGGACATCCTGAGCCGGCCCGTCGAGGAGTCGCTCGCCTACGCGCGTCAGCAGCGCGCGGGCCGCGCCCTCGTCATCGGAGAGCCGAGCGCGCCGGCCGGGCAGGTACGGGTGGTCTCGCTCGACGGGAGCGGCGAGGGCTGGGTGCCCATCGCCGAGATCCTGGCAGATCCCGCCCGGCACTTCCCGGGCGTGGGAGGAGCGCATCATGCCTAACATCGTGATCGTGGGAGCGCAGTGGGGCGACGAGGGCAAGGGCAAGGTGGTGGACGTGCTCACGCCGCATTTCGACGTGGTCGTTCGCTATCAGGGCGGCAACAACGCCGGACACACCGTGGTGGTGGGGCGGGAGAAATTCGTGCTGCAGACCATCCCGTCCGGGATCCTGCACCCGAGCTGCCGCAACATCATCGGCTGCGGCGTCGTCATCGATCCCGCCTCGCTGATCGAGGAGATGGAGTCGCTCGTCCAGCGCGGGGTCGCCTTCGACGGCAACCTCTACATCTCCAAGAACGCGCACGTGATCATGCCCTATCACCCCGCTCTCGACCGGGCCAGCGAGTCCAAGGCGGGCAAGCACCGCATCGGCACCACGGGCAAGGGAGTGGGGCCCGCCTATGCGGACAAGACGGCCCGCGTGGGCATCCGCATGGCCGATCTCCTCGACGAGGGCCTGCTCCGCGAGAAGCTCGAATACAACGTGGCGCAGAAGAACCGGCTCCTCCGCGAGATCTACGACGCGGAGAGCTTCACCGTCGAGGGCATCCTGAGCTCGTATCTGCGCTATGCCGGGTGGCTCGCTCCCTATATCACCGACACCGCCCTTCTCCTCCACCGGTGGATGGAGGCGGGCTCCTCCGTGCTCTTCGAGGGCGCCCAGGGGACCATGCTGGATCTCGACCACGGCACGTACCCCTTCATCACGTCGTCCAGCACGATCTCGGGCGGGGCCTGCACGGGATCGGGCGTGCCCCCGACCAAGATCGACGGCGTGATTGGGATCTCCAAGGCCTATTGCACGCGGGTGGGAGGCGGCCCGTTTCCCACGGAGCTGCGCGGCGACATCGCCGACCTGCTGCGCACGCGCGGCAACGAGTTCGGCTCGGTCACAGGCCGGCCGCGCCGCTGCGGATGGGTGGACGCCATCGGCCTGCGCTATGCGGCGCGGATCAATGGGCTCGACACCCTGGCCATCACCAAGCTCGACGTGCTGGACGCTTGCGACACGGTCAAGATCTGCGTCGGTTACAAGTACGACGACGAGGTGCTCACGGACTTCCCGGAGGAGGAGCGCATCTGGCACGAAGCCGAGCCGGTGTGGGAGGAGCTCTCGGGATGGCAGAGCTCGACGGCGGGCCTGCGGGACTACGAGGACCTGCCCACCAAGGCGCGCGAGTACCTGAACCGGCTCTCCGAGCTGTGCGGGGTCGGCATCTCGCTGGTCTCCACCGGTCCGGTCCGCGATGACACCATTCTCGTCAACGATTCGACGCTCACCCGCTGGATCCCTGGGTTGCGATCCTCGCTCCCGCCGCACTAGGACGCGACCGCGAGAGACATGCCCTCCGCGTCGCGGGCGTGATCGACGTGTACTGGCTGGTGCTGTTCGCTCTCCTGGTCATGCCCATGCCCGCCCGGGCGGAGGACGCCCCGCCCCGGTTCGCCCAGGCCGCCCCAGACGGGCGGGCCAGCGCGGGCAGCACGGCCACCCTCGTGCCCTTCGGGTCCATGACCGCGATCATCGTCTGGCGCAGCGCCGTCGCCATGGACGAAGGATTCGCCCTCGCCAAGAGCAGCGCCTCGACCATCACCGTGCTTCCCCTCGTCAGCTGTATCGCAGAGTCCGGAGCCAAGGTGGTCATCGGGGAGACGGGCAGCTTTGACAACCACTACGTCGTGACCGTCACCACCGGACCCCACACGGGCTGCCAGGGCGTGGTCCCCATCCCGAACGTGCGGCCATGATCGCGGCCGCCGGTGCTCGGGCGGGCGGATGAGGTGATCCAGTAGTGCGTCGGCGGGCCTTCCTCACCACCATGGCGGGCGGTTTGCTCGCCGCGCCGCTCGCCGCCGAGGGGCAGCAGGCGAAGAAAGTTTGGAGAATTGGTTATCTGACGGGGGGCTCCGCTGAACGCGAGAAGAGCTGGCTCGCCTCCTTTCGGCAAGGGCTGCGTGAGCTGGGATACGTGGAGAGGGAAAGCATCGTCATCGAGCAGCGATATGCGGAAGGGCGCACGGAAAGACTCCCCGAGCTGACGAAAGAACTCATCCAACTCAAGGTCGATGTGCTTGTCGCGGCGGGCGATAGTGCGGCCCTTGCCGCCAAGAAGGCGACCAGCTCTGTCCCCGTCGTCTTTGTCACGGTCGCGGACCCAGTGGGGCTCGGTATCGTCGTCAGCCTTGCGCGGCCCGGCGGGAATGTGACGGGTCTGTCAGACTTGCACGCCGACATCGTGACCAAGCGGCTGGAGCTTCTCAAGGAAATTGTCCCTTCCGCGTCTCGTGTCGCCGTCCTCTTGAATCCCGTCAACCCTGCGCACGCCCCCCAATTGCGCGCCGTCCGGGCCGCGGCCCCTGCGCTGGGCCTGACCGTCCTCGCCCTGGAGGTCAGAGAACCTGACGATATCAACCGAGCCTTCGCCACCCTTGGAAAGGAGCGCGCCAGCGGGCTTCTCATCCTCGGCGACCGGATGCTCGGCACTCACGTAACACGGACAGCGGAGCTCGCGATCAAGAGCCGGCAGCCGACGATGTTCACACAGAGAGGATCGGTAGAGGCCGGCGGTCTGATGTCCTACGGGGCGAATTTCGCCGAGCTGTATCGCCAACTGGGAACCTACATCGACAGGATCCTCAAGGGCACCAAGCCGGCCGACCTCCCCATCGAGCAGGCGACGAAGTTTGAACTGGTGATCAACCTCAAGACCGCAAAGGCGCTCGGCCTGACAATTCCGCCGTCGTTGCTCTCGCGGGCGGACGAGGTGATCCAGTAGTGCGGCGGCGGGCGTTTCTCGGCACGATGGCGGGTGGCCCTCGCCGCGCCGCTCGCCGCCGAAGCACACGAGAGTGCGTCCGGGACCAGCACGGGCGCTCGCTCTGGTGCGCATAGCTGGGAGGAGGCAGCGTGGCACAAACCACACGCAGCGGACGGTGGTCGTTATCGATGCGCAATGGGGGGCGCCATGAGTGATCTTCTCAGTGACGCGCGGGACCTTCGTCAGAAGCTCTACCGGCTCGAAGTGTTGTTGCAGATCGAGAAGGGCCGGCGAAGCCGGACCTGGTTCACGGGTAAGGCTCCAGAGGACCCTCAGCGAACGGTTGCGATGAGGAAGCTTGTAAAGGCCGGCCTCATCGAGGCCGCGCCACCTCCGATTCATTTCCGACTGACGCCCGAAGGACAAGACCTCCTGAAGGCCGTCCGCGCCAAGGTCGGCGCTCACGGTGAGCTGGATTGGACCCGCGCGGATGAGATCGATTTCTCGAAGCTCTGACACTGTGCCATCGGCTCCTGGGGCGGCCAGCGTCCGAGTTGGGCGGTTATGTCACGGGGGCGGGGAGCAAGGATGGGGCGACCGCCGCCGGAGCGTGCTATCTGTGGCGGCTCCCGGCGGCGCGGGCAAGATCCGACGCTTACGGGGCTCGAGAAGCTGGCTAAGGCGCTCAAGGTAAAGGCGCCGCGCTCCTGAATTAGGACGCCCCCGGCGTGCTTGAACACGCCGAGGGCTGGCGCATTTCCTCTCAACCGACCAAGGTGGAGTCAAATCGCCGGGATCAGCGTACCCCCGCAGCGCGCTCGGACCAAAATTCTCCTGCCGCCTCGCGTCAAGCCCGACTCGGCCCATGTCGGGCTCCGGCTCACGCACCTAACTACGAACCACCGGCGGCAGGAGCTGGCGCCGCTGCTGGAGTAGGGAGACTCAAGATGCCGGCCACAGGCCCCCCGTTCACGATCGGCCTACCACAGGAGCAGGAAGACTTCATTAGGCGGAATGCCGGAACCCTCGAAGTCTGGCCGCGCCTCCAAGACACCATGCAACCGGGCATTCATTCGGGATTTCGTCCCCAGCCATGTCGCGCAAAGGGTCATCTTCGGACCGGGAGTTCAAGATGACCCTCCGGTATGCCCGGCTGAGCCCCGATCGGCTGCGGGATGTCGTCGCGTCTCTGGAGGATTTCAGCACATCGTCAGCACAACGCGATAGAATCGACGCCGAACGCGCTGTAAGTGTGCGATGAGCCGTTAGCTCAGTTGGCAGAGCACCTGACTTTTAATCAGGGGGTCGGTGGTTCGATCCCACCACGGCTCACCATTCATTCTATCCATCGGCACTTGCCGCGACACGCTTTCCCACTGGAACCAGTCGTGACTCGACGTCTACTGGGCAATCGGGGCGATGCTGTAGATCACTTGCCGACCATCTTGTTGCTGCACGCGGAGCCGAACTTTCTGACCCTCGATGAGCCCATCGAGCTGGCGTGGGTCTGCGGCCCAGACCTCGCGACTCCGCTCCTCCATGACGATCCGGTTCCCGCTGCGGTCCACCACGCGAATTGTGCCGACCACTTCTTCTGGCGGCGCGACGTAGCTTCCCCCGCGCGCCCACACGGGCCCAGCGTAGGCACACAAGCCGATGATGAGAAGGACGAGCAACGCGACCTTACGGCCCATGATGGTATCCTCCAGTCCGTTTCGATGATCCCGCATGCGCTGCATCGCCGTGGCCCAACTCTAACCGAAGTGTGATGGTCGTCAAATGGTTGCGGGAAGCCAGCCCGCCGGCTTGACTTCGCCGGCGGCGGGGTGGGAACCTTGGCAACCACGGAGGTCCCTATGAAGCCGAATGGCTTGGTGCTGGCCGGGCTCATCGTCACCCTGGTCGGGCTCTTCATCGTGATCAGGCATTCCCTCGCGATTCCGTCGTACTGGACGCCCCTCCTCGTGGGCATCGGTCTCCTGGTCGCCGGCGTGATCTGGTCCGCCTGGCAGCGCAAGTCCAAGGCCTCCTGAGATGGCGATCTCCGCGAAGGGCGTCAAGGACTCGAGCGGGCTCTACGAGGTGGAGCGGAGGGCTCGCCATGCCGAGCGGCCGGGATTCAGGATCTCGGAGCTCCAGATCAGCTCCACGCAGCAGGTGCCCTGGCACTACCACAGTAACGTCCAGGACACGTTCTACGTGCTCGAGGGCACCCTCCGGCTTTTCCTGCGTGACCCGAAGGAAGAAGTCCGGCTCGCTCCCGGCGAGACCTACGCCGTGCGTCCGGGTCGCCCGCACCTCGTCACCAACGGGGGCGACGGCTCCGCTACCTTCCTGGTGCTCCAGGGAATCGGCGAGTACGACTACGTACCGTTGACCTGAGGGGCGCTCTCAGCCGCCCGCCGCTACGCTCGGGCGGGATTCGGCGCGTGGCTGCGCTTGTCATCCTCGGAGGGCTCTGCTATCGTGACCATCTGGTTTCGCTGGCGTACCGCAATGGTGTAGACCCCGTCGTCTAGCCTGGCCCAGGACGCGACCCTTTCAAGGTCGAGATCGCGGGTTCGAATCCCGCCGGGGTCACCAACCACCGTCTAACCTCGTAACTCCTCGGATTTCTTCGCTCTCCTCAGGCGCGACTGCTACAAACCGCTGCCCAAAGGAGAGCTCACTTACTGAATTACCTCATCCGCCCGCCCCAGCAGCGACGGCGGGATCGTCAGGCCGAGGGCCTTGGCCGTCTTGAGGTTGATCACCAGCTCGAACTTGGTCGGTTGCAGTACAGGCAACTCAGCCGGCTTGGCGCCCTTCAGGATGCGAGCAGTGTAGACTCCGGCTTGACGATACGCATCGGCAATGCTGGTGCCGTAGCTCATCAGGCCGCCGAGCGCGGCGAACTCACGCCATTGATAAATCGCAGGAACCCGATGGAGTGCTGCGAGCGCGACAAGCTTGTCGCGTTGGCTGTCAAAAAAGGGATCGCCGCTGACGAGGAGCGCACGCGCTGCCTGCCTGGCAAGTGTCGCGAAGGCGGCGTCGAGTTCCGGTGGAGTGGCGGCACTCAGCACCTGAACTTGCCGTCCCAAGACGCGCGCCGATCCCATCACGTCTTTTGTTTCCTCCTCCACGTAAGGACTGGTGGGATTTACTAGCATTGCGATCACGGCAGGCGCGGGAACTAACTCGTGCAACAGTTGCAATCGTTTTGGCGCCAGCGCTACTGTGGTCATGCTGATGCCCGTCACGTTGCCGCCCGGCCGGCTCAGGCTCGCGACGAGACGAAAGGTGATCGGGTCTCCAGCGCTGACGAAAACGATCGGAATCGTCGATGTCGCCGCCTTCGCCGCAAGCCCCGAGTGAGCTCCCCCGACCGCGGCGATCAGGGCTACCTGACGGCGAACCAGGGCCGACGCCAGCGCGGGCAATCGATCATATTGAAGCTCCGCCCAACGGAATTCGATCGCCAGATTTGTGCCTTCAACATAGCCGCTTTCGTTCAAGCCTCGGATGAACGCATCGGTCACATACTTTGCCTCAGCGGGCGACCTGGTGCTTAGATAGCCGATCCTCGTGATCGCCGGCTGCTGCCGCTCGGCTGCGAGCGCCGCGGGGAGAAGACCACCGGAGACCAGCGCTATGAACGTGCGCCGTTCCATCACTGGATTACTTCGTCGGCTCGGAGTAACAGGGACTGGGGAATGGTTAGCCCGAGGGCCTTGGCGGTCTTGAGGTTGATGACCAGATCGAACTTCGTCGGCTGCTCGACGGGGAGGTCGGCCGGTTTGGCGCCTTTCAAAATCTTGTCCACGTAGGTAGCGGCGCGCGCCTGGAGATCAGGCGTGTATGCGTCATAGGCCATCAGACCACCAGCATCGACCACGAGCCTGTAAGGGTACATCCCCGGCATTCTGTGTTGGGCCGCGAGTTCGATCAGTCGTGCGCGGTGAACAACGAATATGCTCGCGACCACCGTGAGGAGCGCTTCGGCGCGTTCCTTGGCTCCAGCGTCGAACGCGGCTGGAAGGTCATCTGCGGTCCTGATGTCGCGAATCTGCAGCTGCACGCCCAGCGAGAGGGCTGCCTTCTTCAGTTCTTCGATCTGGGGTGGTGCAATCGGGTCGACGAGGTATGCGAGCACGAGCACTCGCGAGATTCGGGGCACGGCCTCCTTCAGCAACGCGAGACGCTTGGCAGAAAGCCCGGACGACATCTGCGTCACCCCGGTGACATTGCCCCCAGGTCGGGCCAGGCTCGCGACGAGCCCGGTCGCCACAGGGTCGCCGAGGGCGTGCAAGACGATCGGGATCGTGCGAGTGGCGTTCTTCGCGGCCTGAGCGCCCGGAGTGGTGGTTACGACAATGACGTCTGCCTTGAGTCGCACGCAGTCGGCGGCCAGGGTGGGAAACCGCTCGCCCCGGCCATCCGCGGAGAGGTAGTCGATGGCGATGTTCCGCCCATCTACATAGCCCAGGTCACGTAGGCCTCGGAAGAACGGGGTAAATCTGGTCGACTGCGGCGTACCTGGATCGAACGTAAGGAAGCACAGCCGGGGGATCTTCCTCGGCTGCGCCTCGGCGGGGAGCGGAGCAACGACAAGGCCACCCGAGACCAGCGCCATGAAGGTGCGCCGCTCCATCGATGGTTCCTGCCGAACGCCGTCTCCGAATCCGGGCGCATACGGGACTTGGCGCAGCCGGGTCGGGTCCATGCAGGAGCCCTCCTTACAGGCTGCGCGGAGTGTAGCAGAGCGGAGGTGTCAGCCAATGGCACAATCGAGCGCCGCAATCATTGATAGAGGAACTCCCGGCCCACTCGCCGCTGTCCTGTGGATTATCCGGCGTGACGCTCTTTCGGACCCCGCGCACGGGCGAGGCACGGAGAGGACGCACGCGAGGGTCTACGGGTGGACTGTGGGTGAACCGGGAGAGGGGCAGCTACTTCTTGGGAGGACTGCGCTTCGCTGGTTCTGAGCTGCTCTGTTTCCTGGGTTTTCTCGCCGCAACGAGGAGAGCCTCCACGATACGAAGCGTGCGGTCAAGGCGAGCCTCCGTCTTTATGGAAAGTCGGTCCGAAACTCTCTCCCATGGTCTTTGAAGCCGAGTCTGTCATATAGCGCGTGTACCCGACCGCGGGCGTAGCGACTTGTGGCGATTAGCTTGTAGCAGCGGTGGCGCTTCGCCTCTGCGACGACGCGCTTCACCAACGCCGTTCCGATCTCGCTGCCTCGATGGTCAGGATCAACGAACACGTCTTCCATCAGCCCAAAAGGGCGGTCGTGGAGATCGTTCGTCATCACGTACAGATAGGCTCGGCCAACAACCTTACCCTTGAGAGCCTTGGTGATCTTCACACCATATGCGGGCACACGGACGGCCTTGAGGCTGGTTCGCCTCATGGCTTCACCGCCGCGAATTCTTCCGCACAGGTCGTATCACCAGCCGTGCGGGGGTCCGACACGGCGGGATAGCGCCTGAGCACGTCTACCGCTTCAGCGCAGAAGTTGTGGCCCCAAAGCTGCGTGTACCCACGCCCCTTCTTGAGGCGAACCAGGTGGCGGACAGTTTCGATGACCGCTTGCTCTTCGGTCATGCCCCAGACTTGCAGGACTCGGACAGCCATCGCGTTGGCCTCTCGTTCCTGCTGCTGGCTTTGGCCACAGTGTGCGAGTACGTGGTGCCCGACCTCGTGGGCGAGGGCCCATCGCACGTTGCCCTGCGTGGGAAGCTTGATCCGCTGCTCTCCGCAGACATACTCGGCGGTTGAGCCGTCAACCAAGACCACGCTTACCGGCGCTACGTGGAGTTGCTTCGTCGCCTGATCGGCCATGGCCTGCCACTTGTCTTCGCCGGCTTGCTGGGTGCGCACCGAGGCGCAGCCCGTTAGGATGAGACAGGTCAGAACGAGGGCTACCACTCCGACGATGAAAAACCATTGTAGGGACCGTAGCGGGAGCCGACTTATCACTACAGCTTCTCCGCTCTCGGATGCTTGCAAACGAAGTGCTTCATGGTGTACGTCACCGAGCCGGTCTGGTACACGCGCTCGGTTGTTCGCGTCTCCCCACAAATCGCGCACACGTCCTCTCCCTCCAATGCCGTGTCCGCCATTGCAGCATCTATCCCAAGGCTTGTATGTCGACGCCTAGAACGTAGCCAGTCAGCAGTCCGACGCACCATGACGAGCGCGACGGTCACGGTTGAACCTTTCATGAGTGAGCTCCCTGTCTTAGGCCCTGGCTTTGGTTTGAACCTGCCTCACGGGTATCACTGGCTCACCACCTCTTCGTCGTCGCCCTCGCTCGGGGCGAGGTAAGCGCAAAACGCATCGGCGTCGAGGCACGGTCGAGCAAGAAGACTATCTTCAGCCATCACGAACGTCCGGCGGATCCGCTCTTCTGCTTCGACCCTCGAAGGCGGGGCACTCGCGATCTGGTGAATGTCCTCGACGATCTTCCACGACATACTCTGAAGCGCCCTGGCAAACGCCGCGGGACCTTTAGCCCCGAAAGGGGACTGGTCAGCGAACCGAGCCTGGGCGGCCAGCAGGGCATCTACGGCGCACTTCTCGATTAGCGATAGCTCTGCCGCCATCTCGCCCCCCCCTTTTGGTAATCGGCAGCGGGGAGCCGGAGGCGGACCCTCGTCAGGCACCGTCAAAGCTCGGGTAGCGGGTGCCCGCGACAACGGTCAAACCTTGCAGATCGGGCGGACACCTGGTGCTAGAGTCAAACTCCCGCGGAACTACCAGAGAGGGCGGAAGCACCAGTGAGCGAGCTCGTCCCGGAAGGGCGAGAGTCCGCGAATCCGTGGCTGTGGCTTGGCATCGTCATGGGGGTCTCGTTCGTCCTCTGGAAGTACCTGTTCGAGCCTTGACCATGCCCGACCTGAGTTAGCTCTCCCGCTTGTCTAGCAGGTTTCTACAGCCTCGCCATGGAGCTGACCGTCAACGGGAAGAACATGACCGGATGGTCTCTGGTTCGAGGGAATCGGTTCGACCTCAACCTCGTGAAGAAGTAGGATTCCCTTCCGCCAGCCTCACGCCCGCCACCATTGCCTGGAGCTTCGCGAGAGCCAGATCCCGGGAGAGATGCTTCATCCCACAGTCGGGCGCGATGACCAGGCGTTCGGGGGTCGCGTGCTCGAGCGCCTGGCAGACACGCCTCGCGACCACGGCCGACTGCTCCACCTCGGGCGCGCCCAGGTCGAGCACGCCGAGGACGATGGTCTTCGTGGGCAGCGTGGCCAGGACCGAGAGATCCAGGCCCGGCTGGGCCGCCTCGATCGAGATCTGATCCGCCGCGCAGCGGTCCAGCTCCGGGAGGAACGAGTACCCGCTCGGCTTGTCCTTGACCGCGAAGGCGTAGCCGAAGCACAGGTGCACCACCGTGGTCTTGCGGAGGCCCGCGAGCGCGCGATCGATGGCCGGCACCGCGTACGCGCGCGCCTTGTCGGGCTGGGCTTGCATGTACGGCTCGTCGAGCTGGATCACATCGACGAGGGGCTCGAGCTCGCGGACCTCGGCGTTGACGGCGGCCGCGTAGGCCATGGCCAGCTTCTCCTCGTCCCCGTAGTAGTCGTCCTGGGCGAGCTGGGTCATGGTGAAGGGCCCGGGAATCGTCATCTTGATTCGTCGCGCGGTGACGCTCCGGAGGAACCGCGCGTCGCGCGCGAGGACCGGATGGGCGCGGGCGATGGGCCCCACCACCCGGGGCACCTGCTGGGGCTTGCCGCGCCGATTGATCGCCGTCCCGGGCCGATCGAGGTCGAGGCCGTCGAGCGCGGTGGCGAACTGATTGAAGTAGCTCTCGCGGCGCTGCTCTCCATCGGTCACGATGTCGATGCCGGCCCGCTCCATGTCGCGCACGGCGAGGCGGACAGCGTCGTCCTGCGCCTCCTCCAGGTGGGGTTCGGCGACGCGCCACATCTCGCGCATGCGGATGCGCGGGACCGCGTTCGACGTCAAGGTCTCGTGGTTGAGCAGCCAGCGGGGCTGCGGATAGCTGCCGACGACGGTGGTCGTCAGCATGGACGAGAGGTTCCCCCGCTCAGGAGCGGGTCACGACGGGCGCGGGCTGCTCGATGTCCAGGGTCGTCACCCGGCGCAGCTCGCGACGATACCTGGTGTCGTCGAAGGGCCGCGCGCGATGCATGGTCGCGCGGTTGTCCCAGATGACGAGGTCTCCCACGCGCCAGCTGTGCCGATACACGAACTCCGCCTGGGTCGCGTGCTCGATCAGATCGCGGAGAAGGAGCCGCCCCTCGGGGACGGGCCACTCGACGATCCGGGAGGCGTGCGAGGCGACGTAGAGCGAGCGCCGGTGCGAGCGGGGGATGGTGCGCACGAGGGGATGGATGGCGCCCTGGAGGGCGTCCTGCTCACCCTGGGAAAACTCGAAGCCGAGGGTCTGGCGCGAGTAGGCGATGGAGTGGTGGACGCGGAGCCCTTCGAGCCGCCGCTTCTCCTCCTCGGGCAGCGCGTCGTAGGCGGCCCGCGTGTCGGCGAATTCCGTGTCCGCGTCCACGGGCGGCACGACCTTGGCCGAGAGCATCGAGTAGCGTCCCGGAGGATCCTGGAAGGAGGCGTCGGTGTGCCACAGGCGATTGCCGAGCCCGTACATGCGCCGGCGATTGTCGGAGCGCATGATCTCGCCGCTCTCGTCGAGATTCGAGATGTCCCCGAGCGCCTCGTTGCCCAGGCGATTCTTCTGCAGCGCGCTGATCCCCAGCTTGGTGTGGAGCTCGCCGTCCAGGCGCTGGGCGAAAGCGAGCTGCTCGTCGTCGGCGAAGGGTTGATCGCGGAACACGAGGACGGCGTACTCGTCCATTCCCGCCCGGATCTGGCCCAGGGTCTCGGTATCGTGGACCTGGCGAAGATCGACCGGGCTCACCTCGGCCACGAAGCACGGGTGAAGCTTCCGAAATGTCAGGGTCACTGGGTGCCCTCCTGAGTCAGACCGCGTCCCGGGGATCGACCACCCCCGCCGCCACGAGCCTAGGACGACCGCGGGCGGGGAGTCAAGCGCGGGGTCGCCGACCGGCTCACGTAGAGATTGCCCTTGATCCAGAAGCGCCAGGGCTTGTCGGCCCACTCCCGCGCATACTGGATGCCAACACGGGGGCCGGCGGCGATCTGCGAGGCCCGGACCTCCCGCCGCCCTTCCTCGAGCCAGACGCGATGGCCGAGCAAATCGGCGCCATCGAGGCTCCGACTGATGCCCAGGGCGACACAGAGCTTGCCCGGGCCATTGGTCAGGTCATGATCCGCCTGGCCGGGCCGGCGTCGGCGCATCCGGGCGATTCCCTCGACCGGCTCGAGCGCTCGCACGAGCACGGCATGGGGGACGTCGCGGACATTGGTGACCACGTTGAACTGATGGTACATGCCGTACACGAAGTACACGTAGGCTGTGCCGCCGGGCTGGTACATCGTCTCCGTGCGGTTGGTTCGCCGGCCACCATAGGCATGAGAGGCGCGATCCTCCGGCCCCCGGTACGCCTCGGTTTCCACGATGATTCCCGACACGCGGACCCCGTCGCGGGAGCGAACGACGAGCAGTCGGCCGAGGAGCTGGCGCGCGACCGTGAGCACATTGGCGCGCGTGTAGAACTCGCGGGGCAGGGTGCCATCGCTCACGGACATCGGTCGGTCGGGCACGATCTTCCTTTCGAGGACTCGGCGGCCGAGGGCCCCCGGATTGTGCCAGCAGCGGCCCCGCCCGTCCATCCCGCCGGCTTCGCGAGGCGGCGGGATATTGCTTCCCACCGCTCTTCTCCCTCCGTCGTCGCGATTCAAGCTCGGTCGGGGCTCTCGGGGACAGATCACCCTGGCAGACGGTGATCGCCTCGGGGCACGATGCCCACGCTTTCCCCGAATGCTGATAGCGAATCGGCGCGTTTTCGCATGGTTGGCAGATGGCATCGCTCATGCTACTAACGCGCGCGAACATTTCAGAGAAAAAGGCTGTAAACGCAGCACATGCGGTGCGGTCAGCCGCTCCCGGATCAACGTGACAGTCAGCGGGGGAGGAAGTAAGGATGAGGGACGGCCTGGCACCGAGTCGCAGTAGGTGGCCGAGTGGTCCTCGTGGTTCGAAGCGCCTGACCCGCCTGATCCGATTCCTCGTCGTTGTTCCGCTCATCCTCACTCACAGTGTCTCCTGGGCCCAGGCCCCGGAGCTAGGGGTGGTGACGACGCTACAGGGGCAGGCCAGCGTGGCCCGCGCGAGCGCGACGGGGGCGCTGCCCCTGAAGTTCAAGGACGCCGTCTTCGACCGGGACCGCATCCAGACGGGTGAGGAGTCCATCGTCAAGGTGCTGATGGGCGGCAAGGCGATCGTGACCATCCGTGAGCTGTCGGTGCTGACCATTACCGAGGAGCTGGGCAAGACGACGATCAACCTCACCTCGGGCAAGATCGCCGTGGGCGTGGCCAAGCAGCGCATGAAGCCCGGGGACCGGCTCGAGGTGCACACTCCCAACGCCGTGGCCGCGGTGCGCGGTACCGTCTTCGTGGTGGAGGTGACTCGGCAGGGGGCCCAGAACGCGGGTGGTGCCCTGTCTGCGCATACGCAAGTCACCACCGTCCACGGGACGGTGGAAGTCGGCCCCGTGGGACGACCCGGCACGACCACCTTCCTGACTCAGTCCCAGTCACTCGGTTTGCTCGGTTCGACGGTGGGACAGCCACGCACGCTCAACGCGCAGGAGATGGGGCGGCTGCTGGCCGCGTACACCTCGGCTCTGCCCGCCACCAATGTGCAGAGCCGGGATACCTTCGTCCGCCAAGAGCGTAACAAAGCCATGGCCCTGGCCGCGCAGCTCGTACCCGATCCCACCGAGACTGGCACGACGATTCAGAGCTGCACCGCAGGCTGCCTACCCCCCATCATCCCGCCCATCGGGCTCCGGAGCGAACAGAGCACTCTGAAGGGCGAGAAGCTGAGCAATGGCGGCTTTGAATCCGGTAGCTTCCCTCCCGGATGGAGCCTGGGTGGTGGCGGCCAGGTGATCACGAGCCTGGGAGCCTTCACGGCTCCGGCAGGGCAGTTCATGGGATTCATCTCGAGTGGGCCAGGCTCCCTGCCCGGCTCGCTTGATCCAAGTGGCCGCTTCACGCAGTTCAGCACGCTGTCCCAGTCCTTCCCGGCCACGGGTGGGACGCTGTATACGGTCAAGGCCACCTACAACTTCGTCAGCAACGAGTATCCGTACTGGACCACGCTCTACGCGGGCAATAGCCCCTTCAATGACACCTTCGACGTCAAGATCAAGACGCCAGGTGGTCCAGCGACACAGGTCGCGACTCTGTCGATCAACAGTGCGTTCACTCCCAATCAGGTCTCGCAGCAGCAAGTCAGTGTCGCCGGCTTCAGCGCCGGCGGAGGCTGCGCGACCTGCGGGTGGGGGTATACGGGCTTCAAGACGCTCACGTTCAGCTGGCTGGCGCCCACCTCCGGCGAGGCCGCGCTCATCTTCGAAGTCGGCGACGTGGGCGACACCGTCTATGCATCCGGCGTCATGATCGACGAGGTGTCCGTCCTGCAGGACCCGCCGCTGTACCTGGTCCAGGGTGGCACGACGCTGACTCGTACGAGCTCTGATCCGCTGCTCGACTATCACGGCGGCTCCGCAACTTTCGACTCGGCGATGGTCGTGGCCGGAGGGTCGAAGGCAAGCCTGGGCGGCCCGCTGCTCCGGGCAACCGACACCAATCTCACGGCCCCCGTGAGCCTGCTCTCCGTGCTGCCCGGCGGCAGGTTCGTCTCTACGACGACTGATCCTCTGGTCTCCCTGACCGGCGGCAGCCATGCTATCGGGACCGACATCGCGATCTTCGACCTCGCGGGCAGCGGCACGGCGGTCGATCCCCTGACGGGGCAGGTC